>Ga0209181_10012442_pt1 | contig 10761 bp, 9 predicted proteins | sample MAT05_FD_187208 | JGI IMG/M metagenome (GOLD analysis project Ga0209181, IMG submission 187208) | Freshwater microbial communities from Lake Fryxell liftoff mats and glacier meltwater in Antarctica - MAT-05 (SPAdes) (version 2) | ecosystem: Environmental > Aquatic > Freshwater > Ice > Liftoff...
GATTAGCGGACGCGAGCCATCAGAGAAATTCTTTGAGAATGCCATCAAATTTGGAATGGCCATCTTATTGTTATTGATGGTATTCGTATTCTACAACGACATAGCCAAGCTCTTTACAGGGGGATAAATGCATTTGGTAAATTTTGAAGTGGTTTATAAAGTGCGATCTGGAAAAATCCTTGCGCAACCTAAAAGAAGTGACTGCCCATCTTGACTAGTTAACCGGTAAGTTCTTCAAAAAGAAGTCGCGCACGTTCCCACCCAGTATTTTTTCTATTTCTGCTCTTGAAAAATTTTCATTTTCTAAAGCGACTACTATTCGTGGAAGGCCAGTAACGTCAAAATGCATTTCAAAAGCACCGTCCCAATCAGAGCCGAGCGCTACTTTGTCGATACCAATTTTATCCGCCACATACCGAATACTTTTAGCGGTGGCGGCAGCATCTTTGCCGCACACAGCAGTTTCCCACAGGCCAATGCCGACCAAGCCGTTTCTTTTTCCGATTTCTAATAAATGTTCATCCGAAAGATTGCGTTGGTTGTTGCATACTCCCTTAACACCTGTATGCGAAACGAGTACAGGGCCAGTATGAAATGCAAAAACATCATTGATGGTTTGCAGAGATGCATGTGCCAGATCAATCAAGATGTGAAGGCTATCCATTTTGTGAATCAACAATTTGCCAAGAGGTGTGAGTCCACCCTTTTTAATGCCGTGGGCGGAACCTGCCCATTCATTATCATAAAAATGTGCCAAGCCAATGTAGCGGACGCCTATTTTGTAGAATTCATTTAAGTTTGATAAATCGCTTTCTAGTGGTTGAGCACCCTCTAGCCCTAGCATTCCTGAAGTGATGGACTTGTCTTGCTTGCGATCAACGATGAATTTTTTTAATTCTGTTTGATTGGTAATCACTCTTAGCCGGCCATTTGATTTCTCTGCGAAGTCATGCAATGTTTGACATTGATGAAGAGCCCGCTTTTTGATACTAAACCAATTGGAAACTGGCCGCAGTTGAGCAAAACTTAGCAGTGCAATCTGATCGCTAGTTCCCACATTTGATTCAATGTTAATCCCAGCCGGAACCTTGCTCACAATTGTGAAAACCTGAAGTGCCATATTGGCTTGCTGCATCCGCGGCAGGTCTACGTGGCCATAATCGATTCGGCTTAATAAATCACGATCCCATAAAAGTTCATCACAGTGAAGGTCGGCAATGAATGGAATCGAATCATACCACGCATTTTTGCCGTGTGGTGGTGAAATGCTTACTGTGTTTTTGGACTTGTCAATGTATTGAGGAACGAAGATGAAAAAGCAGGCAATACCAATAAACAGCAGAGCAGCAATAATTTTGATGGCCTTTCTCATATTTTATTTGATTCAGTGGGAACTCTGTGACGAAGGTAGCACATGGGCCTTAAAAAAAGGAAAAAAATCCGTTGGGATTGAAAAATGAAAAACCCTATGGATTATACAATCCATAGGGCTGATATTATCTAGAATGAAGGTCTACTCTTGCTTCCTCGTTCCATTCATGGGGAACGATCCAAACTGCCCTACGGACATCGTTCCTGCAAATTGATCTTTGGTGATGATCCCCTTCACAGCGATGGATGCAGTATTTCCCCCAAAGTTTACATCATAGCTGAAACTTAGCTCATTGTTTTTGAACACAACATCCTTAATTGGATTCTCACGGGGCGATCGATTCGTAGCGATCGTCCCCGAATAGGCGCTGCCTTCTTTTTTTATTTTCAACGTACCCATTCCGCCTTGTGGAGATTCAAGGGTATAGCTCCACGTTCCCGCTGCTTCATAGGCAACAGTGTCAGTTTTTACGTCAGCTGGTTTTGTAGTTGGTTTTGCTGAGTTGTTCGTTGTTGGTATTTGTGGTCTGCCACCACCGACAGGCGCACCGCCACCACCTTGACCTCCATCACCACCACCTTCATCTTTCAAGTCATCATTGTTGATTGTTTTTTTGCGTCTGCGCGGAGCCTCCATACTCATCTTACCAATGCGGTAACTAAAGGTGACTTTGAAGTTGAGGTTGGTAATCACGTTAGTGATCTGCTGGTTCAGGATAGGCGAGTTTTGCGTATTCTCGATAGTAATTCTTGGATAGAAAAAGTTTTCGGCACCGAAGCCAATACTTCCTTTCTTGTTGGCAAATTCTTTTCGCGCTGCCAGACTGTACACATAAAAGCCACCTTGCACTCCCTGCAACTGTACTTGCCGTCCCCGATAAAACGTGAAAAATTGTAGTCCCCATCCCTTGCTTAGGGTATAGCTGCCAAATAATCGGGCGTTGTAAACCCATCCTGTATTTTTTGCATTGAAGATGGGGTCAGGCACATTGTTGTTGAGTACTGCGAAATAAGTGTCTACTCCTCCATTCAATGAAAGTTTTCCTGCATTGACATTGGCGAAAATACTACCTCCGTAAGCATCTTCTGTTCCTATGTTTTCGAAGGTCGTTCTAACGACACCATTCTCGGAATTACGAATGCTTTGAATGGAGCCGATTGTATTGCGCATGAAAGTGGAGAAGTTGATTGACGAGCCTTTAATAAACGTACTGTAACCCAATTCATAGTTGTTAGTGAATTCAGGATTGAGAAGTGGATTTCCTGTTGTAATGTTTAAAGGATTGCCTTGCTGAATATTTGGATTCAAGAATTGAATGGAAGGCCGCTGAATTCTTCTATTGTATCCAAGTTTAAAGGCGCTTCCGTTCTTTAGCCGCTTAGACACGTTGATACTTGGAACCAAAACACCATAATCCGGGATGTTCAGATTTTTGGTGTCGAGCGTATTCGCGTCAATGATTGTGTTTTCATAGCGCGCTCCGGCTTTTAAGCTAATTGTCTTGGCAAGCTGTGTAGTAAAGGCTGTATAACCGCCCGTGATATATTGATTGTAAGAAAGAGAATTAGATAGCTGAAGGTTTTGATCCGCCTGATAAATACCATCGGACTGAGCGAAAAAAGTAGAAAAGTCGCTTTTTACATTTCGATTGATTTGCTTGCCGCCAAATTCTAAGATAGAATTTTTTCCAATGGGCGTTTGGTAATCAATTTGTAGAGTCAATTCTCGATTTTGGCTCTGATTGTTATTTTTTTGAAAGACATTAAAAAGAGGTGGGGCGGGTGCATCCAGCCGTTGATTTACAAAATCATTTGTGCGGTTATTAAAACTGTAAAGTGCAAGAATGCTGAATTCGCGCTGGGGCTTATCAAATGTGCGTGTGTAGGTTACACTTGCGTCAGTTGTCCCGCTGTTGTCGACTGTATTGACATTTGCAGCGCGATTTAAACTGGCGATGGAGGAGGTAGTGCTTAAGTTGTCCTGCCAGTTCAGATTATTCCTCAATCCGTATTTGACGGAAGCGGCCAATGAATTTTTCTTGTCGATATCATAATCCCACCCAAGTGTATATTGTCCAAACGCATTGGCTAATCGGGTGTCTGCTTTTTGATTCGTAGACGACAGAAGAGCGCCTCTTTCACCATTTAACACTCCGTAGGTAGACTGATCATTGTTAAAGCTTCCTGGCTGATTGTAATTGGATCTTCCAAAGCCGCCCAACGAAAAACCCATCTTTCCTTTGCGATAGTTTCCGTTCAAGCCTAAATTAGAACCGCGTAATCCCGCACTAGCATCTACGTTCAACGTTAATCCTTGCAATGTGTTCTTTTTGGTAATGATGTTGATGATACCACCCGACCCTTCTGCATCATACTTAGACGAAGGAGATGTTATGACTTCAACGGTTTTGATTTGATCGGCAGGAATCTGCTTCAAGGCATCTGCTACGCTATTGGCAGATATAGTCGAGGGTTTGTTGTTTATCAGCACCTGAATATTTTGACTTCCCCTCATCGAAACGTTTCCGTCCAAATCAACGGAGAGCATCGGTACTCTTCTCAGCACATCTGTGGCATCGCCCCCCTTTGCGGTAGCATCATTCTCGGCATTGTAAATGGTGCGATCCACTTTTTCTTCAATTAGATTTTTTTGTCCTTGCACCACTACCTCGTTCAATACCTTATCGTTTGGACTTACGGTAATAAAACCCAATTCAATTTCACCTCTTTTTTCAGAAATATTTACGGGAATTTTTTTCGTGGAGTATCCAATGAACGAGATTTCTACCAAATAATTTCCGGTCGGGATCTTTACAATTGAAAATTTGCCCTTATCATCGGCTACCGCACCATTTACTGGCTTTTTTGTTTTTGGATCTATCAATGCTACGTTCGCAAATTCTACTGGTTGAGAATTGGTGGAATCTCGCACAATGCCAGAAATTTTTCCGTTTCCCTTTGGGGTTTCAGCGGCTTGGCCAAATAAAAAGTAACTCGAGAGTACACTGACCGATAAAAGAATAAGTTTTTTCATTTTTAAATAATTGCTGGTTACACTCTTTTTTGAAAAATGTAATTGGTTAACTCGTTGGTTGTTAAAATGTTTTAAACAGTTCGGGAAGTTACGATCAATCCCACGCTTTGGTTTTACTATTTATATGGATGGGTTTAATTCAATGGGAGTTTGGGCGATTGCCGTGTCGGGAACGGCCTCCCATCTTCGCGTTAAATTTTTTCAGTTTTTCCAATTGCTCCTGTTTTAGGATAGGCTTTAATGCACTCGTCATTGAGTCAATTACGGTTCTTGCCTGCCGATGGGTTTGATTTTGAATGCTATCGAGCTGAGCGACTGTGTTCTCTAAAATGGGTTTCATCTGCGTTGCCTGCTCTGCATCCGCATCGGTAATGCGAACTACCTTTTCCATAAAACCCTTCTTGTTATTTGAGCCCTCACCATGCCGTTGTCTGTCTGATTCGCGGTAATGGTTACGCGCCAGCAGCCCGGTTGACAAGGCGCCAATCAAAATGCCGACTAGCAGCGTTGCTGTTAGTATCACAATTGCTTTTTTTCGTTCGATCGTCATTTTCTATTTTATTAAGCCGTTGTATAAATCCAGTTGCACTAAATCGTTGATGGTTTCATTTTCCAATCCCAAAATAGATTGGAGTGAGAATGAGTCGGCAAACACGACATTGATTACCAGTAAGGCAATTACTAAACCGATCGCCACCCCTTGATATCTTTTGAAAAAGGCAAATAGTTGATACTCTACATTTTGATGGAAACTACGAATGCGATTCGCCACCCGCTCGGCAAAGAAAGCACCAAATGACTCTGGCTGATGAGCCGCCAGCACTTCTCTAATTTTTACTATTGCTTGTTGTGCTTGCTTCAACTTCCAATCTGCGGCAAGTTCTTTTTCAAGAAATGCCTTTTCTTCAGTTGACAATTCTGCATCAAACGAGTGAAGAAGCAACTCCTCTTTTTTGTTTTTGTCCATGCCCATTAAAATTTTAAATGTTTGTCTAAACCGATTCTCAATTTTTTTTGTGCTCGTGCTAAACGCGATAAGACCGTGCCCAGCGGAATGTTCAAAAGCTGCGCTGTTTCTTCGGTAGAGTAGCCCTCCACTAATCGGAGTGTAGCCACCGACTTAAATTCCGGGTCTAGTTTATCAAATTCAATAGTTATCATTTCCTTCAAGTCTTGCCTGTTTTCACTAGCCGCCACGTGCCCACCCTCTTCAGCCGATGTAAAAAATAAATTTCTTTGTTTTCGATTCTTCAATTCATTCAGCGATAAGTTGATGGCAATCCGAATTAGATAAGTGCCCACACTTGCTTCACCTCTGAATTTTGACAACGACTGGTAAAACCGAATAAACACTTCTTGCCCAATATCAGCGGCTTCTTCCGTTGCCCCCACCATCGACTTCACTACTCCTGCTACTTTGCTTTCATGTCTTTGAACTAACAATTTAAAGGCGTTGAGATCTCCACCAATGGTTTGATCAATAAGTTGGTCGTCTGTTTCTTGAGCCATTGCTTTAATAGGGGTTAGACAAGCTTCGAGGCCTCTTTATTCCCCTTGAATAGAAATAAGTTGATGAAAGTTACTTATTTGGCTATTTCTTGTAGAATTTGAATATCCTAGCGGTATGGATTTTTCATACATTTGTAGCCTATTTTCAATGGCCTCGTAGTTCAATGGATAGAATAGAAGTTTCCTAAACTTTTGATGCAGGTTCGATTCCTGTCGGGGCTACCAAATAAACCAGCTTCTATTAAGCTGCCGTTTTTTCTAAATCAGTTTAAAGATCACCAATATTAAAAACGACAGAGTCATTAAACTCCCTCGTTATTTAATCAAGGGCAAAAAATGACTAATTTTACCCTCGTTACAAAATCAAGGGTATTGGCTCTTTAATTTCCCGGCTGCTTCAGCACAAAGCCCGCTTTCGCTTTTTCTTCGTCAACGATCTTCTTTACGTCTTGCAAAAGTTTTTTCGCATCGTAAATGATTCCGTCTTTGATCGTGTATTTCACACCGCCTACTCGTATTACCTTATTTTCATCCGTCAGTTTAATGGATCCCATCCCGTTAAGGGCTTGAAGATTTTGCAACGGATTGATTTCGGTGATCACGAAGTCGGCCAGTTTACCTACTTCAATCGAGCCCAAATCTTTTTCAACACCTAACGCTTGCGCGCCAAACAAAGTCGCAGAACGAATGACTTCCAGTGGATGGAACCCTGCTTCCCGTAACAATTCCATTTCGCGCACGAATGAAAATCCGTAGAGCTGAAAAATAAATCCAGAGTCGGTACCCACTGTCACACGACCGCCCCGGTTTTTATATTCGTTGATGAAGGTCATCCACAAACGGTAATTTTCTTTCCACGTCACTTCTTCTTCGGTGCCCCACGAATGCCAGTACGATCCGTGTGAAATTTTACTAGGCTGATAAAAAGCCCACAGCGATGGCAACGTATAATCGTCATGCCATTCCGCTCTGCGCGCGCGCATCAAATCGCGGTTCGCTTCATAGATATTAAATGTGGGATCGAGCGTAAAATCGAGTTTCAAAAGTGTCTCCATCACTTGATTCCATTTGGCCGAAAAGGGAGCGGCCGCTTGTTGCCATAATTTTCCCGCTTCGCTAAATCGATGTTGTTCGTTTTGATAATTGTAATCCAATCTGAAGTTTTGAATGGTTTGCCCTTCCATCATCGATTCGGGTAAGCCATACCAGTGTTCCATGGAAGTTAACCCCGCCTCTGCCGACTTTACCACATTCCATCTTGCCACATCCATTTGTGCATGGTGACACGCAGAGCGAAGACCGATTCTTTTATTTTCGCGCAGCGCAGCATCCATAATCTCCGGAGCAGCTCCAAAAAATTTTACACCATCTGCTCCTTTCAGTTTATTTTCATTTACCCAAGAGCGTGCCATCTCGGGCGAGCTGATCGGTTCCTTGCTCCCTTGCCCAAAAGCTGTGTAGGCTTTGATCCGCGGTGCGGTGATTAGATTTTTTTCGCTTTTATTTTTTTGATCGAGTACCCAATCCAGCCCGTTGCCAGCCGAGGGATCGCGTACCGAAGTGATGCCATGTGACATCCACAATTTAAAAACATATTCGGCAATGGGTGCTTGGTTTCCACCGATGTGGCCATGCATATCAACAAAGCCGGGCATCACATACATACCCGTTCCATCAATTTCTTTTCCGCCCGCTTCTAATTTTGGTCTTCGGTCTTGATTGATTTCCACCCCGGGATAGCCAACTGTTTGAATGGCTACGATTCGATTTTGTTTTACCACAATATCTACCGGACCGATTGGTGGTGCACCGGTGCCATCGATCATGGTGATGCCGCGAAGGATAAGTTGGACGTACGGGCCGTCTCCTTCTTTTACTTCAGGAGCTTTTTTAATAGTGCCTTGCGCAAATGCAAGCGTGGCACCGAATAGTAATGCGAACAGCGGGGAAATTTTTTTCATTTGGTTGGAAGTCTAATGACGTAATCTACTAATTTTTAAAAGAAGCCGAAATGGTGTTTACATGGAGGGTGTACACCAATTTTAGAAAGCCGTTTCTGGGCTAAAGCCCATGAGCTTCCCATTGCGAATAACCACGGGCTTAAGCCCGCGGTTATTCCGTGATTGTCAAGAAGGGCTTTAGCCCGAAAGGCAAATCCGATAGCTTTCAGGTGTCGTTCCCACTTACATGAATGGTTGGTTATTGCACCAAACTTTTTTTTAGCTTAGCTTCGCAAACCATCAAAAACCTTTCTATGAAAAAGTTATTGTACTTATTCCTATTCATAACTCCACTTTCGCTGGCGCAAACGACCAAGCAAGAAGTATCCAAGTCGATTGACGATAAGTTTGATACTTATGCTGCTATCGCCCAAAAAATCTGGGGGTTTGCCGAAGTGGGCTTTCAAGAAACCCAAAGCTCAGCTTTGTTACAAGAGACATTGGCCAATGCAGGTTTCAAAATTGAGAAAGGAGTTGCAGAAATTCCAACTGCCTTTACCGCCACGTTTGGTTCTGGCAAACCCGTGATCGGAATCTTGGGCGAGTTCGATGCGCTGCCCGGAGTGTCGCAAGAAGCGGTGCCAGAACTAAAACCCATCGCCAACCAAAAGGCGGGGCATGCCTGCGGACATCATTTGTTTGGGGTGGCCTCGGCTGCGTCTGCCATTGCAATTAAGAATTGGTTGATCGCCACTAAGAAGCAGGGGACGATCCGTTTTTATGGAACTCCTGCCGAAGAAGGTGGCGCGGGCAAAGTGTATATGGTGCGCGCGGGATTATTCAACGATGTCGATGCAGTAGTCCATTGGCATCCGGGTGCGTCCAATGCCGCCAGCCCGGGAGCTTCGCTGGCAAATAAGTCGGGCAAATTTCGTTTCTATGGAATTGCTTCGCATGCTGCGGCCTCGCCTGAGCGCGGTCGCTCGGCACTCGATGGGGTAGAGGCAATGGACGATATGGTGAACATGATGCGTGAACACGTTCCGGAAGATTCGCGCATTCATTATGTAATCACGCGTGGAGGAGAGGCTCCCAACGTTGTTCCCGCTTTCGCGGAAGTGTACTACTATGTACGTCATCCACAGACCAGTGAAGTAAAAAGTATTTGGGAGCGCATCGTCAAAGCAGCACAAGGTGCCGCCCTCGGCACTGAAACTAAAATGGAAGTTGAAGTGACGGGTGGGGTTTACAATCTGTTACCCAATGAAACACTCGCCAAAGTGATGGACACCAACTTGAGAATGGTGGGCGGATACAGCTACGATGAAAAGGAAAAATTATTTGCGGAAAAAATACAAACGAGTTTTACGGGTTCTATTCCCAAGTTAGAAACGACTGGACAGATTGCGCCTTTCAAAATGGAAGAAGCGGGCGGCTCTACAGATGTGGCGGATATCAGTTGGGTAGTGCCTACCACGGGTTTGCGTGCTGCTACGTGGGTGCCCGGCACGGCTGCACACAGTTGGCAGGCAGTAGCGGCTGGTGGAACTTCTATCGGCTCGAAGGGAATGATAGTGGCTGCAAAAGCCATGACGCTCACGATTATGGATTTGTACAATTCACCAAAAGTGATTGAGGAATCTTGGAAGGAGTTGAAAAAAGTGCGCGGAGAGAACTTTGTGTATGATCCGTTAGTTGGCACTCGCAAGCCCGCGTTGGATTATAGGAAGTAGTAACAAATTCAGGAATAAGGTGTTCTTAAGTTAAATTTTTGCTGATATGAAACTATTCGCCTTACTTCTGTTTTTAACGCCTATGACCACCGCTACACTTTACGATTTCAAAATCAGCTCGCTGGAAGGAAAAACAATTGATTTTTCGCAGTACAAAGGAAAAACGTTATTGATTGTAAACACGGCTTCCGAATGTGGCTACACTCCTCAGTATGCAGATTTGCAAGAATTACATGCAAAGTTTGGAAGCAAAGTGACCGTTCTTGGTTTTCCCGCTAATAATTTTGGTGGACAAGAGCCGGGCAGCAATGCACAGATTGCCACTTTTTGTAAGAAGAATTACGGAGTTACCTTTCAGATGTTTGAAAAAATTTCTGTGAAGGGAAGCGATCAACATCCGCTCTATCAATATCTGAAGGAGAAAACGGGTAAAGAGCCGAGCTGGAATTTTTGTAAGTTCTTGGTGAAACCCGATGGAAGTGTGAAGTTTTTTGCTTCGGGAGTTAATCCGGGAGAGATTGCCGCGGAATTGTAAATTTGTAGTTGACACTATTCAATTGATGTTCCAACTCTTTGTCGGTTGTCAACTTTCTTAACATGAAGAAAAACAGGTCTAAAATTTTATTGATCATCATCTTAATAGCCGCTTGTATGAGCCTTGCATCATTTCTTTCCAGCAAATTATCCGGTGTCACTCAGAAAGACGCCCAAGGTTCGATCTACGACTTCAAAATGAAAGGACTGGATGGAAAAGAAGTTGACTTTGCGCAATACAAAGGAAAAAATTTATTGATTGTTAACACGGCCTCGAAATGCGGCTATACGTACCAATACGAAGATTTAGAAAAACTTCACGAGTTGTATGGCGACAAAGTAACGGTGTTGGGTTTCCCTGCGAATAATTTTTTATGGCAAGAGCCGGGGGGCAGCGCAGAGATTGCCACCTTCTGCCAAAAAAACTATGGAGTAAAGTTTCAGATGTTTGATAAGATATCCGTGAAGGGCAAAGACAAAGCTCCTCTCTACAAATGGCTCGAGGCCAAATCGGGCAAATCACCTTCGTGGAATTTCTGCAAATACGTGATTGACAAAACCGGAAAAGTGGTTGGCTTCTTTCCTTCTAAAGTAAAGCCGTTGGATAACGAAATTGTTGAGAAGATTGCGGAGTGAGTTG
>Ga0209181_10012445_pt1 | contig 10759 bp, 13 predicted proteins | sample MAT05_FD_187208 | JGI IMG/M metagenome (GOLD analysis project Ga0209181, IMG submission 187208) | Freshwater microbial communities from Lake Fryxell liftoff mats and glacier meltwater in Antarctica - MAT-05 (SPAdes) (version 2) | ecosystem: Environmental > Aquatic > Freshwater > Ice > Liftoff...
ATCCGCCCGTATGCTATCCTAAGGCCTTCGATCTCAAGCTTGCCGCGATGCGCGAAAAATCCATCGTGGACTTTGGTCTGTGGGGCGGCCTGGTCCCCGGCAACGTCGCCCAGATGGAACCCCTTGCCGAACGTGGCGTGATCGGATTCAAAGCGTTCTTGTCGAACAGCGGCATCGAGGATTTCCATCATGTGCCCTTTGCTGATCTCAAACTTGGAATGAAGGAAGCGGCCCGGCTAAATCTTCCCGTCGGAGTTCATGCCGAGTCTGACACCATCACATCGCGACTTACGCAGGCCGCCCGTTCTCGCGGAGCACGCGGCATTCGCGACTATCTCGATACGAGGCCTGTCGCAGCCGAGCTCGCGGCGATTGATGCAGCTCTGGACCTGGCGGGCGAAACAGGATGCGCCCTTCAAGTGGTTCACGTCAGCAGTGCGGAAGGAATCCATCGCATCACCGCGGCCAAGGCAGCAGGAGTCAATGTGACGGCTGAAACCTGCCCGCATTATCTCGTGCTGACCAGCGAGGACATGGAACGCCTCGGGGCAGTTGCCAAATGCGCACCCCCGCTGAGGGACCCTTCCGTGCGCGACGAATTGCTCGAACTCGTCCGGGAAGGACAAGTGGACACGATCGGTTCTGACCATTCCCCCGCCCCATGGTCGATGAAAACTTCCGACGATTTCTTCAAAGTGTGGGGTGGGATCGCGGGTGTACAGCACCTTTTACTCCTGCTGGCCGACTTAGACCTCTCCACAGAACAACTAGCGGCAGTCACCGCGGGCAACGTCGCACGCCGTTTCCGCGTCGATTACCGCAAAGGAAGTTTGTCGGCAGGCCTTGATGCGGACATCACGCTCATTAGGCGGACCGCACCCGAAATAATAACTCCCGGCGATCTACTTTATCGCCACGCCATCTCTCCCTACGTAGGCAGGAAACTCAAGCACCGCATAGAAAAGGTCATCCTGCGAGGAATGCTTGTCTCGCCTGCACAGGAAAACACGCAACCGGGAGGTGAACTCATCCGGCCTGCCAGGTGATCCCCGGCGAGGGGATCCGTTTTACTGCAAGCGCCTTAGAGCGTCTTTTCGACTTCCACCAAACGCGCGAACGCGTCGGCAAAATCGGCAAATGCCTCAACTGGCACCATGATGGTGTCACGGCGGCCACCGACATCTTCGGTGATCTTCATGAAGCGACCGCGCGGATTCTCTTTGAGATCGAGAAAGAAGGTCTTGCGATCCACTGAAATACGTTCCGTGGCAAGGGGTTCAAACTGTTGCCGTTCATCAATATCTGAATTAATCATACTCTTGTTCAATGCTTTGACGGGCAAAGGGATGCCGTCTAGAGGCGGGGAAAACTACAATCACCACCCCCGTGCGCAAGTCTTTTTTACCCCGCACGTTACATTTGTATGACAACGCACCCACGGCGTTATCCGGTTCAAGAAAATGCCGGCCTCCGGTTTGTCCCGCACATAAATCTTGGTGCGCATTCCGCAGGTTCCGGCGTATGAAATGACATGGCCCAACTGCTCGACAGCACCCTCGTGATGGAGGACCCGTGTCCCTACCTCCACGACCGGCCTGCTTGCATGGAGCATCGTTATCTCTGCGGGGTGTCGCCCGAGGAAACCGAAGCCCTGCTCATCCGCGGTTGGCGCCGATTCGGCCTGCTCTATTTTCGCCCCGTGTGCGAGGCCTGCACGGAATGCGTTTCCCTTCGCATCCCGGTCGCCGATTTTTCTCCAGGCAAAACGCAGCGCCGTGTATGGCGCAAGGGCGCGGCTTTTGAAGTCACCGTCGGTGCACCGCAGGTGGACGATGAACGCCTCGCACTGTTTCACCGGTGGCACATGATGCACACGGAACGCCGCGGTTGGCCAATGACCGATACCTCCGAGGAAAGCTACCGCTGGTCCTTTGTGCAATCGCATCCCTGCGCACGCGAAATGTGTTACCGGATCGACGGCAAACTGGTGGCTGTCGGTCTTGTCGATCTCACTCCCTCCGCGCTCAGCTCCACCTATTTCTACTACGCACCCGAGATCGACGACTTCTCCCCCGGCACCTTCAGCATTCTTTGCGAAATCGAATACGCACGCAGCGTGGGCCGAGCGCATGTGTACCTCGGCTACCGTGTCGCAGGTTGTCCATCCGTTGCCTACAAAGACCGCTTTCGCCCCCACGAAATTCTTGTGGGCCGCCCGGAAATTCATCACCAACCCGTTTGGACACCGTCCGGCGCATAGCGTTACTTTTCTGTCAACCGCACCATCCCGGTCCACTCGGAGAGTTGACCCGTTTTTTCCAACTCAGCAATTTTCTTGATGTAAAATTCCGAGGGTCCGTCGGTTCCGTCGCGCTGCCAGACGACTTCGCGGAAAAGTTCTTTCGCTTTATCGAAAGCACCCTGTCGGATTTCCGCAATCGCCGCAGTAAATTTTTCAGCCCACTCGAGATCCTCTTTTTTCAATGCGAGCGGGCCGATCAACTCGTGAATCGCTACACCCTGCGTTTTTCCTGCCACCACAAAATGACCGAGCCCGCGCAGGACAAACTGCTCCCGGATCGCCTTCGCCGTGCTGTCGGAAATCAAAATATCGGTGCCGAGTTGTTTATTCAGACTCTCGAGGCGCGCCGCAAAATTGGTCGTCTCACCGATGCAGGTGTAATCGAAACGGTAGGGCGAACCGAGATTTCCCGCGAGCACCTCGCCAGTGGCCAACCCCACCCGCGTTGTGAGCGTGCGGCCCATCACTGCAATCTTCGATGCCTCATGAAGCTGATACGCCGCCATCGCACCCTTCAACGCGTGATCAGCCTGACGCAATGGCGCATTCCACGCCGCCATCACCGCGTCGCCGATGTATTTGATGATCGTTCCTTCATTGCTCAATACGTGCTGCGAGGTTTCCGTGAAATAGGCGATGAGCGTCTCCGAAATTTTTCGAGGATCCTTCAACTCTTCCGACATCGCGGTGAACCCCTTGCAATCCGTGAACATGATCGTGGCCTCAACGTCCATCTGCACTGATCGACGGCATCCCGCTTGCCCCCGGACCATTTCTGCCACTGGTTGTCACGCTGACACGCACGATGCCTCCCGCAAAAACGTCCAACGAAGCCGCAAAGACGGAGACGACCGAAAAAGCAGCAACTACGGCGAAACGGAAATGCTTCATGGCCTACGTTACCCCGAATGAAAGCGCCGGCGAACAGTTTTTAGAGCTGACGCAGGAACCTTTGCAGTTGCGGAAGCGTAGGGCTTTTCGCGTTCCGCACGTAAAACCCACTCGTCGCAACGCCCGCTTGCAGACTTCCCGCAAGGTCGAGTCCCGCGAGTCGGCCGGTGCAAAATCCAGCGTTAAAATGATCACCGGCCCCTGTGGTAATTTTCGGTTTTGGAGTAAAAGGCCCCACCACATAGGTGCACCCGCTCGCATCCGCAGCCGCTGCAAAACTTACGGGATGAATCACCACTGTATCGATCTTCAGTTTCTCGCGGATTGCCGCAGCGTGATCGGTGACCGTTCCCCAAGTCTCCTCCGGCGCAGGAATTCCCAGCACCTCGCCGACCTGCCGGCTCTCGCTGAAGTTCAGGCCGAGGATCACGCGGAAATATTTCTCGAACTTCGAAATTTGTTTGAGGACCGCAGCAATGTCATTGATCGAACGTTTGGCGGGATCAGCCAGATCAAAGAACACCCAGCGTTTTGGTCCTTTGAGCTTCGGCGCAACATTGTTTAACAGTTTGGTAAAAATCCCGCTCAAGTTGGGAAGCATCGTCCAGTTGACCAACGCCAGGAGTTCCGTGTCCGAGATGAGCTTTACCAGTTTATCCTCCGGCAAGGCTTGGATCAGCGTTGCCCACGTGACTTCGCGCAGCGACTGGTGTTTTCCAAGCATCAGCTTACCATCTTCAAACTCCACCGCATCGGTGGTGCCCGGTTCTGCCAGACTGATCACACGGGCCGTTTTGGAAAAGGGTGCAAACACCGGATGCAAATTGGGTTTCCCCAAATTGCCCACGTAAGTCATCGAGGAACCAAGAGCCACCAGAGCGCCTGCCATAATCGGGCCGTTTCCACCCAACTTCACCATTTGCGGAACCATTTCAAAGTTCGCGCTGAAACCTGCTGCCGCTTGGATCCTGCGTGCATGTTCCCTCATCTCCGTGAGGCGAGTGTATTGCGTGGCAGACTCCCGTTTATCCACCACGTGCAGAATCGTATCGACGAACCCGTCGAATCCGACCACGGCCTTGAAGGGTTTGCATAGCGAGAGGGAGCGGGCGGTAGAGGCAGAAAGGGCGTTTGACATGGTCCAGCATTGAACAACGGTTCATGTGCGGCAATCAAGCTCAGCGCATGTTTTTGTGGACACAAAAAAACCGCTCCCGGCGTGACCAAGAGCGGTTTTAAAAGATTCGCTTGGAAGCGACGGATTACCGGCTGTAAAGCTCGACGATCAGTTGCTCGTTAACGATCGGGGCGATTTCTTCGCGGGTGGGAATGCGCTGCATCGTACCCTTGAAGTTGTCTTTTTCCACCGAAAGCCAATCCGGAACCTTGGCGATCTGGGTGATTTCCAGATTCTTGGTGACCAGACTGCGGGACTTCGGATTTTCCTTCACGGAAACTTCGTCTCCCGGCTTCACGTTGAAGCTGGAAATCGTGACCTTGCGACCGTTCACCGCCACGTGACCATGCGACACCAACTGGCGCGCACCGCTGCGGGAATTGGAAAAGCCCAGGCGATAAACGACATTGTCCAGGCGGCGCTCCAAAAGCTGCAGCAGGATTTCACCGGTGATACCGCGCGAAGTCAGCGCCGCTTCAAAGTAGCGGCGGAACTGACGCTCCAACACGCCGTATTGGAAACGGAGTTTCTGCTTTTCAGCCAACGCAATCGCGTATTCCGACTGCTTGCGACGGGAACCTTTCGGTCCGTGCATGCCGGGAGGATAATTCTTGTTTTCGAGTGCCTTGGACGGGCCAAACAGCGCGACGCCAAAGCGACGGCTGATCTTGGTGCGGGGTCCTGTATAACGTGCCATAATTTCTTAAATGGTGAGGGTGAAAATGTTGTGAGCGATCAGACGCGACGCTGTTTCGGCGGGCGGCAACCGTTGTGTGGCACCGGAGTAACGTCACGGATGACGGTGATTTCCAAGCCGATGGCCTGCATGGCACGGATGGCGGATTCACGTCCGGCACCTGGGCCTTTGACGCGGACCTCAACTTCGCGGAGTCCGTGGCCCATGGCCTGTTTACAGGCGTCCTGAGCAACCATCTGGGCGGCATACGCAGTGCTCTTGCGGGAACCTTTGAATCCGCATTTGCCAGCGCTGGACCAGCCAATCACGTTGCCACTCTGGTCGGTGATCGTAACGATCGTGTTGTTGAAGGTTGCGAGCACATTCGCCACGCCAGTGTGAATGTTCTTGCTGCCTTTCGCCTTGACGATCTTGACGGGTTCGATGGTGTCATCGAGCGAAAAGTTTTCCTTCGCGGGTGCTGGGGCTGCTGCTGCGGCATCTTTCTTTGATGCTTTAGTTTTAGGTGCCTTTTTGGGCTTCGCCTCAGCGGGTGCTGCCGGAGTTGCGGCTTCAGTCGTTGCGGCAACGACGGGTGCTGTCGCTTCAACGGGGGCTGTCGCTTCAACGGATGCTGTCGCTTCAACGGATGCTGTCGCTTCAACGGATGCTGTCGCTTCAACGGGGGCTGCGGGCTCGGTAGATGCCGTCGGTTCGACGGGTTCGGTATTTTGCGGTTCCTGTTCCATGATTTCCTATGGCTCTAATTATTTGGTGTCTTTTGCACGCTGCACGCCGACCGTTTTACGGGGTCCTTTACGAGTGCGGGCGTTGGTGCCGGTGCGTTGACCTCGCACGGGAAGTCCGCGACGATGACGAATTCCACGATAGCAGTTGATCGCCTGGAGGCGCTTCAGGTTGGCCTGAATCTCACGGCGCAGGTCGCCTTCAATCGGCAACTTGCTCGCAGTGATCGCGTGAATGATCGCGTTCAGTTGTTCCGGCGTCAGGCTTTTCGCGCGCGTGTTCGGATCGATGTTGGCCTGCTCCAGAATGCGTTTCGCAGTCATGGGCCCGATTCCGTAGATGTAAGGAAGAGAAGCTTCGATTCGCTTGTCTCCGGGGATTTCAACTCCAAGTAGGCGTGGCATATTTTTTAAAAATTAAATTGTGGGGACTCAGCCCTGACGCTGTTTATGGCGCGGGTTTTTGCAGATCACGCGGATCACGTTTTGGCGCTTCACGATCTTGCATGCTTCGCAAAGGCGTTTGACTGATGCTCGGACTTTCATACTAGGTTCTTGGTTCGTTTGGTTTAGGGACGAAAAACCCGGTTACCTGCCTGCTTTTACTAAAAAAGCGAGCGGCCACACGGGTCTCTCTCTATTTTTGTCGGAAGGTAATCCGACCTTTCGTTAAATCGTAGGGCGACATTTCTAACACAACTTTGTCACCTGGCAAGATGCGAATGAAGTGCAATCGCATTTTTCCTGAAATGTGCGCGAGAATGCGATGGCCGTTCGGCAATTCCACCCGGAACATCGTGTTCGGGAGCAATTCGACGACCTTGCCTTCTACTTCAATGCTGTCCTTGCGCGCCATGTCAGTATTTCAGGTTCGTTGCGCGTGACGAGCACCGTGTGCTCGAAATGCGCGGAAGGTTTTCCATCGCCGGTGACCACCGTCCAGTTGTCTCGCAGGATGCGGACGTTGGCAGTTCCCATGTTCACCATGGGCTCAATCGCTATAATCATTCCGGCCTTGAATTTCGGACCGGTGTTCGGACGTCCAAAGTTGGGCACTTGAGGCTCCTCGTGCAGCTTGCGCCCCACGCCGTGCCCGACGAATTCGCGCACCACGTTGTAGCCGTTGGCCACCACTTCGTCCTCGACCGCTGCGCTCAGGTCGCCCAACCGGCGTCCTTCGGTGGCAAAAGGAATGGCCGTGTTCAGCGTTTCTTCCGTGACACGAAGCAATCGCTGCCATGAAGGATCAATGACTCCAACGGGAATCGTGGAGGCTGTATCGCCCACCCATCCGTCTTTAATCACGCCTACATCAAGTTTCACGATGTCTCCGTATTGAATTCTGCGGGGCCCGCCAATCCCGTGCACTACTTCCTCATTTAGGGAAATACAAATGTGCCCCGGAAAACCGCGATAGCCGAGAAACGCACTCTTACATCCATTCTCAGACATCAGGTCGGCGGCGGCCTGGTCGATCTCTTTGGTGGTAACCCCCGGGCGAATCTGCGTGGCCACATGCTCAAGGATATCGCTTGCGACCCGGCAAGCAGTCCGCATTTTATCGATCTCCTTGTTCGTCTTGATCGGAATCATGACGTCCACCTCTCGCTGCCGCTCTTAGTCATCCTCGCACGATCCCCAACCATTTTACCGGTATTGTCCGGCAAGAAACACCACAACCCCAGCGACTACCAAAATGGCAACACCTACGTAGGCCCAGACCAAAGACTCGGATGAAACCGTCTTCCCGCCTGCCTGCGCACGATCAAAACGGCCACGAATTTTCCCCTTGCGAAGAAAACCGTCGTAGTGCCGCTGAATCAGGTGCGTTTCCACCTGACGCATTGTATCGAGCACGACACCCACGCAAATCAAAAGACTGGTGCCGCCAAAGAACTGCGCGGTGATATAAGGAATGTTCAACTGATGCGAGAGCATCTGAGGAAGAATGGCGATGATCGTAAGGAAAATCGCACCGGCAAAAGTTAACCGATTCATCGTGTAATCCAGAAAATCCGCCGTGGGTTTTCCGGGGCGCACTCCCGGGATGTAACCACCGTATTTCTTCAAATCTTCGGCTATTTGCTGAGGTTGGAACTGTGTCGCCACCCAGAAATAGCTGAAGAAGAAAATCATTCCGCCGTAGAACAAGTAGTGCAACCATCCGGCAGCCAGCATCTGCGCAAGGTTTTGGGCAAACTCATTGTTTTTGAACGCCATGTTGACGATCGTGGATGGAAAAATGAGGAGCGCTTGAGCGAAAATGATAGGCATGACGCCCGCGTAATTCACCTTGAGCGGCATGTGCTGGGTCTGGCCGCCATACACCTTGCGACCCACCACGCGCTTCGCGTATTGGACAGCAATTTTTCTCTGAGCCTGCGTGACGCAGATGACACCTGCCACCACAAGGAATAGAAAGGCGATCATCAACACCAAAATCGCAGGGGCAGCTTGTGCACCAGGAGTGGCTGTGGTCGGCACAAAGAAGTGCCAGGCCTGAACCAAAGCTGCTGGCAGCCGGGCTACGATGCCAACCGTAATGATCATCGACATCCCGTTGCCAATGCCGCGCTCGGTGATTTGGTCACCAATCCACATCAGCAAAAGCGAACCGGCCGTCAAAGTGAGGACCGTCAAAAAGCGAAATCCAAATCCCCCATCCGCCACCAACGGAATTCCGAGGCGCGTAATGGTGTCCGTAATGCCCGGCAGGAATGGGTTGGCCTCGGGTTTCTGGAAGGAAACAGCCAGGAGATAACCCTGAAAAATACAAAGCGCCACGGTTGCGTAGCGGGTGTACTGCATGATTTTTTGCCGCCCACCGTCTTCCTTCGACAGTTTGTTGAGCTGCGGGATGACTGCCGTAAGCAACTGCAACATGATCGACGCGCTGATGTACGGCATGACGCCCAGCGAAAAGATCGCGCAGTTTTCCAATGCGCCACCCGAGAAAATATTGAACAACGCTGCGACAGAACCGCCTGTCTGGGAGTTCAGTTCGTTGACGAAATACTCTCGCAACACCGACGCATTGACGCCGGGGCAAGTGATGGCTGCGCCCACGCGCACCACCACCAACATCAAAAGTGTGAAAATTACCCGGTTCCTGAGTTCCGGGATTTTCAGGGTGTTGGCGAAGGCCGAAATCATGAACGTTTAGCTCGCGGCCTCGGTGGTCGTTGCAGAAGCCAGTTCCAAAATGGAGCCGCCGGCTGCCTCAATCTTGGCTTTTGCCGTCGCGCTCACTTTGGTCACAGACACCGTGAGTTTTTTCGTCAATTCACCGTCACCAAGAATTTTCACGCCATCCCAACGTCCCGTCACAAGACGGACCGCACGGAGCAGGCCTTCATCAATAGTGGCACCGTCTTCGAAACGGTTCAACGCCTCAACGTTCACCACAGCATACTTGGTTTCGAAATCCGCATTGCTGAAGCCACGCTTCGGAATACGCCGGATGAGCGGCATCTGACCGCCTTCAAACCCGAGTCGAATGCTTCCGCCGGACCGGGCCTTTTGGCCTTTATGTCCGCGACCGGAAGTTTTACCGTGGCCGCTGCTTTCGCCGCAACCCACGCGCTTTTTACGTTTTTTAGCGCCGGGATTCGGCTTCAAATTGGAAAGATTCATTCCCATAACAATTGTCCTTTGAGTGTAAGTTAAAAATTAAGCAACGGCTGGTTCGGCCTTGGCAATGCTGATGCCGCGGAGGCGGAAAATTTCGTCGCGCGGACGAAGCTGACGCAACGCTGCGAGCGTGGCTTTCACCACGTTGGCGTGGTTGCTGGATCCCAGCGATTTCGCAAGCACATCGCGAATACCGGCGGCTTCCACCACGGCACGCACACCACCACCGGCGATAACACCGGTTCCCGGCGAAGCGGGTTTTAGCAAAACGCGCCCGCCACCATGTTCACCGATCACTTCGTGAGGAATCGTAGCCTGATTCAGCGCCACAACTTCAAGTGATTTGCGTGCGGAATCGCTGGCTTTGCGGATGGCTTCGGAAACTTCGTTGGCTTTTCCGAAACCGCAACCCACCTTGCCACGCTTGTCGCCGGTCACGATAAGGGCGCTGAAGCTGAAACGGCGTCCACCCTTCACCACTTTGGCGCATCGGTTGATGAATACCACCTTCTCGATCAATCCCGCCTTTTCGGCTTCGGTCTGCGGCTTGGCGCGACCTTCACCGCCCTTGCGGGGCTTTCTGTTCGAGTTCTGGTTCTGGTTCTGATTAGTGGCCATGATTTTTAGAATTGAAGTCCGTTTTCGCGAGCAGCATCGGCAAGCGCTTTGACTTTGCCGTGATAAAGAAAGCCGCCGCGGTCGAAAACGACTTTGGTGATGTTTACTGCCTGACTGCGCTCGGCGATGAGCTTGCCGACTTTGAGCGCGGTGGCCACGTTGGCCTTGAGCGTCGGGTCAGTCTTGAGCGTCTTTTCCGTAGTGCATACCGCAACCAGCGTCTTGCGCGCCACGTCATCGATGACCTGGGCGTAGATGTGCTGGCCGGAGAAATGCACGGCGAGACGGGGGCGTTCCGGAGTTCCAGTGAGCGTCTTGCGAATGCGCACGTGGCGCATCCGGGTATGTTGTTTTCGAGTAAGAGTAGCCATATTGCCGAAACGTTATTGAACAGTCTTGCCTTCTTTGCGGCGGATCACTTCGCCCGCATACTTCACGCCTTTGCCTTTGTAAGGCTCTGGCGGATAGTAACGGCGGATGTCTGCGGCGACCTGGCCGACGAGGTGTTTATCGATGCCTTCAATCTTGATTTTTGTGTTTTCCGCAACGGTGATTTTAATGCCGTCAGGAATGGAGAAATTGATGGGGTGCGAAAAACCGAGGCTCAGGTTCAACACGGAGCCCGAAACTGCGGCTTTGAAACCGACGCCATTGATTTCCAGATCCTTCATAAAACCTGCGCTCACACCCGCCACCATATTGGCGATCAGGGCGCGGGA
>Ga0209181_10012446_pt1 | contig 10759 bp, 9 predicted proteins | sample MAT05_FD_187208 | JGI IMG/M metagenome (GOLD analysis project Ga0209181, IMG submission 187208) | Freshwater microbial communities from Lake Fryxell liftoff mats and glacier meltwater in Antarctica - MAT-05 (SPAdes) (version 2) | ecosystem: Environmental > Aquatic > Freshwater > Ice > Liftoff...
TTTTGCATGGGTGAAACCGGCCACTGGAATAAGAGGTGGCTTGAAATGGGCTTGAGCCGGATGAGGTGAAAGTCTCATGTCCGGTTCTTAGGGGGCGAAAGGGCAGCAATGCCCTTAGCTACCCTCTGTCTTCGGCTACGGTTCGCCATCAGCTTCGGTTTCGGCAGGACAAGCACCTTTGGGCTTTTGTTTGTTATCTTCAAGTTTAGTTTTTCAATCGGCTTCAGTTCCAGGGCTTGACGAGAAATGAATTCCCTGCCTGCAGCAATACCCTACCGTTATGCGTCATGCTACACGAGCACTCTGCTGACACAAACTAACTTACATGACATATGACCAGACAAGCCAACGCTTCGCAAAAACAAAAGAGCTGCAAAGCCAACACACATAAGCCGACACACAATTGCAACACATTTGTTTTTGCCCCAACGCACCTAACAACCAGCCATAAAATATGAATGAACTTCTTATACCCATTTTAGTTTTCGTAGTTTGGACAGCTTTTAGCGTAACGTTTATTTTGCGACACAAACGTTATCAAACTAATGAAACAGCGGACAAAACAAGTTTTTGGAACAACACTTACATTTTTGAAACTATCCCTTCCGTTTTTCCGACACTTGGCATTTTATGTACAGCAATAGGAATTACAAAAGGGTTATGGGATTTCAAAACAGCGGACATTCAAAATAGCTTGCCACTTTTGATAGGCGGTTTAAAACTTGCATTTATAGCTACAATGTTGGGCATTCTAGGACTGATAATTTTTCAAAAAATCAATGCCATCGTACAAAAAAAAATTGACGATGACCCAAATCGACCAAAAAAACAAACTGATGAACTTTCTGCAATGAGTGAATTGATTTTTGCTGTTAAAGAAATTAAGACAGATAACGAAACCCAAATCCAGAAACTTATCCAATCTTTTGGGGCAGATTTAGAAGTTAAAATCGGCTCAAAACTTTCTACGCTTGAAAAAGAAGTAATCAATCTGCAAAATCTTTCATCAACCAATCAAACTGCAACCAATTCAGGGCTTGAACTTATTAATAAAACAACGGGTGAAAGTCAATACGGAATAATGACAGAGTTAGGTAAGTTAAGAGAACTTCAAACTGCAAATGGAGATAAAGCCAACAAGAACACAGATGAAATAATAGAAGCAATGAGTGAGAATAACAAACTTACCTCAAAGAAATTTGATGAATTCTCATTATTACTAAGCAAGAATAATACAGAAGCCCTTGTGGAAGTAATGAAAAAAACTACTGAACAATTCAACGCACAAATGAGCGAATTAATCAATCGCTTAGTGCAGGAAAATTTCAAAGAATTAAACAATAGCGTAAAAAGTTTGAATGATTGGCAAAAACAAAATAAAGACCAAGTACAAAAACTAACAGACCAATTTCAAAAGACAACAGAAATGTTCAACATTTCAGCAACAACATTAAAAGAAGTTGCAGCAAACACAAAAGCTCTTACAGACGATGAAAGTAAATTGAGCCAAATTGTTAAAGAGTTAAAACGTGTAATGATTGAGGACGGAAAGTTTCAGGAAATTACAAATAAACTTACCAGGACAATTGAAACACTTGAAAATACCACAGAAAGTTTTGATGAAACAACTTCAAAACTTAATGAATGGGTTAAGACAGAAAAGAACTTTAAGGAGGCAGCACAAATTCTTATTACGAAGTTAGAAGAGTTCAGAGATTTTAACGGAGACGTTTGGGATAAGTATAGAAATGAGATGAAAAAAGCTGTTTCCATAGTAAAGGAAACAAGTACAAAGTTGGGAGCAGATTTAGAAAATGTAAATGCTGAATTTTACGAAAGACTTAATGACACTTTAAGTAATCTTGACCAATGTATTCAAAGATTTGTTCCAACTAATCGTAAGTCATGAGCAACAAGAAAGAAAATTTTTGGATACCATACGCAGACTTGATGACCGTTTTAATGGTTATCTTTCTTTTCATATCTCTTGCCTACATGGGACTTGTTCAATACCAGAAAAAGGAACAAGACAAAATATTTGAAGAATACAAGCAGACGAAAGAAAATCTTTACAGCGAACTCAAAGAAACTTTCAAAAATGATTTACAAAAATGGAATTTAGAACTTGACAAAGACCTGTCAATAAAATTCACTAACCCACAAGTATTATTTGATGAAGGCAAATATGATGTAACACCAACATTTCAAAACATTCTTAAAGAGTTTCTGCCAAAGTATTTAAATGTAGTCATGCAAGACAAATACAAAGAAAAGATTGCAGAAATCAGAATTGAAGGACACACAAACACAAAGCCAATCAATAAGTCAAATGACCCTTACATTGACAATATGGAGTTGTCACAAAATAGAGCAAGAAATGTTTTGAGTTTTCTAAGGCAACAAGACTGCTTCATACAACTTGAAACTAATAAAAAAGACAGATTACAATATTGGTTAACTGCAAATGGACTTTCATACGGCAGAACCATTGATACAAAAAGTAATCTTACATTTAATTCAAATACTGCCATAGATCCTAATAAATCAAGGCGAGTTGAATTTAGAATAGTGACAACAAGCGAACTATTAGTACAAAAAGTAATTGACCAACTAAACAAATAATGCTTTACACTTTTCAAAATCTTGCAAATAAGCTAACTCAACTTGGCTACCCAGAAGGTACTGAAAGTGGCTTTCGTGTAATTAAACGAGACCTTACACAAGAGGAAAGAGCAGGAAACATTGAGTTTAGACAAGACGGAGTTTATCTAACCATTGACGGTCAAGAATACAAGGGATATATGTATTTAAAGTTTGCAGACATTACACGTTATGGTTTGCCTAAGTTTCACATCACTAATTGCCAGATAATTCTTGACCAAAGAGCAAATGGAAGATTTGACGGAAAATATTTTTGGCACAATTCAAATACCGTTTCAATTGAAAACAGATCGAATGGTGAAATTCACGAAAATGTAAATCTTAGTTTATGTAACTATTGCCGCAGTCAATCATCAATTTCTGAATATTTAGATACAGAAGGGTTCTTTAATCTTTTAGACAAGCAAGAACAAGAGGACATTAACCAAGAATACGAAGTTGACATTTTCGGTTACACACTTGATTGGCAAAAAATCAGCAGAGAATTACGACAAGAAAAAGAATACACTTGTGAAAGTTGCAAAATTATAATTAAAGTTCCGGGAGACAGAAGATTTATACATGTTCATCACAAAAGTGGAAACAAACTTAACAACAGAAGAAATAATCTTGAAAGCCTTTGTGTTTTATGCCATGCTCATAAGGATAAGACACATGAACATAATTTTGAGCGGAGACGAATGCAAGCAGACATCAAATCATTCATTGAAAAATACAGAGCCCAATTAAAAGACCTTAACAATGAATATCTTGACCGACATTAAAAGCCACCTCACAAAGCAAGCGCATTTGCAAGGCACACAAGGCAGACACACAAAAGCAAACCTTGCAAAAGAGCTTGCTTTGCCAAGGCACGACCCCACACGAATTAAGACCGAGGATACCAGCACGAACGCATAACATGAGGTTTGGCAATATTGGGGCAGGACATTGTTGTGCGACCTGAAAAAGGTCTTGATCGGATAGTTTTATACGGGCATCCTCAAGAAAAACCTACTCTTCCACGAGTAGTAGCTTACCGGTACTGCGGCTTGAGTAATCGGGCGGTATTAGCATCCGGGACAATGTACCGAGCAGTTGTAAAACTGGATGTTGATTTCCTTGAGGAAGTTAACATAACTGATAAACCCAATCGGTGTAGGGCTAAGCTGGGTGGTATGCACAAATTAATTGAATGAACGTTAGAATCACCGTCACCTGCAAGGAGCTTAGGGGTTTGACAAAGTTTTCCAAGCTTCGGCCAAAACGGCAACGACATGAGCTAAACTGTTTTCAACTCAGTTTACGTGGATAATCAACATGTCCGGTGAATAGTTCAGTGCTAACCCATCCTTGTCTCATCCTGACAACAGGGTAACCCCGTGTACCGCCCTGTTTTACCAACAGGGCAGGCTACCTGCAAAGGTAACTTTTGGAAGGCGGGAGTAAGATTGAGTAAAAAGCGAACGGGTAGCGGTAATAGCTACTATAGGGGTTGTAACATTACCCTGCGGCGGAAGCCGGCTGACGTGCTCTTGGTCTGCTTAACGTAAGTAAAATGGAAGAACTTCAAATTTGGAGGGCAAGCAAATGATTACAACTAATAAAAAACCAGATATACCGGTCAATGAAAAGGATGTAAATGCGGCCTTCGGATCAGCGGGCAATTGGTTTTCTCTTAAATGGGATCGCCTCCGCATGATCGTAAAGAAGCTTCAATTGAGAATTACGAAGGCTACACAGTTAAGGAAATTCAGAAAAGTGAAAACGCTTCAATGGATCCTTACACATTCCTTTGCAGCTAAAGCAATAGCAGTAAGGAATGTTTTGCAGAACAAAGGGAGTAAAACACCCGGCGTGGATGGCATCATCATCAAAACACCAGAACAAAAGTTAGCACTTGTTTACAACATGAAACGCAGAGGGTATCTACCTTCGCCGCTCAGGCGTATCTACATTCCTAAGGCTGGCAATAAGCAAAAGCTTAGGCCTATCAGCATTCCTACCATCGCTGACAGATGTCAACAGGCGCTGCATACATTAGCGCTTGACCCGGTATCCGAAGCTACGGCAGACGTGAACAGTTATGGCTTTCGACAGCAGAGATGCTGTGCCGATGCCATTGAACAAACCTTTATTGCCTTAGCTAGAACAACCTCACCCCAATGGATACTCGAAGGTGACATTAAGGGATGCTTCGACCATATCAGCCACCAATGGATGAGCAGCAATATCTGCACAGATAAAGTGATGCTGAACAAATGGTTGAAAGCCGGATTTATCGAAACCGGCAAGCTATTCCCTACTACAGAAGGTACGCCGCAGGGTGGCATTATTTCGCCGGTAGTTTGCAACATGACACTCGACGGAATAGCGTTACTGTTGAAAGACAAATTTACTAAGTACAAAGGCATTCACTTCATCAGGTACGCAGACGACTTCATCGTAACCGGGCACTCAAAAGAGGTGCTGGAAAATGAAATCAAACCGGCTATCACGGCCTTTCTACAACTAAGGGGACTGGAACTATCGCAGGAGAAAACCAGGGTGACCCACATAACAGAAGGCTTTGATTTTTTAGGACAAAATGTACGCAAATATCCTTCACAGGGTAAGTTAAAGCTGCTGATAAAACCATCCGAAAATAATATCCATTCTTTTCTTGATGACATCAGAAAGCTACTCCGAAAAGCACGCAGTATCACACAGGCAAGGCTCATCATGCAACTGAATCCAAAAATCAGGGGATGGGCAAATTTCCACCGCAGTGTAGTTGCTAAAGACGTTTTTACAACAGTCGACAAAACAATTTGGAACCTCCTCTTCTCATGGGCCAAACGTCGGCATCCTAAAAAGAATACGCAGTGGGTACTTAATAAATACTATAAACGTATTGGCACGTCAGCGCCCCGGCACCGCCAAAGGCATTTGCTTTATGACCATTGAAGATAAAACCGGCTTTACCAACCTGGTAATTTTTGAAAAACTTTTTGATGAATTCAGAAAAGAAATTTTACAATCAAAACTGATAATGGTGGAAGGAAAAGCGCAAATAGAAGGAGAAGTAATTCATGTGATTGTAAAACGTTGTTACGATTTTTCTAAATTGTTGCGGCAGCATAAACCATCTAAAACTGACAATCCGCAGGTATTAACGCTTGCTTATGCTGATGAAAAATCTGTTCCCCCACATACACAAAATAATAAGCTAAAACTGAAAGCTGAAGAAGAGGAGAAGGTTTTTTATGGTGGTAGGAATTTTAGGTGAGAATAAATTTAAACAGACATTTTTTGGGTATTTTCAAAAGTAAAAAGTAAGAAATTTTTGTTAACCTATTTGTTGAAAAAAGTAAATAGTTTTAATACAGGCTTCTTCATTTTTTTAAATTAAACCCTTGCTTGTTTTACAATAATTTTGGAGCATAGGATGGTATATTGAAACTAAAATTTGAACCTTTACCCTGCTCACTTTTTATTTGCAAATGGCCGCCATTTTTTTCAATAAACTCTTTACTTATCAGTAATCCTAAACCTGTACCTTTCTCTTTTTCAGTACCGCGGCGGCTAATGGGTGTATTATTTTCCAGCAACTTCTTTATTTTTATTTCATTCATTCCAACACCAGTATCAATAATTTCAATTTTGATATTTTTGTTTTCGGAGTATGCCTTTATTTCTATTTCACTATTCCGGTGACTGAATTTTACTGCATTACTCAGGAGGTTGCGGATAATGAATTCAACCATGTCTTTATCGGCATGTGCAGCTAAAGTTTCTTCTACACTTATTTTTACCCTTACTTCTTTCATATGGGTATGCAATAGTTCCAGTTGTACAGCTCCATCAATAATGGATTTTACATTTAACTTATCTTGCCTGAACTGCAACAGGTTCATTTGCGACTTTGACCATTGCAGCAAATTATAGAGCAGCACATTCAGGTTATCAAGCGACTGTTGTGCCTGGAAGAATAATTTTTTTCTCTCCGCTTCACTCATCTTTTCATGATGTTCTGTTATCAGCTTCAGAAAAGATTGCATGGTGGCCAAAGGATTCCTAAGATCATGAGAAACAACTGAGAACAGTTTGTTCTTTACCTGGTTTAGCTGGCTGAGTTTGTGTTCCGACTCTTTTACCTGTCCGATGGTTTCTTCCAGCATGGTATTTTTTAATTGCAGGTCGGCTGTTTTTTCTTTTACCTGTTGCTGCAGTTCCTGCCTTTGTTGTTCAATAAGTTCTTTCTTTTCTTTTTCTTTTTCCAATGCCATGCGCTCCTTCTCTAAAGTTTCAGTAGCCAGCTGCAGCCGCATTTTATTCAGCCTGCTGGCTAAACCCAATGATAATACTACAGCCTGTATCAACACCCCTACCTGCACCAGGTACCGGGTAAAAAAATTATCAGTTATCAATCCGGTTTCTCTAAGAATGAATGCTATAGCACCTATAACAAGAAGAATATTAGCCGAGATGAAATATTTTGCCGGGTCGTAATGATCGTAATAATAGGCCACAATACCCGCCACCAGCATCATTATTAAAACAAGGGCCCCCAAAATACCAATGATAATAACCAACGGTTTTAGCAGATCTATTTTAAAAAGATAACATGCTAATCCTGTAAATAAAATAACTACACATACAACTGCAAGTACATTTAATATTTTATTTATTTTAGGAAGCAGGCGGGGTGTATGCAGGTAGGTACGGGTGAACAGAATTCTTGCCAACCCTGTAAAAGGATTAATCATGGCAAAACAAAAAGTATCCCAAAGGGGTAAGTGCGGCCATAAATATTCAATGCCAAATCCATAATAAAATGCAAAGTAAAGTCCGATACTTACAACGCTGAGCACATAGTACAGATAGCTGATATCTTTTACACCAAAAAGTATAGCAAGGTTATACAATGCCAAAACAAAAATTATCCCAAAGAATAATCCCTGCCATAATAATCTTTTACTGTCTTTTTGTTCAAAGCTGCTGCGTTGTATCAACTGTAGATTGATATCCTGGTGCAGATAGATAGTATAAACAGCCTTGAACTTTAAAAACAGGTTAACTTTTTCATCCCTGTGAATTAATATCCTGATAGCATTAACATTGGACGGCTGTGAACGCTGTTCAAGCGCCAACAGGCTTCCACTTGCAATATGCTTTATTGCATTTTTATCAGCAATGTAGCCATCAAAAAAACCCCATTTATTTGTTTGAAGAATAAATTCCTGGTCAAGTCCGGAATGATTCTCTAATTGCAGGTTGCTCCAGATATTCCAGTCCTTTTGTGCTTTTGTAAAAAATACCGGAGAAAAATCAACAAATGCTGCACGTTCTAAATTATTAATCACTAATTGCCCTGTTGTATCGGTAAACCACTTCATTTCACCTGGCAGTATATTACGGATTGATGACCCCTGCTCTATCGAAATTACAGTTTGTGCCTGTACTGTATTTTTACACAGTATTAAAGTAGCGATGCCGGTAATGTATATAAAATATTTAATGCAATGTAATAACATGATAGTTTTGTAAATTTATACGTTTAAATATTTAAATAGCTGAAGTAAAAAATAAAGATGAGCCATGGCTGGTATAAAAGTTTTATTAATAGAAGATGATTGGATCATTGCCAAAGAAATGGCGTACAACCTGCAGGATCTTGGTTTTGAAGTGGCTGGCCATATAGATAATGCAGAAGAGGCCATAAAGCTGGTAAAAACATTGCACCCTGATCTTGTAATACTTGATATTGATCTTGCTGGTGAAATGACAGGGATAGAACTGGCTAAACAATTAAAGCTGGAGGGGAATACTCCTTTTATTTTTCTTACTGCATTGGCCGATTCAGAAACAGTGGAAAAGGCAAAAATTGCTGAGCCTTATGCATACCTGGTAAAACCAGTTGCGCCTGAAACTTTATACTCTACCATTGAAATTACGCTTCACAATGCATCCCGCCGCAACCCGGATATTGCTGATACGGCCGCCAGCATAAAAGAAAATCTTAGTTACGCAGATGTTATTTTTGTAAAGGCTAAAAAGCGGCTTGAAAAAGTTTTACTAAAAGATATATTGTGGGTAGAGGCCTATGATATTTATGCCATGATAAAAACATCCAATGGCCAATACCTGCTCAGCCATTCTCTAAAAACAGTAGAAGAAAAATTTCCCTCCTCACATTTTATAAGGGTGCACCGCTCTTACCTGGTTAATAAAGATAAAATAGATGCTATTGAAGAAAGCAATCTTGTAATTACGGATGCACGTATACCCGTGGGTAAAACCTACAGGGATGAGTTGATGAGGCGGTTATCTTTTATGTAATCAATCGCCTAATTGCAGTAAAGCTTTCGCAATTTTTTCCTGCTGTTGTTGTTTTATTATCTCAACAGGTTCTGCTGCCCTTTCTTTGCAATCCATAATACCGCATCGTTCGCAGGTAGTGTGTACGGTTTTTACAGGGATAGCGGTATCATTAATAAACGGCATGGTCTGTAGTAGCTTTTGATCTATCATTAACCCGATTGTAACACTTACAATTTCACTGCTTCCTTTTGCCGCAGGTTTTGAAATGGAAATACAGAGATAGCGGTTATGCGTATGCCAGTATTGAGATATCTGGGCCTCCACATAGGGCTGCCTGTATTTTTTCTTTGCAACCAGTTCTGCCACATGATTGATTGAATTGATAGCTACCCACCTTCTGCAGTAGTGTTCATGGGTAGCATTGGCATATGGATTATGTACCTGGGACAGGTGCAATTCTTTAGTAATTTCAAATTCATTTTTTATAGGATCGCCGGATAGCCGGAGAAAGAAAAGGTGATCAATACTAAAATGATTAGGTAAAATATTGGTAAGCCGTTGCATCATCATTTCTGGTGTTACATTATAGCGACTAAATAAATCAACCCATGCCTTATCATTCCATTTTGGCTGTACCACAATTCGTTTGATATCTTCTACCGCTTTATCTTCCGGCATCAGCAGGGCAACAGCAAAATAAGACGCTTTAAAGTTATTCAGCAGTATATCAAATGAATCGCTATGCTGAATGATTGTTTCATACGACCTTTCTGTAACATTCAGATATTGAAACGCAATTTCACGTGCCAATAAAAAATTTTCCTGCGCATTACTCAGTCCTTTATTTATGAATAATGTTTTATTGGAAACTGCATAAAAAGAACGAATACTTTGTAATGCATCCATGCCCGACATCTGCCTGCGGTTTACCTGTATCTGCATCTTTTGCAAAGCCGCTTCCATCGTATCAATTTCAACAAACGAAGTATCTTTCCATTTATATTCTTTCCGAAACCTGCGAACAGCATCTTCAATTTCTTCAAAATAATTATCATGCAGGTCCTGGTAAGAACGAAGTGCAGCATTATAAAAACTTTCTTTGGATAATTGATAACTCCGTGAAATTTTGAGTAAGGTACTTATGAAGGCTGTTACCTTATCGGGCGTGTTGGAAAATAAATCCAGCAAGGAAGCCGGCGTTAGTCCAAAGTGTTCCCATGGCACAGCATTGATAAAATCAGAATTGATCAGGTCAATAATAGGCTGTAGTTTTTTGCTGGCCCGCAGCGAAACCAGGTAGTCGTAATCAACCCCAAATACTTTTGCAAGCGACAATATCTTATCTGCTTTTGGAAATTTTTTGCCGGTTTCAATATCATGTACATAAGAGAGGGACATGCTGGTTTTTTCAGCCAGTTGCTGGTAAGATAATCCTTTCTCCTGCCGGAGTGCTTTCATCTTTAATCCAAAAATTAACCGGATACTTTCATTGTCAGTCATAATAAAGGCAAATTAGTATAAAAAAACTTTAAGAAGAAAAATAAATATTTAGCGAATATTTCGCTTTTAAAGAAAATACCATACTTTAGCGTAAAATTTACAAATAATGATAGTAACTCAAACATCTCTCAGGCAATACTTGGTTCCGCCAGGTATGCTTATTAAAGCGCCCTACCACCTTCGGTACCAGGAAGTGCTTACCACCGAAGCACTGGCCTTTATAACTGCACTACACAGGCAGTTTAACGAAGCAAGAAAAAAATTATTAAACGACAGACAGGTAGTTCAGCAAAAATTGAACGAAGGCTGGCAGCCT
>Ga0209181_10012450_pt1 | contig 10757 bp, 6 predicted proteins | sample MAT05_FD_187208 | JGI IMG/M metagenome (GOLD analysis project Ga0209181, IMG submission 187208) | Freshwater microbial communities from Lake Fryxell liftoff mats and glacier meltwater in Antarctica - MAT-05 (SPAdes) (version 2) | ecosystem: Environmental > Aquatic > Freshwater > Ice > Liftoff...
GCCGCCGAGGTGCTGGCCGCCGCCACGTAGGAGCGTAAGCGTGCAGCGCGAGCAACTGGCGTTGGGGCCGTGCACGGATAGCGCGAAGATCAGGACAAGGGCGAAGATCAGGACACGAAGATCAGCATCGAAGAGCAGGACATGCGTCGATCGGCGAAGATCAGCGGCGAAGATCAAGGAAGATCAGCAAGGAAGATCAGGACATGCATTGATCGGCGGATCTCCGGCACGCGCTCCGTCCCTTGTTCGGACGCTGCCACCGCCGAACTCCCATAGCGGCGCGGCGACATGGTATCGCCAGGTTTCGGTTCGTCCCTCGGCGCCAAGGCCGGTCGGTGACCGGCCGCTATCGTGTTCAAGAATCTGCGCGGGCCGGAGGGAGAGCGAGGATTCGGATCTGGATTCGGACCGGCATCGGCAGCGCAGCCGCCTACGCCTTGATGCGCTCACGCGAGGAAAGCCGGAACTGGGATAGCGAATCGCGCCAAGCCGGGTATTACGACTAACCAATGCCGCACATCGTCCACGAGCACTCGGGACGCGCACTCGGGACACGTATGGACGCCCCGGTCAAGCCCTCGGTTCCAGCGTTGAACGCGATCGGTACCCGGACACGTATTCGGCGTCGTGATGGCGCGCTGGGAGGCGCCGCACGCGAACCGCGCGAACCGGGACGCGCGAACCGGCGCGAACCGGGACAGGCATGATTCGAAACTCGCGAACCGGCGCGAACCGGGACAGGCGCGATTCGGATGTGAACCGGGACATGCATGATCTCATTTCAGTGCCTGTGCTGGTGTGGTCCTACAGGAGTCCGGGAGAACCGCGCGAACCGGCGCGCGAGCCGCGCGCGCGAACCGGGGCGCGCGAACCGGGGCGCGCGAACCGGGACACACGCGCTAACAGGGACAGGCATGATTCTGGACTCGCGAACCGGCGCAAACCGGGACAGGCGCGATGCTGGGCGAGTGACCGCTGTCTTGGCGACCGCGATTGCAGGTCGGGACGACCTGCCCTGCAAAAGCGAGGCGGCGCGGCAGCGCCAGGATGCCGCCGGGGTTCGTAGGGTCGGTCGTCCCGACCCGCCGGTCTCCGGATCGCACTCGGCAGCCAACGATCGAGATAGCTATCATTCTGGGTACAACTATCGGGACAACCATCATTCTGGGTACGTTGTCATTCCCAAGCTGACGGGAAACCAGTGCCGTATCCTGACGGTGCCGAACCCGAATCCGCGTGTTGCCACGCATCGTTGATCTTGCGGTAAGTCGTGGTGTGTTTGCACGCGAAGCGCGCGCTCTCCCAGACCATGTTATCGATCTCGATGACTTCTCTACTCGCGCGAATGCGGTTGAAACTGTTGGGCTCACCCTTCAAGCGACTCGATAGCGACGTGCCCGTTTGTGCGACCACCATGCCGCCCACGACGCCGGAGTAAGCAAGATGGACATGCCCACCGAGCAGCAGATCGACGTTGGCTCGGAGCAGGCGCGGCAGTGCGACATCGGCGCGCGCGATAATGCGCCGGCCCGCGCTCGCTTCGGTCAACAGGAAAGGGTGGTGGGCGACGACGATGTGCAGATCCTTTTCACATCGCGAAAAAATTGCTTCGGCGTGTTCAAGTTGGGTGAGATTGATGCGCCCGCGCGACCAGTCGAGATACGGACCCCAACGTCGCGCGCTGTTGACACCGACTGCGCAGAATCCCTCGCCGCTGACGAGCGGTTCGAGTTCGGGCGAGACCAGGCGTTTCCAGCGGCTCCACGGCGCGGCAAAGCGCAGGGTAAGCGGCCACGCCGGCACATCGTGATTTCCGGGCACAACCAGCTGCGGATGCGGTAGGCGATCGAAGAACGCACGCGCGGCCTTGAATTCGCCGACGCGCGCGCGCTGGGTCAGGTCACCGGATACGACAACAAGATCGGGTCGCTCGCCGTCAAGTTCGGCGACAAGTGCCTCAACGACTTCCGGCACCTCGCGTCCGAAGTGCAGATCGGAAATATGGGCAATCCGAATCATGACTCGCGTGCGTCGGGAACCAGCACGCGCAGCGCGCGCGGTCGAATCGTGTACTCCAAGGGCGTCTGGAATTGCGAGGGCTCGCCATCGTTCATCACCGACAGCGGGCGTGCGCGCTCCAGCGACAGGACGGCGGACTTCGCTGTAATGGTTTCCATCGCGAGATCGCCCTGCCAGGTGCCGACCATCATGCGCAGCGCTATGCGCAGCAGCGCCCAACGCGAGGTCTCACGCGCCACGTAGATGCCGAGGACGCCGTCGCTTAGCGACTCGCGCGTAGGGATCGGGCCCTGCGAATCGCTCATCAGGTTGTTGGACACTGCCAGCGCGCGAGTGCGGAAGCGTCGCGTGCTGCCGTCGACCTGAATCGTTACGCGGAGGCGGGGATACCTGCGGAGCAGTGTGAAGAATTCACTGACGACACGCGGCCACTTTCGCCACAGCGGGAGATCGCGCATTTGCTCGCGACTGCGCGCGAGGTGCGGCATGAGGCCAATCGCAGAGTTGCAAAGAAAGGGTTTGCCGTTCACTAGCCCCACATCGATCGCCTTGATCACACCTTCGGCGATCACGTCGGCTGCCGCGGCCGGCTCGCTGGGCAGGCCCGCGTCACGCGCGAGGATGTTCATGGTGCCGCCGGGAATCAGACCGATCGGCAACCTGCTGTCGCCAAGTGCCGCCACGACGGCGAGGATGCTGCCGTCCCCGCCGCAGACGACCACCGCATCGGTCGAATCCTCCTCGGCGCTGTTGATCCACCCGGACAATGCGTCCGCTTCGAATGCATGCAGGACCGTCTCGATGCCGCGCTCCGCGAACAACCCGCGCAACAACCCCTCGGGATCGTCCTCGCTACCGCGCAGCAAGGTGCCCGAGCGCGGGTTGTAGATCACCAGTACCTTGCGGATCTGCGCGCGACCGGTCTGCGCGGCTTCCTCGACGGAGTCTGCGCTCATGCCGTAGGTCTCAAAAATGGGACAAGGGGAGGAAGTCCAGAGGACAGGAAGTCCAAAGCAGCTTCCCGCCCCAAGCGTACACGCACGGGCGGCCAAGCGCATGCTTTGAACTATGACCGAGGCCGGAGTCAGGGTACCCCGGGCGTCAAGCGGTGGCGGGTGCGAACCGCGACGTATGCGAATCGTGCGAATCGGGACACGCTGCAAATCGGGAAGTGCAAATCGTGCAAAGCGGGACGGGCACGATTCTGCGCAGAACTTGGGGCTTGGTTCACCCGCGCCACCACTACTACCACCTCAACTGTCTTCCCTCCTGCTGGTCGCACTGCGTGTATAAGCCTTTTGCTGCGGGCAGCCTTCGCCAGCAAGGGGTCAATCACGACCCACACAGGGTCATTCGAGCAAACATGAAACGCGTCCATGACTCAGACGAACCCACGCGCCACTCGCATGGTCTCAGCGCCTCGAATTGTTTTCCCTTTCAGCCAACAAGGTTGATGTTCTAAGAAAGTGATTGATGAAATGCATCCTGCGTTTCGCCCTTCGCCCCAGCCTGCGGCTGTGCTCATTCGCTAGCGGCGAATGGGTCGGAACTCAAGCCGCTGCCTGCACTCCAACTGTCAACGCCTAGCCTGACAGTTGACGGCGTCGCCGCAGCACGTGATGCTCGGTGAACTGCCAACTCTTTCCGATTTTAAGAGGTCTCGCCCGCCCGTTATGCACGATCAATACAGGCGATCAAGACCGGCGCAACCCTGCGCAAGTTTGGTTGCCTGTCCCAGCCTCGATTCCAGTTGAACCTGAAGACCGGTGTGATTTAAATCGCCGTCAGGAGTCTGCGCCCTCAAGAAACGTTTGATCGCCCGACCACGCCAAGGTCGCGGCGGGATCGAGGAGCTTCCCCTCGATGTTGCCGGCCGACGCGGCTGGTGATGGTCGTCAGCAGTGCACCGAGTTCGGACTTGGTCGGCGGCGCTACCCGCCGGAACTCGAGCCGCTCATTACTCCGGACGTACACCCCGTCCAGCACCAGCAGGTGGAAGTGGATGTTCAGGTTCAGCGAGCTGCCGAAGCGCTGGATCAGTGTCACGGCGCCGGTTTGCCCGGCGGGCCCCTTACCGCCGCGATCAAGCGCGGCGGTGCCGGCACTGGCGCCAATCGTTGACGCCCACGGCCCCGCCAGCGTGGTGATTATTCTATTGGTTGGTTTCTTGCGGCGAGGCGCCGCGCGATGTCGTTTGCGCAAATGTCAGTGCCGCGTCCAGCGCATCCATGAACTGATTCACCTTGATCGGCTTGGTGATGTAGGTGAGGAACCCTGCCTCCATACCACTTTCGATATCGCGCGGCATCGCGTTGGCGCTGAGCGCGATCACGGGGATATGAGCCGTCGATGGGTCTTTGTGCAGGATCTTCATGGCTTCGATCCCGCTGATGCCGGGCAGGTTGATGTCCATCAGAATCAGGTCCGGCTGATAAGCGCGTGCAAACTCGATGCCGAGATCGCCGTCCGCCGCGGAGAGCAGCCGCAGGTCGGGACGGCGCGCAATCAGTGCTTCGACCAGTGCCAGGTTGGCCGGATTGTCTTCCACATACAGCAACGTGCGCTGCGGCGAGCCATCCGCTATTTGCGCTCGCATCGGCGCAGCAGGCTCGACGTCACCAGCCGCAAGCTGCGGTGGGGCCGCCACGCTCAACTCGATCCAGAACACGCTACCCACCCCGACCGCGCTTTCGGCGCCTATGCTGCCCCCCATCAGTTCGACCAGCCGCTTGGCCACCACCAAGCCGATGCCCGTGCCTTCCTCCGCGCCACCCTCCTTGCCGAGCCGATTGAACGGCTGGAACAATTGCGCCAACTGGGCCGGCGCCAGCCCCGCACCGGTGTCCCGCACAGAGATACGAATGGAATGCGGAGGCTTCAGGATGACATCCACGGCCACCATGCCTGCCGGCCTGTTGTACTTGACTGCGTTGAAAACGAGGTTGATCAGCACCTGTTTGAGGCGGGTCCGGTCTGCCGTGACAAAGCAGGGAGTATCGAATCGCGGAAACTGTACGTTGATATCCCGTTTCTGAGCCTGCTGCTCGATCGTGGCGCGGCATTCGAGCATCACATCGTCCAGCGAAACCGGCTCGCGCGACAGCATCACCTTGCCTGATTCGACCAGCGCCAGATCGAGGATTTCGTTGATCAGGTCCAGCAGGTACCAGCCGGATTTGAGAATCTGGTCGATGCTGCGCTTCTGGGACGGCGTCAGGGACAACGAGTCGGATGCCAGTAGCTGGGCGAACCCGAGGATTCCATTGAGCGGCGTGCGCAACTCATGGCTCATGCCAGACAGAAAATCCGTTTTCGCACGATTGGCCTTTTCCGCGCCGGCCTTGGCTGCCATCATGTCCGATTCGGCCCGCTTGCGCTCGGTGATCTCCTCGACGACCGCGCCGAAACCCAGGACCTCACCCGCCCCGTCGCGCACCGGATACCAGCTTTCATTCCAGAAGCGCGTCACGCCGGGCGCCGCGGAGGTCTCGCCGGAAAACTCGTGATTCAACTCGGCGTCCCCCGTTACCAGGATGCGGCCGGTCAAATCGCGGAGGGATTCGAAGAGTGCGGGCACGATCTCGGAGGCCCGCTGCCCCAGGTGCGCCTCGACGGAAACGCCGTTCATCTGCGCGAGACGTTCATTGATATGCACGAAGCGCAGATCAAGATCGAGGAAGCAAAAGCCGATAGGCGCGGTGCGGAGAAGGGTACCAAGCAGGGAGCTGACACGCTCCAGTTCCATCGCACTGTGCCTGCGCGCGGTGATGTCTGTGTGCACGCCGACCCATTCGCGGATTTCCCCGCTGGGATACCGCACCGGCTTGGCCCGGATGAAACACAGCCGCCACTGGCCATCGTGCCGTCGCAGGCGGTGTTCAAACTCAAACACCCGCTTTTCCGCGACGGAAAGTTTCAAAGCGTCGATGGTCTTCTGCGCGTCCTCTGGATGCACGACTTTCGACCAGCCGTAGCCTCGATAATCCAACATGCTCTGGCCGGTGAATGCGCTCCACATGGGCTGCTCGCCCTCCATTTCTCCCGCCGCATTGTAGGTCCAGATGATGTCGCTCACCGCGCTCACGGCCACGCGGAAACGCTCCTCGCTAATGCGCAGTTTTTCCTCGGCATCGTGGCGCACTGCGAAGTCCATCGCCGAGGGAATGAGATGCGTGATGATCCCTTTTGCGTCGCGCAGCGGCGAGATCTGGAAGTCGATCCACGTCCGCGTATCGCCCCGCATGCGCACGGGCACGTCGTAGCGGACGAGCTCGCCGCCGGCGGCACGCTCGCACGCGTCCCGCAGTTGCGCCTGGATCTCGGCGGAATAGTTCCACCAGTAGCAGTCCCAGAACTTTTTCCCGACCACCTCGCTGGCCAGGATGCCGGCAGCCTCCAACGGTGAGCGGTTCGCCTCGGTCAAGGTTCCGTCCACGGTCATCAAGCCGACGAAGGCCGGGAGATTATCCAGCACACTGCGGATGAACTGCTGGCTTTCGCGGAGCGCGTCCTCCGACTGCTTGCGCGGGCTGATGTCGCGGATGACGGCGACCATCCCGGCATCCGCGCCGTTGGCGTCGCGAAGCAGCGTCAACCACACTTCGACCGGCAACTCACGGCCATCGTGCGTGCGTTGGATGACCTCGCCGCGCCATTCGCCGTGCTCGCGGAGGGCAACCCACGTGGCGGCTTCCGCCTCCGCGGACGGCCACTGCCGGGCGAACATTCGGCTGAAATGACGTCCGAGGATGTCGCCAGCGGAGATCCGGTATAGCCACTCGGCGGCGGCGTTCAGGTAGATCACGCACTGTTCGAAATCCACCGCGATGACGGAGTCGCGGACTTGCGAGAGAATCTCGCTGAAGAGGAGATTAGACGTGGGCTCAGCGCTGGCGCGGGCGACGATCTGCGGGCCGTCCGCAGTCTCGGCCACGAGCGAATCCACCTCGCCGCTGCGAATGGCGTGCAGCTTTTCCTCCGCCTCCTGCAGGCGCGCGCGCAAGTCGGCGTTTTCCGCACGCAGCTGTGCTTCGGGTGAATTGTTGGAGAGCATGCTGTCAGTCGGGCTATTGCGCGGAGGGCGGGTGTGAGCCTTTCGTCTTGCGCAGATCGAGCCCGAGCGGGACGCGCCCAATCCGCGAGATGTCGCCGATCAAACGGCGCAGCGGCAGCGGCCGGTGTTTGATCAAGGTCGGCGCGGCGAGTCCGTGCCGCGGCACTGCCCACGCCAAGTGTCCAGCGCGCTGGATCAATGGCCCCCCAGTTTTGCCGCGATCGCCGCTCGCGGTGGTCATCAACCCAGCGCCACCGGTAGCCAACGATCCACCTGCGCCATTGCGCGACGAAGTTGTGCCAGTGGAACCAACAGTGTTCATCTGTCAGCGACGATCACGCAGCATCGCGACATAGATTCCCGAAAACCGCTGTCTCAAATCGCTTGACACGTGCCGCTCCTACGTCGGAGTAAACGCAGATTTTTTGTGGTACAAGCCGCACGCGTCACATTAACGGATCAGAACAATAAAGAAAACCCACCCTGGGCAGCCGGCGCTTGCCGGACTTCACCTGTCCCAGACTCTGTTACAACCCCGTCTTTCAGCACGACGTGGTAGTCCGCACGATCCAACGACCCAACGACCAACCAGAGATTAGTCGATTGGCGTATTGAAGCAGCTCACTATCTCCAGCGCTTCGGACTGCGTCGGGATTGTCCGTCGAGGAAACCACCTGCGCGCGAGTGAGCCGCGGGCGAAGTTCTGCCCTTACTTTTTCCCCTGTTGCACATCCAACCAGTAGCGATAGCAAGTTCAACAAGCTCACAACGGATGTTATGCGCATTGCTCCTCCTTGAATCTGTAAAGCAAAGACGTCGGGCGTGAACGGCATAAGCCGTCAAGGCACGAGCTACCTGCCAGTGAACGTGGCAAGTTGCTCCCAAACTGGGCATATTCGGAACGTGTCAAGCGATTTGGGAAAGATCGGGACAGGCACTGAAGTCTGCCCAGAATGATGCCTGTCCAGATCGCGCGCGCCGACGACGGGGAGCGCAGCCGACGAACTGCTGGCATCGGCGCCGCCCTGCCTCACCCCGCCTGCAGCTTGTCCGCCGTCTTCGTCTCGAAGTCGCGCGCGTCGTGCCGCTCGTGCAGCTGTGCGGAGAGCTCGCCGGTCGTGCGGTTCACGATCCGCCCGCGATACACCGCCGGGCGCGCGAGCAGCTGGTCCACCCAGCGCCGCACGTGGCGATACTCGCGCACGCTCAGGAACTCCGCGGCATCGCCGTATATCCAGCCTTCGACCACACCGCCGTACCACGGCAAGATCGCCATGTCCGCGATCGTGTATTCGTCGCCGGCGATGTACGCGTTCTGCGCGAGCCGCTTGTCGAGCACGTCGAGCTGGCGCTTTACTTCCATCGCGTAGCGGTCGATCGCGTACTCGATCTTCACCGGCGCGTACGCGTAGAAGTGCCCGAAGCCGCCGCCGAGAAATGGCGCACTGCCCATCTGCCAGAACAGCCACGAGAGCGTCTCGGCGCGGCGCGCGGGCTCCGTCGGCAGGAACGCGCCGAACTTCTCCGCGAGGTACATGAGAATCGCGCCGGACTCGAACACGCGAATCGGCGTGGGGCCGCTGCGGTCCAACAGCGCCGGAATCTTCGAGTTCGGGTTCACCGCGACGAAACCCGAGCCGAACTGGTCACCGTCGCCGATGCTGATCAGCCACGCGTCGTACTCCGCACCCGGGTGCCCGAGCGCGAGCAGCTCCTCGAGCAGGATCGTGACCTTCTGGCCGTTCGGCGTGCCGAGCGAGTAGAGCTGCAGCGGATGGCGCCCGACCGGCAGCTCCTTGTCGTGTGTCGCGCCCGCGATGGGGCGGTTGATGCTGGCGAACTTGCCGCCGTTGGCAGTGTTCCAGGTCCAGACCTTCGGCGGGACGTAGTCGGAGGCTGTCATCATCGTCGTAGGCTCCATTGCGGCGGGGCTACTCTGCGACTCGCCGGGCGTACGAGCGCAGCTCGCCCCAGTCGACCTCGAAACCTTCGCGCGACCCGTCCTCCGGCAGCCGGATCCGGAACGTCGCCGGCAGGTCCCTCGCAATCCATTCGCGGCCGCCGGCCGGCACGAACTCGAGCGGACCGATCAGGTCGATCGTGACGCGGGCGACGTCGGATCCCGGCGCCAGATCGTAGCGGAACAGGCCGTCCTCGAACTGGCCGGTCGGGAGCCGCGCAGTCGGCGCCGCCCTGCGCGCCGGCGGCGTGACACCGGTCAGCGCGGGCAGCAATTCGGTCAGCCAGACGAAGCCCTTGCTCGTAAGAATGACGATGCCGAGGTCTTCGTCGGGCAGGTACGCGATCAGCGTGCTGTGGCTGTCGACGTTGCCGCTGTGCCAAGTCATCGCGCGGCCGAGGAACGGCCGCGTCGACAGGCCGAAGCCGTACGGGACGAGCGTGCCGTCGGCGAGCGGCGTCGGACGCGTGAGTCGCTCGTTCGCAGCATCGGGCGACGCGAGCACGCGGCGGACCCACTTCGCCAGCGCTGCGGCGCTGCCGCACAGTCCACCGTCGCCCGCGTAGGCGGCGGCACTGGCGTCGAGCGGCTTGGGCTTCCCGTCCGCGGCAACACCCGGCACGAAGCCGTCGGCCCCGAGCGCGTGGCAGGGTGCGATGCCCTCGACTCCCGCGGGCCGCAACGCGCGTTCCGCGAGCACGACATCAAACGGCCGGCCGCTCACGCGCTCGGCGATCACTGCCAGCGCCTTGTAGTTCGTGTTGCTGTACGCCCAGCGGGTTCCGGGCGCGAAGCGGCGCGGCGCCGCGGCCGCCAGTCCGACGTACGCAGACAGCGGCGTCGCGGCGTCGTCGGCGAGCGCACGGTAGCCCTCGAGCCACAGGAAGTCGGCGAGTCCCGACGTTTGCGTGAGCAGGTGCGAGACGCGGAGTTCGGGGTGGCCGGCGAACCATTCGGGCAGGTAGTCGCCGACCGGCGCATCGAGCCGCAGTCGACCGTCGTCCGCAAGCGCGAGGATGGCCGCCGCCGTGAACTGCTTGGAGATCGAGCCCAGCGGGAACACGGACGCGGCGTTCGGCGCGCGGCCACGCGCATCGATCGCGCCGTAGCCGCGCTGCAGGATCACGTCGCCGCCTCGCAGGATCGTCACGTGGGCCGAGGGAATCTCCTGCCGTCCCACGAATGTCCGCACGGCGGCGTCGGCGCGACGGGCCAGGACACGATCGGCGTGGGCGCGATCAGGCTGCACGCGCTCGCCGCGCGCGTGACTGCCGTCGGGACGTGCGGCGGCCGCTTCGGGCGCGCCGCCCGCGAGCAGCGCGAGCACGAGGGCCGCAGCATTCATGAGCCGAGCCCCTGCAGTGCACTTTCCATCCGCGGTCGCATGGGCTCCGAGCATAGGCAATTCAAACGCCCTTTTCGAGCAGTCTGACGAGTAGGCAGTGGTCGCGCAATCACCGGCTTGGGTGCAAAGCGGACCTCCGCGCGTGGGTTTTCGGCAGCCTTGGAGCCGCCGAGCCGCGCCGTCCGTGGTCATTTCGCACCGATCCCCGACAGCGAGCCGAGCACGGCTCTGCGGGTTCGTTGCCGCTGCGTGTGGTCTTCCTGGTTTCGCCTTCCGCGTCGTGGCCGGCGCGGTGTCACGCGGTATGAGCGGGCCGGCGCGAAACGGGAAGGCGCGAAACGGGACAGGCACGAAACACCGCGAAACGGGACAGGCGAAAC
>Ga0209181_10012451_pt1 | contig 10756 bp, 10 predicted proteins | sample MAT05_FD_187208 | JGI IMG/M metagenome (GOLD analysis project Ga0209181, IMG submission 187208) | Freshwater microbial communities from Lake Fryxell liftoff mats and glacier meltwater in Antarctica - MAT-05 (SPAdes) (version 2) | ecosystem: Environmental > Aquatic > Freshwater > Ice > Liftoff...
TCAGGCGTCACGCCGCGTGATCCGAAAATTCCGGGGCAGGATCATGCAAAAGTGCTGTCGTACATTGACGTCCTTGCCAACAAAAAAACTGTGGGGCGAAAGGTGGCCATCATCGGCGCCGGCGGCATCGGTTTCGACGTTGCTGAATTCCTCGTCAAAGGCGATCGTTCACCGACGCTGCATCTCGATGAATGGCTCGCCGAATGGGGCGTCGTCGATCCTGAAACGGCACCGGGTGGCGTGGTCAAACCCAAACCCACACCCCCCGCACGACAAGTGACTTTGCTGCAACGCAGGGCAGGCAAACCAGGCGCAGGCCTTGGCAAAACGACCGGCTGGATTCATCGCGCCGAACTCAAGTCACGCGGCGTGGAGATGGTCGGCGGCGTGAACTACGAAGAGATCAGCGACCAGGGTCTGCTCGTCACTTATGGCGAAAAGCGCGAGAACGCGACATGGCTTGAGGTCGACAACATCATCCTCTGCGCCGGGCAGGTTCCCTTGCGAGCGCTGGTCGATCCACTGGCGGCGAAGGGGGTCAAAGTCACGCTCCTGGGTGGGGCCGATGTGGCCACGGAGCTGGATGCAAAGCGAGCGATTAACCAGGCAAGTCGGGTCGCCGCAGCGGTTGCCTAGGTTTTGCCCTTGTGGGAGCGGCTTTAGCCGCGAAAACTTCTCCTCTACCCGCATTCGCGGCTAAAGCCGCTCCCATAGCAATGTTCACGCCCCGCTTCAAACGACGTGCGAACGCCAGAAACGCAACAAGTCTCGACGAACGCCGGACGGGGTTTAATTCGCCGCTAGCAGGTGGATTCACAAACGCCTAACATCGTACATTAAGCCGCCGCTCGAGCAGGAATGCCTTGGCGGTGACGAAAGTTCAATAAGGAGGAACCATGATGTCCAAACAAACTCTCAAAGTTGGCGCATTTGCTGCGCTGACGGCAGCCGTACTGACCGCCTGTAGCGGTGGCGGTGATGTTGCCCCCGGCCCCGCGATTGATCTGACCAGCGCACGCGGAACGCTGGTTGCCAACCCGCCCGTCATTCTGGCGAGCTTTCCAACCGCCACTGATTTCAAAAACGTATTGAATTCGTCGGCTAGCGGCAGGGGTCTGCTGCAGGTTGCTGGCGAGCCGAAATGTGGCATCACTTTCCACTACATGGAATACAACACCGTTGGCGCGGTCGGCGAGGCGACCAATGCCACTGGCGGCATCATGGTGCCAAGTGGAACCGATCCGGCGTGCACCGGCGCACGTCCTGTGCTGCTTTACAGCCACGGCACGACGGTTGAAAAGAGCTACAACATAGCCAGCCCTTCGAACGGTGAGGCAGCTCTCGTCGCCGCGATGTATGCCGCCCAAGGCTGGATCGTGGTCACCTCGAACTACGCTGGCTACGATGCCTCACGTTTGCCCTATCACCCCTATCTGGTCGCCGAGCAACAATCGAACGACATGATTGACGCCTTGCGCGCTGCGCGCAAGGCTTTCCCCGCCGTTGGAGCCAACGATTCCGGCAAGCTCTTCCTCTCGGGCTATTCACAAGGCGGTTACGTTTCGATGGCAACGCACAAGGCGATGCAAACGAATTACGCCAGCGAATTCAAGGTCACGGCGTCGGGCAACATGTCTGGCCCCTACGCATTGACGAACACGCTGCGCTTTGTCTACGCGGGCGGCATCAATGCGGGTGCTACCGTCTTTACGCCGCTCATTCTGACGGCTTGGCAGAAGGCTTACGGCAATCTCTACACAACGCCGTCTGACGTTTATGAATCCGCCTACGCCACTGGGATAGAAACACTTTTGCCGGGCGCGCTGACGTTCAATCAATTGTTCACCACGGGCAAACTACCCACCAAGCTGTTTGCTAACGGCGCATTGGTGACCGCTGACCCGTCGCTGAACGCTCTCTTCGCCAGTGGTGTGGGAACGCCTAACTTGCTCAAGGATAGCTATCGCCAGGCAGTATTGACCAATCCCAACAACCCAACTTGGGTGGCCGCCGCCAAGAACGATCTGTTGAGCTGGACGCCTGCTCGCCCCGTGGCGATGTGCTACGGCGCGCAGGACCCGACGGTATTTGGAACCAACACCAGCGACGCTTCCACCTACTTCGCGGGCAAAGGTGTGAGGTCGCTGATCACCGTGTTTAACCTCGAAGATGCAACCACGGTCGGCGCGGCATTGGCGGGCGGTTTCGCCCAGGCTAAAGCAGGGGCCGCTGCCGATCCAACGCTCGGCGCGTCGCCCGCAGAGCGCGTGCTCGGTGCGTACCACGGCGGCCTGGTGCCACCGTTCTGCAACATCGCAGTGCGCAGCTACTTTCAGAGCGTTTTGGCGGCAAACCTGTAGCCAGGTTGCGGCAACAGCTTTCAGCTGAAACCGTTGATTTAAATGGGCCTGCAGGCCCATTTTTCTATTTAACGACTACCGATTAGCAAGCTGCCTCAGCAAAGTGGCTTTTCAGGAAGGCTGTCATGTTGAGTGAAGCGAAACATCAGGCGGCACGGCTTGAGCGTCGTGGAGCACATTTAGAACTTGTCCGTAAATAAGAGCGAATGGATGACGCAGCAATTTTTGACTCAATCGAGGCGCGTTTTTCGCAGCAATAGCGAGCTATTGCAAGAAAACGCAACGAAGAGTGAGGCAAAAAAGGCAAGTCAGGCATCGCGGTTTATTTACGGACAAGTTCTTAGTATGCACACTGATCCTTCGCCGTGCTCAGGATGACAATTACCAAGCTGAGGCACCTTTCTCATCGGGTAACGACTTCATGGTCAATGGGCAATCAGGTCCCATTCGTGCTGCGTTCGCGCAAAAAGCCGCTAGCCGATTGCGCTCAGTCTGCCAGACGATTTACCTGGCCAATTGCAACTCGGTCACCACATAGTTACCGAGCCGCTTTTCGACCTTAAATTTCACTTTGTCGCCCGCCTGAATCGTGTCGAGCATCGCGGCGTCTTTCACCTGAAACACCATCGTCATCGGCGGCATATCGAGGTTCTTGATCTCGCCGTGCTTAATGGTGATTTTCTTGCTGTCTTTGTCGACCTTGCGGATTTCGCCGTCGGTCATATCGTTGTTCACGGCGGCGGTCGCAGCAGCGGTGGCAGCGGGTTGCTGGGCAAAGCCGACTGACAGCGGAAGCGCCGCGGAGAGGCTAATTGCGAGAAATGTAGATGCTGTTTTCATGATAACTCCTGATAGTTGCGGGTTGTTTTTTGGTCGATTAAATTGAGCGGGTAGGCCGGTTTTTTCCTACGATTTGACGGTAATGCGACCGATCATGCCCGCCTGGTAGTGCCCTGCGATCAGGCAAGCGAAATCAAACTCACCTGCCTTGTTGAATTTCCATATGATCTCTCCGGTTTTTCCGGGCGACACATGCGCCATGTAGGGTTCGTCATGTTCCATGTTTGGAAACTTGACCATCAATGCCGCATGTTCGGTGTTCTCCTTTGGCGTACCGATGACAAACTCGTGCATCATGCCCCCCGTGTTTTTCACGATGAATTTCACGGTGTCGCCAAGCCTCACGTCAATCTTGTCTGGACTAAAGCGCATGCTGTCGAACATCCTGATCTCGATGGTTCGCTTCACAGATTTAGCGTCGCCCGCAATGCCCCACTCTTTCTGTTCTTTTTTGACCTGAGCGGCTTTCTTTGCATGTTCGTCGGTGCCGTGCGCGGCGGAGAGCGTCGACGTCGCCATCATCACCGCAACGGCAAAAATTTTTGTCATTGGTTTCATCAGATTCCTTTCAGTTCTTCCAATTAGTGATTCATCGAACCCACTGGCTTACGAACCTGTACTTCGATATCCTGTTTCGGTTTCGTCGCGCGTGGCATTGAACTGTGGTTTTCGGCTTTGAAGCGTGCGGGATCAGGCAATGAGCCGGTCCATTCAAACGCCACTTCACCCGGCGGATGCTTGTACCAGCCGGGATCGGAGTAGTCGCCGGGCTTCTGATCCTTGCGCACTTTCAGCACGCTGAACATGCCACCCATGCCGACTGAGCCGAACGGGCCAGTGCCGGTCATCATCGCGGCGGTGTTATCCGGCAGCGGCATTTCCATTTCGGTCATGTCGTGCATGCCGCGCTCGCCCATCACCATGTAATCGGGGATGAGGCTGGTGATTTTTTTCACGACGCTACGATGATCCACGCCAATCATCGTGGGCACGTTGTGTCCCATCGCGTTCATCGTGTGGTGGCTCTTGTGACAATGAAACGCCCAGTCGCCGGGTTCGTCAGCAAGGAAGTCAAGCTGGCGCATCTGGCCCACAGCAATATCGGCCGTGACCTCGGGCCAGCGCGATCCCCTCGGTGTCGGTCCGCCATCGGTGCCACTGACCACAAACTCATGCCCGTGCAGGTGAATCGGGTGATTAGTCATCGTCAAGTTTCCGATGCGCAGGCGGACCCGGTCGCCCTGCCGAACATTGAACGAATCAATGCCTGGAAACACGCGGCTGTTCCAGCTCCACAAATTAAAGTCCACCATCGTCATGATCTTGGGCGTGTAGGAACCGGGTTCGATGTCGTACGAATTCAGCAGAAAGCAGAAGTCGCGATCCACCTCGTCGATCAGCGGATGCTTCGTCTTTGGGTGCGTTACCCAGAAGCCCATCATGCCCATGGCCATCTGCACCATTTCGTCGGCATGCGGGTGATACATGAAGGTTCCTGGCCGACGAGCGACGAATTCGTAGACGTAAGTCTTGCCAGGTTCAATCGCTTTTTGCGTGAGACCAGTCACGCCGTCCATGCCGTTCGGAAGGCGTTGGCCATGCCAGTGCACGCTGGTGACTTCAGGCAATTTGTTGGTCACAAACATGCGCACGCGATCACCCTCGACGACCTCAATCGTCGGGCCGGGACTCTGACCGTTATAGCCCCACAAATGCGCCTTAAAGCCTTCGCACATTTCACGAACAACCGGCTCAGCGACCAGGTGAAACTCTTTCACACCCTGATTCATTCGCCACGGCAAAGTCCAGCCGTTGGGAGTGACCACCGGGTTGTACGGACGACCGGTATTGGGCACCAGCGGGGGCATGGTGGTGGGCTTGGTCTGGATGACGGGTTCGGGCAATGCGGCCATCGCCACGCGGCTGACGGCTGCCGTTGCGACAGCGCTGGCGATACCAGCGGTTTTCAGGAAATTACGTCTGCTATTCATTGGGTATTGCTCAGTGGTGACGAGTAGGGTGTGCACCAGAGTGCGCACCATGGGTTCGTAGGATCAACGTGTTATTGGGTGCATAGATCGGTGCGCACTCTGGCGCACCCCCTACGAGCTGCGTGCCTAGTGAGGCGCATCGCCGCCTCCACTCATTTTTGGCGCAGCCGACATCGCAGGTGCCGTCATCGGCCTACCGACAATAGTTGCCTGCAAAGCTGCATCGGCTGACCAAAACTGCTGCTGGGCATTGATCGCCGCGCTTACGCTGGCAATCTGGTCACGCGAATCGGCGAGCAATTCAAAAACACCGATCAACATACCGTTGTAGCGCAGCACGTTTTCCTCGGCGATGAGTTTTTTTAGTGGGACGACTTCGTCGCGATAGTGCCGGGCGGTGTCGTAACTGGTCCGGTACGCCGAATACGTTTCGCGCAGGTTCGAGCCCGCTGAGCGCACGGCCGCCTCCAGACGATTGGCTGCTGCGAGCGTTTGTGCGCGCATGGCATCGCGCCGCAAATCACCCCAATCGAAGATCGGTAATTTCACCGACACCTCAGCGCCGCGAAACTGCGTTTTGTGTCCGTCGGCACGCTCGGTAGCGGTGTTGTGAATTACCGAGAGTTCGATATCAGTAAAGCTTCCGATCAAATTGATGCCTTGTGACTTTGCGATGGAGTCCAGCGCCGCCTGCGCCATCTTCACATCGAGCCGCGTACTCGATGCCGCTGTTGCGACCTCCTCTGGCGCCCGTGGCGCATCCGGCAGCTCCGGCAACCGGTCGGGCAACTGCAACCGCGCCGCTTGCGCGTCAGTCAGTCCAAGCAATCGGTTTAGCGCCTCGCGATTCGCCGTCGCGGCCTGTGCAGCATTCGCCCAGAGCACCACCGCATCTGCGTAAAAGGACTGTTGCCGCGCTCGCTGCAGCTTCGAGAAATTGCCTACCGCCAGCATGCGGCGCGCGAGCTCAGCGCTCGCCTCTGCCGAGTCGTTTACCTGCTTTGCATATTGCAACGATTGCGCTGACGCGACCGCGCTCACCCACGCCTGCCGCACCTGCGTGACGCTTTCCACGACGCTTGCTGCGAGCTGCAACTGGGCCTGCTCCAGACGACTCTCGGCAACGCGCTTTCGCTGCGGCAATGTCACCAGATCGAGCAGCCCAAACGCGAGCATGCGGCTCAACTCGATCTCGGCTGGCGATCGCAAACGCTCCAGCGTCAAAATAGGATTCGCGATGCGCCCGCCCTGAGCTGCGTCGGCAGAATCGGCCCAATGTTGTGCGATCAAAGCCTGCATCGAAGGACTGTTGAGGAGTGCAAGGCGAACGGCATCGTCCTGACTCAGCGGTTTGGCCACCAGTTCATCCGCAGTGCGTTGCGACGCTGCCCGCTGGCTATCGCTCAGGGCAAGCGACAAATTGCCTTTGGTGAAAGCAGCGACGTCGGTGTTGGTACGCGCCAGCGACTGATTGACATCGACCGTGGCACAGCCCGCCAATGCTACGGCTAGCAATGCTGCGGCTAGCGGCAGCGCTTTGCGTTTGAACGGCATCATGGCTTTGCTCCCTGACCGGCGAGTGGATCGGACTTGGCGGGTGCGGCGGAATCAGGCTGTTGCGCCTCTCTTGCATAAGCGCGCCAACCGCCAACGCGCTCTACGGTTTCATTGGCCTCACGCCACGCGCCCGTCTTTTCGTCTCGGTAGGATTTGTACCGTGCGAAGACGGATTCGTAGCGGAGTCCATTGGCGGCAGGCGGTGCAACCGGCACCGATGCTGTGGGCGCTGCGCCCCCCATTGCCGCATGATTGTGCGGCATTTGCGCAGCCGCGTTGACTGCCAGAAAACCCAGTGCTACCACGACAGCGCGTGGTACGAATTGACTTGAAAAATACGACACTTCCAGACCCCGGAAAACGCATCACAACCGAATAAATCAGAATGGCCGTGATGACGAGTTTAGATCGCGCTCACCACAATACGGGCAGAGCGCGGACGAGCGAGCCGACTAGCCGACGCACCATCGCACGTCAGCTTGTCGAGGTGTTCAGGCTCGTGGCGGTCGATCCCGCCCGCCCGGCATGCGGCTGGGTGACGCAACAGCTAACGGCGGAAACACCGTGCGTGCGCCAGGAAATAGTTCGGGCGAGGTGACGCCAGAAACGGGAAGCGCGAGGCTCATGCAGCAGGCTGCGCACCACGCGCAGCTCGTGAGCTTCGACGATTTCGACTTATCGGAATCATCGTGATGGGCAGTCGAAGACGCGCCCTGCTCGGGATGCTCTGGCACCATCGACATATCGCTCATTTCCGCGATGCCGTCTGAAGCATCATGCTGATGCTGATGCCCGTTCTCATGTGATGGGTGCGGGCTCGATTGCGCGACCACAGCGGTGCGCATGTGGCATGAGCGCATCGTCGACGCGGCGACACCTTGCATAAACAAGGCAAAGCTCAACAGGATCGCAAGAACGGCTCGGGTTGGACGCATGTACATAGTGTAGACCCGCTCACTCATTACAGAGTTCCACGTGACCGTCCCGATTCAGCTTTCTCGCGAAAAGACCATTACGTTGGGGCTAAAGCTCGATAAAACAATAAGTCGACTACTCATTATTTTACCCATAAGCCCTTATTAAGCGGTCATTTCAGCCAAAAGCCATCACGCCCTTCTGAGTGGCAAACCACTCACCATCGACACCGTCCACGGCCGCAACCCCACCGCAACGCCAATCGTCTTCCGTTCGCTCGACGGCAGCATGCTGTCCAGCTCGGCAAACTCGTGCACCTCATCCGCAATGCGTTCAAGCTTTCTTTTGAGCACCTCAAAACTCGCCGTCGAAAGCTCGCGAAATTCAAAACGAAACATGCCGCCGACGAGATCAAATTCGGGTTTCAAAAACTCACCGACGACGGCACGACCATAAGCCAGCTCAATCGGCCCGCGCCGACGCAGCCGCAGGTTACGCCCCACCTTCATGCGCAGTTTGTCGGCGGGCAACAGGTCGAGCACCCCGGATGCATCGAGCTTCTTCAGCAGCGTAAACACCTGCGGTTTCGTGAAGTCGTAGATCGCCACGATGTCATCAATCTGCCAGCCGTTGTAGGCCAGATAAAACACGCCCAGGAGCACGCGATCTTTGGCCAGCGTCTGCTCCTGTTTGACCGTCAACTGCCCCGCGCGCGCCAGCTCGCCGCGCGCCAGTTTCGCCAGTTCAAACACATCTATCTCAAGCGCCGCGCAAATCTGCTCCAGCCGCTCCAGCGTGAACGTTCCCTGCGAAAACAGACGCTTCACGCTCGCCTCCGACAAGGCAATGCGCTCAGCCAGATCGGCGTAGGTCACACCACGGGTTTTCAACACGCGCTTCAGGGTGGAAATCAGGGGACTCATCGCAATGAGGGCTCCAACAAAAATTAGCTGTCATCCGAACTAGCGCAGATACGTTATCGCAATTACCGGAACAGTTTTCGGGATTACGTATTTTTGCGGGAGAAATTGTCCAGATGTTTGCTGCAACGGTTGTTGGATCGATGCCTATAATCGCGCAACTTCAAGCGGGTCTGTCCACGTTGACAGGCACGAAAAAGAAAGGTCCTACTCTGGCTCAAGCCAAGGAAATCAACGCGTTTCTCGCCTCGGTCGAGCGTCGTGCATTCAAGCACGCTGCTTACGCGACACGCGATGATGACGCCGCGTTGGACATCGTGCAGGATTCGATGATGAAGCTCACCGAGAGCTATGCCGACAAGCCCGCCAATGAGTTGCCGATGCTATTCACGCGCATTTTGCAGAACACCATCCTCGATCATTTCCGTCGCACCAAGACGCGAAATCAATACACCACGAACTTTTCGAGCCTTGGCGGGGCTAATGCAGATGAGGATTTCGACGTGCTCGAAATCCTTGAGGCGCAAGACAGCGCGATTGGCAAAGATCAACCGCTCGCCGCGCTCGAGCAAAGCCAGTCGATGGCGGCGATTGAAGAGGCTCTGCAGAAGCTCCCGGCGCGTCAACGAGAAGCTTTCCTTTTGCGTTACTGGGAGGACATGGACACTGCCGAGACGGCCACGACGATGGGCTGCTCGGAGGGAAGCGTGAAAACTCACTGCTCCCGCGCGGTTCGGGCACTACAGGCCCTGCTCCGCCAGAAAGGAATCACATTATGAAAAAAGAAGAAACTCTCCTCCAGGATCACGAAATCGCAGCCGTCGGTAAGGCGCTTCGCCCCTACCTTGACGCAGCCGCACAGAACATAAAACCGGGCATCGCTTATCGCCTTGCAGAGGCACGCCGTGGCGCGATTGCTGCGCTTGATCCGCAGACAGCATCAAGCGCATTTGGTAATGGCGGCACGCTCGCGATGGCGGGTGGCTGGCGCAATCGCGTGACCGACTTCCGTTTCTGGGCCACAGGCTTGGTCGTTGCGGGCGTGTTGTCTACGTACGGCGTTCAGCAGTGGCAAGAGGTCGTTTTGGCGCGCGACACAGCGGACGTTGACGTGATGCTGCTCGCCGATGATGTGCCGGTGGATGCGCTCCTCGATAAAGGTTTTTCGCACTTTTTGCGGGAAGATCAGTAGATTTAACCCCGAGAACAGCGTGACGGCTCATCACAACTCATTTTTCTCGATACCGGCCGCGACAGTTGCAAAACTCGCGGCCGTTTTACTTTTCATCGGCAGCCTTTTGCTTCCGGGTGCCGCGTTCGCGCAAAAGTGGCAGGATCTGAAGCCAGACGAACAAAAAGTCCTCGCCCCCCTGCAAACGGACTGGCAGTCGCTGAGCGACGTGCGCAAGCGCAAATGGCGCGAGATCGCAGCAAAATACCCAAAGATGACACCTGATCAGCAGAAGAACCTGCAAGATCGTATGGTGGGCTGGGCCAAGCTGACGCCCGAGGAACGTCGCAAGGCGCGTGATCAATACAACGAACTGAAGCAACTACCGCCAGAAAAGCGCGCTGCCGTGCCGCAAAAATGGGACGAGTACCGCAACCTGCCCCCCGAAAAGCGCGAGGAATTGCGCAAAAAAACGGTTGATACGAAGCCCGCCCCACCGGGGCCAGCCGCCAAACCAGGCGCTGCTGCGGCGAAGCCCGCTCCGCCAGTAGTTCCGACACCAACGACGGTAGCTCCTGCCACGCCCGCTCCAGCGGTTGACGCGAAAAAACCCTAAGCTAAGCCCACGCGACTGCGCTGCCCGATCGGAATGAGCGCCCAATTAGTCTGCATTGTGGGAGCGGTTTTAGCCGCGAATGCTGCATACGTTACCCATCGCGGCTAACGATTCATTTCAGAAGTTTGGTCATCCTGAGCCGTAGCGAAGGATCAGGTCGATTGGCGACGATCAGTGCACAGAGCAACCCTGCTCGCAGGCCATTATCCTTCGCAAAGGCTCAGGATGCCAGCGAAGGTGAGCGCTGTTTAATTTTTAGGGGCGCCATCAAGCGTGAAGTTCGCAGGTAAAAGCCCGCCAGTACACGTACTCAAGCCCCGCGACGGCTATTATCTTGCCCGAGATGTCAGCCCCCCTCGCCCCCCTTCCCCTTTTCGAATCAAAAC
>Ga0209181_10012455_pt1 | contig 10752 bp, 6 predicted proteins | sample MAT05_FD_187208 | JGI IMG/M metagenome (GOLD analysis project Ga0209181, IMG submission 187208) | Freshwater microbial communities from Lake Fryxell liftoff mats and glacier meltwater in Antarctica - MAT-05 (SPAdes) (version 2) | ecosystem: Environmental > Aquatic > Freshwater > Ice > Liftoff...
GCTACCGAAGCCAATGAATCCAACCGGCTTATCGAACAGACTGAAGGTGGTGCCGAGATCCGAATGGCTCCAGTTGGGTTCGCGATCCGCGGCGCGAAAGCCGCCATCCGTCCAAGCGATTTCGCGGGCCGAAGCTAACGCCAAACCAAGCGCCATCTCCGCCACGGTGGGAGCAAAGGCCGGGGCACAACTCAAGACGCGAATGCCGCGCGAAAAGGCGGACTTGTAATCGAATTGAGCCGGCGAAGGATGCCCACCGCCCACTTCAAGAAACGCCGTCAGCTTGGGAAAGCGAGCAAAATCACCATGGTGCCAATGGCCCGAAACTATCGCGACCACCTCGGAGGCCACTTTGGCGATCTCCTCGTCGGGCATGGGCTCGTTCTTGGCCCAAATCACATCCGCAAGCGAGTGCAAACGTTCACGATCCGCGGGTGAAAACACGTCTTCCATGCGTCGTCCGTAGGGATCGATAATGACTTTTTGTTTCATATTCTTCTCGCCTTTTGCTGCGCGCACACACCCATTCCAGCTGACCCGAAGTGTCTGTTACACCTCCTGGCTTCAGTCGGCAAGGCTCACGTCAGGACCCTTCGCATCGCGCTAGTTGGAGCCGTGGGACTCCGGAATTTATCACATCTCATCAGAACGGGTTCCCCGCTGCCAAGCGCCCTCCCAGGCTAGCCCAGGGAATCGCCGCCCGAACAGCGCGGCGCTTACTTTACTGCGTTCCCAATCGCGCGCGGAGCGCAGCTCGTGCTTGCTCAACCAGCCGTTCCTTGATCCTTTCCCATCCTGAAGGCGTCAGGCCCAAAGGGAACAATTCGTCGGCCTCAGCGTCAGCAAAATAGGTTAACGCCCGCAGCACATGATAGATATAGGCCTTATTCGATCCAAGGCGCGGAGCTGCTCTTCCGCCAGGTCGCGGGGCTTTGCCATGCATCACCGGTTTCGTTGAAAAATGCGCGCCAAAGTGCGAGCGTTGGGCGCGAAAGTTCGGGGTGTCCGCCATCGCGAAAGAACTGGTGGACGGCTTCTTCCCCGTCAGCATGAACTACCCAACGCACATCCACTAGCCGGCCGCGCTCCAGCACCCGGGCAAGCACGTATCGACGATCGCGGTCAAGCACGATGGCATCGGGATCCACATCCCAAAACAACCAAACGCTGCTCCTCGGGGATCGACATGGCCTCTCGCGGTACCACATTGCACCGGACGACGCGAAAACAACGTCTTCAGGGCCTGTTCACCGTGCTCATCACTCAAACCCTTGACCGGGGTTTGAAGCTGGTTTCTACCCAGCGGCGTGAGCCAAATACATTTCATTGGAGGCGAAAAGGGCGGGGTTGGTAAGAGCGTGGTGGCACGCTTGTTAGCCCAGTATTGGATTGATCGTGGAGCGGCGTTCGCGGGCGTTGACGGCGACCTTTCCCATGGTGCGCTCATGCGCCACTACGGAGAGTTTAGCCAAGCTGTGGACTTGGCATCGGCGGACAGTGCCGATCAGATTTTGGATCGAGCGCTCGGGAGCGAACGCCGTGTGCTCGTTGATCTGCCGGCGCAAAGCGCGCGAGCACTAAAGAACTGGCTCTTGGGCGCCAATGTTCTGCAGTTAGCCCGTGAACTCGGCGCTTCGGTCACCTTTTGGCATGTGAGCGACGGCGGTTTTGCTTCCGTGGGTCAGGTGGAGCAAGCGCTCGAACTCTACGGCGATCAGGCAGAGCATGTGGTGGTGAAAAACCACGCCCGCTCGAAGGATTTTAGTCAGCTCGACGCATCGGCTGCGACAGCAAAGCTGCGGGCACTTTCTGGAAAATTACTCGATTTGCCCGAATTGGACGCCACCGCCATGTACAAGATCGATAGCGCTGGCCTGAGCTTCTGGGCCGGCGCACACGCGGCACACGGCGAGGGCGCCCTCAAGCCTCTTGAACGCGAACGCGTTAAGCTGTGGCTCAATCGCTGCTATTCGCAGTTCAACGCGTTGGGTGAGACGCTCTAACAACCAGCCCCCTGCCATTCGCTTCACGGCAGCGTTTTCGCGCAGCGGAAAGCCGTTTCCCAGTTGGTTTCGACCGTGTAGGCGAACGTATTAAATCCAAAAACTCCGTCGCCACCGCGCATCAGCGCTTTGTTGTCACGAAATTCGTGCTTGGCAACCAAGCGCCCGTAGCCTTTCGCGAACGTGGCTCCAGCATAGAGCCCCGTTGTGGCATTGAAGGCACTTGCCGGGATCACCATCGAGGGACGCACGGCGACGTACGTTGGGGGCATCGCCGGATCGTCAGAGCTCAGAAAAATCAAGTCGAGGAACGCCTGCGTGTCAAAGTCAAAATTGAGATCGAGGCCTGAATCGTTACCGTCACCGGCATACACGCTCAAGGGAACCGAGTTGCCTTGAGCCACCACCGCCACCCACTCTGACCATCCGGCGAGATCCCAAATACGCTCGCCATTCGGCAGATAGAACACTCGCCGCTTCTCGCCGCCAAGGCCGTACGCATCTGACGAAGTGGCGCCGGTATCGCTATAGGGATCGCTGAGGTTGCTCACGGCACTACGCCCGTTGAGTCCGGAAAAGAGCCCGCCTTGGCCTTGGGCGCAAGTGTTCCAATTGTAGGACTGCGCTTCAATCGTGGAGGCCAACGTCATCCACTCGTCATTGGTGATCAAATGGTAGCCTGAGCCGAGGCTTGCGCATTCGGTTTCAGCTTGATTCTCGCTTATAAACTGCCACGGCAGCCCGTCGCTCCGTGATTCGGGAAAGTATTGGCCCACCGCGAGCGGGGCACCCGCATTGGAACCGTCGGCATCTAGTATGAAGTTGCTGCTTCGCACCGCGCGCATCTCAAACTTCGCGACGCAAAAATCAGTGTTGACCGGGCCCAAGAACGCCGCCGAGCTCGCTTTGACCAGCAGATACCCTGCGGGACAGCCAGCAATTGGAGCAAGCCCTGGAACTTCAGTGGGCAGGGAGCCAACACAGGTTCCCATCGCAGCGCCGCCTCCTGTTCCTCCCATCGCCGCACCTCCCATCGCGGCTCCACCTCCGGTTCCGCCCATCGCCGTGGCTCCACCTCCGGTTCCGCCCATCGCCGCGGCTCCGCCTCCGGTTCCGCCCATCGCCGCGGCTCCGCCTCCAGTTCCGCCCATCGCCGCGGCTCCGCCTCCGGTTCCGCCCATCGCCGCGGCTCCGCCTCCAGTTCCGCCCATCACCGCGCCTCCGCTTCCGCCCGTTGGCATGCCGCCCGTTGCGCCGCCAACAGCGCTGCCCCCTAGGGCTGCCGCGCCGCCGGTGGCTGCGCTGTTGGCGCCACCCGTTGCTAAACCACCCCCGTCCTGCCCGGCTGCTGCACCCGTGAGCTCAACGGGGCTCAGGTCGTAGCCGAAACGGCAGGAGCTGGCGCTGAGCGCGAGTGGCAACCACCAACGAAAGTTCGACTTCATTATTGGACCCAGCTCGCGCAGAACAATCCTTTGCCCTCTGCAGGAACGGTCTCGTAGCGAAAATCATTAGGCCTTTCGAACGCCGACGACCCGCTCAACCGTAGAGGCCACTCAACGGTCCGCGATTCCAGAAGGGATCGCCGTGCGCGGGCTTGTTGTAGCCAAAGCGGCGGAAGGTCTCGACCCACATGTCCGCGTGGGTGCGACCCGTGTACTGGAGGTAGCTGCCGCCGTTGAGTCCAAGGGATTTTCCGCCGAAAAGCAGGACCGGATTATCTGGAATCGAGTGATCAGCGCCGATGCAATGACACGCGTGAGGTCACACTGAAACGCCGCTTGGATGATCTGGGTTTGTTGCTGGGCCGCTTGAATATGCCGTGAGTCACCCTCTGTACCTGAAATTGTCTTTGGAGCGTGCCCAGCAGCTGGTGCTCGACACCAACTACACCATAGAGCCGTTAGCTCGCGAATGCAGATTCACCACGCCGTCCTACTTGATCAGTCTCTTTCGAAAGCATGTCGGGATGACGCCCAATGCGTATCGCGAGAGCTTTCGGCAGGTGACTTGGGAGCGTTGGGGTGCCTCGATTCCCGTGAATCCGAGTCGACCCCTTTCTAATCCACGCTAAGACCTTTCGATTCCGGGCGGGTGCGAGAAATAGCCGTTTGACCGGCAGATCGACGCGTGCAAGCCTTCTACTGTGGTTCACTATCACTCTGATATCCGACGCGCTCGCCTTCACAACTTTCGCAAGCAGTTAGCTGCTGGAATACTTGAGGAGTCCATTCCCTTGGCGGCGCGCTTTGCACCTTTCGAGGGCAACGTCAGTTTTGCTGAGCGCGAGCAGCTTGAGTTTAGCGCTATCAAAGAGGGAGCCGTTTGGGGGTCTGCTTGGCAGAGCGCTTGGTTTCACTTGGTGGGTAGGGTGCCAGCAGAGTGGGTGGGCAGCGAAGTGGTGGCGCGCATCGACCTCGCGGGAGAGATTCTGGTCTTCGATGCTTCCGGCTGTCCGCTGGTTGGGCTGACTCATGGTTCAGTATTTGACCACCACTACAACAAGGACATCCTGCGAGTGTTCGCGCGCTCTGTTGGAGGTGAGCCTGTATCAGTGTGGCTTGAGGCCGCAGCCAATACGCTGTTCGGGATCGAGCGCGAGGATCCTGAACAGATCGAAGATCCCGCAAGGCTTCACGGGCACCACCAAGGGGTGGTCAAGGCAGCTCGCCTATGCCGTTTTAATCGCGAGCTCTGGCATCTCTGGTTGGATGTCGATGTGCTGCTCTCGTTGCATGAAGCGTTGCCCGAGACGAGTCGGCGTCAGCGCCAGTTGTTGCGAGCCTTGAATCAGGCTGCGGACGCGTTCGCAGTAGAGCCGGGGCGAAAGCCGACGGCTGACGTGAACAGCAAGGAAGCCGGAATTGCAGCAGCGCGTCGCATTCTTGCGCCGTATTTGGCTCTGCCGGCCGATCCGGGAGCGCTCGAGTTGGTGGCTGTGGGCCATGCTCACATCGATACGGGCTGGCTCTGGCCAGTGAATGAGTCCGTGCGCAAGTGCGGGCGCACCTTCGCGAGCCAAATAGATCTGATGGAGCGTTACCCGGATTATATCTTTGGGGCTTCGCAGGCGCAGCACTATCAATTCGTCAAGGATCGCTATCCGCTACTCTATGCCAAGATCAAGGCGGCGGTGGCCGCGGGCCGTTGGGAGGTTCAAGGTGGTATGTGGGTGGAGGCAGATGCCAATCTGATCTCCGGGGAATCGATGGTGCGCCAATTGGTGCTGGGCAAGCACTTCTTCAAGCGCGAGTTCGGCGTGGAGGTCAAGAATCTATGGTTGCCAGATGTATTCGGGTATTCGGGGAATCTTCCGCAGATTTTAGCCAAATCGGGTTGCCCTTATTTCCTCACGCAAAAGCTCAGTTGGAGTAAGTATAATAAGTTCCCCCACAATACCTTTATGTGGCGCGGAATCGATGGCAGCGAAGTGCTCACACATTTCCCACCTGAGAGCAACTACAACGCCGACGTAACTCCAGGCTCCTTGCTCAAAGCTGATGCGGACTATCCGGAGACGGCGATTTGCGATGAAGCGATTTCGTTGTTTGGCATCGGCAACGGTGGGGGTGGCCCTAAAGACGAGTATTTGGAGCGAGCCCAGCGCCTGCAAAATCTGAACGGCTTGCCACGCTATCGCTTGGGAGCGGCGCAACCCGTTTTAGAGAAACTCGGAACGTACAAGGCCGAGCTCGGGACTTGGCAGGGGGAGCTCTATTTGGAAGTGCACCGTGGCACGCTCACCACACAAGCTAACATCAAACGTTTGAATCGCCGAGTTGAAGAGGCGTTGCGTGCCACCGAGATGTTGTGCTCAACGAACGCGCTCGGTGCTTATCCACAGGCGGAGCTGGAGCAGATCTGGAAGGTCCTGCTGCTAAATCAATTTCACGATATCTTGCCGGGCTCCTCCATTCACAGCGTCTACGAAGTGGCGACGGCAGAGCTAGAAACGGCGCTCCTCACCTGTCGGGAGCTCCAAGTTCAAGCGATGCAGCAGCTCAGCACCTCGGATGCGGATAGCCTGGTGCTCTTCAATCCGTCGAGCACAGCGTATGCCGGGCCTTGGGTTCTCCCGGAAGGTTTTGCAAACGTTAGCATTGCGGGCGCGCCACTCGTCGTGCAGAACGAAGGCAGCGTGTCGAGCTGTGTCGCGCACGTGCCGGCGCAAGGCTTTGCGACGTTGCAGCGTACGCCTGGTGCGGCCGCTCAGGTTAACTTTGAAGCGGTGAAGAGTGGGAGTGCGGGTCTTGGTCTGTATGTGCTGGAAAATTCCCGAATCCGCTACGAATTCGATGCCGAACTCGGTGTGGTGAGTGCTTTCGATAAGCGCTTGCAGCGCGAAGTGGTGACGGAAGGAGCGCGTGGCAACGAGCTTTCGCTGTACGAAGATAGGCCACATGCGTTCGACGCCTGGGATGTCGACGAGTATTACGAGCAAGGGCTGCTCGGCGTGGCCGTTGTGGAAGGGCCGATCCTGAAGCTGGCAGGCGTGGTCCGAAGTGGCCTCTCTGCCACGTTGCGGATCGGCAGCTCGAGCATTCAACAAACCGTGTGGCTTTCTGAGGAGAGCACGCGTTTGGATTTCGTGACCGAGGTCGAATGGAACGAACGTCACAAGATGCTGCGCGTCGCCTTCCCCACCCGGTTGCGCGCCACCGAAGCCAGCTTTGAGATCCAATATGGTGTGGTGCGGCGCCCAACACACCAGAATACTTCTTGGGACGCCGCGCAGTTCGAAGTCGTCGGGCATCGTTACGCCGATCTCTCGGAGTCCGATTGGGGCGTGGCGCTGCTGAATGACTGCAAATATGGCTATAAAGTGCGAGATGGCGTGTTGGATTTGAATCTGTTGCGGGCGCCCACGGATCCAGATCCCGTGGCAGATCGCGGGCAACACCGCTTCACCTATAGCCTGCTCCCACACACCGGAGACTTGGCGTCAAGCGATGTGCTGGCTCACGCAGCGATGCTGAATCAAGGTCTCGTAGCTGTGCCAGGCAGAGCCTGTCAGGGTGCAGCGTTGCCGGTTAAAGTGATTGGCTCAGGCGTCGAGTTGTCTGTCATCAAAAAAGCAGAAGAGCAAAATTGCCTCGTGGTGCGAGTTGTCGAAACGCGTGGCGTGCGAACGCAAGCCCTGCTCAAAGCTGTGAATCCGCGAGCGCGCATTGTGCCAACCAACCTCGTGGAATGGGAAGACAACGAGAGCCAGGCCGCCATTGGCGAGATGCCGCTCAGCTTCACACCGTTCGATATTCAGACGTTCAAAATTTGGTTGGAGTAACATTTGGACGGTGCATTCCCATTTCGGGCGCTCCGCCATCGTTACGATCGTGGCGGGTGGGCTTCGAGCCATTTGACGTCGAGGAGATCTTGAGCACGAGCGGCTGCTCATTCAACTCCGTCAATTGAAGTGATGACATCAATCCGGATAGGGCGACGCCGATCTGAAAGATTGTCCCGGGGGTCTTTTGTCGCCCGCACGTACCCATGCGCCGCCAACGCGTGAGCCCCAACGACTAGGAACTCAACTCCGTGCGCGTTGAACTCGGCTAACAGATCTCTGAAGTCTTGGTTCATCCGTTCCCGTTCGTGTCCATTCCAGACACTGGCGAGTCAGTTCCCAAACCGCCGCGATCCGTTCGCCGACAGACGCGTCTGCCCAGTCGTCTTCAGCGGGTGTTTCCCCGTTGCGGAAGACCTTCGTGGTTACCACGCGTGTTCTTGCTTTGTCGGATGACACGGCAGGGAAGCCTGGCACGCACGCCCCATTCTCACCACCCGGGTTTGGGGACCCTCCTCGTTTTCGCCGCTGAGAGAAAAAGTGTGTTACTTCAGCGGTCGCCTAAGGGCACGCTCGGATGCTGCGGATCCACGCGTCCACCACGTCAACGCCCACCGGATCGACCACGCGGGTGCCGATTTGTGGCATGCGAGTCATTGGGCCAAGAGCGTGCATGCGGAGCGAAAGCACGGATTTTGACGGATCTCCCGGGAAAAGACGCATCGCTCCGGTGACGCCCAGCTCGCCTTTCTGTGGTGCGACGTTACAGATCTGCATGTCCTTGAAGGGCGTTTTGTAGCTCGCCTCAAAGTCAGGCGCAGCGGTGCCGGCACGGTGGCAGTTCGCGCAGTTAGCATGCAGGTAAGAGCGAGCCCGTTCCTCGGCGGTCTTGGTTGTGTCGGAAGGAGTTGGATAAGCGGTAACCCGAGTGGGCGAGCCTTCAAAGGCTCCACTGTGCTCCCAGGTTGAGATTTGATTGGCCTTCACTCCGTTGGGGTAACTGAAGTCAACGTTGAGCTGTGCCATCTCCAAGCCCAGCGAGACACCTGCAGGTGCGGTGTGGCACTGCAAGCACTGCTGACGGCTCGGGAAATGCCAAGTTTGAGCGCCATTGGGGCCCATGACTTGCTTTTCATAGCCGTCGGTATTGGAGTCGAGGAGCATCGCGTCCGTCTGGGCGTCGTTCCACTGATAGCTATAGCCCCACCAATTGTCGCGGTTAACGCGCACCAAGAGTCGCGTCTCCACCATCTTCCCGCCGACCTCAAAGCTCTTGACGAGCACCGTCCCGTCCGGCAGCTCAAAGTGCCCTTCGTCCTCATAGGTGCCGCCGAGCGCCGCGGAACCGCACAACGTCGGGTTCCGCGCACAGTCCTTGACGCGGATCTTGCCACCATCAGGTAACGCCACAAAGCGTCGCTTCACAGCGTTATCGGACCAGAGCGGGCTGGCTAAGCCGTAGGGGATCAGACCTGGGGCTGGTTCTTTGGGGTTGGTCTCAGCCACGCAGCCCGTTTGAGACAGCAATGTTGCCGCAGCGGTGCGCGAAGCAGGAGGCTTACAAGTCTGTCCAGTAGGCCGTGCTTCGAGTCCCCAAGTGGGAGCGCTTCCAGCTTGCCCGGCGCTGCCGCCGCTCGGCGAGGTGTTGCCCAGAGTGCCGCCGCTGCCGGAGATATTCATGTTCGCTGGAGTCGCGCTTTGTACTGAATGGCAACCTAGATTAACGACTAAGCAACCGCCGAGGAGGATGTGCGTTGACTTGAGTTTCACGGGTTCACCAACAATTCCTGTCGCACAGCTTGGAGGGAGGTGCAGGGGTCACGCAATGCCGTGCTCAAGCCGGGCTGAAGAATGAGGTCGCCTCGGATAGCCTTGACGGGCTTCCTGTGAGATATTTGGAGCCTTTTGTTGCAGCCGGACCCTTCATCTTGCAGTGAGTATCAAAAATTCAGAGCCGAAAGGCTCTTTTGGCCGAGCCCGGGGCGCTAGCCAAGCATGATCTGGCAAGAGGGTGTACGCTCGCCGCGCTTTTGCACTGCCTCCTTTTCCGTAGCGTGCGAGGCCCGCCAGCCCCAGGAATAGCTAGAATGACCAATCCGAACGTTAAACGAATGTTGACCGAGGTCAAAGCAACACAACGCCCCCTACCGGCGCGGTCCAGCTGCGGAGTGGTTGCAATCATGGCCTTTGCGAGCGCCTTGGTAGCGAGGCCCGCGCATGCAGATCTCACGGCAGCATTCCAAGCCAAGCTCACGGTGGATCCTGAGTTCGTTACCGGCGCCTCGGGTGCGACCGACATTGCGTTTGCGGCCGACGGCCGAGCCGTGATCACCACGAAGGCCGGAGTTGTGGTGGTGCGGGGCCTGGACGGCTTGAAGATCAATATTCCAGGCAAGTTTGGCAATGTGGATCAGGGGTCTGAGAAGGGGCTCCTGGGTGTTGTTGCTGATCCGACTGCAGCCGACACTTTCTATTTTTACGTCTCGAATGGTCCGAGCGACACGGATAAGCACTACGTTTACAAAGGAACGCTGAGTGCGGCGAATGAGCTCACAGTCGATCTCGCAACTCCCATTGTTGGAGGCAGTGTTCAGGGGGGCCCTGGGCTTGAGGGCCCGCAGAATCACGATGGCGGTGGCCTCGCGATCCACAACGGGCAGCTCTACGTTAGCGTCGGTGATACCGGGTTCAACTCAAGCCCTCCACAAAATAAGTACGGCAGCTGCCTCAACAAGCCGAACGGCAAGATATTGAGAGTGAATCTGGATGGGTCCATCCCCACCGATAATCCGCTGGTTAACGAAACCTCGGTCACCTCTTGCGCTACGCCAACGGGCTCTTTTGCGACTGCAATGCCGGATAAGCGTATTTATGCCTGGGGATTTCGCAATCCGTGGAGGTTCTGGATAGACCCAAAGACGGGCTTGCTCTGGGTTGGCGATGTGGGTGAAGGCAGGCTCGAAGAGATAGACGTCGGCGGCGGTAACCAGCACTACGGGTATCCGTTTCTTGAAGGCTCCTACGATTGGACGCAGAACGGACAAGCGTTTGGCGTTAGCTGCAATACGATAGCGCCGAGCCGGCCGTGCACGGCGCCGGTGTACGACTACTCGCATACCAACAACACGCCGAATGATGCGCCAGATACGAATAAGGCCTCGGTTACCGGAGGGCTAATCCCCGAAGGTTGCGGTTGGAATAAGGTCTTTGATGGCAAGCCCAACTACGTTTTCGCTGACTATAATGCAGGTTGGGTGCGGGCCTTGGAGGTGAACCAGGCTCGTGACGGAGTGACCAATGCCGCGAACCCCACGGCATTCGGAACGTTCACTGGAGGCCCCGTGTCTTTTCGAATGGGCCCGGGTGGTTCACTCTATGTTGTGTTTGTCGAGTCTAATTCAGTTTACAAGTTCACGCCTAAAGATCAGACCGGAGCTGATTGTGGAGTACCCGTCGATGGCACGG
>Ga0209181_10012456_pt1 | contig 10752 bp, 5 predicted proteins | sample MAT05_FD_187208 | JGI IMG/M metagenome (GOLD analysis project Ga0209181, IMG submission 187208) | Freshwater microbial communities from Lake Fryxell liftoff mats and glacier meltwater in Antarctica - MAT-05 (SPAdes) (version 2) | ecosystem: Environmental > Aquatic > Freshwater > Ice > Liftoff...
GCACTGCGAAACGCTCGCCAAACGCGGGCACGAAATCACCTGGCTCGGGGTCGATGATCGCGGCCAGATCGACCTCGCGGAGCTGGAGAAATCCATCCGCCCCGACACCGCGCTCGTCACCGTGATGTGGGCGAACAACGAGACCGGCGTCCTCTTTCCCATCCACGAAATCGCCGGGATCGTCCGCGCGAAGAAAGCGCTCTTCCACACCGACGCCGTGCAGGCCGTGGGCAAGATCCCGCTGAATCTCGCGGAATCGAAGATCAATTTCCTCTCCCTCTCCGGCCACAAGCTGCACTGCCCAAAAGGCGTCGGTGTGCTCTACGTCAATCGCCGCACAAAGTTCGCGCCGTATCTCATCGGCGGCGGGCAGGAGCACGGCAAACGCGCCGGCACGGAAAACGTGGCCAGCATCGTCGGCCTCGGCAAAGCGTGCGAAGTAGCCGGTGCAAACCTGGAGCACGAAAACACCGTCGTCCGCGCGTGGCGCGATACCTTTGAAAACGGCGCGCTCGGAACCATCGAAGGCGCGCAGGTCAATGGCGACGCCGAGCACCGCCTGCCGAACACCTCGAACCTCGCCTTCGACGGCATCGACGCGGAGGGCGCGCTGATGCTCCTCGACCAGCATCACATCTGTTGCAGCAGCGGCAGCGCCTGCACCACCGGTTCCGTCCACGCCTCCCACGTTTTAAAAGCCATGGGCTTCAGTGACGAGCGCGCCCGGGCCAGCCTGCGCTTCTCGTTCAGCCGCTTCAACAACAGCGCCGAGGTGGAAAAGGCGCTGGAGATTCTGCCGAAGGTCATCGCCAAACTCCGCCGCCTCGCGGTCGCGGCGTAAGGCGCCGGCCTCAGCTCTTCCGTTCCCGGCTACAGCTCGATGCTGCCGGGGCCGAAAGCAGTTCTTCGAGGACCGCGAGCACCCGAAGAACAACAACTGGTATCTGCTCACGCTCGGCTGCCGGCGCGGGCTCACCTTTCTCGAGCAGCAGCCCGAGGTGGACCCGCAGCGACTCGGCATCCACGGCTACTCGATGGGGGGCAATCTCACGATGTATGTCGCCGGCACCGATGCGCGCGTGAAGGCGGCGGTGCCTGCGGTGGGCGGCCAGGGCTGGCGCTGGGAGAGGCATGAGTTCATCGGCGGCGCGGCGCAGCAGGAGCCGGTGAAAGGCGATGCCGAAGTATTCCGCCGCACGCTGAGCTTCGAGAGCTACGCGCCGCTCATCCGCTGCCCGGTGTTGCACCGGAGCGCGACGAACGACTTCCACGGCTGGATGGACGACGTGCATCGCACCAACGCGCTGATCCCCAATCAGCCTCGGCGCTACGCCTGGTCGCCGCACTTCAATCACCGCCTCAGCCCCGAGGTCGCGATCACCATGCCGATGGCCGGCCGGAAGCGCAGACGATTAAGATCGAGCTCGCCGATTTTCGCAACACGGCCGACGGCACGCCGCTCCAGAACTGGAGCCAGCTCGATGTGCTCGGCTTCTGCGCGCAGAACAAGGAAACGGGTTCCAAAGAACCTGCCCCCGTGCGCCGCTGGGAGGGCGCGGAGCCGGAGTTCCTCCGCGTGGAATGGCAGTGAGCGCGCTGGGTTTGGCTACCAATCCATCCCGAGGGCGCGCAGTTCTTCGCGGAGCATGGGCAGTTGCCACACGACGACGCTGCCCACGGCGGTGTGGAGGGCGAGGCGGGTGCTGTCGCCGCTGAAGGCGAGGCTCGCGGAGCCGATGCGCCCGGCGTAGGCGGGCACGGGCAGGCGGACGATTTCGACGAGGTCCGGGGTGCGATGGAGGATCACTTCCGTGCGGGTGGTGCTGGCCGCGAGGCGGCCATCGGGGCTGATCGCGAAGGCTTGGATAAGGCGCAACGCCGGGTCACTCGTGCGCGTCCAGGTGTCGGTCCGCAGGCGCTGAATGCCGCGATCACCCCAGAGCCAGAGCGCTGTGCCGTCTTCGACAAACTCCGCGCCGAGGACGACGCCGGGATGCTCCAGCAGGCGCCCGGCCTTGCCTTCTGGCAGGCTCCAGAGCTGTGCGCCGTTTTTCTGAAAGCTGCCGGTCACGGCCCAGCGCCCGTCCGGGCTGAGCGCGGCGCTGTACGGGTCCACCTGATTGAGGCGGATCGCGCCCCAGGTCGCGAGGAGATAGATTTCCACGTAATCGTCCTCGGGTTTGTCCGCGTTCTGCGTCAGGGCCAGCGCGCCGCCGTCCGCGCGGTTGGCGACGAGCAGCGGGCCGGAGCCGAAGCCGCTGTGGACTTCCGCGCCGGTTTCCACCCAGCCGTCGTTGCGCGCCTGGAGCGGGATGCGGCGGAGCGCGCGGTTCCAGCCGCTGAGCCAGAGGCTCGTGGCGTCGCCGAAGCGCGCGGTCATCCATTCGTTGCCGGTCTTGGCGAAAACCGCGACCGTCCGCCCGTGGCGGAGCGACCAGAGGTGGCACGATTTTTCGTCCACGGCGGAGACGAATTCGCCACTCGGGTGAAACGCGATGCTGCGGAGGTTTTCCGAGCGCGGCTCGTCGCTGCCGGGCGCGAGCACTTGCACGGCGCGCGGCCAGTCGCAGCGGAAGACATCCACGCCCGAGCCATCGCGCAGCGGGAGGAAAAGCTGCGCGCCATCGGGCGCCCACCACGCCGGGCCGGTGTGTTCGCGCAAGCCTTCGAGGCGCAGGATTTCCACGCCGCGCGCGGCGTGCCAGAGGCGCAGGGTCGCGTCCTGCGCGACGCTGATCAGCTCCTGTCCCCCGGACCGGAAGCGCACGGCTTCGAGTTCGGCGTCATGGCCGTTGAAGCGGTGCAGCCGCTGGCCGGTGGTCGTGTCCCAGATGTGGATGAGCCGATCCGAGGTGCCGCCGACGGCGAGGAGTTCGCCCGCCCAATCGAGGCAGCGGATGGGGTGCGGATGTTCGAGGGCGTGCAGCGCTTTTTTCGACGGGAGTTCGTAGAGCGCCACGGGGGCAGTCTGGCCTGCCTCAATCTTGGGCGCGATGGCGAGACGGCGGCCGGTGTCGTCGAGTTGCGCGAGCGGGCGCGTGGGGAAGCCGTCGAAGCGGGCGATTTCCTTTTTGGAAGTGCGTTCGATGACGAGCAGCGCGCCTTTTTCAAAGCGCAGTGCGAACCGGCCATCGGCACTGCCGCCCAGCTCCGGTGGGCGGGCGAGCGGGTCGTTCTTCGGTAGCGTGCGGACGAGCGCGAGATCGGTCAGCGACAGGCACGCCACGGCCTCCGCGCGCAGTTCGGGAGCGGGCTGGATTTTCCACGCGGTCTGAAGCGCCGCGAGCGCCCGCGGACGCGAACCGGCCAGCGCCTCGCCGCGCAGGGCGCGCGTTTCCGCGAGCAGCGTGGCGCGGTGCTCGAGTTGCGCCTGGCGGCGGGCGAAGGAGAGCGAGCCGCCGATGAGCGCGATGATGAGCAGCGCGATGAGGACGAGCAGGGCGGTCGTGCCGGGACGGCGGCGCATCCATCGGGTCGTGCGCCCGAGCGGCCCGAGCGGCCGCGCGTGGATGGACTGGCCGGAGAGAAAACGTGCGAGGTCAGCGGCGAAAGCGCGGGCGGTGGCGTAGCGCCGCGCCGGGTCTTTGCGCAGGGCTTGCAGGCAGATGGTTTCGAGATCGCGCGGCACGGTCGGATTCAAGCGGCGCGGCGAGAGCGGGTCGGTCTCGCGGAGCTGGAGCAGGATGGAATCGAGCGTCGGCCCCTGGAACGGCGGGCGACCGGTGAGCAGATGATAAAGCAGCGCGCCGAGGCCATAGACATCGGTGCGGACATCGGCCTTTCCCCCGAGCGCCTGCTCCGGTGCGGCGTAACCCGGCGAGCCGAGCACCTGGCCGGTGCGGGTGAGGTCCGCGGCGTCGCTCGTCGAGTCGGTGGCGAGGCGGCGGGCGATGCCGAAATCCGTGACCCGCGGCTGGCCGTCGGCGGAGAGGAGGATGTTCGAGGGCTTGAGATCGCGGTGGAGCACGCCGTGGTCGTGGGCGTGCTGCACCGCTTCCGCGATCTGGCGCACGCACTCCGCGGCGTCGCGCGCCGGGAGCGGGTTTTCGCGGACGCGGTCGGCAAGATTCGGCCCCGGCAGCAGCTCCATGGAAAACCAGAGCACGCCGTCGTCTTCGCCCACATCGTGAATGGCGACGATCCCCGGATGCTGCAGGCGCGCCGCCGCCGCGGCTTCGCTGCGAAAGCGTTGCTGCGCCTCGATGCCGGCAAATTCGCTGCCGCGCAGCACCTTCACCGCGACCTTGCGATCGAGCCGCCGCTGCCGCGCGCGATAGACGATGCCCATGCCGCCGCGGGCGATTTCTTCGAGCAATTCGTGGTCGCCGAGGATGAGATACGGCTCGTCATTTTCGACCGGTGGCGTGGCCGATTCGTCGAGCGAGACGCGCACGAGGCAGCGCGGGCAGTGGCCGAACGGCGCGCCCGGCGGCAGTGGTGCGGCGCAGACCGGGCAGACGGCGTGGGCGGGCGGCGCGAGGGTGGACATTGATGAGTTACTCGCAATCCAGCGCCGGAGATTTCAGAAAAAGCGCGGCCGCGTTTCCGGGAAGCACACGCGTCTCGCGGGTTGGTTTCGGCGTCCCGCCGAAACGAACTTCCTGAACGGTGAAAGACCAACCACGCATGTGATCACGATTGGACGAGGAACAAAGTTCGTCGGAGCGGGACGCCCCGACCAACCCGCGAGACGCGGGTGCTCCCCGGAGTTTCAGAGCGCGGCGGCGAGGTGCTGGAGTTCTTCATCGATGTGGGTGGCGTCGTTCAGACCGGCGGCGACTTCCTCGCGGACGAGCGCGCGGAATTGCCCGCGTAGTCGATGTACGGCCACGGCGACTGCGCCGGAGCTGAGGCGCAGCGTGGCGGCGACCGCGTCGTATTCGCCGGGCGCGGGATCGCGGGAGAGGAAGGGCGAGAGCGCGTCGAAATGGCGGCTGCGGCCGGCAGTGATGCATTCCGCGCGCAGGCGGTCGAGCGCGGCGTCAAGCACGGCCAGCGCCCAGCGCCGCTCGTAGATGCGCTCGGGCGTTTCCCCCGTCGTCGGCTCCGCGCCGAACCACTGCTCGGCCTGCGCGAGATCGATGGAAAGGAGCTGCCGCCCGCCGCCGCGTTTCTCCGCCGTGGCTTTGCGATGCTCGCTGGCGAGGTGGCGCTGGAAGATCGTGAGGAGCAGCGTGCTGAAGCGCGTCGTGCGCCGCTCCACGCCGGTCAGCCATTCATTGGCCAGCGTCCGGGCAAAGAAATCCTGCACCAGATCACGCGCATCCTCCGCGGTGGTGCCGCGTCGGCGGACGAAGGCGTAGAGCGGATACCAGTACGTGCGGCAGAATTGCTCCATCGCCGCGTCACGCTGCGGGCCGGGCGCTCCGGCTTGCAGCACGACCGTCCACTGCGTGGTGCAAAAGCGCGCGGCAGCGTCGCCCGGCAGGCTGGGGGGTGCTTCGCGGGACATGACTTTTCCGGGGAAAAGCGGCGGGGCTCAGCGGAGCAGCGCGACCAATTGCGTGCGGTTGCGGATGTTGAGTTTCTTAAACGCCCCGTGCAAGCGCAGCTTGACCGCGGCGACGCTGATCCCGAGCCGCTGGGCAATGCCATCGTTCGACAATCCCTCGGCGGCGAGTTGCGCGGCTTCGCGTTCCGCGGGGGACAGCGCGCTCAGCTCCAGGCCCAGGCTGCGCGCCGCGGGAGCGGCCGCACTTTCCGCGAGATGCACGAGGAAGCCGGGATGCGCGAGCACGGAATCCTGCTGGAGCACGAGCGTGATCTCCGCGCTCAGGTCGGGCTGTTCCGGTTGCGTCACGGTGCGCTTGCGGAGCAGGCGGGTCGCTGGATTTTCGCGCAGCGCGGTGCGCCACTCCTCCTTCATCTCCGCGCAGGCGGCGAGCACCTCGGCAGGCAGCTCGAAGGCGCGGGGCAGCGACTCGTGGGCGCGCCCGGACCACTGCGCGCTGAGCCGGCGGGCGGTGGCGCTTTGATGGGTGATGCGCAGATCCCAGTCGAGCAGCGTGGCATTGACCGGCAGCGAATCGAGCAGCGCCGTGATGCGGTCCTCGGTCGAGCGGGTCTTGAGCTGTTTGCGGAAACGCTTCAGCGCGGTGCCGATGTGCGGGTGGACGAGGCGCAGCCGCGCGAGATCGTCGGCATCGAAATCGGGCTGCTCCGCGCTGCGGAAGACGCAGAAGGAATTTTGCGGGATCGGCGGGAAGAAGCCCCAGAAAAAAAGCGCCACGGCATGCCGCCAGTTTTCCGGCTGCATGAAGTCGCGATAGAACGGGAGCTCGCGCAGCTTTTCCTCCGGCGGCAAGTGATCGCGCGTGGGCAGGATGCGCAGGCCGGGCCGCATGAGCACGTAGCCGACGGCCGGGTTCGCCTTGAAAAAGCGCTCGATGTAATCCGGGCCGAAGACGCGCCCGCGCGAATCGCGCGAGAGCATCGGCACGCCGTCCACATTGCGCAGATTGGCCACCGCGAAGTCGCACTGCACCGTGGCCTGGAGGAGCCCGAAGACGGCGGTGAGGAATTCCTCGGTCTCGGTCGCGCCATGCATGGCGAGCAGCCGCCGCTCCCACTCCACGGGCGAAGCCGGGGCCGCGGGCGAATGGCTGGGCGCAGAATTCATCTGCACGGAGTCTGCCATCGGAGGGCCGCGCAAAGCCAGCCTGCACTCCGGGTGGCGCGCAAACCTAACCGAAAGTTAGCGGCGGTACCCGGAGCGGCACACTCCAGGGTGCCGAAAAAAACCAGCCCGCGCGGAGCGCGCCAATCTCCCGGGAAGATGGGCGCGTCCCGCGCGGGCGTGGCTTCGGCACCCTGGAGTGTGCCGCTCCAGGGCCGCTCCGCGGGCGGCTCTACGCTTCCCCCCGTGCTCCGCACTTGACGCGCGCACGCCCGACACCGCACCGTCACCCGCATGGAGTTGCGGTTCTTCGACCCATACGCGGACCTCACCCGCACCCGGAACCGCCTCCCGCACTGGCAGCAGCCCGGCGGCACTTACTTCCTCACCTTTCACCTCGCCGACTCCCTCCCGCAGGTCACGCTCGGCCCGTGGCACGACGAACGCGCCGCCTGGCTGCGGCTCCATCCGCCCCCGTGGAAGCCGGCGGTGCAGCGCGAATATGACCAGCGTTTCGCGGGCCGCATCGAAGGCTGGCTCGATGCCGGGGAAGGCGCCTGCCCGCTGCGCCAGCCCGCGCACGCCGCCGTCGTCGGAGGCGCGCTCGCGCACTTCGAGGGCACCCGCTGCGCACAGCACACCTGGGTGGTCATGCCCAATCACGTCCACGCGCTCGTCACGCTCCACCCGGACTGGACGCTCGAAGCGCTCATCGAGAGCTGGAAAAGCTACAGCGCCCGGCGGATCAATGCCGCGCTCGACCGCCGCGGCGCGCTCTGGGCGCGGGATTACTTCGACCGGCTCATCCGGGACGAGGATCATTTTTGGAAATGCGCCCGCTACATCCGCCACAACCCGCCCAAAGCGCATCTGCTGTCCGGTGCATCTCTGCTCTGGGAAAGCGAGCCCATCCGCACCCTGCTCGACGCCGAAGCCGGCTAAACCCCGCCAGCACCCCCGGAGCGGCAGATGAAGCGCTCCCCGGAGCGCCCCCGGAGCGCCCCCGGAGCGCCCCCGGAGCGGCACACTCCAGGGTGCCGAAAAAACCCAGCCCGCGCGGAGCGCGCCAATCTCCCGGAAGATGGGCGCGTCCCGCGCGAGTGGGTTTCGGCACCCTGGAGTGTGCCGCTCCGTTCGTTTTCGCGAGCGTTCACGCAAAATTCTGAAAATTTCTGGTAATCCCCGGCGGCGGAGGGCGAGGAAAGAAGGTGCCATGAATCTGCCCGCCCACCCGCCTCTCCCTGCCACCGGCCCTTTTGCGCCGGGTCGTTTCCTGAGTCGCACGCTCTCCAGGGCGCGGGGACTTCTGTTCGCAGCGGTGGCTTGTGCCGCCGTGCCCATCCCGAGCGCGGTCAGTTTTGAAATTACCGAAATCGACTACACATGGATCACGTCCAACGAAGGTTTCATTAACCACAGCTACTTTAACGGCGGGTTCCGTCACTTCGAAGTGGTCGGCGCAGGGAGAATTTTTGCGAACAGCCCAGGCGGCATACAGGGGTTCCATCCAGACGATTACGAACCCCTCCTTTTCCATGCACAGGTCGCTTTTTACGACTCTACCTTTCTTGAGGCTAATTTGCAGGGTTCCGTCACCGGCGGAGCCATCCAGTTTGAAGACCAAAGTCAGTTCCGCGTCACGGCGGCGGGAGCTGTTACGAATGGCAGTTCGCTTTTTCTCGAGGCGTCCCACTTCTCGTTGCAGGCGACTTCATCTGTCACGGGTGGGTTGCAGAGATTTCAAGACTCCAGCCGGCTGGAGGCATCGGCCTTTGGTGGTCTCTCCGGTGGAACGCAGGAGTTTTCCGAATCATCGAATCTGCATGTCTTGGCTATCGGTGGGGTAGAGGGGGGCAGCCAGACCTTCCGGAACACTTCCGGCCTCTATGCCTGGCAGCAATACAGCGTCAACGGCGGTGCGCAGACTTTCTACGATACGACCGCTCTGCATGCGAACAGTGCGTTGGCAATTGCTGCAGGCACCCAGATTTTCCGCGATAGTTCCCAGCTCAACGTCACGGTAGCCAATGGAATCAACGGTGGGGCACAGTCCTTCTACGAAAACTCCCGACTGAACAATACCGTAGCTGGTGGGATCAACGGCGGTACGCAGAATTTCTACGAAGAGTCCGGGCTCAATCTGAACTTTGCCAACGCCATCACCGGCGGTACGCAGAACTTCATTGGCGCGAATGTCACCGTTACCGGCAGCGGGGCGATCTCCGGCGGCACGCAGCACTTTCGCTCCGGTGCGATCCTCACGCTTGCTGGCAGCATTTCGAGCGGACGCCCGCTTTACTTTTATAACAACAGCCAGCTCGACCTGATTTCCGATGCTCCGTTCACCCAATATGCCGAGTTTGCCAACACTTCGATCCTCAAGGCCCAGTCGCCGATCTCGGGCGGCTCGCAAATCTTCCGCGGCGCTTCCGTTTTGCAGGCGGTCAACTCGCAGGTGATCGCGGGCGGCATTCAGACGTTTTTCGATGCCTCCAGCCTGCAAGCCTCCTTTAATGCCATCGTCGATGGTTTTCAGACTTTCAACGATTCCAGCTACTTAAAATTAAAGGGCGCCCTGACAGGCGGCACCCAGACTTTCAGCGATCACAGCCGCCTCTGGTTCCATGTAGATGGCGGGTCGATTTTCGATGGGCAACAGACCTTCTATGACGATGCCTATCTTGTATCAGGAGGGTTCACCGGCTACGGCCAGATCTTTGGGGGCAGGCAGACCTTTAGAGACCGGTCCACGCTCTTCGTCACCAATGTCGGTGCGATCCAAGGCGGAACCCAAGTTTTTCGTGACGACGCCACGCTGTCTCTCGGGGCACAGGCGATTTCCGGGGGGACGCAGAGCTTTGAAAACGGGGCCATCCTGTATGCCGATGGGACTCAGGTGACCGCTGGCAATGTGATCACCTTCCAGGATTCCTCCGGCCTCGTCGCTCGGGCGCCGAATGCGGTGAATCTCGCCAAAGTGCAGCTCTCGGAGCAGGCGTATCTGGCCAGTGAAGCGGAGCGGGGCTTGCAGGGGACGAGCATGGATTTTAGTGCGTCCACCCACCTCGATCTGCGCGTGGCCTCGGCCTCGGGCATCGGCACGGTGAATTTCTCCGGCACCGCCTACCTTACTGCCGCCGCCCCTGGTGCGCTGGATCAGGGCACGCAGAATTTCTACGACCACTCGTATCTGAAAGTCACCGCGACCGGCGGAGTCAGCGGTGGGACGCAGAATTTCTACGATTACTCCTACATCCTCGCGCAGGCGCCCAATCCCTTCACCTACAACACGATGAACTTCCGCGGTGGGACGACCTTTGAGGCGCAAGCTGCCGGGGCGGTGGGTCTCGGCACGCTCGGATTCGATGACCAGGCCTCGCTCAGGGCCAGCGTGGCCTCGGCGATCGATGGCGGGACGCAGAACTTCGGCGGGCAAACGGGGCTCCGGGCCACGGCGGGTTACGCGATCACGGGTGGGACGCAGAATTTCTCCGGCGACAGCGACCTCTACGCGCGGGTCGCGTATGCCATTGCCGGCGGCACGCAGACTTTCACCGACACGAGCAGGCTCAATCTGGAGACCACGTCCGCCTTGCGCGGTGGGCTCCAGCTTTTCAGCGGCAATGCGGTCCTCCATGCCACGGATAGCCACAGCATGGATGGCGGCGTGCAGCAGTTCTCCGGGAACTCCCGGCTGCAAGTGGAGGCGGCGAGCGGGATCGGCGACAGCGGGGTGAATGTCTTCGGCGATCCGGTCGGGCCGCAGTCCTCGTTTTACGGCACCACGGTGCTCGACGTGCAGGCGGTGAATGGCATCAACGGCGGACGCCAAAACTTCTTCGACACCTCACTGCTCAATGCCCGCTCGGTGCATTCGATCATCGGCGGCGTGCAGAGTTTTTCCGACCAGTCGCGACTCCTGGCCTCGGCGGAGGGGTCGGTGAATGGCGGGGTGCAGAATTTCGCTGGAAGCTCTCTGCTGCTGGCGTCGGTGGAGCACGCCATTGAGAACGGCGAGCAGAATTTCGCGGGCAGTGCGCAGTTGGAAATCCGCGCCCAGGAAGGCGTGATCGGCGGCACGCAGACCTTCCGCGGAAACTCCTCGCTGCTCGTGGCGACGCCGGACATCTCGTCCG
>Ga0209181_10012458_pt1 | contig 10751 bp, 9 predicted proteins | sample MAT05_FD_187208 | JGI IMG/M metagenome (GOLD analysis project Ga0209181, IMG submission 187208) | Freshwater microbial communities from Lake Fryxell liftoff mats and glacier meltwater in Antarctica - MAT-05 (SPAdes) (version 2) | ecosystem: Environmental > Aquatic > Freshwater > Ice > Liftoff...
AAATTCATAATTACATTCTCAGTTTGCATTGTCTTTCCCATGGTTTAACTCCTGCTTAGATTAAAATTCGATACTTAATAAATAGTTTAGATCGCCTCTTAAGTTGCCTCGTAAGTAAAACGTTTTGTGACCAACATCAAAGCTTGTTCTAGTAACAACCCAATAAGACCAACAACAAAAATAGCAACGATAATGTTTTCTACTTTCAGATTGTTCCACTCATCCCATATCCAGAATCCTAGGCCAACACCGCCCGTGAGCATTTCTCCCGCCACGATGACGAGCCAAGCCACACCTATCGACAGACGGATGCCCGTCATCATGTAAGGTAATACCGAGGGGAAAAGAATGCGTGTAAAGATTTTCCATTCAGACAGGCAAAGCACGCGCGCCACATTGAGATAATCCTGCGGCACACGCTGCACGCCCATCGCGGTGTTCATGATGATTGGCCAAATACTTGAAATAAAAATTACCCAAATCGCTGCCGGGTTAGCCGCTTTAAAAACCAGTAAGCCGATAGGTAGCCAAGCCAAGGGGCTAACCGGACGCAACATGCTGATAATGGGTGCGGCCATGTCTCCCAAAAACTTGAAGCGCCCAATCATGAAGCCAAGCGGTATACCTAATAGCGCAGCGAGTCCAAAACCAATCCCTACACGGGTGAGCGAGGCAAGGATGTTCCAACCGATGCCTTGGTTATTTGGGCCATTTTGATAAAACGGCTGCTTTTTCATCCCTGCTCCATTTATTATTAGTACTGTGACCAATTGGTTAATCCAAAACCTTCCCTGACTTCTCTACAGCAAGGCCTATGCCACACATAACGACTGCTCGAAGAGTGGCTCTGGTATTGCCTTTCAGGCCAATGACCCCGTAACTAAAAAATAAATACCCAGACCCCGCGCACTAAGGAAGTGCGGTCGCCATACCGCAACGCACAAAAGGTGGGCCGTAGTTTTGCCTAAGGTGTGGAAGCATGTTGGTCGTGGAATACGAAGAGAAATTACCAGAGGAGTAATACGTCTTTAACGCTAATGAAAAGTCATTTATTAGAATGGGGAAACCAGTATCAACATGCCATATGAAATAAAGCTTGACATGCCCCGAATGAACACACACAATCGCCACTGCCTTATCTAAGGCAGTGAGTTTTCGCCAGCTGTCCTCGCCCTTATCGGTACTTCAGTTGTTCGTCTTTCCCTGCACTAAGATTCACAGGCAACACCGGACCTCTTTTTAAATAGGGTCCAATATTTAATTTTTATTTGGAATAAACAAAATGGCAAACGGTACAGTTAAGTGGTTCAACGAAGCTAAGGGCTTTGGTTTCATTACTCCTGATGACGGCGGCGAAGATCTATTTGCGCACTTCTCAGCAATTCAATCTTCAGGCTTCAAAACCCTGAACGAAAATCAAAAAGTTTCCTTTGATGTGACCACTGGTCCTAAGGGCAAACAAGCTGCAAACATTCGTCCGATTGACTAGTCTTTAATTAGAATAGTTTGATCGAAAAAAAGCCCGGTTCGCCGGGCTTTTTTATTGTGCAAAATTCATAAAATTAAACTTTTCTATTCACTAATTTCACGCACTACTCTTTCATTCTGTTTTCCCGCCAAATATTTCGACACCCTGTTTCCTTAATAAACACGGTTGCGAGCGGCCCTAATGCCGCAAAGCTAGCGAGCAATATCAATCCTGTTTGGTAGTCGCTTGCCGAATAGAGCCGTGCCCCACCGATCATCCCACCCGCCCAGCTTCGATCCATAGCCCAGCCTATTAACGGTTGCAGAATCGCTGCACCTAAAAAGACGCCCGTATTCACAACGCTGGTCGCCATGCCGGAAAGTTGAGGCGGATTCACTTCCTTTGCGCAGGCCCAGGAGAGCGTTAAGCTCGACGCTACAACGCCCATTCCAAAGCACAGAATATAAGTTGTAGTGAGCGATAACGCCCCACCGAAAATCCAGATAAGCCAACCCAACGCATGCAAGGTAGTGCCCGCTAACATAAGCGGCTTTCGCTTGCCCATCATGTCGGAAAGCCTTCCGATGGCCATGCAACCAATGGCAAAACCAACGAAGTACACACTGAGATGATTAGACGCCACGGTTCGCGACAAGCCGTGCACTTGTGTAAGGTAAGGCACAGCCCACAGGCCCACAAAGGCAAAGAAACTGCCTGCGCTACCGGTGTTGGCGAAAAACCCCGGCCATGTATCCCTGTTCTTCACCACTTTCATCAGATCGCTTATCCATGCCTTGCGCACGGGCACTTGGGTTTCGGCTAGGCGCGGCGCAATCGTCTCCACCGGGCTATCTCGAACGTAGAGCCAAGACAGCACACCCAACAGCAAAGACACACCACCCGCCACAATAAAGATAAAGCGCCAGCCCACAGCCTGTGCCGCACTCCCGAGTGGGGTTCCTGCAACAACTGAACCAAGATTACCGATCAGCATGACAACACCTGTCAATGTGGCAAACCGGTTTTCTTCAAACCACACTGCGATGAGCTTCAGCATCGAGATGAACGTTACGGATACACCAAACCCAACCATGGTTCGACCCACTACAGCAAGTTCAAAGGTCGGTGCCCAACCAAACATCAGCGAGCCAATGCCCGCCACCATACCGCCTAGCATCAAAAGTTTTCGAGGCCCTAGCGTATCGGCCAAAATACCCGCAGGGATTTGCATAATTGTGTAAGCGTAAAAATAAGTCGCCGCCAATACACCCAACGAGGCTGCGCTGATGTGAAAGCTGGCGGCCAAATCTTGTGCAATGACCGCGGGGGCCACACGATGAAAATACGATAAGAGATAGGCGCTGACAACGAGCGTCATGGCCACTGCACGCAACCGTTTAAGTTGAGGAGTGAGTGGAAGTGTCAGCATTTGTTTCTGTCGGGTTGCGCTAAGAGCGGCTTAAACATTAGGGTTTAGCAAATTGGGTGGCGTGCCGCCTGTTAGTGCAAGGACGAGATTTTGCGCTGCCAACATCGCCATGCGGAGACGCGTAGCGCGTGTAGCAGAGCCGATGTGTGGCGTTAGCACCACGTTATCAAGCTGTATGAATGCGGGGTTCAATGCGGGCTCGTTCTCAAATACATCCAATCCTGCGCCCGCTATGCGGCCCGTCTGCAAAGCATCTACTAACGCCGCATCGTCCACTAAGCCGCCGCGCGCGATGTTGATGAGTATGGCCGTTGGCTTCATCAACGCCAACTCGGCCTCGGCAATGTAATGATGGTTTTCGAGCGCATAGGGCAATGTGAGCACAACAAAATCGGCGCTGCCTAAGAGCGCCTCTTTGCTCACGTACTGCGCATTGGCCGCTTTCTCTACGTCGATAGGTAAGCGATGGCGATTGTGATAAATCACCTGCATATCAAACCCTCGCGCACGGCGCCCAACAGCTTGGCCGATGCGGCCCATGCCGATAATGCCAAGGTTAGCGTGGTGAACATCCGTGCCCAGCCAATCTTGTAACGACCAGCCTGTCCACTCGCCTCGTCGCAGCCACGCGTCAGACTCCACAACGCGGCGCGCCGTCGCCAACATTAATGCCCAGGCTGTATCCGCGGTGGTGTCGTCCAGAACGCCTGGCGTGTTGCACGCCATTACGCCCGCCGCCGTACAAGCATCAAGATCAATGTTGTTATAACCGACCGCGATATTACACACCGCTTTCAGCGTGGGGCACGCTTTAAGTAAAGCGCCGTCAATGCGATCTGTCGGCACGGTGAGCGCACCGTCTTTATCGGCCAACTTGCGAACCAACTCGTCGGCAGAAAATGGAACATCGGATTGGTTATCTTCGACATCAAAATGCAGCCGCAGATAAGCCAGCACTTCATCAAATACAGCACGGGTAATGAGGATGCGTGTTTTCAACTGCCTAACCACTCATCATCCTCATCATCATCTATACCCACCATTTCGAGTAAGTCAGGTATAGCCGCTGCCGCTCCGACACGAGCAATTTCATCAAGGTGTTTTTGTAGCTCTCCACGCTCAAGCTCCTCAAATGAGAGGCTTAAAAAATTGAGTATACGTTCGGTTAAAAGTGCATAAACCTGCATAAACACTTTGGGAATATCTTCAGGCCTTACTTGGCTTAATGTGGCGTCCGCAATAGGATCTAAAATGGCCCAATGTGTTTGAATGGGCTGCCCGGGCCAGCTTGGAGTATTTTGGGTAGGCAGTTCGCTTAAGCTAATAATCATGTCTAGCGGCATTGCATCCGCTGTGGCAAACTCAGCCCAGTTTTTGCTCTGTAGGTGATCGCTTTCTATCCCTTGCTCCTCTAATAAAGAAAGCGTATAGGGGTTAATCACCCCCGATGGCTGATAGCCCGCGCTCACGGCGCGAACACGGTGCCCACCTAGGGCGTTCATCAACGCCTCCGCTAAAATACTGCGCGCAGCATTGTCGTTACACAGAATCAAGATTTGCCAGGGACGTTCAGACATAGCTGCAATGATACGACAGGCAATGACTTAAATAGGAAAATAGAACAATGGAACCCAGTACCATAGAATTAATCGGCGCAGCCTTATTTGCCATTGCCATAGCCCACACTTTCTGTACCGATTATTTTGAGCATTTAGCGCATACACGCCCAGCTCATGCGGGCCTGTGGCATCTCTTGGGTGAAGTCGAGGTTGTATTTGGTTTGTGGGCGTTGGTACTAGTGGTAACCATTGCCATTTTCACTGGCCCCACAGCAGCAACGACCTATATTGACTCCCAAAATTTCACCGAGCCGATGTTCGTCTTCGCCATCATGGTGGTGGCGGGAAGTCGTCCCATCATTCAATTGGCCACTCAACTTGTGCGTTTGCTGGCTCGCTTAATGCCTCTACAGAAAACAGTGGCCTTTTATTTGGCAACACTCTCTTTTGTACCGCTGATGGGTTCCTTCATTACAGAACCTGCTGCCATGACCTTGGCCGCTTTAATACTGCTTGAACAGTATTACTCCAAAAATATTTCTACCAAACTCAAGTACGCCACATTGGGTGTGCTGTTCGTCAATATTTCTATTGGGGGAACACTGACACCTTACGCTGCTCCACCCGTGCTTATGGTGGCCAGTAAATGGGGATGGGACACCGCTTTCATGATGAGCACATTTGGCTGGAAAGCCGCTCTGGCAGTGACTTTCAACGCTGTTGCTGTCACCCTACTATTTTATAAAGAATTAAAAAGCCTGGGCAACAAGAGTGGCGAATCTCAAAACACGGCCACTGAAACTCTGCCTCAACTAGTTTTAAAGGATAAGACCCCTATTCTTGTTACCGCCGTGCATATCATTTTTTTGATTGGTATTGTCGTTTTTGCACACCACGCAGCGGTGTTTATGGGTCTGTTACTTTTCTTTCTCGGTTTTACCGAAGCCTACAAGCGTTTTCAAGATCCCCTCATTTTGCGGGAAGGCTTAATGGTGGCTTTTTTTCTTGCTGGCTTGGTGACTTTAGGTGGGCAACAACAATGGTGGTTAAAGCCCTTGTTGATGAAGCTCGATGAGGACGCCTTGTTTTTTGGTGCTATAGCCCTCACTGCTTTTACCGACAATGCAGCACTAACCTATCTGGGCTCTCTCGTAGAAGGCTTAAGTGATCCGCTTAAATACGCGCTAGTAGCAGGGGCCGTGACTGGCGGTGGCTTAACGGTGATTGCCAATGCGCCCAATCCTGCCGGGTTTTCGATTCTAAAATCCTCGTTTGACGAGGGCTCGATTCATCCTTTGGGGTTATTAGCAGCCGCACTCTTGCCCACGCTTGTGGCCATTATTGCGTTTAGATTTTTGTAGCTGTTGCTAGGGGTAAGGGCGTTAGAGCCTTTGGATATTAACTGGCGGGTTGTTGAACAGCTGAAGCGCTCGGACGGCTTAAATTGGCCGCACTGGCACTTTCAATCCAGCGCTTGATACGTTGCGCGTCAACGATTCTTGTCAGCTTGCCCATGGAGTCAAGCAGCACAATCACTACGGGCTTGTTGCCCAGCCATGCTTGCATGACAAGACACTTGCCGGACTCATTGATATAACCGGTTTTTGATAAGCCAATTTCCCAACCCGAGTTAGCATTTCTTACCAAAGTGTTGGTGTTGTGAAAAGACTGTATACGTCCATTCACATTCACGAGATATTCGGGTGTTGTTGAAAGTTCGCGGATTAAAGGATATTGAGAAGCGGCGGAAACCATTTTAGTTAAATCACGCGCGCTAGAAACATTGGCTGCATTTAAGCCGGTGGCGTCAGCAAAACGAGTGTCTTTTAGCCCTAGCAACTCCGCTTTGCGGTTCATTGCCGCTACAAATGCGGGCATTCCACCCACATAGCTACGCCCCAGAGACGAGGCAGCCCGGTTTTCAGAGGACATAAGTGCTAAACGCAACATGTTTTCTCGACTTAAATGGGTGCCAACTTGCAAACGTGAGCGGCTACCACGCAGCAAATCGACATCTGCATCGCTCACGCTTACCGTGTCTTCCAGACTTTGCTTGGCATCGAGCACAACCATTGCCGTCATCACCTTGGTAATGGAAGCAATGGGTAAAACAGCATCGGAATTTTTCTCAAACAAAACAGCGCCCGTAGACTGGTCTTGCACCAATACGGAAGCGGAATGCAACATCAGATTGTCCGGATCTTCTACCTCTGCTTTTTTAATTGTCTTGTGGGGGTTTTTTGCCTGTGTGGCTATATGTTTTTTTTGTTTTGCGTGCGTAACATACTTAACTTTCTTAACTTTCTTAACATTCTTAACGCTCTTAACGCTCTTAACGCTCTTAACATTCTTAACGCTCTTAACTTTCTTAACGTTCTCATGTTTACGAGGCGCAGCTTCTGCGGGTGTTGCATTCAGCAACCCTGTGGCTACTGTCATACAGAGCACAAGGATTGCAGTTACCTTTAGGTTTGCCATGATCTGTTACCTACTAACCAATTAAATTCAGTTTATCAGCATAATTAAAAATCGCAAGAAAAATAAGCCCATAGGAGCGAGTCATAAGGTTAAATCGAGATTAAATAGGAGCCCCAGCATCGAGTTAATCTATTTTTAGAAAATCCTGCACTTCCTGACGGCGCGACATCGTATCGGTGTAGCCCAGCTCAATTAAAGCAGAAGTATAGGGTTGTTCAAATAGTAAGTAACTGGCTAAAGCCCCTCCATTTTTGCTCATACCACCTATACCCCGCAAAAGAAGGCGCACTGGTAAGGGCAGGCTCTTAACATGGCGTGCAGCGATATAGTCCAAACGTTGCGAAGGAGCGATGACTAAGGCTTTTACAGATCGCAATGGTAGGCCCGCTTTCAGCTTAATTTCGTCTGGAATGATAGCCAGCGTTTTATTAATACGCTCCAAACGCTCAAGGTCAACGCTAAGACTATCCAGAAAAATACTCGACAAAGCATGTCCAGCGATTTGGGCGAGCGAAGGATAAATATCCGTCGCTTTGCGCTCTTGCTCTTGCCCCATGCGGCCACCACCGATCACCAAAATCCGTTCAGCACCAAGGTGAATAGCGGGAGAGATTGGAGCAAGTTGCCGCATTGAGCCATCGCCAAAATACTCGCGATGAATTTTAGTGGCAGGGAAAATAAAGGGGATAGCGCTTGAAGCTAACAAATGCTCTACCCCAATCTCTACGCGAGATGCCGTGCGTTGAGTGCGGCGCCACAAATCAACACCTTCGCCGCCCTGAAAAAAACTGACACTCTCACCACTCATATAACCAGAAGCCGTAATCGATAAGGCATAGAGAGCACCTGACTTAATAGCGCGATCAATGTTTTTAAAATCTAGACTCTGTTCGAGTAATTCTTTGAGGGGCGTATTGTCGAGCAAAGAGCGTGGGTTTTGTTTAACCAGCCAGCCACACATAAGCATGGATAACCAACGAGCGCCACTGGCGCCTACGCCAGCTACATCCGCTTTGTACACATGAGCAGCATGAAAGTTACTCCAAACGTCGAGCATGTGCTGTACGCCCGAACCAAAGTTCTCCGCAAAGCAAGCTAAAGAAGCGGCATTGATTGCCCCTGCTGAAGTTCCGCAAATAATCTGAAACGGATTAACGCGAGGATCAGGAAGCAACTCTCTGACCGCTTTCAATACGCCAACCTGATAAGCGGCGCGTGCCCCACCACCCGTTAGCACCAGTGCAGATTTATTGTCCATGAGTGTTTAACGGCTATTCATTTGTAGCCTTAACTTTTTTCCACGAGACCACAATATCCAATGCTCCTAACTGATCCGGCTTTCCGTCGTAACGGCATCGACTACGGCCAGCGCTGTCATGTTAACGATGCGCCGAACCGTCGCTGTGGGCGTGAGGATATGCGCTGCTTTGGATGCGCCCAACAAAATAGGCCCGATGGTTACGCCGTCTCCCGCTGCCTGTTTGAGGAGGTTGAAGGAGATATTTGCCGCATCAAGGGTTGGCATAATCAACAAATTGGCATCGCCTTTGAGTCGTGAGTTTGGGAAAACTTGTCCACGTACTGCCGCCGATAGTGCGGAATCCCCGTGCATTTCGCCTTCTACCTCTAAGGTCGGCGCGTGTTGCTGCAGGAGTTGTAAAGCACTCTGCATTTTTTTAGCGCTGGGCGTGTTGTAACTGCCAAAACTGGAGTGCGACAGCAAGGCGACTTTAGCAACCAATCCAAAACGCTTTAATTCCTCAGCTCCCAAAATCGTCATTTCCACCAACTGTTCAGCACTCGGATCGTAATTGACGTAGGTATCGCAAATAAACACCGTTTGTTTAGGCAGCATTAGCCCATTCATCGCGTAATAAGACGACACGCCTTTTTGCCGACCTATGACTTGGTCGATGTAACCTAGATGCAAAGCGTGCGTGCCAAACGTGCCGCATAACATGCCGTCTGCGTCGCCTTGGTGAATCATCATTGCGCCAATTAACGTATGGCGACGGCGCATTTCTATCTGCGAATAGCCTGCCGACACCCCTTTGCGCTCGGTCAATTGATGATAAACCTTCCAGTAATCCTTAAAGCGCGGGTCGTTTTGGGGGTTACATAAATCGAAATCAATGCCAGGCCGAATACGCAAGCCGAACTTTTGTATGCGATGCTCGATCACTTCAGGACGACCAATCAGGATGGGCTTGGCGAGCGACTCATCAACTACTACTTGAGTGGCACGCAACACCCGCTCGTCTTCCCCTTCCGCATAAACAATGCGCTTCGAAGCCTTTTTCGCTGCCGTAAAAACAGGCTTCATGATAATGCCGGAGTGATAGACGAATTGCTGGAGTTGATCGCGATAAGCATCAAAATCAAGGATAGGCCGCGTGGCCACACCAGAATCCATCGCTGCCTGCGCCACAGCAGGGGCAATTTTTGCAATGAGACGGGGGTCAAAGGGTTTGGGAATTAAATACTCCGGCCCAAATCGCACGTCTGACCCGCCATAAGCCGTTGCAACCAAATCCGACTGCTCTGCGTGGGCGAGATCGGCCAGGGCGCGTACTGCGGCCAGTTCCATTTCCTGCGTAATGGTTGTGGCTCCTGCGTCCAACGCACCCCTGAATATAAAAGGAAAGCAAAGAACGTTATTAACCTGATTAGGATAGTCCGACCGACCCGTCGCAATAATGCAATCCGGCCGCGCTGCTTTAGCAATTTCCGGCAAAATCTCTGGCTCAGGATTGGCCAGCGCTAAGATTAATGGTGTCACTCCCATACTCTTAACCATCTCCGGCTTGAGCACACCCGCCGTGGATAAGCCAAGAAACACATCCGCCCCAATGATCACTTCCGCCAACGTGGTCGCGTCTGTGTCTTGGGCAAACTGGGCTTTACTTGGGTCTAGCTCAGCAAGACGGTGTTTGCTGATAACGCCTTTTGAGTCAACCATCCACACGTTCTCACGCTTCAACCCCAATGCCACCATGAGGTCTACGCAAGAAATAGCCGCTGCCCCCGCGCCCGAGCACACCAGCTTCACTTCTTCAATTTTTTTACCGACTACGCGCAAACCATTTAAAACTGCGGCGCTGGAAATAATAGCCGTTCCATGCTGGTCATCATGAAACACGGGAATGCGCATGCGCTCCCGCAGTTTTTTCTCAATATAGAAGCATTCCGGCGCTTTGATATCTTCAAGATTGATACCGCCAAAGGTCGGCTCTAGCGCCGCTATCATGTCGATTAATTTATCGGGATCAAGCTCATTTATTTCCAGATCGAATACATCAACCCCGGCAAATTTTTTGAACAAGACGCCCTTACCTTCCATCACTGGCTTGCCGGCCAGTGGGCCAATATTGCCCAAGCCTAATACTGCCGTGCCGTTGGTAATCACGGCGACTAGGTTGCCGCGAGAAGTGAGGTTATAAGCCTCCTGTGGATCAGCCACAATCGCTTCGCAAGCGGCTGCAACGCCTGGCGAGTAAGCAAGTGCTAAGTCACGCTGATTAATCAGTTGTTTGGTAGGGGTAACCGAAATTTTTCCGGGGGTGGGATTGCGGTGATACTCAAGTGCCGCTGCGCGGATTCCTTCATCCATCTTTGCTCCTACCCTTTCAAAGTGCTGTATGACTATTTTAAGTGTCGGCCTCATGAGCTAGGTCCGGGCTATTCCGATCCTGAGGGCGAACGAACTCACATAACTGCTGCCCTAGACATTTATCGAGGCCGACCGACTATGGCATAATATGGCATTGCCGACTTAGCTACAAACCACTACTTCACAAATTACAACGCTCGAACTCCG
>Ga0209181_10012460_pt1 | contig 10750 bp, 10 predicted proteins | sample MAT05_FD_187208 | JGI IMG/M metagenome (GOLD analysis project Ga0209181, IMG submission 187208) | Freshwater microbial communities from Lake Fryxell liftoff mats and glacier meltwater in Antarctica - MAT-05 (SPAdes) (version 2) | ecosystem: Environmental > Aquatic > Freshwater > Ice > Liftoff...
CACGCCAGCGGCGTTGCTTCTCCTTGCGGGCAGCAGCCCGCAGCGTCGTCTCGCCTTGCCAGCGCACCCCATCGCAGCCCACTCGGGCGCGTCCAACTGCGGTTTCCAGGATGAAGTAGACCATGCGAGTGGCGCGACCACCGTGGGCGCAGCGCGTGACTCTGTGGCATGCGCGAATAGCTTCAGCGCCCTGGCGCAACCGCCATGCCCGACTGGATCGCTTGTTGGCCTCCGGTTGAGCAAGCCGGAACAGTCCGTCCACATCCATCGCCCATGGAGGTCTGGGGCTTGGTTTGCCACTGGCCAGCCACCGCATCGGGCGTGCCTGGCGTGTCGGGCCGGGCGGACGAAATTTCGGGCATGCCGCAGAGCCGCGCGCGCCAATCAGGTGGTCACGCCAACCCAATCGCATGCAACAAAAACCATCTGCGCGATTGGAGTCGTCCGACGCGGCCGCCCGACTCGCTGGCCCAGTTGGCCCAGTGGCCGCGATTGCCGAAGGTACAGCGGCGCCCACAATCAGCCGGTCGGGTTTGGTATGGAGTCGCGCGCAACGGTCCCGGCATCGGGCCACGGTATCCGACCAGCGCGGCCGGAATCGTCAAACCTGAGGCGAGCCGTCACACGCCTGCCCGTCTGTGGACGCTGTGCCTGCGGGTGGCGCCTAAAATCGGAACATGAGTAAGCCTGCCCATTCCCAGTCGACCGCCCCGCCCGACCCCGTCAAGAGCAGCAACTTTCTGCGCCAGATCATCGAGGCCGATCTCGCAAGTGGCACCAATGCAGGGCGTCGCTGGGCTGGAGGGCCGGGCGACGGCCCCCACCACGCCAAAGGCATACCCGATCCGGCCAGAATCCGCACCCGATTCCCGCCAGAACCCAACGGCTACCTGCACATCGGACACGCCAAGAGCATCTGCGTGAATTTCGGACTGGCGCGCGACTATGGAGGTGTCTGTCACCTGCGCTTTGACGACACCAACCCGGAAAAAGAAGACCAGGAGTTTGTCGACGCCATCATCGACACTGTGCGCTGGCTTGGATTCGACTGGGACGCCAACGGCACCAGCCATCTTTACCATGCGAGTGACTATTTCGACTTCATGTACCGGGCGGCCGAGTACCTGATCGAATCCGGTCACGCTTATGTGGACGAACAAAGCGCCGAGGAAATGCGCCTCAATCGGGGCGACTTTGGCAAACCCGGCGTGAACTCGCGCTTTCGCGACCGCACTGCACAGGCCAACCTGGCGCGCTTTCGGGAGATGCGCGACGCCAAACACCTTGACGGCACGATGGTGCTGCGCGCCAAGGTGGACATGGGCAGCCCGAACATCAATATGCGCGATCCCACAATCTACCGCATCCGGCGTGCCGAACACCACAACACCGGCGACAAGTGGTGCATCTACCCGATGTACGCCTACGCGCACCCGATCGAGGATGCGCTGGAGCAGATCACGCACAGCATCTGCACCCTGGAGTTCGAGGACCAGCGGCCATGGTACGACTGGCTGCTGCAGCGGCTGATTGAGGGTGGGCTGCTGGACGCCCCGCCGCCGCGCCAGTATGAGTTCGCGCGCCTGAACCTGACCTATGTGATCACCAGCAAACGCAAACTTGCCGCGCTGGTGTACGACCACAAGGTAAGCGGCTGGGACGATCCGCGCATGCCGACCCTGGTTGGACTGCGCCGACGCGGCTACACGCCCGAGAGTTTGCGCCTGCTGGCCGAACGCACCGGCACCAGCAAGGCTGGCGGCTGGACCGACTACAGCACGCTGGAGGGTTGCCTGCGTGAAACGCTGGACGTGTCGGCCCCGCGCGCAATGGCCGTGCTGGACCCGGTAAAACTGGAAATCAGCAACTGGGATGCTGTGATGGCTGCGTCGGTCGGCACGCTGCACAACGGGTTGGACCTTTGCAGTGCGCCAGTGCATCCGCATCGGCCAGAGCTCGGTCGGCGGAACTTCCACATCGGCCGGGAGTTGTGGATAGAGCGCGGCGACTATGAGGACAATCCGCCAAAAGGCTTCTTCCGGCTTTTTCCAGGCAACCGTGTGCGACTCAAATATGGGTACGTCATTGAATGCACCGGGTGCAGCCGCCATGCCGACGGCAGCCTGGCGGTTGTCCACGCACAGCTGCTGCCCGACACCAAGAGCGGAACCCCAGGCTCGGATGCGGTCAAGGTCAAGGGCGTGATCACCTGGGTCGCGGTTGCCGATGGCATACTGGCTGAAGTCCGGCTGTACGACCGGCTGTTCACAGACGCGCAACCGGATGGCGGTGGGCGCGATTTTCTGGCCTGCCTCAATCCGCACAGCCTGAAAGTCGTACAGGCCGTTGTCGAGCCAACACTCGCCAGTGCGCAGCCTGGTGAGCGTTTCCAGTTCGAGCGCCATGGGTATTTTGTGGCTGACCGCGTGGACCACACGCTTGAGAAGCCGGTATTCAATTTGTCGGTCGGTCTGAAGGACAGCTGGGCCCTCAAGACGTGACACCGTAACCCCGGTGGCCGGGTAGCGCCTCCATGCTGGATTCGGCGGCAGTCGCTGTGCCGACCGCGTTCCGATTGGAGAAGTAGCCATGGCCAAACTGTTTGCGATCTACCATCAACCGGCGGACCCCGCTGCGTTTGACGCGTATTGCTTCAAGACCCACCTGCCACTGGCCTAAACCATCACGGGGCTGTGCAGTTACGAAGTGACCAATGGTGATTTCATGGGCATGGGTGGCAAACACGCGGTCTACCTGGTCGCGATGCTGGGCTTCGATTCGACTGCAGCGATCGGTGCCGCCACGGCTTCACCGCAGCGGCAGGCGACGGCCGCTGACCTGGCCAATTCCGCGTCGGCAGGCGTAAACGCAATGATGGCGGACAGCGCCCTGGTCTGATCGAACCTAGGCTGCACGCTCTAGGAAATGCGGCCGGTTTAGGGTGCGGTCACTATGGGGGATACGGACAATCCGCATCAGTCCTTGACCAGCGCCACATGCAACGGTCAAAGTGATCACTCCCCCCACTCTCCAGGAACACTCCATGCCCAACCGCAACCTTGCCGCCGCCACCACTGACCTCATCGAATCCTACGGCAATACCGCCAAAAACGTCATCAACGCCTACCGCGTTGGTGGAGAACGCGTCATCGGATTTATGGACCATCGCTGGGAACGGGCTCTCGAAAAAACCCGTTCCAGGCTCAGCGCGGAAGTTCGCGTAAACGCCCTGTCCGCGCAGAAGACCTTGAGTGGTTATTACGCGCGTGGCATCAGTCTGACCACCAACGGTGCCGACGCCTTGGTCAGCAAGGCGGTCGAACTGGCTGCCAAGGGCGTGCAACAAGTCGCCGCCAACGCCAGTCAGTTTGAGAAAAAAACCGGCTTGACCACCTTGCAGACTGTTGCAGTAGCCGCAGTACCAGCGGTGGATGCTGTACAAAAATTCGCCAGTTCGATCGAGCAGCGCTCGGGCCGACTGGTCAACCAGATTGCCGGAAGGAAAGCCGCAGTCAAAGTGGCCGCCGTGAAACGCGTCACGCCGTTCAAGCGGGCACGCGCGCGCAAGCCAGCCTGATCATCGTCCTGTCTTCGTCGGAGCGAGGCCGCAGCGGGCCGCGCCCGGCGCCGGGCCGACAACGCCCGATTTGGTGCGATGATCGAATCTCCCGTTCGAGTCATGTTACGCACCCCCTCCAATTTCGTCTCGCTCCTGGTCGCGCACCCGGACACGGCACCGATCAATCTGGTGTTTCGCGGTGATGCCTTGCTGGTTGCCAACGGTGACCTGTCGCTGCCAGACAACCTGACGCTGGCGCACCTGCGCATCGCTCCAGAGCACTGCCTGCCGGTCGGCTTGCTGAACGGCCGCTACTGCCAGACGACATGGCTGGGCACGCCGCAGTCGCAGTTGGAAGGTTTCGCCTTCCGTCGGCTGCGCTCCTTGTTTGGCGCCTTTGATGACACGCTGCTGGCCGTGGCAGGCCGGGCCTACCAGATCGCCGAATGGGCACGTACCCACCGGTACTGCGGCGCCTGCGCAACTGCCACCGTGCAAGTCGATGGCGAACGTTGCCTGCGCTGCCCGGCATGTAGCCATGCAGCCTACCCACGCATTTCACCGGCAATGATGGTGCTGGTCAAAAAGGGAGACTCTTTGCTTTTGGCGCGCCACACCCACTCGCCGACCGGTTATTTCACTGCGCTGGCCGGTTTTCTGGAAGCTGGAGAATCCATCGAGGACGCCATCCACCGCGAGGTGATGGAAGAAGTGGGCCTGCGGGTTGCGAACCTGCGCTACTTCGGCAGCCAGCCGTGGCCGTTCCCGCATTCGCTGATGGTTGCGTTCACAGCGGAGTACACCAGCGGCGACATCGTAGTGGATGCCAGTGAAATTGAAGAAGCCAGATGGGTTGGCCCTCAAGACCCGTTTCCACTGGTCCCGCCATTGGGGCTGTCGATTGCCGGGCACCTGATTGCGGCACACCGCGCAGATGCTCCGTCGCGCTGACGGCGCAACACGGCGCAACCCGCCGACAAAGCTATTCGCCCAGGTAGGCCGCCCGTACCTTCGGGTCCTTGAGCAGTTCCCTGGCGTCACCCTGCATCGTGATCAGGCCGGACTCCATCACGTAGGCCCTGTTGGCGACGCTTAGCGCGCGACTCGCGTTTTGCTCCACCAGCAAAATCGTCACGCCTTGCGCAGCGACGTCACGCACCACTTCGAAAATCTTGTCGACCATGATCGGCGACAGGCCCATCGACGGCTCGTCCATCAACAACACCTTGGGCCGACTCATAAGTGCGCGGCCCATTGCCAGCATCTGTTGCTCGCCGCCAGACATGGTGCCAGCCAGTTGGTCCTTGCGCTCGCGCAGGCGCGGGAAAATCGTAAAGACCTTTTCGGCGTCGGCTGCGATATTGGCCTTGTCACGGCGCACGTAGGCGCCCATCTGCAAGTTCTCGGTGATGGTCATGCGGGCAAAAACACCGCGGCCCTCGGGGACCATCGCAAGACCCTGTTTGACGAGGTCCCAGGGGCCCTGCCCCTTGATGCTCCTGCCCATGTATTCGATATCGCCGGCATTCATCAACAAGGTTCCAGTGATGGCCTTCATCGTCGTCGTCTTGCCCGCACCATTGGAGCCGATCAGGGTCACGAGCTCGCCGTCGCGCACTTCAAAATCAACCCCCTTGACCGCCTGAATGCCACCATAGGCGACCTTGAGTCCAGTGACCTTGAGCAATGTGGCAGCCATGTCAGTGTCCTCCCGTGCCCAGATAGGCTTCGATCACTTTTTCGTTTTTCTGTACGTCCGTCGGCAGGCCTTCGGCGATCTGCTTGCCGTAGTCGAGCACGGTGACGCGGTCACACAAACCCATCACCAGCTTGACATCGTGCTCGATCAGCAAAATAGTTCGCTGGTCCTTGCGGATCTGGTCGATGAGGCTGCGCAGTTGCACCTTCTCTGTAGCGTTCATGCCAGCGGCAGGTTCGTCCAGGGCAATCAACTGCGGGTCCGTCGCCAAGGCGCGCGCGATCTCGAGACGGCGCTGGTCACCATAACTGAGGGTACGCGCCCGGTAGTCGGCAAACTTGCCGATACCGACATAGTCCAGCAGTTCATGCGCACGCTTGGCAATTGCAGCTTCTTCGGCACGGAATCCCGGCGTACGGAATATTGCACCGAGCAGTCCCGAGTTCGTCCTGATATGGCGCCCGACCATGACGTTTTCCAATGCGGTCATTTCCTGGAACAGGCGAATGTTCTGGAACGTACGGGCAATGCCGGCCTTGGCAACTTCATGCACTGCCGTCGGTTTGTAAGGCTTGCCCGCCAACTCAAAGCTGCCGCTGTCGGCGGTGTACAAACCCGTGATCACATTGAAGAAAGTGGTTTTGCCGGCTCCGTTGGGACCGATCAAACCGTAGACCTGGCCGCGTTCGATCGTGATCCCGACGTCACTGAGCGCCTGCAGGCCGCCGAAACGCTTGGAAATTCCAGCAACCTTGAGAATCGTGTCGGTCATTGCCGCCTCCTCAGGTATTGGTCTGCAACGACTTACCGTGCTCCGGCGTCGGCCACAAGCCGCGCGGGCGCAACAACATCACCACGATCATCGCCAACGCAATCAGCAATTGGCGCAGGATCGAGGCGTCCAGCCTCCCACCCGTCAGATGTTGCAGCGGAGCAGCGACGTAACGCAATACCTCGGGCAGTGCGGCCAGCAACAAGGCGCCCAGGACCACGCCCGGCAGGTGTCCGAGGCCGCCGAGCACCACCATCGCGACGATCATGATTGACTCCATCAGCGTGAAGGACTCCGGCGACACAAAGCCCTGGAACGATGCGAACAACGCACCACTGACGCCGCCAAACGACGCCCCCACGCCGAAAGCCAGCAACTTGAGGTTGCGCGTATTGATGCCCATGGCCTTGGCTGCGATTTCGTCTTCCCGGATGGCCATCCATGCCCGCCCCACGCGCGACTCTGCCAACCGGTGGCTGATGACAATGCTGACCAGCACACATACCAGAAAAAGGTAGTAATACATCATCACCGAGCTGATCTGGTAGCCACCAAACGAGAACGGCTTGCCAAGCGAGACGCCGAAAAACGAAAGCGGGTCGATCTGGCTCAAACCCTTGGGACCATTCGTGATGTTGACCGGATGGTCCAGGTTGTTGAGGAACACGCGAACGATCTCGCCAAAGCCGAGCGTGACAATGGCCAGATAGTCGCCACGCAGCTTGAGCGTAGGCGCGCCAAGCAGTATGCCGAACAATCCTGCAACCCCGGCGGCAATCGGGATCACCATCCATATCGGGGTGTGCAGTCCATTGGGAAACATGGCCGCAAAGACCGGGAAGGTCTCGCTCAGATGCGGCGATGCCAGCAGCGCGTACAGGTAGGCTCCGACCGCAAAGAAAGCCACGTAGCCCAAGTCCAACAGGCCAGCGTAGCCGACGACGATGTTGAGTCCAATGGCCAGCAGCACGTACAACAACGCCGTGTCGGCAATACGAACCCAGGCGTTGCCGAACACCTGCAAAAACATGGGCAAAACAATCAGCGCCACGGCGATGGCGAAATAGAAAACAATCTTTCTGGCGTTCATATTGTGTCTCCTCAGGCGCGGTCCGCCACACGTTCACCCAGCAACCCGGAAGGCCGCAATGTCAGGATGACGATCAACACGATGAAGGCAAAGATCTCGGAGTAATGGCTGCCCAACACGCCGCCGGTCAGGACGCCGATGTAGCCCGAGCCGAGCGCCTCGATCAAGCCGAGCAAGATCCCGCCCACAACTGCACCCGCAAGGTTGCCGATGCCGCCAAACACCGCCGCGGTGAACGCCTTGAGCCCCGGCAGGAAACCCATGGAGTGCTGCACCGTGCCGTACTTCATCGCCAACATGATGCCAGCGATCGCCGCCAGTACTGCTCCAATCACGAAGGTGGCAGATATCACCACGTCAGGCTTGACGCCCATCAGGCCCGCGACGCGCGGGTTTTCCGCTGTGGCCCGCATCGCTCGTCCAAGGGATGTGTAGTTCACCAACCACATCAATGCCACCAGCAGGACGGCTGTCAAGCACAGAATGAGAAGATCGGTCGGCGAAATCACGGCGCCACCGATCTCGAACGGGGTGATGGGCAGCAGGCTGGGAAACGCCTTGGGATTGGGTTTCCACATGATCATCGCCACGGTCTGCAACAGCAACGACATGCCGATGGCGGTGATCAATGGAGCCAGTCGTGGCGCATTGCGCAACGGCCGATAGGCAATCTTCTCGATGCCGAAGTTCAGCGCCGCCGCCACCGTGCACGCCACAATGGCGGCGATGATCAGCACGATCCAGTCGGGCATTCCCGGATAGGCGGGCTGAAGTATCCCGGCCACCGTCCACGCCGTCAATGCACCAAACATAAGCACCTCGCCATGCGCGAAATTGATCAGCTGGATGATGCCGTACACCATTGTGTAGCCCAGTGCCACCAGGGCATAGACACTGCCAAGCACCAGCCCGTTGATGATCTGCTGGAGGAAAATGTCCATATCGAAGCGCTCCGATTATTCTCGTGTGGTGGGCCGCAGTATCCCGGGCTTGTGGCACCCAGCCCGGCTTTGCAGTACCGCGTTCGGGGATTTACCGCAGACGACTTGGCTAACCAATTCTACTGACGCAGAACCCGGGTTCTGCCAACCTGCTCCGGGGGTTTACCCTCTGGCTATTCTCAGCGGACGCAGCAAGGATCGCGCCAGAGTCGATCAGTCGGCCTGCCGGTTTCGCCGCTTGAGGTCACGCAATTTTTCGGCGATCCGGATCTCCAGCCCACGCTCGACGGGGCGGTAAAACTCCCGCGCCGGCATACCATCAGGCCAATAGCCCACGCCCGCCGCAAAACCGTCGGGTTCGTCATGCGCGTAGCGGTAGTCCCGCCCATGGTCCAGGCTTTTGAGGAGTGCCGTGGGCGCGTTGCGCAGGTGCAGTGGCACCGGTCGCGAGCCCTCCTTGCGTACCAGCGCGCGCGCCTCGGTGTAGGCCTTGTAAACCGCATTCGACTTTGGCGCCATTGCAAGATACACCACACATTCCCCTAGCGCCAACTCGCCCTCGGGGGTACCCAGGCGTTCATAGACCTCGGCGGCATCCAGCGCCAGACGCAAGGCGCGCGGGTCTGCCAGCCCGACATCTTCGCTGGCCATGCGCAGCAGCCGGCGCGCCAGATAACGCGGGTCAGCACCGCCGTCGAGCATACGCACGAACCAATACAGTGCGGCGTCCGGATCCGACCCGCGCACCGACTTGTGCAGCGCACTGATGGAGTCATAGAACTGGTCGCCGCCCTTGTCGTAGCGGCGCAGGCCTTCGCCCAGCATTTGCAGCAGCCAGGCATCTGTCATGACAGCCAATTGCGCCGATCCAGCGGCCACGGACAGCGTCTCCAGCGTGTTCAGGAGTCGGCGCGCGTCACCGTCGGCGTACGCCACCAGACGTTGCGCCGCAGCAGGCTCCATTGGCGCAATGGCGCCCAGCGCAAGTGCCTTGGCAACAATCTGTTCCAGATCTGCAGTTGAAAGCGGCTGCAACACATAGACGGTTGCGCGCGACAGCAATGCGGAGTTGACCTCGAACGAAGGGTTCTCCGTCGTCGCCCCGACAAATGTAAACAGTCCGCTCTCCACATGGGGAAGAAAGGCGTCTTGCTGGCTCTTGTTGAAACGATGCACCTCGTCGACAAACACGATGGTCTGTCGCCCCTGCGCGGCCGCCACCCCGGCCTGCTCAACGGCTTCGCGAATGTCCTTGACTCCACCCAACACTGCGCTGATGGAAAGAAACCGGGCGTCGAACGCTTGCGCCATCAAGCGCGCGATCGTGGTCTTGCCGGTGCCCGGTGGCCCCCACAGGATGCAACTGTGAGGCACACCCGATTCGAAGGCAGAGCGCAGCGCCTGACCGTTCCCCACCAGGTGTTGCTGACCGATTACCTCGTCGAGCCGCTGCGGTCGCAGGCGCTCAGCCAATGGAACATGGGATCTGGCCGGCACCATGGTTGCGGCGCTACTGACGGATCAGATCGGCGCCAGCAGGCGGCTTGAACACAAAGGTGGCTGGCCCCAGCACCGGATTGATTTCGAAAGCCGAAAATGTGAGCATGGATCGCTGACCAAAACTGTCGACGATTTCCAGTGCTGCCAGACTGGGCACGGACGCGCCCTGGCGCAATCCGACTCGAACGGACTGGAGCTGTCCATCCTTCACACGCGGCGTAGCCACGACCCATTGCAAACCGTCCTTGTCGGCACCCGCCTCGAGCACAAACTCGGCCCGCACGGCGCGCAAGTCGGGGGCGGCGGCAATCAAGGCGGCCGGGGTGGAACCGAGCACCTGTGCCTGCTTGCGCGCCGTCACCTGGTTCAGATCGGCATCAAACAACCACAGGGTCTGTCCGTCTGCCACGATGGTCTGGTCGAAGGGCTTGCGGTACACAAACCGGAACCGGTTCGGCCGCGCGAACTCGAAGGTGCCGCTGGAAGTCTTGCTCCGTGCGGCCTGCCCGTCGCGGGTTGGCGCAGTCACGGTTTGAGAGAACTCGGCGCGCGCACTTGTGACTTGGCGCACGAATTGTTCCAGCGTGGCAACTGCATCCGCATGGACGACCGGCGCTACAAGCGAGAGCAGCACAACAGCAAGAAATTGGTAATGCATGGTCATTCCGCGCGCGCCGGAACCAGGATTTCCCGCTGGCCACTGCCGCTCATGGCGCTGACGAGGCCGGCCTTTTCCATGTCCTCGACCAGCCGAGCCGCGCGGTTGTATCCGATCTTGAGATGCCGTTGCACCAAAGAGATGCTCGGTTTGCGGTTCTTCAGCACCACCTCAACTGCCTGGTCGTACATGGGATCCTTTTCTCCAGCGCCGGTGCCACCATCGGCGCCTGGTTCGCCTTCGCCATCCACCGTCCCGCCCTCCAGCACACCTTCGATGTAGTTCGGCTGTCCCTGCGTCTTGAGGTAGCTCACCACCCGGTGCACCTCTTCGTCGCTCACAAATGCACCGTGCACCCGAATCGGCAAACCGGTTCCACTGGGCATGTACAACATGTCACCCATCCCGAGCAGGGCCTCGGCACCCATCTGGTCAAGGATGGTGCGGCTATCGATCTTGCTGCTGACCTGGAAAGCGATGCGCGTCGGAATATTGGCCTTGATCAGCCCTGTTATCACATCCACACTGGGC
>Ga0209181_10012461_pt1 | contig 10750 bp, 9 predicted proteins | sample MAT05_FD_187208 | JGI IMG/M metagenome (GOLD analysis project Ga0209181, IMG submission 187208) | Freshwater microbial communities from Lake Fryxell liftoff mats and glacier meltwater in Antarctica - MAT-05 (SPAdes) (version 2) | ecosystem: Environmental > Aquatic > Freshwater > Ice > Liftoff...
CCATGGAAGTTCGACGACGGAAGGGCTCAGTTGCCGCCCGCAGCTTGCCCGGCCACGAGAGCAGGTGAGAGCGGGCGAGGGCGCGGATCTCGGTGGGCATCCCCAGCAGGAGACCCTCCGGTATGGGATGCAGCGAGTCCCACCACACCGCCGCCGAGCCGGAAGCGGGCGACACGAGCTGGTCACCCAAGCCGACCGCCGCGGCCAGCCCGCCTGCCCACGGAATGCGGGCGAGAAAGGCGTCGGCGCCTTCGTCGATCGCAGGGTGCCCAGCGAACGGTGAGGCGTGCAGTTTGCCACCGGTACGGTCGTCTCGTTCGAACACGACGACACCGGGGTGCTGGTCGGCGTCGTGCTGGGTCACCAGCGCGTGCGCAGCGGCGAGGCCGGCAATACCGCCGCCGACGACCGCGACGCGCCGCTGGTCCGAGGTCATGACGAGGTGGCCTCGATCACACGTTGCGCCAGAGCGGCCATCACCTGTGGGTCGTCGTTCACACATGCGGTGCGGGCGAAGGCAATGCCGCGAGCCTCGGCGTGACGGGTGGCCTCGATGTCGAGGTCGTACAGGACCTCCAGGTGGTCGGCGACAAAGCCGACAGCGCTCACCAGTACCCCGGGCGTGCCGGAATCGGCCAGCTCGTCGATGACCTGTAGGACGTCGGGACCGAGCCACGGCTCGGGGGTCCGGCCTGCGCTCTGCCACGCAATCGACCACTGGTCGTCATCCAGGCCGACGATGGCAGCGACCGCCTCTGCGGTGGCGACCAGCTCGTCGGGGTAACGATCGCCGGCGGCGATGATGCGCTCCGGCAGCGAGTGAGCGGTGAACAGCACCTTGGTGCCGGTGGGCATGGTCGCCAGCTTTGCTCGCATGTCGTCGGCGATGAACTGCACGAAGGCCGGCTCGGTTGCCCAGCTCTCGATGCCGCTCACCGGGATGCCATGCGGCTGAGCGGCCGTGGTTGCACGATCGAGGTACTGACCGATCGAGAACGACGAGTAGTGCGGCGCGAGCACCAAGCCGACGATGCGCGTGAAACCGTTGGCGGCCACCTGATCCACGGCTGCCTCCACCTTCGGCTCCGCGTGCTTGAGCCCGAGGACCACCTGGAAGCAGCCCGGTGCAGCGGCATCGAGCGCGGTCTGAAGACCTGCACGCTGTGCTTCGGTGCGGGCCGCCAGCGGGCTCGTGCCACCGAGCGCTTCGTAGCGGCTGATCAGGTCGGCGAGTTGTTCGGGCGTCGGCGCGCGACCACGACGGATGTCCGTGTAGTACGGCTCGATCTCCTCGCGAGTTCGCGGCGTGCCATACGCCATCAGCAGCACTGCAGTCTTGTCGTCAGGGTTCATGCCGCTCATCGTCGTGCCTGTCTCCTCGTCGTGCAAAGTTCATCGCTGGGTCGACTCGTGCACTCGGTCGGCGACCGCAGCCAGGACATCAGGGTCCGTGTTGGGTTGCACCCCATGGCCGAGGTTGAAAATGTGGCCGGGGTGCTGCGAGCCGTCGGCCAGGCGATTGTCGGCGAGCACCGCGTCGGCGCCCTCCAGTGCCACGGCCGTGCCCGCGAGCACGAGCGCCGGATCGAGGTTGCCCTGGACTACCAGTTGCGGCCCCATTCGCACACGTGCGGCGAGGATCGGTGTCCGCCAGTCGAGGCCGATGATGGATGCCCCGGCGGCCAGCATCTGCTCCAAGAGGTGGTCGCAGCCGATGCCGAAATGTATGCCAGGGGCATCGGGGTGCAACGCCTTCAACTGACCGAAGACCGACCGTGAGTGGGGGAGCACGAAACGCTCGTAGTCGAGCGCGCTCAGCGCTCCTGCCCATGAATCGAAGAGTTGAAAGGCTCGCGCGCCGTTGCCGAGTTGGCTGCTGATCGAGGCCACCGAGTGCTGTACCAACCGGCCCATCAACGAATGCCACAGCACCGGCTCGGTGTGCATCAGCTGTTTGGTGTGCTCGTAGGTGCGGCTCGGGCGACCCTCGACGAGGTAACTGGCCACGGTGAACGGGGCACCGGCGAACGCGAGCAGAGGGACTTCGGCCGGGAGAGCGGCCGCCAGTTGGCGAACCGTCTGCAACACATAGGGGGTGTCGGCCTCCGGCTCGAACTCGCGCAGGCGGGTCAGGTCCGCCGCGCTGCGAAACGGCGCAGCGCACACCGGACCGGTTCCGGGGGCCACGTCGATGCCGAATCCGACTGCGTGAGCGGGCACCACGATGTCGCTGTACAGCACCGCTGCGTCGACCCCGTATCGGCTGACGGGTTGCAGGGTGAGCTCGGTGGCCAGCTCCGGCAGCTTGATGGCGTCGAGAATGCTTCCCTCGCCGCGCAGTGCTCGATACTCAGGCAGGCTGCGGCCCGCCTGACGCATGAACCACACGGGCGTGTGGGCGGCGGGGCGACCGAACGCCGCATCGAGGAAGGGGGTGGACGCCATCGTGCGGGCACGTTACCGTGCTGGTCCGTGTTGCCCCCAGTGCATCCACCCTCGACGCCCGGCGACCAGTTCGGCTACCAGCCCGCACTCGATGGTTTGCGCGGGGTGGCGGTGTCGCTGGTGCTGTTCTTCCACGGTGGGTTCACGTGGATGACCGGCGGGTATGTCGGGGTCTCTGTGTTCTTCACCCTGTCCGGCTTTCTCATCACGTCGCTGCTCATTCTCGAGCATCAACGCACGGGCACCGTTTCCTGGTCGGGTTTCGTCGCCCGGCGCGCCAAGCGCCTGCTGCCGGCCAGTCTGCTGTGCCTGGTCGCCATCTCACTGCTGGCGTGGAGTGGTGAATTCGCGACCGTGCCACACCTGCGCCGCGACATCATTGCTTCGGCACTGCAGGTCGCGAACTGGAATGCGCTGAACGGCTCCGGGTCGTATGCGGACCTGTTGAGCCGGGCGGCCGGTGTCTCCAGCCCGGTCGACCACTACTGGTCGCTGGCGGTGGAGGAGCAGTTCTATTGGGTGTGGCCGTTCGCTTTCCTTCTGCTGCTGAAGGTCTCCAGCGGTCGCCGCCGGTTGTTCGTCCATCTCTCGCTGTTGGCCGTGGCCGGCGTGGTGGCAGCACGAGTCATCGCCAACATCTGGGGGCCCGACGCTGCGTACTGGGCGACGCCTGCTCGCCTGGGTGAAATCTTGGTGGGTGCAGCCCTTGCCGGTGGCTGCCTCGTGTGGCGTCAGCGGCCTCGATTGCTTGGACTGGTCGGCGTCGCAGGTTTGGTGATGGTGCTGTGGACCGCAGTCGAGTGGCCGACCCGCGGCGGCCCGGCGTACGACGGGTGGCTCGGGGTGTTCAGCCTCGCGTCGGCGGCGCTGATCCTCGGTGTGCAGGCGCGCGGCCCATTGCGCGCGGCCTTCTCGTTCGGCCCGCTCGTATGGCTCGGGCGAATCAGCTACGGCGTGTACGTATACCACTGGCCAGTCTTCTTGCTTGCCAGCGGCCGAGCGCTCGATCTTCGCGGCTGGCCACTGTTTCTCGTGCGTATTGCCATCACCCTGGCGATTGCGGTTGTCTCGTACTGGCTGATCGAACGGCCAGTGCGGCGCAGCCAACGCCGGCCCCGAGTGGCTGTGTCGTTGGCCGTGCCTGTGTCGGCGCTGGTGGTGCTGCTCGCCGTCCTTGTCGTACCATCGCAGCCGGATCGTCGTCGTGTCGTCGCAGCGCCGATCGTGACGACCACGTCCACGTCCACGTCAACGACAGCGACAACGACAACGACAACGAGAGTGGCAACGACGGCCGACCTGGTCCGGCCGGACGGGTCGACGACGTCCACCAGTACCACGACAACGACGTTGCCGGCGGGCCCGGTGAACGTGGTGTTGATCGGCGACTCGACGGCCGTTGCACTCAACGACGGATTGACTGCGTGGGCCGCTGAAACGACCGATCGCCGTGAGGTGTCGGTGGCGTCGATCGGGTGCGGTCTGATCCGCAACACCGTCATGCTGGGCGACGAAGGTGGGAGGTTCACCGCCCAATGCGCGGTCCAGTTGGACAAAGATCTCCCGCGAGCCCTGGCGGCGAACCAGGTCGATACGGCGATGATCATGGTGACCATTCCTGATCTGTCACCGAGGCAGTGGTCGGGTGACGAAGGAATGCTGCAGTGGACGGACCGGCGCTACGCCCAACGAGCGCTGGACGACTATCGGGCCATGGCGACCACGTTGATTGCTGCCGGAGTTCGTCACATCGCGTGGGTGGTACCACCGACTCCGGCCGAGTGGGGGTTGGGGTGGGAGCCGGGCACCAATTTCAGTCGGGACGCATGGCGTGGCCTGCTGCCAACTCTTGATGCGATGCAGCGCGAGTTCCCCGACGTCGTGCAGGTCACGCGACTCGACGAGTGGTTCACCGCATCCGGCGCCGACCTCGATCCCGCAATGCGCGACGACGGATTGCACCTCACCGAGGCCGGCGCACTGCGCGTGATGGACGAGTTCCTCGGTCCAGTGCTGTTGCGCCTCTCCGCTGTGTAGCAGGATCAAGAAATGGCAACCGACGACGGCACCCGATCCTCGCTCTTCTCGCTCGCTGGCAAGACCGCCGTGGTCACCGGTGGCAGTCGTGGTATCGGTGCCATGATCGCTCGCGGGCTGCTCGATGCGGGCGCCAGCGTGGTGATCAGCTCCCGTAAGCAGAACGAACTGGATGAGGCTCGCATCGCGCTCTCGAAATTCGGCGACGTGCACGCGATCCGTGCGGACGTCAGCACGTTGGAAGGCGTCGAGCACCTTGCCACCGAGGTGGCCGCACACTTCCCGACACTCAACATCCTCGTCAACAACGCGGGCGCCACCTGGGGCATGCCGTTGGACGATTTCAGCGAGCATGCGTGGGACAAGGTGATGGACACCAACGTCAAAGGTGTGTTCTTCCTGACACAGCGTCTGCTCCCGAACCTGCGGGAGGGAGCGACCATGGACGACCCTGCCCGCGTGATCAACATCGGCTCGATCGATGGGCTGCACGTCAACCCGATGGACACGTACAGCTATGCCGCCAGTAAGGCCGGGGTTCATCACCTGACCAGGGCATTGGCGAAGAAGCTCGGGCCACAGCACATCACTGTCAACGCGGTGGCTCCCGGCCCGTTCGAGAGCAAGATGATGGCCGCGACCTTGCAGGCGTTCGGTGAGTCGATCGCGAAGTCGTCGCCGTTGGGTCGAATTGGTCGGCCCGACGACATGGCCGGGGTGACGGTCTTCCTGGCCAGCCGCGCCGGTTCATATGTCACCGGTTCGGTGATCGCGGTGGACGGCGGCATCGCCACCACGGCGTGAGGCGTGGCGGTTGGTGCGCGCACCGCTGGCGATAGAGTTCGAGACCACGTTTCCGGCCCACCCGGGCGTGACCACCACACACACCCATGTCGCAACATCACCCCGATCTCGCTACTGAGCAGGCATTCATCGACCATGCCTATCACTGCCTCGAGCAGAGCAAAGTCGACGCGTGGAAGCTGCGAAACCTTCACGAGGGCACCCTCGGCGGTACCTTCCAGGCTCGCTACGAGCGAGACGTTTTCGACGAGGCGGTCTTCAATCGCCTGACACAGCTCGACCTCGGCGATGCCGCCCTCGTCTTCGGTCGAATTGACCGGTCGGGGGATCTGGCTGCCGACGACGGCGTGAACGGTGTCGAAAGCTTCCACATCGGCCGCCTCGCAGTGGCCGACGAGAACAGCGATCCAGTCGTGGTCGACTGGCGTGCACCGGTGGCCGAACCGTTCTACCGCGCAACCGGCCGCGACCCATTGGGTCTGGTTCGTCGACGCCATTTTCATGTGCACGGTCGCCAGTTGCTCGGCCTGGAGGACGAACTGTTCGGTGAGGGTCATCTCGGCATCGGTGCCGAGGACGGCGAGCTCGCCAGTGCGGGCGTACACACTGCTGATCGGGCCGACGGAATTCGGGGCTACAGCACCCTGTTGGCGGCGCTCGAGCGGGGCCGTACCGGCCAGCTGGGCGACATCGTGGCCACCATTCAAGGTGAGCAGGACGAGATCATTCGCAGCCCACAGACCGGTGTGCTGGTGGTCCAGGGCGGCCCCGGTACCGGTAAGACGGTGGTGGCGCTGCACCGTGCTGCCTACCTGCTCTACACCTACCGATTCCCGCTGGAAGATCAGGGCGTCTTGGTGATCGGGCCCAACCGAGTGTTTCTGCGATACATCGAGCGGGTGTTGCCGTCGCTGGGTGAAGCCGGTGTCGAGCAGGTGGTCTTGGCCGACCTGGTGCACGACGTGCAGTGGGCCCGCTACGCCATCGACCCCCCGGACAACCATTTGGCCGCGCGCGTGAAGGGCGACCTGCGCATCAGCCTCGTCATCGACCAGGCTGTCACCGACCGCGAGCGTCCCCTGCGCGACGACCTGAAAGTGCCCTTCCGTACCGGCTACGTGCGTTTGCGGGCCGAGGAGTCCGCTCGCATCGTTCGCGCTGCGCAGCGCCGATTCCGCAAGCACAACTCCGCCCGTCGCTGGTTGGAGGGCGAAGTGTGGGCAGCGATGACTGCAGGCTGGCACGACGAGGAAACCACCGTTGCGCAGGTGAAGGAAGCGGTTCGTCACCTTCCCGAGGTGCGCGCCGCGCTCGAGCGGATGTGGCCGGTGCTGTCACCCGCGCAGCTGCTGCACGACCTGTACGGCAGCAAGGCGCTGCTCAAATTGGCGGGGGCGAAGCACCTCACCGAGGCCGAGTACCTCTCGCTCTACCGAGAACGCAAGGCAGACGTGGCTGATGTCCGCTGGACCGAGCACGACGTCTCGATCCTCGACGAGGCCCGCAGCTACCTCGGCGCCCGGCCCGCGAAGGGGACGCTGAAGCCGGACGAGGCCGATGAGATCCGCACCTACGGCCACATCGTGGTCGACGAAGTGCAGGACCTCACCCCCATGCAGCTGCGCATGGTCTCGCGGCGCTCGCTCAACGGCAGCATGACGGTGGTGGGCGACATTGCGCAGGCCACGGGCGCGTTGGCGCCCAACGACTGGGACGACATCCTCACCCACCTGCCGATCACGCGTGGTTCGCGGGTCATCGGGCTCAGCGTCGGCTATCGCATCCCAGCGCAGATCATGGAGCTGGCCAACAAGGTGATGATGGCGGCGACGCCGTCGTTGCGTGCGCCCACCAGCGTTCGTGCCGGCGACGAACACCCCGAGTTCTCGTACGTCGCTGCCAGTGAACTGCTGACAGCGGTCGTCACGGCCACGAAGGATCTCGACGCCGACGTCGGCGAGGGCAACATCGCCGTCGTCGTTCCCGATGCAATGTTCGAGGCCGTGTCGAACGCGCTGGCAGCCGCTGGCATCGAGCACGGCAAGGCCACTCGCTCCGGGTTGGAGATGGGCATCACGGTCGTACCGGTCAGCGTCGTCAAAGGCCTCGAACTCGATGGTGTGGTCGTGGTCGAGCCGGCTGACATCGTGGCCGGCGAACAGCAGGGGCTACGAGCGCTCTATGTGGCGCTCACCCGCAGCACCAAGCGACTGTCCATCGTGCACGCCAAACCGCTGCCTGCGGCGATGCTCTAGTCGTCGCGAGACCGTCAGTCGAGGTACGCCTCGACGAGGCTGGTGAGGTTCTTGAACGCTCGGTCTGCGTCGGCGGGGCGATTGCGGTCGGCTGCGTCGCGGCTGCGGCGCACCACGAACTCGAAATCCGAGACCAGCTCAGGCCGATTGGCTTCGATCTCGGGCTGTATCGCGGCCCACAGTTGCTCGATGCGCGTCGCGGCAGTGCCGTCGCCCTTGGCATTCATCACCTTCAGTGGCAGGCCCTGTACCTCGGCCAGCATCAGCGGCAACAGCTCAGCCGCAGTACCGGTGGGAAGGGTGGTCGTTGTCGCGTCGGCGGACGGCACCGTCTCGGCGCTCGAGTCGTACGTCGTGGGGCTGCACGCTGAGGCGATCGTGAGCGCGCAGAGCGCGACGACTGCGTGCCGCTTGAGGGGTCTCATACAGTGACGAGGATCCGGCTGCTGGCGAACGAGCCAACACCGACCGCGTGGCCATCGATCAAGATGGTGACGGTGCCGTCGGGCGCGGTGCCGGTGAGCACGCCCGTGTGCCCCGGCAGGATGCTGGATTCTTGGAGGAAGTCGAGCACGCCGGCGGCGAACTCGAGTTCCTCGGGGATACGCATGATCGTGAACGAATCGCCGACCGGAATGTCCGACAACGGCACCATCGCGGGTGCCGCATAGAGCGAGCCGGGGATCGGGTTGCCATGAGGACAGGTGGTGGGGTTGCCCAACACCCGGTCCATCGCGTCTTCGACAGCGGTGCTCATCACGTGCTCCCACTTGCCGGCCTCATGGTGAGCGTCCGCCCATGAGAGGCCGAGCATGTCAGTGAGAAAGCGCTCGGCCAGACGGTGGCGGCGTACCACGCTCTGTGCGAGCGCTTGGCCGGTAGTGGTGAGCCGAATTGCGCCATCGGTGGTGACGAGGCCTTCGGTCTCGAGCCGGCGAATCATCTCACTGACGGCGGGACGGCTGACCTGGAGACGCTCTGCAATACGAGCCTGGATGACGGCAACGTCGTCTTCATCAAGCTCGAAAATGCACTCGCAATACTCCTCGAAGGCCGGGTGGTGCTCTCCGACAGCAGGCATGTCGACAGGCTACCTGCGTGGGCGCCACCTGTCCTGCCGTGCGCGTGGTTGGATCGCGCTAGCGCCGCTTCAGCCACGCCTCGCCGTAGCGCAGGCGGCGCTCCAACTCGCTGTTCGTGGCGCTGCCGACCGACATGATGCCGACCAGCCGATTCAGCTCGACCTGCACCTTCGCGTGGCCGAAGCCCGTGTTGTCGACCAAGCGCTTCGCCAGTTCCATGTTCTGGGTGCGCAGCTCCTCCTTGCGTTCGGCGATGCTTTTCGCACCGACCAGCGGGAAGCCGGCGTCGGTCGGGATCTCCGGCAGCTCGATGGCATCGTCGGCAACGGCGGCTTCGTCGGGCTCGGGGATCTCTGGTTCGTCATCGAACATCGTCAACCCGGCTTCGGTGAACGCATGCACGCTCATTCCGGTTGCCGTGGACGACAGCACGCTGAACAGCGAGAGCTGCTCGGGCATCATGTCCAGCTCCTGCTTTGCCTCCCGGTCGAGATCGGCCTGCGTGAACTCGTCGTCGAGAGCCGGCGGCTTGAGGACGTGACGGCGCGCTTCGGCGATCTGGAAGGCGTGCTGGCGCAGACGTGGGTCGTCAGGAAGGTAGACGTAGGCCTTCTGGCTGGTCAGCCCGCGAGTCCAGCGCACGAACCGGCCAACGGCTTGGCGGAAGAACAGCTCGGTGACGACGGTGCTGGCATACACGCCAACACGCAGTCTCGGAATGTCGACACCTTCGCTGACCATCCGTACGGCCACCAGCCACGGCCGGGTGCTGTTGGCGAAAGCGGAGATCTTTCTGCTGGCGTCGGGGTCGTCGCTGACCACGACCTCGGCTTCCACCTGGAAGCGCGTGCGGATGAAGCGCACGATGTCTCGTGCGTGCTCCTGGTCCATGCAGATCGCCAGCGCGCCGGCATCAGGCTGGCTGCGGCGGATCTCCATCAGCCGGGCGTGGGCCTGGCCCATGACCGCGGCTAACCAGTCGCCTTCGAGACTGAGCGCCGCCCGCAGCCGATGCGATGAGCCGGTGCGGTCCAGTTCGTCGTGGAAGTTGGCGCTGACGATGCTGCCATCTGGCGCGCTCCACTCCATGAGTCCGTCGAAGCGGGGGAAGTAGACCGGTCGCACCACGCCGCCGTCGCGCAGTGCATCGGCGTAGCCGTAGGTGAAGTCGGGTTGGGCCTCGCCACCGACGCCGGTCTCCTCGTAGCGAACGAACGGGATGCTGGCGGTGTCGCTCCGGAAGGGCGTACCGCTGAGGCTGAGGCGACGGTTGGCGAGTTCGAACGCGGTGCGAACCCCGTCGCCCCAGGCCCGTTCGTCGCCGGCGTGGTGGACCTCGTCGAGGATCACGAACGCGTCGTTCGACAGGCCGCGCAGCTTCTTCGCCGTGTCGGCCGTGCTGACCTGCTGGTAGGTGGTGACGATGCCGTGAACGTCCTTGGCCACGCCATCGGCAGGCGACCAGGTGTGGTCGAGGTGCAGGCCCATGCGGTGCGCCGCCTGAACCCATTGCGTCTTGAGGTGAGTGGTGGGCGCCACCACGATGATGCGCCGACGTTCCTGGGCAAGGGCCCAGCGGGCGCAGGCGAGTGCAAACGTGGTCTTGCCGGCGCCGGGTGTGGCGACGGCCAAGAAGTCGGAGCGTTCGCTGGCCGCGAACTTGTCGAACGCAGTGCGCTGCCACGGACGGAGTTGGACACGGTCGCTCATGAGGACTACTGAGTCTGGCGGCGCACAAGCGCACACACGACCATTTCGTCGAGGAGCGCAGGTCAGGGGCTCGTCGTTGTCGTGGAAGTGCTGGTGGCGGACGTTGTCGTCGCCGTGGTTGTCGTTGTTGTTGTTGCTGTCGTCGTCGTCGCCGGCGATGTCGTGGTGGTCGTCGTGGTCGTTGCCGTCGTGGTGGTGGTGGATGTTGTCGTCGTCGACGGGATCGTGGAGCTGGTGGTACTCGCAGGAATCGTGGTACTCGTGGTGCTGGTGGTCGGCGAGGTCGCGGTGGGCGGCGGCGGCGGCGGGTCAGCAGGCGGGATGGACCAGCCGCTGGTGAACACCGCAATCCGGTAACGCTCGGGGTACGGGAACGCATCGGCTGTCATCTGTCGGGCATTTTGCGAGACCGTGACG
>Ga0209181_10012464_pt1 | contig 10749 bp, 7 predicted proteins | sample MAT05_FD_187208 | JGI IMG/M metagenome (GOLD analysis project Ga0209181, IMG submission 187208) | Freshwater microbial communities from Lake Fryxell liftoff mats and glacier meltwater in Antarctica - MAT-05 (SPAdes) (version 2) | ecosystem: Environmental > Aquatic > Freshwater > Ice > Liftoff...
GTGTACGACAGCGAGCGCCGGTCCACCGGAAAGTTGCTCTCGAACATGCAGCGCCACGCACCGAAACATTCGATCGCGTGGTGGTAGTAGCGCGCCTGCGCCGCTACCAACTCGTCTGAGCTGGCCGGCAGGTCGCGCAGGTTCCAGCCGTAACCGTTGTCGGGCATTGCCAGGCCGCCCAGCTTGGCGACCACGTTGGGGCATTGGGCTATTGCCTCGATGTCATGCCGCCAGACCTCAAAAATTTCCTCGCGCTGGCCGGCGTAGCGGCCCACGCCCAGCGGCGTGCCGAAGTGGTCCAGCACCAGCGTCGTGCCGGGCACGGCACGCGCCAGGTCGGCAAACGCGGCGTTCTGGTGGTGGTAGTGCCAGGTGTCAAAGCTGTAGCCCAGCGTGCCCAGCAGCGCCACGCCGCGGCGGAAATCGGCGTCGGCATACAGGCCTTCAGCGCCGCGGCCGGGGATGCTCAGCGCCTCGGGGTTGGCGTCCCGTGCACCGGCGTGGCGGATGCCGCGGAACAGGCCTTGGGCGGCTTCCTCGTGTGCCGCCAGCACCTCGCGCAGCGTGGCCTCGGGCAGCCGCAGGTCGGCATGGCCGACAAAACCGGCGATCACTGCGCCGCCGCCGCCATCGCGGGCAGCGCGCGCGATGCGCGCCACAAACTCGGTTTCGCCGATCGGCTTGAGGTGCTCGGGGCCGCCTTCGTGGTAGCTGGCCCGGCACTCGATGAACACGGTTTGTTCGATGTGATGGCCCGCGCCGGTATCGGCCCACAAATCAGCCAACAGGTAGGGCGTGCGGCCGAAGGTGTCGGTCCACAGGTGGTGGTGCGGGTCGATGATCGGCCGGTCCGGGTCGATGACGGTTTCTTGGACCTGGGCCAGCCAGGCTTTGCTGCCGGGGGTGGGGGTGGCGGTGCTCAAGACGTCTCCTTGGGTTGTAGGAAAGGATGGTGGAGCCAGGCAGCAAGCCGGCTACTCGCCGACATGCACCTCTTCGGGCGGCGCGGCGATCTCGGCCAGCATCAAACTGCGCTCACGCCAGCGGCCCCAGCGGTAATAGGCCAGCGCCATCAGCGCCGCAGTGATCGAGCCGAACGGGAAGCTCCACCAGATCGCGGCTTCGCCCAGCAGCGGCCGCAACAGCAGCGCAAACGGCACCCGGAAGACCCACATCGTCAGGCCGAAGATCAGCATCGGCGCCAGCATCGCGCCATTGGCCCGCATGATGGCAAACAGGCCCATGCTGGCGGACAACGCGATCCAGCCCCACAGCGCGATCAGGTTGATGCGCCAGGCCTGGTCCAGCACCGCGCCGCCGTCGGGGATGAACAGGCGCAGCGGCAGGTCGCCCAGCGCGTAAACGGCCGCGGTGGCGATGCAGGCGATCAAGAAACTCATGGTGCAGCCGCGCAGCGCGATCTTCTCGACCCGCGGCCAGTGGCCGGCGCCGATGTTCATCGCCGCCATCGCCGACATCGACATCGCCAGCGCGTTGGACGGCATCTGCACAAACACCCAGAGCTGCGCTGCGCCGCTGTAGGCCGCTGCGGTGGCCGCGCCGTAACCGTTGACCATGCCCAGCAGCGTGAAGTACGAGCCCTGCACCACCACGGTTTCCAGCGCCATCGGCAGGCCGCGGCGCACCAGCAGCGACAGCAGCGCCGGGTCGGGCCGCAGGTGGCGCAAATCCTCCCCGTGCAGCGCAATCGGCAGGCGCTGGGTGTAGACAAACACCACCAGTGCGCCCAGCGCTGCAACGTTGGCCAGCACATTGCCCAGGCCAAGGCCTGCGATACCCAGGCGCGGCAGGCCCAGGCTGCCGGTGATCAGCAGCGGCCCCAGCAGCAGCGACAGCGAGATCCACAGCAGCGTGAACTTGAACGGCGTCTTCGAGTCACCGGTGCCGCGCATCATCATCGTCATCACCAGGTAGGTGAAGATGCTGGGCATGGACGCGCAGGTCCAGCGCAGGTGGGTGATGGTGAAGTCGCGGGCCGGCGCGGGGGTGCCGATCCAGCCGACCAAGGCGGGCGTCAGCAACCAGCCGGCCACCGCCACCACGACGGAGAACACCATCACGAAGACCAGCGCCGAGCCCACCACCCGCTTGACCGCCGGCACGTCGCCGGCGCCCAGCGACTGGCCGATGGCCACACCGGCCGCCGTACCGATGCCCATCGCCGCGCCCATCATCATGTAGAGGATCACGCTGGCGGTGGCCACCGCCGTCAATGCGTTGGCGCCCAGGGTCTGGCCGACCCAGATCGCGCCCCAGGTGCCGGCCAGCGAATGCAAGAAGTTGGTGGCCAGCAGCGGCAGCGCAAAGCGCAGCAGCGTGGGCGTGATCGGGCCCTCGGTGAAGCGGCTGGCGTGGGCAATGCTCATCGGGTCAGGGACGCCGGCGGTGGGGGGCGGCAACGGCTGCGTGGACACCGATGGCAGCGCGGGCGGCGGCGGTGCCTGCCGCTCAGCGGTACTGGAAGCTGGCGTTGGCCACCACCGCCCGCTCGCCGACCCGGGCGTCGAACAGCACCCGGCCGGGGCCGTCGTGCCAGGCCCGCACCTGCAGCGAGTCGCCGGGGAAGACTGGTGCCGAAAACCGCGCCGCCAGCGACACAAAGCGTGCCGGGTCGCCGCCGCACAGCGCGCCCAACAGCAGCTGCCCGCAGTGGCCGTAGGTGCACAGGCCGTGCAGGATGGGCGCATCGAAGCCGCCAAAACGCGCCGCCGCCGGGTCGATGTGCAACGGGTTGTAGTCGCCCGACAAGCGGTACAGCTGGGCCTGGTTGCGGGCAATCTCCGCCACCACCTCGATGTCCGGCGTACGCGCGGGCGGGCTGGACTTGGCCGACCGGCTGACGCCGCAGCCCTCGAAAGGCGCGATGTCGCCAATCGCCGCCACGCCGCGCTGGAAGATGCCGGTGGAAATAAGCACGCAGGCCCGGCCGTCGGCGTCGGCCACCTCGGTCTCGAACTCGGTAAACGCACTGCCCTTGCCACGCGGATGCACCGCAAGCAGCCGTGAGCGCGCCTGCACTGTCACCGGGGATGCGCCCGGCACCGGCAGCGGCGCCAGTTGTTCAATCCTGCGCTCGGCGTCGATGGTCAGCGGGCCGGGCGACTGCGGCAATGCCGAGCGGTCAACCACCAGACCGGCGCCGCCCCAGCGGATCGCAAAGCTCGGCAGCACCGCAAACTGCGGGTGTTGCTCATAGACGAAGCGCAGGTCGCTGGCGCCCACGCCCACCGCGTACAGCAGCACGTCGCGCTGGTCGTAAGTGATGGGCACCGCGTCGCCCCAGGGGCCAGGTTGGTGGTTGACCAGCAGCGCGCCGGGGTTGAAGGTGGCCATGGTGTGTTCTCGTTTCGGGGTTGGATTCAAAGTGATCGTGACGTCAGACGCCGACCGGGCGCATCAGCCGCAGATCAGCCGTAGGCCGACAGCGCCTCGTCGATGGCCTGCTCCAGGTCGGTTGCGGTGGCGCAGTGGCTGACATGGGTACAAAACGGCCGGAAGCGCAGCATCTCGCTGTCCCCGCTGCCCCAGCGGCCAGCCGGCTCGGGGCACAGCCAGACCACCCGTTTGGCGCGGTCGGCCAGCTCGGCAAACAAATCCAGCCGCGGATCGCTGTGGTTTGATCGCCCATCACCCAGCACCAGCACGGTGGTGCGGCGGTCGATGCTGTCCCAGTGGTGCTCGCGCAAATCGACCAGTGCCTGGCCGTAGTCGGTGGCGCCACCGCCCACCTCGCTCAGGATAAGCGCCATCGCCTCATCAAACGGCAAGGTCTCCAGCGGCGCGGCCACGTCCTTGAGCGCGTGTGAAAACGCAAAGCTGCGCAGATCGGCCACCGTGCCTTGCAGCGCGTACAAAAACAGTAGCAAAAAACGAACATGCGCCGACACCGAGCCCGACACATCGCACACCACCACGATGCGCGGCTTGTCGCGGCGGCGGTGCTTGAAGTGCAACTCCACCGGCACGCTGTCGTGCCCGGCGTTGGCGCGCAGCGTGCGCCGAAAGTCCAGCTGCCCGCGCAGCAGCACCCGGCGCCGGCGCGAGTGGCGAGCCGCCAGCCTTTTGGCCATGCGCGCCACTGCCACCCTCATGCGGTCCATGTCGGGCGGGCTCAAACGGCCCAGCGGTCGCTGCACCGCCACCTCGGTCATGAAAGCCTCGGTGGCGGGCCGACCGAACAGCTCGAAGCGCTGCTCGACCAGCGCCCGCACCTGCCGCTGCAGCCGGTCGCGGGCTGCGCCCAACCCGGCGGCCTCGGCGTTGGCAGCCTCAGCCGCAGCGCCTGCGGCGGCTTGCTGCAGTCGGGCCTCCAACGCCGCGATGCCCAGCGCCTCCAGCGTGCGCCGCGTCAGGTAGGCGACCTGGGAGGAAAACCGGATGTCGTCCACCCCCACCGACTGGGCCGCACGCATCAGCGCGGCGGCAGTCTGGCCGGGCGACGTGCCGGCGGCCAAGTCCAGCAGCGCGTCGATCTCGGGCTGGCCTGTACGCGCCCCAGGCGCCGGCCCGTCCCCGGCCTGTTGGGTGCCCTCGGTATTCTGGGCGTCCGCCGCGCCGACGGGCAGGCTGAAATACTGCTCGAACACCCGCTCGCAGATCAGCTTCTCGTCCAGCGACTTGGCCAGTGCCACCGCCAGCGAGGCCTTGAGCGTCTCGCGGTCGGCAAAGCCCACCAGCGCCATCGCGCGGGCGGCGTCCAGGGTCTCGGCGGTGGACGCGTCGGCGCCGGCAGCGCGCAGCGCCCGCACAAAGCCGGTCAGCGTGCGGTCCATCAGCCGGGCAGTGCGGGCGACAGGCTGACGGCCGGGCCGGGCACGCTGCCGGGCACGCTGCCGGGGCCGCTGCCGGACGCAGTGCTGGACGCCGCGCCAGGCGTTGTCGATTCAACCGCCGCCTGGGTCATCTTGGCCAGCAGACCCTGCACCTCCTGGATGTCGGTCTCGCGCTTGAGCAGCACGTTCAGCGTGTCACGCACCAGCGACTCGTCCAGCACTGCGGCATGCATCAGCAGCAGCGTGCGTGCCCAGTCCACCGACTCGGCAATCGACGGCGGCTTGCGGATGTTGGCCACCCGCAGCGACTGCACAAACGCCACCAGCTGGCCCAGCAAATCCTCGGCAATGGCAGGCACACGGGCGCGCAGCACCCGGCGCTCCAGCGCTGCATCAGGAAAGCCGATATGCAAATGCAGACAGCGGCGCTTCAGTGCATCGCCCAGCTCGCGGGTGTTGTTGGACGTCAGGATCACCAGCGGCGGCACCTGGGCCCGGATGGTGCCGATCTCGGGGATCGTGACCTGGTAGTCGGCCAGCACCTCCAGCAACAGTGCCTCGAAGGCCTCTTCGGACTTGTCGATCTCGTCGATCAGCAGCACGCTGCCGGCGGGTTGCTCCATCGCCTGCAACAGCGGCCGGGCCTCCAGAAAATCGCGCGAGAAAAACAGGTCCTGAAAGCCGGCCAGCTTGGCAAACGAGGCATCCAGCGTGTCGGCCTGATCGACCAGCAGGCCGATCTTTTCCTTCAGGATCTGGGTGTAGAGCAACTGTTTGCCGTACTTCCACTCGTACAGCGCCTTGCTGTCGTCCAGCCCCTCGTAACACTGCAGGCGCAGCAGCGCAAAGCCCAGCGCCCGGGCGGCCGAGACCGCCAGGTCGGTCTTGCCCACGCCCGCCGGGCCTTCGATCAACACCGGCTTTCTCAGGTGGTGGGCCAGGTAGACCGCGGTCGAGATCTGCCGGGTCGAGATGTAGCCGACGCTGGCCAGCGCGGCCGTCACCGCATCGATCGAGGCCAGGCCGTCGGGGGTGGATTCAGGGATCATGGCGGTGGGCGGGCGATGGCTACGGGTTGGCGGCGGGTTGGCGGCGGGTTGACATAAAAGGCAGACCGCCGAGTGTCGGCGGGGTCAGATGCCACAACTGTTCCGGCCGTGACACCCGGCAGCGCGCCCGGCGTGGAAGATGCCCTGATCGGCCCACCCCGCAGAATGTCGCCATGACCCAAGCCCCCACCCCCGCATCCGCCGTACCGCCCGCTGGTTCAAGCGCCGGTTCACCGCCCCTCCCGCCCGCCACGCTCTACAACGTGCGCAGCGGTGCCGCCTGGATCACGCTGAACCGGCCCGAGCAGCGCAACGCACTGTCGGCCGCACTGGTCAACCAGCTGGACGCGCACCTGGCAGCGGCAATAGCCGACCCGGCCGTGCGCTGCATCGTGCTGACCGGCAACGGCCCGGCCTTTTGCGCCGGTGCCGACCTGAAAAGCCCACCCGGCCAGATGATCGACGGCCGCCAGGGCGTGACGCTGGCCGACGTGCTGGCCCACATCCAGGACGCCCCCAAGCCGGTGATCGCCGCCATCAACGGCGCAGCGTTTGCCGGCGGGCTGGGGCTGGTGGGTGCGTCCGACATCGTGGTCACGGTCGATGCCGCGCCGTTCAGCTTCTCCGAGGTCAAGATCGGCGTGATCCCGGCGGTGATCTCGGTGGTCTGCCTGCCCAAGCTGGGCCTGCACCACGGCATGAAGCTGTTCTTGACGGGTGAGCGCTTCAGCGGCAGCCGGGCCGTCGAGGTGGGCCTGGCGCACCGGGCAGTGCCGGCAGAGCAGCTGGCCGCCGCGGTGCAAGAAGAGATCGACGCGATCTGCGCCGCCGGCCCGATCGCCGTGGCTGAATGCAAAAAGCTGGTGCGGCGGGTGCCGCAACTGCCGCGCGACGAGGCCTTCCGCGAGACCACGGCCTGGAGCACCCGCATGTTCCTGTCGGCTGAGGGCGCCGAGGGCATGGCCGCCTTCCGCGAGAAGCGCAAACCGGCCTGGGTCAAATCCTAGGCCAGTGCCTTGCCGGTGCTGCAAGCGGCATCGGCGCTGCCACCGCTGTCAACCGGCCCGGCCGGGCCCGGCGTGACCCATCAGGAGATGACCTTGACTGACCTGGACAGCTTTCAAGCCGAGGTGGCCGACTGGTTTGCCGCCAACCGCCCGCCCGAGCCCGACTTCCCGCTGCCTGAATCCTTCATGGAGGTGGGCACCGACGCGCAGTTCAACTACCTGCGCGACTGGCAGCGCAAGGTCTACGCCGCCGGCTACCTGGGCATGGCCTGGCCGGCGGCTTACGGCGGCGGAGGCCGGCCGCAGGCGTTTCAGGACATCGTCAACGCCGAGATGGCGCGGCAAAAGCTGCCGTTTGTGCCCAACACCATCGGCCTGAACTGGGCCGGGCCGCTGATCCTGGCGATCGGCAGCGAGGCGCAAAAGCAGCGCTACATCCGCGGCATGTTGAGCGGCGACGACATCTGGTGCCAGGGCTTCTCCGAGCCCGACAACGGGTCTGATTTGGCCAGCTGCACCACCCGGGCAACACGCGACGGCGATGACTACCTCATCAACGGCGCCAAGATCTGGACCAGTCTGGGCAGTTATGCCAAGTACATGATCTTGCTGGCGCGCACCGACCCGCTTCAGTCAACGCCGGGCCGCCCCAAGTTGACTGACTCCCCCTCGGGGGGGCGGGCGTCGCAAAGCGGCGACCTTGGGGGCGTCAAGGGATCGCGCTATGCCGGCTTGTCGTACTTTTTGATCCCGATGCAGGTGCCGGGCATCACCACCACGCCGATCCGCAAGCTGACCGGCGAGTACGGATTTACCCAGACTCATTTCGACAACGCCCGGGTGCCGGCCGACTGCCTGATGGGCCGTGAGGGTGAGGGCTGGCAGATCGCGATGAAGACGCTGACCTTCGAGCGCGGTGCTGCCGGTGGCCAGGCCGGCGGGCTGGCCCGCATGGCGGTGGGCGTGGGCGACGTGGTGGAGCTGGCACGCCGCTCGCGCCGCGACGGCGCGCCGGCGATGGAAGACCCGTTTGTGCGCGACCAGCTGGTGCGCTTTTTGATCGAGAGCCAGGGCGACCGGCTGTGCACCGCCCGGGCCAAGATACCGGCGCTGTGCAGCGAGCGGCCGGACGCGATCCCGCTGTCCAACAAACTGCGCTATACCGAGCACAACCGCCGGCTGTTGCAGTTTGCGCTGACGTTGCAAGGCGCCAATGCCGCGCGCTGGGTGGGCGATGCCCGCGCGGTGGACGGCGGCAAATGGCAGCGCGGCTACTTCAATGCCTTTGCCTCGACCATCGGCGGCGGGCCCAGCCAGATCCAGGCCAATATCGTGGGCGAGCGCGTGCTCGGCCTGCCGAAGGATTGAGCGCGGTGAACAAACCTTCATCTCCAGAAATGCTGGGCAGCCAGATACGGTTTTCCGACGAACAGGCGATGCTGCAGGACAGCGCCGTCGCCTTTTGCCGCGCGCAGTCGCCGATGTCGGCGGTGCGGGCATTGATCGGCGGCGCGAGCGATAACAGCACCGGCTTCGACCGCCGGGTCTGGCAGTCCCTGGCCGAACTGGGCTGGCTGGGCATCGCCGTCCCCGAGCGTTTTGGCGGTAGCGGGCTGACGCTGGGCCACACCGCCGTGATCGCCGAGGCCATGGGCCGGCAGCTGCTGGCCACGCCGTTCACCAGCACCCTGCAGTGCATCGAGGGCTTGCTGGCGGGCGCAAGCGTTGCCCAGCAGACGATGTGGCTGCCCAGGCTGACCCTGGGCGGCATGGCCACGGTGGCGGTGTTCGAGGACGAGGGCGACTGGGATCTGCTGTCGCTGACCTGCCGGGCGCAGGCCAATGGCGCCAGTATCACGCTGCACGGTGCCAAGACCCTGGTGCTGGATGCCGCGGTGGCCGACCTGCTGCTGGTCTCGGTGCAGCACGACAGCGCGCCCGCGCTGCTGCTGCTGCCGGCCACTGCATTGCCGCGCCAGCATTTGCAACGCGAAGCGGTGGTTGACGAGACCCGCCGCAGCTACCGGCTGACGCTGGACGGCCTGACGCTGCCGGCCGAGGCGCTGATCACCGGCGCCTCAGCCCGCTTGGCACTGCAAGCCATCCGGCGGGCGGCACTGCTGCTGGCCTCGGCCGAGGCGGCGGGCGGCATCGCCGGTGTGCTGGCGGTGACGGTGGACTACCTCAACACCCGCAGCGCCTTCGGCCGCAAGATCGGCAGCTACCAGGCGCTCAAACACGGTTGCGCCGACATCCTGATCGGGCTGGAGCGAGCGCGCTCACACCTGCACCATGCGGCCACGCTGCTGGTTGAGGCGGGCGGCGACGGTGCCGGCACCGTCACTGCCAACGGAGTTAACGGCGCCCCGCCCGACACACGGGCCATCGAAATCGCCCTTTGCATGGCCAAGGTCGAAGCCGGCGACAGCTTTGTGGCAGCCGGCGACCGGTCGGTGCAGTTCCACGGCGGCTTCGGCTTCACCTACGACTGCGACGCCCAGCTCTACCTGCACCGTGCACTGTGGCTGCAGCCCTGGTTTGGCGATGCCGCGCACCACCGGCGCCAGCTGGCCAACCTGCTGCTGCCGCCGGCGCCGCAGCACGTTTGAGTTCAAGTTCGCCCAACTCCCAGATCGCCGACTTTTGACCACGCTTGCTCCGGACGCCTCCATGATCGGCACCACCCGCTACCCCCACGTCTTCTCTCCGCTCGACCTGGGCTTTACCCGGCTGAAAAACCGCATCCTGATGGGCTCGATGCACACCGGCCTGGAAGAGGCTGACAACGGCTACGCCCGCATGGCCGAATACTTTGCCGAGCGGGCGCGTGGTGGCGTGGGCATGATCATCACCGGCGGCATCGCGCCGAATCGTGAAGCCGGCGTGGGCGGCAAGCTGTCCACCCCGGCCGAGGCCGAGCAGCATCACATCGTCACCCGCGCGGTGCATGCCGCTGATCCGGACGTCAAGATCGTGATGCAGATCCTGCACACCGGGGCGCTGGCCGGCACCGCCGATTGCGTCGCGCCGTCGGCGGTCAAATCGCGCATCGGCCGTTTCACGCCCAACGCGCTGGACGAGGACGGGATCGAAAAGCAGATTGCCGATTTCGTCAACTGCGCCGTGCTGGCCCAGCAAGCCGGTTACGACGGTGTCGAGATCATCGGCTCGGCCGGTTACCTGCTCAGCACCTTTCTGGTCGAAAAGACCAACTTGCGCACCGACCGCTGGGGCGGCAGCTGGCCGAACCGCATGCGCTTCCCGGTCGAGGTGCTGCGCCGGGTGCGCGAGGCGGTGGGCCCGCACTTCATCGTCATCTTCCGCATCGCGGCGATGGACATGCTGGACGGCGGCATGGCCTGGGACGAGATTGTCGAGCTGGCGCAGGCCATCGAGGCGGCCGGCGCCAACATCATCAGCACCCATTTCTGCTGGCACGAGGCCCCCGTGCCCACCATCGCGACGATGGTGCCCCGGGCAGCGTTTGCCGGCGTCACCGGCCGGCTGCGCCAGCATCTCAAAGTGCCGGTGATCACCAGCAACCGCATCAACATGCCGGCGGTGGCCGAGGCGGTGCTGGCACGTGGCGACGCCGACCTGGTGTCGATGGCGCGGCCGATGCTGGCCGACCCGCAGATCGTGCTCAAGGCCCTGCAAGGCCGCGAGGACGAGATCAACACCTGCATCGCCTGCAACCAGGCCTGCCTGGACCACACCTTCGGCGGCCGCCTGCAGGTCAGCTGCCTGGTCAACCCGCGCGCCTGCAACGAGACGCTGCTGAACTACCTGCCCACCGCGCGCCCGAAGCGCATCGCGGTGGTGGGCGCCGGCCCGGCTGGCCTGGCCTATGCCACGGTGGCGGCGCAGCGTGGCCACGCTGTCACGCTGATCGACGCCGGG
>Ga0209181_10012465_pt1 | contig 10749 bp, 7 predicted proteins | sample MAT05_FD_187208 | JGI IMG/M metagenome (GOLD analysis project Ga0209181, IMG submission 187208) | Freshwater microbial communities from Lake Fryxell liftoff mats and glacier meltwater in Antarctica - MAT-05 (SPAdes) (version 2) | ecosystem: Environmental > Aquatic > Freshwater > Ice > Liftoff...
GCCCGCCAGTTGCGCAGCAGGCAGAAGCGCGCCGCGTGGCGGAAATCAGCGTCAGTACTCAACAGTGTCAAGTCATGGCGGATCCATAGCTGGGCGATCACTGCGTCGATGGTGGCCATCTGCACGCCTTTGCGCCGACAATGATTGCGCAATTCGGCAGCCTCGACGTGGTCGGTGCGATCCGGGCTGATGAAGGGTAGTGCCGAAAAATGCTGAAGCAGGCGGTCGCGAGACTTCGCAGGCTCATCGGGATGCCTTCTCGCTGCCTGGTGCCGACCCACGCTTGCGCTCCTTCTTGTCGTCGTATCCCGGATCCCACTCCAACTTGCCCATCAGTTCGAGCAGCCCGCGTTGCCGCCGGCGGGCGATGAACGCTTCCAGCGCCAGCGTCACCACCGCGTTCTTGGTGCTTACGCCGCTGACGTCGAGCGCGCGCTCGATCAGCGCAGGATCTATCGAAAGATTCGTAGCCATGTGTGACCTCCTACACAGCAGTCTCCACATGGGTGCAAAGACCGACCAGCGCGGTTAGGTGGGCTTAGCCCGAGAAGGATGCACTGAACGCAGCCGTGCGCATCGATCGCAGAGCTTATCGCCGGTGCCGGCACGCCGGATCAGCGACGACGCAACCTTTTGTAGACCCTATCGCGCTTCGCCAGCGGCGCGACGTCGATGCTGTCTGCCGTGATGCAGCTACGCCGAATCCACGAGCTTTTTCGCGTCTTCAGAGCACGGGTTTTCGCGTAGCGCGAGCAGCTTGCGTGCGAACTGCAGGCGGTGCTTTTCGAGGACGCGACGCAGCAATTTCTCAGCGTCGCGCGACAGGTTCAAGACTCGCATTCACAAGTCCGATGAGCAGGGCCACAGACGCCTCCGGTCCGATCATCCTTCGTTTGTGCGCGGCATCCGCGCGACGCACGAGCTGCGCCTCCTCGAGCGCCATCAGGCGTTCGAAAGTCGCCGCAGGAACTATGTAGGCGCGAGCACGTGCATGGCTGGTGCGTTTCACGGGACCGCTCATCGCCCGATCAAGGACCGTGCCGGTCTCGTTCTTCAGTTGGGTAGCTGTGAAGCTGGGAAGTTCGTTCGTGGATTCGTTCAAGGCTGGCTTGGTTGACTTGATTGAAAGGGCATGCGGGATCGCGGGTCGCCCCAGTGACACCGAGCCGATGGACGACAGATCGCGCACATCGCGCAGCGCCAACGACCCGCCCGGGCCAACCATCACCAGCGCACGGGTGGCAGCAGGCGCGGTTGCCACTGCAAAAGCCTGCGGGCCAGGTGACGCGAAATGCGCGTACTCGGGCCCGAGGAGGCTTCGCTGCAACGAAACGCGCGCGTAAGCTCCGATAACCTATTCGGCCGAACCGTCCGCATCGAGATCTATCGCATCGATTCGATACAGCGGTGACTCCGCTGGGCCATCCGGAATTGAACCGGTCTTGAATCCCGTCAGTGCGTCGAGTTCGACCATTGCGACGTGGGTCGCGGCCGAAGCGATTCGGTGAGTACCAACGGGTGGAGAATGGACGCGGTCTGCGCTGGCGTTGGCCCGTCCGATCGGTGACAGCCAGAAGTCGTCGTAGCGATTGTCGAACGCTCCGATCACGACTTGTCGTGCAAAGGTGTTGACATCGATGGTCTCGCGGTTGCCGACGCCGTACGCGCTGACGGACCAGACGATTTCGAGCGAGTTGTCGGTGTCGAGTTTTCGCCAGTGTCGAGCGTCGGACTCAGCAGCAGCAGGAGAGCGAGACGCCCGGCGTCAAACAAAACGCGCTTCAGTTGGGCGGCGGGTGGCTTTGACGTGTTCGACTGACTCCCGCAGCGCTTCCAATGCGCGCTCCCCGTTGCCTTCGGCGCTGGGTTCAAGATAACGGCGAATATCGGCTTCCGCACCCAACACGATTACACACTGGCGGTTGAGCGTGCCTTGCCGCCGCCTGCCGTGATCCTGCTCACACTGCGCCAACCGCTGGATATCGCCAGCCGACCTGAGCTTTTCCTCAAAAAGGTGAGGGATCGTGCAGAACCCGACAGCTCGGCTCTCTGCCGCACCGACCCTTCAATTGGGCTCAAACCCATTGGCGAAAATAAGCTCAGACGGCACAAAAATATAGGCTGCGCCGGCATCGGAAGCCGAATTGTTGGCCTGATCGCCATTAACGCCGGTGGCGCTGCTGCGCTCGAACCACGCCCCGACCACCACGGTGTCGCCGGACACCGCGACTGACTGGCCGAACTGATCACCGGCATCGGTGTTGGAGGGCTTCAGATAAGCCTGCTGGCTCCAGACCCCGGCACTGCGCACAAACAAATAGGCCGCACCGGCAGTGCCGGCCGCGTTGTTGCCCTGATCGCCATTGATACCGGCAGCGTTGCTACTCTCACCATTCGCCCCGACCACCACAGTGTCGCCCGACACCGCGACCGAGGTGCCAAACTCGTCATTGGCATCGGTGTTGGATGCCTTCAGATAAGCCTGCTGGCTCCAGTTGCCCGCACTGCGCACAAACACATAGGCCGCGCCGGCGCTCTCGGCCACGTTGTTGGAGGCGGCGCCATTGATGCCGGTGGCGTTGCTGTCCTCAAACCGCGCCCCGACCACCACGGTGTTGCCAGACACCGCAACTGAGGAGCCAAACCAGTCATTGGCATCGGTGTTGGAGGCCTTCAGATAAGCCTGCTGGCTCCAGACGCCGGCATTGCGCACAAATACATAGGCCGCGCCGGCGTTCTCGGCCACGTTGTTGGAGGCGGCGCCATTGATGCCGGTGGCGTCGCTGTCTTCAAATCGCGCCCCGACCACCACGGTGTCGCCGGATGCTGCAACGCTAAAGCCGAACTGGTCATTGGCATCGGTGTTGGAGGCTTTCAGATAGGCCTGCTGGCTCCAGACGCCGGCGGTGCGCACGAATAAATAGGCCGCGCCAGCACCGGAAGCCGCGTTGTTGGCCTGAGACCCGTTGACGCCGGTCGCGTTGCTGGCTTCACGCCGGGCCCCGACCACCACGTTGTCGCCGGACACCGCGACCGCGGTGCCGAACCAGTCAGAGGCATCGGTGTTGGATGCCTTCAGGTACGCCTGCTGGCTCCAGACGCCAGCCGTGCGCACGAACACATAGGCCGCACCGGAATTGCTCGCCGCATTGTTGGAGGCAGCGCCATTGACTCCAGTGGCGTTGCTGTCCTCAAACCATGCCCCTACCACCACGGTGTCGCCGGACACCGCGACCGACCAGCCGAACAGGTCAGCGACATCAGTGTTGGATGCCTTCAAATAAGCCTGCTGGCTCCACACGCCTGCATTGCGCACAAACACATAGGCCGCGCCGGCATCGTTTGTCGCGTTGTTGGTTTGATCGCCATTGACGCCGGTGGCGTTGCCGTCCTCACGCGACGCCCCGACCACCACGGTGTCGCCGGATACCGCGACCGAGTAGCCGAACTCGTCAAAGGCATCGGTGTTCGATGCCTTCAGATACGCCTGCTGGGCCAGCGGATCGATGGTGATCGGATAGCGCGCGCCGCGCGCATCGACGCTTAGCGCCAACAGATCGCCGGCGGGTGCAAACGCCGCATCGAGCAGCTTGCCGTCGGCGTCCCAAACTTTGAGCCCGCTGTAGGTCAGCGCGATGCCGCCGGCGGCATCGACAAAGCGCACGTCGCGCGCGCCGTCGTCGATCTTGGGTGCCAGCCCGCCGCGCACCGTCAGCTCAAAGCGCAAGGTGTCGCCGGAACCCGCTGGCGGCTGGTTCACCGTATAGCCGTGCTCAAGCCCGCGATGATCGTTGATAAACCACTCTTCCAGCCCATCGCCCCAGTGGTACACGGTGCGGTTGCCGTCGATCTGAACCCGCGCGGTGGTGTCCTGCGCGATCGCCTGTGGTTCACCGGCAAAGCCCCAGTTGCTCAGCGCCAAACCCCATTGCCACTGGCCATGATCGGGCTGCGCGACAAAGCCGCGACCGTCAAAGCGCGTGAGCCACTGCTGACCTGGATTGCGCGCCTGCCAGGTGCCCGGCTGATCGGCCGATTCGGCGACCGCATGGCGGCCGGCTTGCCAAGCGCCTTGGATCGCCTGCCAGTCGCTTTGACTTAACCCCTCGGGCAGGTCTGGCGTGGTGCTGGGTTTTGCGAGTGCCGCCCAAGAAGCCGTCAGCAGCAACGAAGCAAAAACAGCCATCAGTCCGTTACCAAGCGCGCGAATCGTCAAGTCCATTAGAAGTCTCCTGTCACGCGTTTTACGTCTGGGAAGATTAAAACATTAATGCAGCAGAAATCTTCAGGATGTCGGCTAATCTTTCGCTTTAATGAAAAACGGCGTGGGCTAAAACCGCAGCCGAACATATCTGCCCAGCGCGCCGAAACGTCGCCTTTGCGAAATATGGGGCGCACATCAAAGCGGAGTTGCCAGGACCGCACCCTCGCACTGCCCTGGTCGCTCCGCTCTACTCCAACACCACCGACCCAAGCACCCAGCCACGCGATATGTAATTGGCCGTCCAGCGCAGCAGCGGTTCGCCGTCGAAGCTGTGCCAGCTGCCCAAGCGCAGGTCGCCATTCTCGGCTGAGCCGGCTAGTGCGTACTGCACTTGGCCGTCGAACATCCGCGCGTAGAGCTTCGCGGCGGCGCCGTTGATGTCGCGCAGCGCGTAGAGCTCGGTCGCGTTGCCATCGAGCACTTCGCGCAACAATTTGCTGGGTAGCCGAAGGCTATCGATCGCGGCGCTGACGTTGGCTTCGCCGATCAATGCAGTGATCAACGTCTGCGCTTCAAAGCCGTCAATAAACACGGTGTTGGTGAAGCAGGCCACCGCGACGCTGCTGAGATTGACCGCGCCGACCGTGCCGCTGCCGTTGCCCACCGTGCAGGTCTGCGTCGGCGTGCCCGGCTGCGCGAATACCGTCACCGTGTAGGCGCCGCCGCTGGCCACCGGCGTAGCGAAGGTGAAGGCGCCATTGGTGGAAATCGGCAAATCGTCGCCGCCGTTGTTGCGCAAGACCAAGCCCGTGCCGGCAAGACCACTCACGGTGCCGCCGACAGTGAAGCTCGGCACGCGAAACACATAGGCCGCACCGGCATTGCGAGAAGAATTGTCGGTCTGATTGCCATTGACGCCGACCTCGAAGCTGTCCTCATTCGGCGCCCCGACCACCAGAGTGTTGCCGGACACCGCGACCGACGCGCTAAACAGGTCACCCGCATCGGTGTTGGATGCTTTCAGATACGCCTGCTGGCTCCAGACGGCGGCAGTGCGCACAAACACATAAGCCGCGCCGGAAAGGTTGGCCGCGTTGTTGGTCTGATTGCCATTGACGCCGGCGGCATTGCTGGCCTCACGGACTGCCCCGACCACCACGGTGTCGCCGGACACGGCGACCGACGAGCCGAACACGTCATTGGCATCGGTGTTGGATGCCTTCAGATACGCCTGCTGGCTCCAGTTGCCCGCATTACGCACAAACACATAGGCCGCGCCGGAATCGACGGCCGCATTGTTGGTCTGATTGCCATTGACGCCGGTGGCGTTGCTGTCCTCACCCGGCGCGCCGACCACCACGGTGTCGCCGGAGACCGCGACCGACTCGCCGAACCGGTCACCCGCATCGGTGTTCGATGCGTTCAAATACGCCTGTTGGCTCCACGTGCCGGCATTGCGCACAAACACATAGGTCTCGACCACCACGGTGTCACCGGACACCGCGACCGAAGAGCCGAACTGGTCATCGGTATTGGTGTTGGAGGCCTTCAGATACGCCTGCTGACTCCAGACGCCGGCATTGCGCACAAACACATAGGCCGCGCCGGCATTGTCGGCCGCGTTGTTGGTCTGATCGCCATTGACGCCGGTGGCGTTGCTGTCCTCAAGCTTTGCCCCGACCACCACGGTGTCGCCGGACACCGCGACCGACTCGCCGAACTCGTCAAAGGCATCGGTGTTGGAAGCCTTCAGATACGCTTGCTGGCTCCAAAGGCCGGCAGTGCGCACAAACACGTACGCCGCGCCGGCACTGAGGGCCCCGTTGTTGGCCTGATTGCCATTGACGCCGGTGGCGCTGCTGTCCTCACGGAATGCCCCGACCACCACGGTGTCGCCGGACACAGCAACCGACCCGCCGAAAAAGTCATCGGCATTAGTGTTAGACGCCTTCAGATACGCCTGCTGGCTCCACACGCCTGCATTGCGCACAAATACATAGGCCGCGCCGGCAAAGATAGCCGCGTTGTTGGTTTGATCGCCATTGACGCCGGTGGCGTTGCTGTCCTCCTGCCGCGCCCCGACCACCACGGTGTCGCCGGACACAGCAACCGACTGGCCAAACTGGTCGCCAAACCGGTCACCGGCATCCGTGTTCGATGCCTTCAGATACGCCTGCTGGGCCAGCGGATCGATGGTGATCGGATAGCGCGCGCCGCGCGCATCGACGCTTAGCGCCAACAGATCGCCGGCGGGTGCAAACGCCGCATCGAGCAGCTTGCCGTCGGCGTCCCAAACTTTGAGCCCGCTGTAGGTCAGCGCGATGCCGCCGGCGGCATCGACAAAGCGCACGTCGCGCGCGCCGTCGTCGATCTTGGGTGCCAGCCCGCCGCGCACCGTCAGCTCAAAGCGCAAGGTGTCGCCGGAACCCGCTGGCGGCTGGTTCACCGTATAGCCGTGCTCAAGCCCGCGATGATCGTTGATAAACCACTCTTCCAGCCCATCGCCCCAGTGGTACACGGTGCGGTTGCCGTCGATCTGAACCCGCGCGGTGGTGTCCTGCGCGATCGCCTGTGGTTCACCGGCAAAGCCCCAGTTGCTCAGCGCCAAACCCCATTGCCACTGGCCATGATCGGGCTGCGCGACAAAGCCGCGACCGTCAAAGCGCGTGAGCCACTGCTGACCTGGATTGCGCGCCTGCCAGGTGCCCGGCTGATCGGCCGATTCGGCGACCGCATGGCGGCCGGCTTGCCAAGCGCCTTGGATCGCCTGCCAGTCGCTTTGAGTCACGCCCTCGGGCAGCTTGGACGCCTCGGTCGTGGTCTTGGCCAGCGCCAAGCCCGGCAGGGCGGCGCTCAATAGCAGCGCGAACCCGATGCGCTGCAACGACCGCCGACCCTGCGCCAATGACAGTTGACTGTGCTTGACGAACATGTGACCCCCCCAAAACGTGTCTGCGCGCGCCCGAACGTGCGTGCTGGCAAGCATACGAAAAAATCTCGCCAATCCGCCAATTGATCAGAACTATTTTTCCCGATGATCGGCGCACTGGCGCCAGTCAACGCGGTGCGCCGATGGTGTGGCGCTGCGCCGTAACTTGGCCGGCTTGGCGAAAACCGGGTCGAACCGGGGTGGGTCAAACCGGGGTCAGAGTACGGTTTTGCCGCACCTGCTTCTGGAATCGACCCGCACCCAGCCCCTGCGGGCCAGAGAAACTGAATTCTCACCCTTGTTTTGGAACTTAAGATATTCTGAATCAGGCGAAGGCCGCGAACGGCCGCACGCCTACCGACACCCGGCCGCATGGTCGGCGCCGTGGCGATGCTCAATGCTCAAGGACGCTCGCATGCACACGACCCACCACAACGGTTCGCCCTCAGGTTGCCACGGCCGCGTCCGATCGGCCGATCCACGCGCGCGGCCGACTTGCGTGAGGCCGAGCGGGAGGCGGCTGGCGCGATCGCCCGGCGTCCTTCTTGCGCTGCTATTCCTTGCCGCCCCCGCCGCCCACGCGCAGTTTCCCGAGCAGACATGGGCCACTCGCTGGACGCACCACAGCGACGATGAACTTCGCATCAATCCGCCGCTGGACGCGTTTGGTGGTCTCGGCGTGCCGGTAGGGCCACCGCTCAAGCAGAGCATGGCCGTCGCGGCCGACGGCAGGATCTACCTCGTGCGCAATGTGTGGAACGGCACCGACAACGACATCCGCCTACTGGGGTTCGACGCCACCGGCGCGCTCGAGCGGGTATGGCGCCTCGATTCGTTGGAATCGGAAGTGGCGACAGCCGTGTCGGTGGACAGTTCGGGCGACGTGTTCGTCGCCGGTCGTTCGAATTCGTTCATGCTGCTGTACCGCGTGTCGCCATCCCGAGGCCTGGCGACTGCAAACTATTTCCTCGGGCAGACAGCCGGCGCCTTCCCACGCTCCTGGAACAGGGCTCGCGGGGTCGCGCTGGCCACGCGCAACGGCCAGCTGGCGGTTGCCGGCAACTGCCGTAGTTGCTTCGGAATCGGCATACAAAGCGCGTGGTTCGCCGGCCTGTTCACCCTCCCGTTTGGCGCAGCCGGCGAATGGCCACGCTGGTCGTCGGTGATGCCAACGAGCGCGGGCATCGTGCCTCTGCAGTCGTGGGCGACCGCCGTGCTGTTCTCGCAGGACGGCGATCCGATAATCACCGGCCGCTACGTTGAGCTCCAAAACGGCGTCAACGGCACGGTGGTGTACCGCTACGACGTCAACGATGGCCGCATTCTGTGGACTGCGAAGCTGCCGGGTAACCAAGGCTACGGCCATGGCCTCGCACTCGATGCCGCCGGCGACGTGTTCGTCACGGGCACGAGCGAAAACTCGATGTCCACGGCAAAGATCGACGTCGAGACAGGCGCGGTGCTCTGGCGCACCACGGAACCGGCAGGCATGAGCAGCATCGGCCACGACATTGCCGTCGATGCCGCAGGCGATGTCTATGTCGCCGGCCGCCAGAACGACGGCATGGGCGGCGGCTCCGAACTCGCCGTGCTCAAGTACAACGGCGCCACCGGCCAACGGCTGTGGAGTTCGCGCCATGGCAACGGCGACGCCACCGGTCGCGCGCTCGCGCTTACCGCCGACGGCGGCGTGGTGGTCACCGGCGCGGACGTGTCGGCGAGCAGCGCGCGCGATCTGATCGTACTGCGTTACGAGGCACAGACCGGCCGGCAGGACTGGCTGCTGCGCCAACCAAGTGCTGCCGGCAGCAACGACGACATCGGCCAATCCATCGCGCTCGCGGCCGACGGCACGGTGCTGGTGGGCGGCGAACTCAACGGCGTGCGCAATCGCGACATCGCGCTGCTGCGCATCCACCCGGGCACCGGCGTGCTGCTCGCGCAGACGCCCGAGCCGCTGTTCCCACGCAACACGCGACTGGGCGGCGCGGACCTGCTCAGCGGGCGCAACGCGATGGTTGTCGATACGCAAGGCAACACCGTCGTCACCGGATCCACCGATGCCGCCGGCACCGACGATGTGTTCGTGCGCAAGATCGACGCCGCGGGCGACACGCGCTGGAGCGTTGTCCACGATAGCGACGTGCGCGGCAGCGACGCAGGCCGCGCCGTGGCGCTGGCAGCGAACGGCGACGTGGTGGTTGCGGCGTCCAGCCGCAACAACAGCGTGACGCCCGCCACCACCGACCTCCTCGTCACCCGCCATGCCGGCAGCGACGGCAGGCCACGTTGGACCCGGCGCTACGACGGTCCATCGCAAGGCAACGACATGCCCGTCGCGATCGTGGTGGATGCGGCCGACGACATCGTCATCGCCGGCAGCACCGAACATGCGACCAATCAAGCGTTTCTCGTGGTGAAACTCGACGGCGACACCGGCGGCACGCTGTGGCACACGGACGCGGCCACCATTGGCCACGACGCCGCCGCACATGCCATCGCGCTGGCGGCGAACGGCGATGCCATCGTCACCGGCCGCTCGAACGCGGGCGCGAGCGGCGGCAACGACTACCTCACCCGACGCTACGCTGGCGACACCGGCGAACCGCGCTGGACCTCCCGCTACGAACCGGGCACCCACGGCGGCGGTGGCGACGATATCGCCTGGGACGTGGCGCTGGATTCGCGCGGCGACGTCTTCGTCACCGGCGACTCGCCGCAGCGCCTGGCAGGCGGCACCTTCGTCGACGACGGCGCCACCCTCAAGCTCAACGGCAGTACCGGCCTCCTGCTGTGGCAACAGCGCCTCGGCAACAACGGCAACGCCCGCAGTGACAGCCGCGCGATCATCATCGACCGCGACGACAACGTCTACATCGCCGGCTCCCGCGACCTAGCGGGCTTGCTAACCCGCATATCCTTCGTCGCCCGGTATGCGAACGCCGCCGGCACGCCGGCATGGCTCTCGCTCCACCCTACCGGCTCACTACGCGACGTCAAAACCTTCAGCCTCGACATCGATACCGACGGCAATCTCTACACCGCCTCCACATTGCCTGACGGCGGTTTGGTGGAAGTGCACAAGACACGGGCTGCCGACGGCAACTGGTTGCCGATGCCGTTGGACTTCGCCAACACCGGCTCCGTCAACGCAGGCATCGCGGTGGCGTCGTCACCGGATGGCTCGATCCGGGTGGCACACGTGTCGAGAGGCTCGATGCCTATGCATCCGGGGGTGTCCGTGGACAGCATTCGCGTCGTGCGTTACGGCGCTGGAGCCGACGCCGTGTTCGCGGGCGGATTCGAGCCCTGAAACCGGGGTCAGAGTACAGTTTCCCTCGGCTTGCGCGGGCGCCCGTTTCGACCGGGCCCCGCGCGGCGCCCCAGCATGGCGCTCACCTGCTGCTGGAATCGGTCGGTGCCCAGCGCCTGCTGGCGCTGCAGGTAGACGCGGATCGCCGCGATCTCGTCGTCGGCGTGGGCTTGCGTGACCAGCTGACGGTACGCCTCGCGGCGCGCGACCGGATCGGAACCCAGGGCATCGTAGGCTGCGTGGGTTCGCAACAGCGCGTCCGGTGCGCCGAGCACGTGATGCCGATAGCTCGACCACGGATAG
>Ga0209181_10012468_pt1 | contig 10747 bp, 10 predicted proteins | sample MAT05_FD_187208 | JGI IMG/M metagenome (GOLD analysis project Ga0209181, IMG submission 187208) | Freshwater microbial communities from Lake Fryxell liftoff mats and glacier meltwater in Antarctica - MAT-05 (SPAdes) (version 2) | ecosystem: Environmental > Aquatic > Freshwater > Ice > Liftoff...
TGATTTATGATGTTTGATCTATGATGTTTGATCTATGATGTTTGATTTATGATGTCTGATTTATGATATTTGATTTATGATTTAATAAAAGACCCTGGTGTTTAATACGACATCAGGGTTTTTATTTAGGTTTGCAGCTATCTAAATGAGGTAGCTCCCGATAGATTCTATTTACCATAGTCCGGTATCTATTGAAATTCACAATACACAATTCACATTGAAATTCACAATTCACAATTGACAATTCACCATTGACAATTCACCATTGACAATTCACAATTGACAATTCACCATTCACCAACCTGTTTTATAAAATAAGAGCAAACCATGAGCATATTTGAAGTACGAGGAGGTAAACGACTGAGTGGTGAGATTACACCACAGGGTGCTAAAAATGAAGCTCTGCAAATTATCAGTGCCGTTTTATTAACTGCCGAAGAAGTAACCATCCATAATATTCCCGACATTATAGATGTGAACCTGCTGATAGAATTACTGGGAGAAATGAATGTAGCCATCACCCGCACAGACCGGCATACCTGCAGCTTTAAAGCAGACAATGTAAATGTAGATTATTTGCAAAGCGACGACTATCATAAAAAAAGTGCAAGGTTGCGTGGATCAGTCATGCTGGCCGGACCTTTACTGGCAAGATTTAAAAAAGCTTACTTACCCAAACCAGGAGGCGACAAAATCGGCCGTCGCAGGCTGGATACCCATATAATAGGTTTTGAAAAACTGGGCGCATCTTATCATTACAACAGCGACAGTAGTTTTTTTACACTGGAAGCAAGTGAATTAAAAGGAACTTTTATTTTACTGGATGAACCCAGTGTAACAGGCACAGCCAATATATTAATGGCAGCCGTAATGGCCACAGGCACCAGCACTATTTATAATGCAGCCTGCGAGCCTTACCTGCAGCAGCTTTGCAAAATGCTGAACCGCATGGGTGCCCACATTGAAGGCATCGGAAGCAATATGCTGATTATTAAAGGCGTAAAAGAAATGAATGGTACCGTGCATACCATGCTGGCAGATATGATAGAAGTGGGCAGTTTTATTGGCCTGGCTGCTATGACACATAGCAATATCACCATTAAAAATGCAGGTGTAGCATCACTGGGAGTTATCCCCGAAAAATTCCGGCAATTAGGAATTGAAATAAATATAAACGGAGATGATATTCATGTGCCTGCGCAGGAATATTATGAAATACAAAAATATATGGATGGCGGAGTGCTCACCATTTACGATCATCCATGGCCGGGCTTTACACCCGATCTGCTGAGTATAGTACTTGTTACCGCTATACAGGCAAAGGGCAGTGTACTCATTCATCAAAAGATGTTTGAAAGCCGCTTATTTTTTGTAGATAAACTGATAGAAATGGGCGCACAAATTATTCTGTGTGATCCTCACAGAGCTGTAGTAATTGGGCTGGAAAGAGAAACTCAATTAAGGGGAATTACCATGAGCAGCCCCGATATAAGGGCTGGTGTGGCATTGCTCATTGCTGCATTAAGCGCAACCGGCAAAAGTACCATTCAGAATATTGACCAGATAGACCGTGGTTACCAATATATAGATGAGCGGTTGAGAAACCTGGGTGCAGATATTAAAAGAATTAATTAAGGAGGCCCAAGGTGAAAACCTGGTTTTGCCGGCAACCATTTAATTAACTGAGATGGTTATGCCAACAATTTTACCAGCTTTATTGCACAGCACATGCAATCTTTTAGATTATTCCTTTTTCTTTTCATTTCTTTGCACATGAGTTTTTTTTACCACAAAATATTAATTATTACTGCCCCATCCGGAGCCGGTAAAACTTCTATCACCCGATACCTGATGCAAAGGTTTCCCCAACTTTCATTTTCTATATCTGCTGCTACCAGAAACGCAAGGAACAATGAAATAAATGGTTTAGACTATCATTTTATGAGTGAGGATGAGTTTCAGCAAAAAATAAAAAACAAAGAATTTGCAGAATGGGAAATGGTATACGAAGGAAAATATTATGGCACGTTAAAGTCGGAACTGGAGCGTATTTGGGCCAATAACCAGATACCTGTGCTGGATATAGATGTAAAAGGTGCCATACATGTACAAAAACAATACCCTGTAAATACCCTTAGTATTTTTATTGAGCCACCATCGGTAGATGAGCTTAAAAAAAGGCTGGATAGCAGGGGAACAGAAACGGAACATTCCCTGGAAGCAAGGATTAATAAGGCTTCTTATGAAATATCTTTTAAAACACATTTTGATAAAGTGGTTGTAAATGCAGACCTGGAAAGTGCCTGCCAGGCCGCAGAAAACCTGGTAACCGATTTTTTAAAAGAACCCCTTCAGCAAGGCCATAAAGATGATTAAGCTTATTTTCTTATTTTTATCATATGGAGTACACCGCATTACTTAGTATTTTTTTTATTTCCATTGCTCTTATCTGCTTTTTTGCAGGTATAGAAATAGCTTTTATTTCTGCCAATAAATTATCAATAGAATTAAGTAAAAAACAGGGCACCTACAGCGGAAAAACCTGGGGCAATTTTTCTGAACATCCTACCAGGTTCATTGGTACCATCCTGGTAGCAATCAATATTGTGTTGGTTATTTATGGTTTACTGGTAGGCGAAATGCTCACTCCTATCTGGGATATCATCAAAGACAATTTGCCCAGGTCTTCAGAAAATTATGTGAATTACATCCGGTTGTTTGTAGAAACATTAATTTCTACAAGCATCATCCTGTTTTTAATCGTTTTTAGTAAAGCAGTTTTTCAATCTAAAAACAATGTGGTTTTAAAGAGTGGAATCATTAGCTATTTTGCCCGTTTTTTCTCCTGGCTTTTTTCAGGTATTTCTTCCACGTTCATCAGCTTTTCTGAGTGGATGCTTAAATATGTTTTCAACGTAAAATTATCCGACAAAAAAGAAATGTTCAGCAAAATAGACCTCGAACATTTTATACAACAAAGCAAGGGTTTTAATGAAGATGAAAATTCTGAGATCAATAAAGAGTTGTTTGAAAATGCTTTATCTATCAGTGATATAAAATTAAGAGAATGCCTGGTGCCCCGAAAAGAAATTGTAAGCATTCCGATGAGCAGCACAATGGAAGAGGTAAAAAATACATTTATAGAAACCAGGCTTAGTAAACTGGTGGTATATGAAAATGATATTGACAATATAACGGGGTATATTCATCAGCTTGATCTTTTTAGCAAACCATCTTCTATAGAAGAAATTTTAGTGCCTATACCCACAGTACCCGAAAGTATGAGTGTGCCAGGGTTAATGAATAAGTTTACCAAAGAACGAAAAACAATTGCCTGGGTAATAGACGAGTTTGGTGGCACTGCCGGTATTGTAACAATGGAAGACCTGCTGGAAGAGATCTTTGGGGAAATAAAAGATGAGTATGATGAGGTGGATGAATTGGTGAACAAACAAATATCTTCTAATGAATATCTTTTTAGTGGCAGGCTGGAGCTTGATTTTATTACAGAGAAATATGACCTGGAATTTAAAAATAATGAAGATGCAGAAACGCTCTCCGGCTTTATCATTCAAAATAATGAAGCCATTCCCCAACAAAAAGAACGCATTATTGTAGGCAATTACCAGTTTGATATTTTAGGTGTTAGCGGCACCCGGATAGAAACCGTAAAACTAAAAGTGCTTAAATAAATTTAGGTTATACAGCCTTCAGGTTGTTTATTTTTGCAGGATGACAATTGCCGCTCACATTCATACATCTGCCAACGAATCTCCATTTTTACCGGAATGCATAAGCAGGCTTGCCGCACAAAAAGCCAATGATCATTTTATTATTTTTTCCGAAAAAAAAATAGCAGCTTTAGCTGGTTACAGCAATTGCACACAAATTTTAATCAGCCCTGTTATCAAAAACAGTTTGCTGCTGCACTATTGGTATAATTTTAAACTTCCTGCGCTTTTAAAAAAATATAATCCGGCTGTTTTTATCAGCGAAAATAGTGCATGTTGCCTGCGCACTGCTACCCCACAAATAATGATTATTAAGGATGATTTTATACATCCAAAAAAATCTCCCGAAAAAAATATATATTCCCGTTACCTGAAAAAATATTTTATAAAATTCGCCCAAAAAGCAGCAGCAGTTGCAGTAACTAAAGCATATACAGAACAGCAACTGTTAGCCAGGTATCCGGAATTGAAAAATAAAACAATTACCATTCTACACGGGCTGGATAATATTTATAATCCTGTTTCAGAAAATGAAAGAAAAATGATACAGGAAAAATATGCGGAAGGCAACGGGTATTTTGTTTGCGAATGCTCAACCCTTACCCAATCACACATGATACTGGTATTGAAAGCGTTTTCTATTTTTAAAAAACGATTAAAATCGGGGATGCAACTTTTACTGATTAACAAAACAGGTGAAAATCCTGTACCCGATTTTCACATTTATAAATACCGGAATGAGGTACAGATACTTGCCTATGTATCTAAAAAATGGGAAGCTGATATTGTAGCTGCTGCATATGCAGCTATTTACCTTCCGTGCTTTAGCAGCACCAATAATTGGGGATTGCAATGCATGGTATCGGGTATACCACTGATTACTCTTGAGCATAAGGATTTAACAACCATGTATGAAGATGCAGCCATGTATGCCTCTGCCGATGAAAAAAAGATAGCTGACTATATGATGATTTTGTATAAAGATGAAACCTTTAGAAATGTGTATATCAATAAAGGGCAAAAACTGGCAGCCTCCTACAACTGGCAGGATAGCAGCAACAGTTTATGGCAAACTATTTTGCAGCAGCACAGGGATTAGAGAGCAATCCTTTTTACCTTTGCCACTTAAAATTTTAACTCAATGCGCCAATCAACTATAAAAATTGATGTATTACTGGATCCTAATAAAATTCCGGAACAAATAAACTGGCAGGCTACAGACAGCAGTGCAGATATGACACAGAAAGCAAAAGCAATGTGCATTGCCTTTTGGGATGGTGCTGATAAAACTGCTTTAAGAATTGATCTTTGGACAAAAGATATGATGGTAGATGAAATGGGAGATTTTTATTACCAGATGCTGATGGGTATGGCAGACTCTTTTAAAAGATCTACCAACCAGGCAGGCCTGAGTGAGGAATTGAAAGTTTTTGCCAAAGGCTTTTTTGAAAAATTTAAAGAGATACAAGTGAAGGAACAAGGTGGAGAAGAAGCGGTTAGCGGTTAGCCAATAACTACGAATCTTAAACTGCATCAATATGCCAAATTTTAAAGAACTAAAAAATTGGTAAAAGGTTTTAAAATTGAGTTTATTTGCTTTAAACCTACATTTGATTTAGCAGCTAATTTCTAACAGCCAAAAAAAATCTAACAAAGTAAATTATAAACTATGTCTTTAGAATTACAGGTAATGGCAGAAATGAAAGATGCCATGAAAGCAAAAAATGAAGCCGTACTGCGCAGCTTAAGAGCTATAAAAGCAGAAATAATTAAAGCCAAAACAGATCCCGGTGCCAATGGACAAATTGATGAGGCTACGGAACAAAAGTTTTTGCAAAAAATGATGAAACAACGCAAAGATTCTTTTGAAATATTTACCCAACAGGGGCGAAAAGATCTTGCAGATAAAGAACAGGAGGAAATGGAAGTCATTGAAAAATTTCTTCCAAAACAAATGACCACTGAAGAAATTAAAGAAGCGGTTATTGCCATCATCGCTCAAACAGGCGCCTCCTCTGCTGCAGATTTAGGCAAAGTGATGGGCGTTGCATCCAAACAATTGGCAGGTAAAGCAGATGGTAAAACCATCAGTGCTATGGTAAAAGAATTGCTGGCTTAAATACAACTATGTTTATAGATATTGTTTTTTTGCTGTTGCTCCTGTTGGCCTGTGTAAAAGGGCTTAGCAAAGGATTGATTGTTGCATTGTTTTCAATCATCGGCTTTATTGCAGGCCTTGCTGCTGCATTAAAATTATCGGCTTATGCAGCAGAAAAACTTTCTGCCACTTTTAATACATCCGGCAAATGGCTGCCATTTATTTCTTTTTTAATTGTTTTTTTGGTAGTGGTAGTACTGGTTAACCTGGGCGCAAAGCTCATTCAGAAATCAGTAGAAATGATACTGCTGGGCTGGGTAAACCGTTTGGGTGGTGTACTGCTATATATTTTATTATACAGTATCCTGCTGAGTATTTTTTTATTTTACGCTGCACAGCTCCATTTTATTTCGGTAGAAACCATTGCAGCTTCCATTACCTATCCGTTTCTTAAACCGCTTGGCCCTGCAATTATCAACTCCTTGGGTTCTGTAATTCCACTGTTTAAAGATATGTTTGCTCAATTGCAGGATTTTTTTGGTAAAATACCCGAAACAATGCCGGCTAAATAACTTATTCCATATCCTTTTGCTGCCAACTGATAAATTTATATAAAATTATATTTGTTGCTATGCAGGGATTTGTCCCACCGGAAAGAGATCCCTGCATTTGCATTTACCAACCAAACTCATTAATGCTGTATTAAAACTCCCTCATAATTTTTTCCTTATTTTTTTAAATCATTTTTTTCAATAACAGCTTGTTATAAAACTTTTTTATAAAGTATTGATGATCCTTAAGCGCTGCCCGCACCCGGGCTTATACAAAAACAACCATCGTAATGTTACCATAAATTTGCGATAACCGTTCTTTCATGTTATGCATAAAGGTCTATATTGATATTTTAGTGGCATCTCATCCATGATTATGATACCGGCATTTTTTTATTTTTTCAAAAGTAAAACAGTATAAATGATTGCTTGAAATAATTGAATCATTTAATTACATGTTTGGTATCTTTGATTCATTGCCGATTTTTTAATTTAAATCGTTTATTTTAGCAACAGATTGCAAACGGATTTACTACATTACCAACAAATGAGCTACGAAATAAAACAAGACGGCAAATTTAAATTTATTGAAGAGGGCCAGGGCGAAACGCTTATGCTGTTGCATGGCTTATTTGGAGCACTCAGCAATTTTAAAGATTTAATAGAATATTTCAGAAAAAGCTACAAAGTAGTTGTACCCATTTTGCCATTGCTCGAAATGGACCTGCTGCATACATCAGTAAGTGGTTTGCAAAAATATGTTTACAAATTTATAGAACACAGAAATTACGATCATATTCACCTGATGGGAAATTCATTGGGCGGGCATGTAGCACTGATACTAATTTTAAAAAATCCTGAAAAAATAAAGTCACTGATTCTTACAGGCAGTTCGGGTCTTTTTGAAAATGGAATGGGTGATACCTATCCAAAAAGAGGCGATAAGGAATATATCCGCAATAAAACAGCGCTTACTTTTTACGATCCCGCAATGGCTACAGATGAACTGGTGAATGAAGTTTTTGAAATTACCAACAACCGTATAAAAGTTATCAAAATAATTGCATTTGCTAAAAGTGCCATACGCAATAACCTGGGAGAAGAACTTAAAAATGTTAAACAACCTACCTGCCTTATTTGGGGTAATAATGATACCATTACGCCGCCATTTGTAGGTAAAGAGTTTAACAATTTAATCCCAAACAGCGAATTGCACTTAATTGATAAATGTGGGCATGCGCCTATGATGGAAGTGCCTGAAGCGTTTAATCATATATTAGAAGGCTTTTTGGCAAAATTAAAATCTCCTGCTGCAACGGTTTAGACATTTATTTGGTCTCATTCATTAACCCGGCTGTTCTTTCCATACATTATGTAATACCTAAATCCAGTTACATGTTAACAGTAGATTTAATAAACAATAATATCCCCCGCCTGCAACTACAGGATACAATTGTAAAAGCATTACAATTGATCAATGATTTCAGGCTAACACATTTGCCCATCGTTTCAGAGGACAAGTACCTTGGCATGATTGGGGAAGAGGACCTGCTGGATGCCAAAGATCAAAAACTCACCATAGAAGTACTGCATGACCATTTTATTCAGGCTGCAGTAAGAGACAATATGCATTTTTTAAATGCGGTAAATGCAAGCATTCAATTTGATACTAATATAATTCCTGTAATAAATGAAGAAGGCGATTTGGCGGGAGTAATATCAACCACAGACCTTTTAAAGACTTTGGGGAATTTTGCGGGAGCCAACGAAATTGGTGGTATCATCGTTCTGGAAATGGAAAGATCGCAGTTTGCTATTTCTGAAATTAGCCGCATTGTAGAGAGTAATGATTGCACCATACTTCACCTAAACTCCAATACCGATCCTGTTACGGGTTTGCTCACCGTTACTTTACATATTAATAAAAGGGAAATTGCATCTGTTGTATCTACATTTGAGCGGTATGAATATGATGTTATTTATTATTTTGGCAATGAAAACTTTGAAAATGAAATTGACAGCAACTACCGGCATTTAATGAATTACCTGGATATTTAAACCCCTGTTGTTTAATGAAAGTTGTTACTACAAACCCTGTTTCCGGGAAAATTTTTCTATCACATTTATTAATAATTTTTAAACGAAACCGGCTGGCGGCAAAATGGCTGGTTGTTTTTTTAATTACAGGTACTACTCCATGCTTTGCTCAAAGAGAACCTGCCGGATTTTATGAACAGGTAGATGCTAAAGTTCTTATTGATTCCAACGCCCATCTCTTTATATCTTCTATAGAGGTTAATGGTAATAAAAAAACAAAAAGATATATCATAGAAAGAGAAATGCGGTTAAAGGCCGGCGACTCCATAGCTGCTGCCGGCATTTTTGAAAAGCTGCTTCGCTCCCAGGAACTTATTTACAACACCACTCTTTTTACAGAAGTTTTACTGGTACCTTTTTTTAATTCGGCCACAGATATCAGCATACATGTAACTGTAAAAGAAAAATGGTATATCTATCCTACCCCACAGTTTCAACTGGTAGATAGAAATATAAATGAATGGATTAATACCTTTAATGCCGACCTGGAAAGGGTTATATACGGTGCCAAGTTTGCTCATTACAATCTCAGCGGCCGCAGAGATCAGTTAAGAATTTACCTGCTAAATGGTTATGCAAGAAATCTCTCCTTTACTTATAATGCCCCATACAGCAACAAAGCACTTACCGAAGGTTTTTCTATTGCTGCCAGCTATACTCAATTCAGGGAAGTTATTTATAAAACCAGTGATAAAAATTTACCGCTGGCCTATAAAAACGATGGGTTTGTGAGAAATAGTTTTTCTGTAATCGGCTCCTACATTATACGAAAAGGATTTTACAGAAGACATCTTTTTACTATAGGATATAATAATTTAAATGTAGATGACAGTATAACCAAAACATATAATCCTGCTTATTTTAATACAGATAAAAATTATATTGGTTACCCCGAAGCTGGATATACTTATCAATACATCAATACAAACAATGTAAAATATCCGCTCACCGGAAAAATATATTCACTCGCACTTTTAAAAAAAGGAACCGGCTTTAAGGGCGGAATCAATATGCTTTCAATTGATGGCGACTATAATAAATACTTTTCCCATGGCAAAAACTGGTATAGCATTATTCAGGCCCATGTAAAAATAAAAGCGCCCTTCACCCAGGCTTTTATTAATCAAAGAGCTTTTGGCTATGGAGATTTTTACATGCGGGGTCTTGAAAAATATGTTGTAGATGGAGTTGCCAGCAGCCTCGCAAAATTTACTGTAAAGAAAAAAATCGTTTCCTTTAATATTCCTGTTCCCCTAAAAAATAAAGTGGTATCCAAAATACCCATCACACTGTTTGCAAAAACTTTTGCCGATGCCGGGTACAGCTATAACAAATTGCCATTGGCAACATTATTGGGCAATCGATTCCTTTACTCAGGCGGTTTTGGCATAGATATCCTTAGCCTCTACGATATTAATTTTAAACTAGAATACAGTTTTAATCAATTAGGTGAAAAGGGGTTATTTTTGCACGCTAAAGGCGGTTTTTAAAAAACCCTTTACAGATAAATGAGAATAGCTATTTACAGTCGTGGTATAGAAAATAATCAACTGGAGGATATCGAACTGCTTTTAAGCGTACTGCTTAAACATGGGGCAGAACCTGTTTTTTACCAGGATTTTTTTAACCAGTTTTATTCTGCAGTAAACCTGGAAGGAACCTACTCCACTTTTAATTCCAGCGATGATATGGATAGCAGCATTGATTGCCTTATCAGCCTTGGCGGAGACGGCACTTTGCTGGATACCGTTTCCCTGGTAAAAGATACCGGTATTCCTGTACTTGGTATTAACTACGGCCGGCTTGGTTTTTTGGCTAACATTGGCAGAGAAGAAATCAATTCTGCTGTAGAAGCCCTGGTAGACCGCAAATATGTGCTGGATAAAAGAACCTTGCTTCACCTGGATGCTAATCAACCATTGTTTGGCGATGTGCCTTATGCGCTCAATGAATTCACCTTACACAAGAGTGATATATCGCCCATGATAAAAATTCACACTTACCTGAATGGTGAATTTTTAAATACGTTCTGGGCCGATGGATTGATTGTGGCTACCCCTACCGGTTCTACCGGTTATTCTCTTAGCTGCAACGGACCCGTAGTTTTTCCGGAAAGTGCCAGTTTTGTAATTACACCTGTATCGCCTCATAACCTTAATATCCGGCCCATCATTGTTCCGGATAATAATATTGTTTCTTTTGAAGTGGAAGGCAGAACCGATAATTTTATCTGCAGCATGGATAGCCGCAGGGAACTCGTATCAAAAGAA
>Ga0209181_10012472_pt1 | contig 10745 bp, 10 predicted proteins | sample MAT05_FD_187208 | JGI IMG/M metagenome (GOLD analysis project Ga0209181, IMG submission 187208) | Freshwater microbial communities from Lake Fryxell liftoff mats and glacier meltwater in Antarctica - MAT-05 (SPAdes) (version 2) | ecosystem: Environmental > Aquatic > Freshwater > Ice > Liftoff...
CTCCGCCGGATTGGTCAGAGATTTATGCAATGCCTCAACAGCCGTTGCACTTAGATATTGGCTGTGGCAAAGGGCATTTTGTCCAAGATATGGCGAAGCTTCAGGGCGATCGCAACTTTCTCGGTCTGGAAATCCGCGAACCGCTGGTGGATCAAGCAAATCGTTGGCGAGATGAATTGGGCTTAAGCAACCTGCACTATCTATTTTGCAATGCCAACAATTCTATTCGTCCGCTGCTTATGTCTCTGCCAGCCAATATTTTGCAACAGGTGACGATTCAGTTTCCCGATCCGTGGTTTAAGCGACGACACCAAAAGCGGCGGGTTGTGCAGCCAGAATTGGTCATAGATTTGGCAAAGTTTCTGGTTCCGGGTGGCGTGGTTTTTGTCCAGTCTGATGTAGAGGAAGTGGCGATCGAAATGCGCGATCGCTTCAACGAACATCCTGCCTTTATCCGTCAGCATGATAATTGGCTGCTTGATAATCCGCTGCCGATCTCGACTGAACGGGAGCGATCGACTCTTTCCACCAGTGATGAACCCATATATCGAGCGCTGTTTGTTTTGACTGATAAATAGGTGCATTCGACTACTTCACCATCCACAACCTTCTAGATAATTCACCTTTTGGGACAGCATGACGCATCTTTTTTTGAGCAGCGTTGCATTTATGTCTGAAGGGGTTTTCCGGTTTTGAGGAAGTGTCCTAACAAATAGAGTGAGCCACATAAGACTACGAGATCTTGGTTGTCTGCTTGGGCGGTTGCGGTTTCGATCGCCTCCACAACATCGGCAAAAAGCTGGCACTGGGCTAAACCGGGGCAGATATTTTTGGCTAAAATAGCTAATTCGGCGGGTTCGGCGGTGCTGTGATCGGGAACGGGCGCTAGATAGAGTGAGTCCCGCGATCGCAGCAATTCTTGAAACACATCCCCGTGATCTTTAGTGGAGAGCATTCCCATCACCCAATGGATGTGAGAGCGCTCAGGATTCAAAGCGTCTACGAATTCTCTCAACACCTTAGCGCTAGCGGGATTGTGGGCACCATCGATCAAAATTTTGTGTCCCTGCCAGGTAATCCACTGCAAGCGCCCTGCCCATTGCGTTTTGGCAATCCCTTGAGCGATCGCGTCATCGGAGATTTGCCAGCCTTGTTCTCGTAATAGGTAAATGGCGGCGATCGCCAGAGCCGAATTGTGAAGCTGGATTGCGCCCTGGAGGGACAGTGGATAACGAATTGTTTTCAGCGGATGCACGATGGTAACTTCCGCCGGATCGTCTGATGCCTCTAGTTCATACTCCTCAACCCCTCGATATTCTGCCCACCCATTGCCCAAATCTCGCGCAATCTGAGGATAATTCGCCACGCAGCCTAACTCTGAGGCTCGTCGATGAATCACAGCCGCCGCTTCCGGAGGCACTTGCCCAATGACTACGGAACAGCCCGGTTTCAAAATACCTGCTTTTTCCCAGGCAATGTCTGCCAAAGTTGGACCTAACCGCTGCCAGTGTTCGCGGCTAATTGAAGTGATGATGCTCACGAGGGGATAGTCGCATACATTAGTGGCATCTAGCCGTCCGCCTAGCCCCACTTCCATTACCGCCACATCTACTTCCTGCTGAGCAAAATACAGCCAAGCCGCCGCTGTAATTACCTCAAACTGAGTGGGTGGTAAATCATCGGGTTGAATTGCGGCAACTACTTCTTGCAAGATAGATTCTAGGGCTTCTGGGGCGATCGCCTGATTGTTTAAGCAAATGCGCTCCGTCCAGTCAGTTAAGTGGGGCGAGGTATATCGCCCTACGGTATAGCCCGCTTCAGTCAGGATGGTAGACAGGTAAGCACAGACAGACCCTTTACCGTTGCTGCCTGTCACATGGATGATGGGAACTTGCTCGTGAGGGTTGCCTAGGTTTTTCAGAAGTTGCTGAATAGAATCCAGTCCCAACCGAACGCCAAAGTGGCTGAAGGATTGAAGGATTGCGTCGATCGCCAAGGTGCTAAATCAATAAAGGAGTACTGGCATATAGATTACAGGTTACAGGTGACAGGATGCAGGATGTAGAGTAGAGATTGCAAGGGTAGAGATTGCAAGGGTAAAGAGTGAGAAGTCAGGATTTAGCGCCTGCAATGAAGTACAGTAGGTTCAATTTTTATAGATAGGTGGCGGTTCTGACTCAAATGCAGTACAACTGACTCTCAACTTTGGGGCTTCTCTAAAAGGAATGCTGAAGAATTCTGTAGGACACCGCGTAAAAATTTCCGCACAAAAACTTTGCAAACGTTTTCTTCACCTGACAGATGGCACCTTTGACGGTTAAATTCATAGGAGTCCAAATTGAAGTACTGCGTGGTTTGGTTCCTATCCTGATGCCTGAACCGTTAATTGAACTAAAGGGAATCTCCAAAGCGTTTGGAGACCAAATCGTACTAGACTCGGTAGACTTGACCATCTATCGAGGAGAAGCGCTTGCAATTGTGGGTCCTTCTGGCACGGGCAAATCAACGATTCTGAGGATTATGGCTGGCTTGCTCGCACCTGATGAAGGGGAAATTTGGGTGCAGGGGCACCGTCGCCAAGGGTTAATCGAAGACTCTGCGGATCCGATTGGCATCGGCATGGTGTTTCAACAAGCGGCGCTGTTTGATTCCCTCACAGTGGATGAAAATGTCGGCTTTTTGCTGTATGAACATTCCAACTTGTCTCATTCAGAAATTCAGAAGCTCGTGAGCCATCGATTAGAAATGGTTGGGCTGGCTAATATTGGCGATCGCTACCCGGCGCAGTTATCGGGCGGAATGCGTAAACGGGTGAGCTTTGCCCGTGCCATTATGTCCAATCCAGCCAATCCTAAAGATACGCCAGAAGTGCTGCTATACGATGAACCCACGGCAGGGCTTGATCCCATTGCTTCTACCGTGATCGAAGATTTGGTGCGCCAACTCCAACAGGCTCAAGGGGTTTGCGGCACTTATGTAATGGTGACCCACCAAGACAGTACAATTCGGCGGACGGCAGACCGGGTGATGATGCTCTATCGCGGCAAAGTACAGTGGGAAGGCAAGATTGATGAAATTGATACAACGGACAACCCCTTAATCCGTCAATTTTTTAGCGGTAAGGTGGAAGGACCCATTCAAGTCGCGGGCTAATCATTAGGTGAGGGCAGTGTATGCGATCGCGAACAGTGCGAGAAGGTTCAGTAGGCTTGCTGATTTTGGCAGGCATTGGTTTATTTATTGGGATTGCTTTATGGCTGCAAGGCATCCAGTTGGGTAAACGAAGCTTTACCATTTTCATTGAATTTGCGAATGCAGTCGGGCTACAGGTTGGGGCACCCGTGCGTTATCGCGGAGTTACCGTAGGCAAAATTGTGGGAATTCGCGCCCAGCCCAACAAAGTTGAAGTTGAAGCAGAAATCTCCCCAGCAACCACCCTGATTCCTAAAGAGGTGATTGCTCAAGTGAATCAGTCGGGACTCATTAGTCAATCGGCGATCGAACTCACGCCTCTCACCCAGCTTCCCCCCAAGGTGAAAACTACGCCTTTAGCTAACGATTGCAACCAAGGGCTGATTTTATGCAATCAAGCGCGTTTGTCCGGTGAACCCGGATTTAGCATTGACGAACTAGGGCGTGCGACTATCCGGTTTGCCAATCTGTACACTGATCCCAAGTTTTTTGCCAACGTTAATGGGGTCGTTAAGAATACCTCAGTTGCTGCCACAGAAATTGCTGCCCTCAGTCGCGAGTTTGCTCTGCTTGCAAAAGACGCTCGTTCAGAACTCAAAAACTTGTCGTCTTCTGCTCAGGCGATTACCCAAACTGCTAATCAACTCGGTGCAACGGCTGCTCAGGTGAATAGTTTGCTATCAACGAACCGAGCAACTTTGGTTTCCACCCTAGACAACATTAGTGCCACTAGCAGCGACCTGCGGGTTTCCATTGGCAAACTCGGTACTGTGTTGGGCAAGGTTGAGCAAGGCGAATTCATCCAAAATCTAGAAATCCTTTCTACCAATGCTGCCAAAGCCTCAACTAATTTAAGGGCTGCAAGTGATGCGTTAAATAGCCCTGCCAATCTGCTCGTATTACAACAAACCTTAGACTCTGCTAGGGCAACGTTCCAAAATGCTCAAAAAATTACTGCTGATTTGGATGAATTGACCGGAGATCCCAAATTTCGGAGTAACTTAAAAAATCTGGTGAATGGATTGAGTGGTTTAGTATCTTCTACTCAACAACTTCAACAGCAAACCCAAACTGCCCAAATCCTGGTTCCGATCGCGGCTTCTCTCACTCAGCCCACCCAAGCTCCCCAGCCTGCTAATATCGATATCAATCCGCGCCCTAGTAAAACCTCTTCCTCGCAGCCTCAAGAAAGCAGCAGTCAAGAGTGAAGAGTCAGCAGGAAAGGTTTATCATGATCGCCAACAAAAGCCATGCTTACTTTACCCCGGAAGACTATTTAGACTTGGAGCGCAGCAGTTCTATTAAACACGAATATCTTCAAGGACAAGTGATGGCAATGGCGGGGGCAAGCAAAGCTCATGTCATTATCACCAGCAATCTTTCAGCGCTATTGGTCAACCATCTCCGTGGCACAGGGTGCATCGCCTATCCCATGGACATGAAAGTTCGGATACCTGCCTTAAATCTTTTCTACTATCCTGATGTGACGGTCACCTGCGACGATCTCGATCGTCGTTCCAACGAAGATTTCCTTCTGTATCCTAAGCTGATTATTGAAGTGTTGTCTGACTCTACAGAACCCTTCGATCGCGGTGATAAATTTGCGAGTTACAAAATGATCCCAACGCTTGAAGAATATGTTCTGATTCACCAAAAGCAACGATTGGTTGAACAGTTTCAGCGCAGTTTCAACAACCTATGGATTTCTAAAGTCTGCCGAGAAGGAGATATCCTTGAACTTGCTAGCATTCACTTTTCTTGCCCAATCGCCGATTTGTACGAAAATCTGACTCAGTTGATGTAATCCATTTCATTTACAGACAATAGTTATTCGTCTGTTTGCCGAATCTGCTGTTGAATGCGGGAGCTTAAGGGGCTGTGCTTGGAAGCAAGGCGAGCTTTGCCGGAGGCTGCCCAGTCTTGTAAGAATTGAATTTGCTCTTGGGCGGTGCGGGCAAGGGGCACCATTTGGCTAGCGGCTTCCAAAATATCATCGGTCGTAAAGTCGCGGTTTTGGCTAAAGCCAATGTGCATGGCTTCCACTAAGGTTTGCTCAATTTCTGCCCCGGAAAAATCGGGGGTTTCGTAGGCAAGGCGATCGCAGTCGTAGCTTTTGAGCGTGTGGGGACGCAGCCGCTCTAAATGGACGGCAAAAATGGCACGGCGTTCCTCTTGACTCGGCAACCCCACAAAAAAGATCTCATCAAACCGTCCTTTTCGCAGCATTTCTGGTGGCAAGGCTTGAATGTTGTTAGCAGTGGCGACCACAAAAACAGGCGTGGTCTTTTCTGCCATCCAGGTGACAAAGGTGCCAAACACCCGGCTGGTGGTGCCCGCATCGCCGCCACTATTCAGCCCGGAAAAAGCTTTATCAATTTCATCAATCCACAAAATGCAGGGAGCCAAAGCTTCTGCGAGTTGAATCATTTGACGGGTGCGCGATTCCGATTCCCCCACTAATCCGGCAAACAGGCGACCCACATCCAGCCTTAATAAGGGCAGGTGCCAATGGTGGGCGATCGCTTTTGCCGTAAGGGATTTGCCTGTGCCCTGAATGCCCACGAGCAGCAACCCGCGTGGATAGGGCAAGCCGTATTGTCGAGCGCGATCGCTAAAAGCTCCACCCCGTCTCAGCAGCCAGTCTTTTAAGTTATCCAACCCGCCGATATCGGAAATGTTGGCAGTTGTGGGATAGAAATCTAAAATTTGAGTCTGGCGAATGATCTGGCGTTTTTCTTCCAAAATCAATTCCACATCTTCAGCCCGTAGTTCGTCGTGGGTTGCGATCGCTCGTGAGAGCACTCGTCGAATGCGATCGGTCGATAAGCCCTGGCACGATCGCACCAGTTCATCCAAAGTGCGGGGTTCTAAGGTTTGCCCCGTGGCGCTGACTAACCGTTCTACTTCTAACCGAATTTCGGCGGCGGCTGGCAAGGGAAACTCCATCACCGTCAACACTTCGCCCAAATCTGCGGGGATGGTAAGTTGGGGCGAGAGGATAACGATATTTTTAGGCTGAGATTTTAGCAGCCGCGCCAGATTTCGCAGTTTGCGCGCCACCGATACATCGTCCAAGAACCGATGAAAATCTCGCAAGATAAAAATGGCGGGGGCGCTGGCGGGCAGTTTTTCGATCAGTTCTAGTGCCTGGAGAGGGTTGCGTTTACCGACCCCGGCATCGTTAGGATTGCCCTGGTAGCCATCGACAAAATCCCAGACATAGACGGCGCGATTGCCCTGGTTTTTGGCACTGTGGGCGATCGCGGCTTCTACCCGTTCTTCTTCTTGAGTCGGGATGTAAATCAGCGGATACCGCGCTCGTAGAAATAGCTCAAACTCCTGATTAAAACTCATGGCACCAAACTTGAAAGCACAGTTCAAAGTCCAATGAGTTTATTATCGTTGGGCTTGGGGCTTAAAAAACTAATTTTGACTAGATAGCTGATCTTTAAAAGCTGCCAATCCCGCCCAGCGCCTATCAACCGTAGAATTGGCGGCAGATGTATCCTCATTCTGAGGCAATGGAATGCCTTTACATTGTCTATCACAGAGTTTTCGGAGAGGAATTTCTAGACAAAGCTGCTCGTAAAGCCATTTTGCTGGGTCAAAATAACCATCGGGGGGCAAGGTTTCCAATAAATCTTCGGGAGCAAGGTCGCGATCGAGGAGCGCATGGTTGAATTCTTCAGCCGTTTCGTCGAGCCAAATCAGTTCTGCTGGGGTAATAGACAGCCGATAGTTATATTGCTGCAAACAGCGATCGCAGGGGAGGGTAATGATTGCCTCTGCCTTGCCTTCCACTTCTAGATAGTTGCCTTGATGCTTAACGCGAACCTGCCCTTTGACGGGGGTGAGTGATCCCAACTCTGGCATCACTTCATCGATCTGCTGCACATCGGTTTGCTCAGGTAGCCGAGTCAGCCGAGGAATATGAATGGGTTCCATAGTACTCTCCTATTCTCCTCACACTTCTGATCTGATTGATCAAGCAGTCTCTTTGATCAAAGACACAACCAGGCGGCGATCGGGTTCTTGACCCCGGCTTTGGGTTTCCAGATCTGCGTGTTCCTTTAATATAGTATGCACTTGGCGGCGTTCTGCGGCTGAAAGTGCTTTCAACTCTACCTCGTTACCAGTTTCACGAACTTGGCTTGCCGCTTGATCGGCGATCGCCTGTAGCTCAGAGTAACGGCGTAGACGGTAACCCGCCAAATCGACTGTAAACGCACCCTGCTGCCCAGCCTCCCGACCTAAATTCAAAACCGTATTAGCTAGGTATTGAATCGAGTCAAGAACCTTACCCTCAGCTCCCATGAGTGCCTGAATCTGTTCTGGGGATAACGGTTTTTCATCAATCACTAGCCAGCAGCTATCTTCCCAAAATTCTGGGCTTTTTTCCGACTGAACCGACGTTGAAATCGCTGCATACTGAAGCAACTCTTCCAACCACTGCTGCCCCCGCTGTTCTCGACTCATTTCCATAGCTAACCCTGAGCTTTCTTTTTCGTCCGTCCTGGTTCAAACGGAATATCGCCGCCTTCTTTCTTTTCCGCTTTTTCCGCTGCCTTGGCTTCATCATCGACTATTTTCTGGATTTCTTCGGGCAACGCTTCACGCGACAAAATGAAGGTCTGTGCGGTTTGAAAGATGTTGGCAATCACCATATACATCAAGACACCAGCAGGCAGTGGGAAGAACAAGAACATGCCAGAAAACAGGACAGGTGTAATTTTGTTGATCGTATCCTGGTTTGCATTTCCGGTAGAGCCTTGCCCTGAAAGCAACTGGTTAATGTAGATGCTGACCCCAAAAAAGATGATCATGCCGACTACATCCCAGTGGATCTTGCCGTCTGGATCAATGGCACCCACATGACCGAGCTTGTCGATAAACAAAAATCCTTTGTTGGTTGCCAGACCTGGAACGATCGCCTTGAGTGCCACATCTCCGGGCTGCAAGGCTTCAACTGTGCCGTCTGGGTTGAGCGTGATCCGTTCTGCACCGCTCACCACCTCAAAGCTAGGAGTCAGATCACTATCAGGATATTGTTCCAGCAAATCGGTGAGAGACTTCCCTTCAATGGTTTGAAGCTCAATTTTGGTTTTTTCTCCAACGGCAAGCTGAGTGCCACTGGGCGCGATCGCAACGACGGGAGCATGAACGCTATCTGCAAAGTAGATATTTTGAGGTTTGGTTAAAAATGCTTGGGGTTGAATCTGCTCAATCTGTTCGCGAGGCAAAATTTGAAGATTCATCGTGTAGGGAACGTCTGAAAAAGGCGATCCCCGCAACGTAGCAAATAAGGCAAACAGGATGGGCATTTGAAACACTAAGGGAAGGCAGCCTGCTAGAGGATTGCCTAGCTCTTGCATGACTTTTGCCATCTCCTCCTGTTGTTTTGCAGGATCATCCTTGTAGCGCTCTTTGATCGCCTGCTGCCGCTTTTGCATTACCGGCTGCACAACCTTCATCCGGCGCATGTTGCGAATTGAGCCAGCACTAAGCGGGTAAAGTGCAAGGCGAATGACCAATGTTAGAGCCACGATCGCCAAACCGTAGCTCGGTATAATCCCGTAAAAAAAGTCCAGGATTGGCAGCATTACATTGTTGGAGAGAAACCCGATACCAAAGTCCATTCGCGTTATCCTGACCCTTTTTGAGTTCGCTGAATCTACAGTGAGTGACTATCCCCAGCATACCGACTGATGCTAACCCCTTAACAAGATCGGTTATTACACCAAGATTACTCTAAATACTATTGTTGGGTGCCAATTCCGCCACTTGCGGCTTTAGCAGCAGGTGAAAGCTGCTCGTTAATAAAGTTGTAAACATCCCGAAATTTGGGCACTGCTCTCAGTTCGAGACGACTTCCATCCTTTAGCGTGACAACCATATCACCCCAAGCACCTAAACCGCGAGGCACCGTGACAACTTTGGCAATTTGGGAGTACACAATATCTGAGCGATCGCGCCCTCGCCAGCCGCCTGTTACAGAAATTCTACGATTCGTAATCCGATAGCGTAGCCAGACGGCACGAGCGATCGCGCCCACTGACAAAGGAATACAAATTACGGTAAACCCTAGCAGGAGGTTGAAAATCAAATCTCCAACGTGAGGACCACCCTCGTAGTACACATCTTCTTTAATCGCCATTTAATACCTCAGCGTGTGCGAGTACCTGCTCTAATTCTTGCAGAAAGTGTAAGTAACCGCACTGAATTGCTGAAGGTTGAACCACTACTAAAATATCTAAATTTTCCGCAATTCGAGGCAACAGGTGACGAAAAACAGCTTGAATCTGACGACGAATCCGATTTCGCACGACTGATCGCTTGTCTACTTTCACGCTAATGGAAACGCCAATTCGGGTTGGTGAATCTCTACTCGCTGATTGTGTGGAGTTTGTTGAGGGCATCGACCGGGACAAATTCAAAGTATTTCTCGGAGATCTACGGAGAATGCGTAAGGAAAAGTACTTTGTTTTTAGGCGAGTGCCTCGCTGATAAACCGCACTAAAATCCTTTCGATGCTTCAGCCGATTTTGTTTGGGAAGTCCCACACCAACTGCGATCGCTTAAGAAACTGATAACTTAGCCCGTCCTTTCTGCCTACGAGCTCTAATCACTCGCCGACCGTTGGAAGTTCGCATCCGAGCGCGAAATCCAGATGTTCTTTTACGCTTGCGGCTGGTGCCGCCCAATGTCCGTTTAGTCATTTTGTCTTTCTCCCAAGCTTCCCAAACCAGGTTTGAAAAAATTCACAGTCCACAACTGTACCACCCTTTAAGCAAAGCTGTAAGAGGTGAAGCAGTTTCTACACAGATATGAGCAGCGATCGCCTAAGAAATTTGAATCACCCAAGTGCCCAGATAGCGCAGCAAAGGCAAATCGCCGGGAGACATGATTTGACAGTTAAAGTAGAACATGCCGCCTGAGCTTGGGTTTTTCACATTTTCCAACCAGATTTCCACTTTTGTATTCGCAGGTACAGGGTCTTCAGGAAAGATTTCGATTAGGTTGTTTTCTTTGTTCCAAACCACTTCCTTCAACTTCACCGCTTTCCCCTGCACTTGTAGCTCAACGCTCTTGGGGTCGAAAGTGCCTTGGTAATAATCAGGATAGGAGATGGCAAACTGGGCAACCGCCAGCTTCATCTTTTTAGCAGGAAGACGAAGACGGTAGCGATCCCAACCTCCAGCCCGACCGCCAAAGTCTAGACGGTAATTGAGGTTGTCGTCGCCCTTGGCACCCCCAAATAGGGTGAGACCGGGCAACCCGCTTTGAGCCATGCTAATCAAGGGAACCGCACCCACTAAGCACCCCGCGATCGCAAACCCAGCAAGAAAGCGTCGTGTCAACAATTTAAAAACCATAATCTCCTTCATTCAACTAACCGTACTAACCCAGCCAATATCAGCCCCACCAAATCAAGATATTAATTTGTGAAGCCTTATTTATTCCCATATACTCTACCAAGATCTAACACGAAACGACATTTGGTACTCTGTTCTGGACAGACTTAGAACCATTAACGTGAGTTCCCAAGCAAAGGA
>Ga0209181_10012476_pt1 | contig 10740 bp, 10 predicted proteins | sample MAT05_FD_187208 | JGI IMG/M metagenome (GOLD analysis project Ga0209181, IMG submission 187208) | Freshwater microbial communities from Lake Fryxell liftoff mats and glacier meltwater in Antarctica - MAT-05 (SPAdes) (version 2) | ecosystem: Environmental > Aquatic > Freshwater > Ice > Liftoff...
CTCCCCAAACAATAATGCCCATATCCACAGAAAAGGACTTAAACAGATCAATGTCGCGGTACTTATTGTACTAAGGATGTGGGTGTTCAACTAAAAAAGGCCCGAAATCAACTAACTGTGGTGTGCCATCATTAAACATGACCCGCACTCTGTAGTCGCTTACATATTCTGCGCTATCAGCCCGAATATACTTTACAACTTTTGGGTGATTCGCTCCGGCGACAGTTCTATTTTTAGTGCGAAGAACGCTTGCCATTTGTCTGTGATTTCTTTGTGATATGCCTTAACAAACTTCTCTGCTTCTTTCCGTTTCTTGGCAGGGAGTGGTAGCCCACTCCCTGATGAACGTTGTTGGATCTCAATCAGATTCCCTCCTTCATAAATCAACTCAGATTTGATTTCGTAATCCTCAAATTTGGCATAGACGTGAATTGGCAAATGCTCACGAGCATAGAAATAGAAGACAATACCGAGATACTCATATAATTTCGGCATAACTACGCCAGCTTCTTGTACTTGATCCGCTTTGGGGTAGCATCGGTACCTAAGCGCTTGCGTCGGTTTTCTTCGTAGTCGGAGAAGTTACCCTCAAACCAGTAAACTTGTGAATCGCCCTCGAAAGCAAGGATGTGGGTGGCAATACGGTCCAGGAACCAACGGTCGTGACTGATGACCACGGCACAACCCGCAAAGTTTTCTAGGCCCTCTTCCAGCGCCCGCAACGTGTTTATATCCAGGTCATTGGTTGGTTCGTCGAGGAGTAGCAGGTTGGCACCTTCTTTGAGAGCAATGGCCAGGTGAACCCGGTTTCGCTCCCCACCCGATAGTGTTCCAACTTTTTTCTCCTGATCGGCTCCGGCAAAGTTGAACCGGCTGCAATACGCCCGGGCATTACTTTGCTTGCCGCCCAGCATAATCCAGTCGTTGCCACCAGCAATGGTTTGATACACCGTTTTGTTGGGATCAAGTCCATCATGTTCTTGATCTACGTAGGCTACTTTTACGGTATCGCCTACCTCAAACGTACCTGCATCGGGTTGGAGTTTGTCGGTGATGAGTTTGAAGAGGGTTGTTTTACCCGCTCCGTTTGGCCCAATCACACCCACAATGCCGCCCTGTGGCAAGGCAAACTCAAGGTGCTCATACAGCAATTTATCACCAAAAGCCTTAGCCACATCATGAGCCTCGATCACTTTTGTTCCAAGCCGTGGGCCTGCCGGAATAAAGATTTCAAGTTTTTCATCGCGCTGTTTAGCATCTTCATCAAGAAGCTTTTCGTAAGCGCCCAAACGGGCTTTTGACTTTGCCTGCCGTGCTTTTGGAGCCATGCGCACCCATTCTAACTCCCGCTGGAGGGTCTTTTGTCGTTTCGATTCGGTTTTGTCTTCCTTAGCTAATCGAGCCTCTTTCTGCTCTAGCCACGACGAGTAATTACCCTTCCAGGGAATACCTTCGCCCCGGTCGAGTTCAAGAATCCAGCCCGCTACATTGTCGAGAAAATAGCGATCATGGGTCACGGCAATTACTGTTCCTTTGTATTGGCGCAGGTGTTCTTCGAGCCATAAAACCGACTCGGCATCGAGGTGGTTGGTAGGTTCGTCGAGGAGCAATACGTCGGGTTCCTGAAGCAGTAAGCGGCACAGGGCAACCCGGCGTTTTTCTCCCCCAGACAGGGTACTTACTAGCGCGTCGGACGGTGGCGTACGAAGGGCATCCATGGCTCGTTCGAGCCGAGTGTCGAGTTCCCAGGCATTGAAATGGTCGAGCTTCTCCTGAACCTCGCCCTGACGAATCCCCAGTTTGTCATAATCGGCATCGGGATCACCGAAGGCTTCATTGATCTCATCAAACTCTTTGAGAAGATTGACAATTTCCTGCACACCCTCTTCTACAATCTCTTTAACGGTCTTGTTCGGGTCGAGTTGAGGTTCTTGTTCGAGCATTCCTACCGAGTAACCGGGCGAAAACACAACTTCTCCGTTATAGTTCTTATCGATACCGGCAATGATGCGAAGTAAAGTAGACTTTCCGGAGCCATTGAGACCTAAAACCCCAATCTTCGCGCCGTAAAAGAAGGAAAGGTATATGTTTTTTAGGATTTGTCGGTTCGGGGGAATAATTTTACTCACGCCCGCCATTGAGAAGATAATCGTTTCCTGGCTCATTATTTGGACTACTTTTTGTAGTTGGCAAATATCTCAAAATTAACCCTAAGCACAGCCTTAATTTGCTGAAAAAATGGAGAACGCTTCACTGGTAGATGAATACGGTTACGTCGCAGACGGAAAGGTATTTTTGAAAGACTACCTACACTACCCCGACCGCCAGATTGGCGAAGTCAAACGCACCGAGCAGGAAGCACTCGACTACTTTAAGAATCGCTTCGTTATCGCCCAAAACAAGGTTGCTCAGTTAGAGCAGGAGATCGAAGAGGCTCAAAATAAAGGGTCGTACCTGACCAAATTAGTTCAACTGCGCAAAAAACTTACTTCGTTTGATGCCATCGGAGACTTTATTCCGCTCCTCGACCGACTCGATGAGCAGGAATTGATCCTAACCGATTTAATCAAGAGCAACCAACTCAAGAACCTCGAAATCAAGCGGGCACTTATCGCCGAAGCCGAGGCCGTTGTAGGGAGTGCCGATTGGAAACCTGTTGCCGATTTGCTTCAGGAGATCAAACTAAAATGGATTAAAACCGGCCCGGTTGATAAACCGCTTGACGAAGAAGTTGAAGGAACATTTACGACACTGCTCGACAATTTTTTCCAACGTCGACGTGATTTCTTCAATGAGCAAAACAAGCTTATTCAGGAACGCCTGGATCAGTACGATCTGCTAATTCGGCAGGCCTACCGGCTCACACGGAGTACCAATATGGACGAAGCCTACCAGGAACTCCGTAAACTCAACAACGCCTGGAAAGCGGTGGGTGAAGTACCCATCAAAAAAAGCGGTAAACTTTACAAGCAATTCAAGAAAGCTACGACCCTTGTCTACAACAAATACAATGAGTCGAAGGGCATCATAATTATCCCAAAAGTTGATCCGCGCCTTGAAGCTCAGATCAAAATGACCGAAGAGGCCGAGCGGCTCTCAAAACAGACCGATATTTTTGCAGCTGCCGAGCGCGCCAAAGTGCTACTAAATAGCTGGAAGGAAATTAAAGTGCCGTTCAAACTTCAGGATAAAGGTATCAGCGAACGGTTCCGGTCGGCCTGCGATAAGATTTTCGAGTTGAGTTACCTCGGTCGGGTATTGTCACGTAAGTACCCGGCTTTCGAAATGAAGAGCGAGTCGGAGCAGTTGCGCACCAAGATTCGGGAGATGGAATACCTTGTCCGGCGCGAGAAAAGCGATTTGCAAATTGCCTTACAAGATGCCGACGGCCTCGATCCTGAGAACCCCGAAGACAAGCAGATTATCAACAAGATTAATACTCAAAAGCGGAAAATTGCCATGAAAGAACTCATTCTGAGGGAATTCGGCAAACGTTTGGAAGTCATTGGCTATTGATTTCAAGTTGACCACTGTTGCGGTTACCCATAAAAAACCCCGGATTGGCTATTGGCTAATCCGGGGTTTAGTTTTTAATAGGTGGTTCTAGTGTACTGGTTCTGCCATCAACTCTGGAGTCGGCTCCGGCTGAAAGCTCCCCAGTTTTCTCAGCATGCGAATGTGTGATCGGAGGGCTTCACTAACTGAAGGTTTCTGATTATAAGGTACCCCAAATTCATCGGCAGTTTGCTGCACAATGGCCGCAAGCGCAGGGTAGTGAATATGCGAGATCGTTGGGAAAAGATGATGTTCAACCTGGAAATCCAACCCACCAATATACCACGACAACCAACGAGGGCAGGTAAAATTGGCAGTCGTATGCATCTGGTGAATGGCCCACGCATTTTGTACGGTTCCGGCCTGACAGGGTACAGGTTGGTCGGCTCCTTCGACAATGTGGGCGAGCTGAAAGATGATACTCAAAATTAAACCAGCCACAAAGTGTAACACCACAAAGCCGAGCAACCATTGTCCAAAATTTAGGCTGGTTACCACTAGAGGAACAATAGCAATAAAAATCAGGTAAATTAACTTGCTAAAAATCAACACATTCATATCTTTCCGGGTGAACTGGGTAACTGTTTTGTTACCCTCCGCGTGTTGCTTGTTATAGCTCAGGGCTAACCGGAAATCCTTGGCCAAAAACGAGAATGTCATCAGACCATATAACCCAAACGCATAGATGTGCTGGAACCGATGATAGGGTTTAAGCGTCTCGCTGGGGCAAAGCCGGAGCCAGGGTTTACCTGTAATATCTTCGTCGTGGTCGTGAATATTTGTGTAGGTATGGTGGAGCGTGTTGTGCTGCGTTTTCCAGTTTTTCACATTGCCCCCTAATAAAAACAGGCAGGCCCCGAACAGGTTATTGATCCACGACTTTTCGGAGAACGATCCGTGGTTGGCATCGTGCATAATGGCCATACCAACGCCTGCTTTTCCGATTCCCATCAGTACAACTAAACCCAACATTTGCAAAGCCGTAAACTGATTGCTCAGGATAAGACCGTAGGGGATCAGAAACAGCAGAAGCATGCAAATGGCTTTGCCAAGCATAGCTGAATTCCCATATCGGGAGCGATCTGTACTCGTGAAATGCGCATCTACCCTTTCCCGAAGCGTAGGAAAAAACTTGGACTTGTCGGCATTAACAAACTTAATCTGAGGTCTTCTCATGTAGTTAGTTGAAATCAAGGATAAATCTACCGCTAAACTTGACCCAAAAGGAAAGTTTATCAACATTTAATTCCGCTCTCTACAGTGAATAACAACTAAAGTCTACCAAGTACAACGAATTTTACACTCAACATTCATCCCAATTTTTGGGTTGAGTCAACTATAATTGCCCCGTATTTAGTTGTCTACATAAACACAACGTCGCAATTATGCAAACCAACATAACAACTAAAAACACTCTTCTCGATACATTTCGGGCAGGCTTCGTTCCCGGCAAATTTGTCCGTATCGAATATCTGACGGATATCAGCGAATTCATCAAAACAGACGTACTCGTCAAAAAAATAAACGCCGATACCATTGAGCTTGGTACCGGCGAAGAAGTCCCAATTGACCGAATTGTTCGGATTGATGGGGTAATGTCGCCCAAGTTTCCGGGCTACGAGAGTTATTCGTGCGACTGCTGAGTAGTATCAGTCAATCACCTCAAAACCGCAGTACGGCACCAACACCTTTGGAACGCGGATAGCCAGTTTACCTTCGTCGGTCATAAACTGGTTATTTTCGAGTATAGAGGCCAGAATCCGGGGCAAGGCCAGTGCTGAGCCGTTGAGGGTATGCAACAATTGAGTCTTACCCGCACCGGCGGACCGTTCCACTTTATAGCGAAGTTTAAGCCGATTGGCCTGGTACGTTTCAAAGTTCGACACAGAACTGACCTCCAGCCAGCGACCCTGTGCTGCCGACCAAACCTCCATGTCGTAAGTAAGTGCCGATGTAAAGCCCATATCGCCCCCACACAGCCGCAATACACGGTAAGGCAGTTCCAGGTCCTGCAACAGCTTCTGCACGTGCAGGCTCATTTCTTCGAGGGCAGCATACGAGTTTTCGGGCTTTTCAATCCGCACCAGTTCAACCTTATCAAACTGATGGAGCCGGTTCAAACCACGTACGTGGACACCCCACGACCCGGCTTCTCGCCTGAAGCAGGGAGTGTACCCAGCGTTTTTGATGGGCAGGTCAGTCTCGGCCACAATCACATCGCGGTAGAGGTTAGTGATGGGTACCTCGGCCGTTGGAATCAAGTATAATTTGTCTTCTGTTGCGTAGTACATCTGCCCTTCTTTATCAGGCAATTGTCCCGTTCCGAATCCAGATGCTTCGTTGATTACAATGGGTGGCTGCACCTCCATGTAGCCCGCTTCGAGTGCGCGCTCCAGAAAAAAATTAATCATCGCCCGCTGAATCCGAGCTCCTTTGCCTCGGTACACCGGGAAACCAGCGCCCGAAATCTTGTTGCCCAACTCAAAATCAATCAGGGCCGTTCCACCCGGTCCAAACCCCTGAATCAATTCCCAGTGAGGCTTAGCTCCTTCGGGCAACATTGGTATTTGGCCATGTTCCAGAACAACTTCGTTATCGTCGGGGGTTCGGCCTTCAGGAACACTGCTATGAGGTAGGTTTGGTATAGTCACAAGCAAGCTTTGTACCTGTTCTTCCAGTGAAACAAGCGTTTCGCCGAGCTCTTTGGTGCTAATTTTCAAAGCCGACGTTTCAGTTTTAGCAGCTTCGGCACCAGCTTTATCGCCCGCTTTCATGAGTGCGCCTATCTCTTTTGCAATGGCGTTGGCACGGGCTAGCTTATCGTCGAGTTCTTTTTGGGTATCACGTCGTTGCTGGTCCAGTGCCAGCAGTTGGTCCACGGCCGATTCAGCGTTGGCGAAGTTGCGTTTTCGCAACCCAGCCAGCGTGGCTGCTTTATTTTCTCGAATGAAGGGTATTTGGAGCATCTTTATTCTGGGTAAATTAAAGAAGTTATCACGTCGACAAATTCTTCGGTTTGGTATACTAAACCGGTGAAACCTAGAGCCAGTCTGCCGGTCTGGAATGTAGGTTTACGTTAAAACAAACCCTTGTTCAATGCGTTTAGCGCATCAGCTTTGTGTTTGCCGTGCATTAGCAACGAAATATTGTGTTCGGTACCGCCGTAAGAAATCATCCGAATTGGAATACCCTCCATCGCTTTCAATACCTGCAGGGCAATACCCGGATGATCGGCCGAGAAGTTGCCCACAATGCAAACAATGGTCTGGTCATAGTCGGGTTCTTCCAACTCGCAAAACTGGCTTAATTCAGCTTGGATAGCCGACAGATTATCGGTGTTGTCAATTGTCACCGACACCGAAACCTCCGAGGTAGCCAGCATATCGACTGGCGTTTTATACTTTTCGAAAATCTCGAAGATTCGGCGCAAAAAGCCATACGCATTCAGCATCCGGGTCGAGTGAATGTACAGGGCTGTGATGTTGTCTTTGGCCGCTACCGCTTTAAAAACGGTCTCCGACTCTGTCACTTTATCAGCAATCAACGTGCCGGGAGCTTCGGGAGCCATCGTATTTTTCAGGCGCACCGGAACCCCCCGCATCTTAGCGGGCGTAATGGTTGACGGGTGCAGAATTTTTGCACCAAAATACGCCAATTCGGCTGCCTCGTCGAAGGTCAGTTCGCGAATAGGAAACGTATTTTTCACAATGCGCGGATCGTTGTTGTGCATCCCGTCGATGTCGGTCCAGATCTGAATCTCGTCGGCGCGAATGGCACCACCCACGAGCGAAGCTGTATAATCGGATCCTCCCCGTTTCAGGTTGTCGACTTCACCCCGCGGGTTGCGACAAATAAATCCTTGGGTAACAATAAATTGCTTATCCTGATGAGGTTTCAATACCTCGCGCAACTTCTGCTCGATCACCTCTAGTTCGGGTTCACCGTCAGCGTCGATACGCATAAACTCCAGCGCGGGTAGCAATACTGATTTTTCACCCTGCTCTTCCAAATAGGCCTGGAACATTTGGGTACTAAGTAGCTCCCCTTCGGCCACCAATTCTTTGTCATGCTTTGTTGTGAATGGCCGGATGCGCGTCAACGACCGAATAAACGAAAACTCGTTTTCGATAATTTGCTGCCCTTTGGCTAAACCCTCGCTGGTTTTGTACAACTCCCGTACAAACGAGTCGTAATGCGCTTTGAGGTGTTCAACTTTCTCGGCAGCTTCGTCTACCTGATTCGCTTTGAGCGATTCGTCGATAGACAACAGCGCATTGGTCGTACCCGATAGGGCTGATAATACAATGATTTTGCGGGTTGGATCGCCCGTAACAAGATTTCTAATCGAGTGCATCCGCTCCGGTTTTCCTACCGAGGTTCCGCCAAATTTCCAGACTTGCATGGTTTGTTTGGTATTGGGCAAATAGGTAATTAGCTGGTAGATAGGCAATTGAATGGTTCACTTAATTACGTATTTACCTAACTACCAAGTCACCCTTTAATTTAAGCATCTTGATTGCTGTTATGGCTGCTTCGTCGCCTTTGTTACCATGAATACCGCCTGCCCTGTCTAGTGCCTGCTGCTGGGTGTTGGGGGTGAGAACACCGAAAATCACTGGCTTATTGGTTTTCAGGCTCACATTAGTCAGCCCTTGAGCTACAGCATGGTTTATATAATCGTTGTGTTTGGTTTCTCCCTGAATAACGCAACCAATGGCGATCACGGCATCAATATCGTCGCGCTGGGCAAACCAGTAAGCAGCAGTCGTTAACTCATAACTACCGGGCACATTGCCCCGAATTATGTTTTCGGCTACAGCACCATAATCAAGCAATGTTTGATAAGCCCCCATGTAGAGGGCTTCGGTCACTTCTTCATTCCATTCAGCCACAACAATGGCGAACTTATTCTGGCCAATATCAGGCAGGTTTTCGGTCGTGAAAACGCTGAGGTTTTTGTGAGCTGAGGACATATAAGTTAAGAAAAAAGGGACGAAACCGCTTTCCGGCTTCGTCCCTTTGTAGTGTGTTGTCTGTGCTTCACCTACGCTTACGACTCGCTGGCCATCGCTTGGAGCATGGATTTATACTTCTTAGCGTTAACGGCTTCCGCCGATTCCGGGTACGTCTCGATAATTGAGTTGTACGTCTCGATCGCTTTGTCGTTCTGCTTAGCCTGTTCGTAGGCTACAGCCAGTTTCGTCAGGTAAGCAGGGGAGAAAAACTTATTCGACTTATAATCGGCTGCCTTTTCGTAGTAATCAGCGGCATCATCGAAGCTTTTCTTTTCCATGTAGGCGTCGCCTATCAGTGCATAGGTACGAGCCTGCACTAATAAATCCGACGAACTAAAATCTTTCAGTCGCTCAATGGCTTCGTCGTTTTTGCCTTGCTTCAGCAGGGCAACGCCCGCATAAAAGTTGGCAAGGTTGCCAGCGTTGGTCGAACCGTAGTTGTCCGCAACCGACAGCAGACCGGGGTTAGCCCCTGCGCCACTGAGCGATTGCTTTAGCGAATCGGCTTCAAGTTTGTAAACAGCGGGGAACAGTTCGTTCTGCGCTGTTTCGTCTTGGCTGCTTTGATAATAACGGTAGCCGAAGTAACCGGCTACGAGTAAAACTATACCGGCAACGATGCCAATAATAACAGTACGGTTCTTTTCAAAGAAATCTTCAGCTTTCCCCAACTGGTCTGCGAGTGCGTCGGGGTCTTCCAGAAACTCCATTGCCGTATTCTTCTTGCTCATGGTTTTGCAATTTGAATCACAAAATTAGGAAGATTTCAGTTTGTGAAAAAGCCTAGCGTCAAATCTTTAGCAGAAATGTTACCTATACCCCTACGGCATCGGTTTCGTCGGCACGGATTTTTTCCTCTACAAAAGCAATAATGTCGTTAGCAATGTTGCGACCTGTTGCTTTTTCAATGCCCTCCAGACCTGGCGATGAATTTACTTCCATCACGAGCGGACCCCGGTTAGATAGTAGCATATCGACCCCTGCTACTCTGAGTCCTAAAGCCCGGCTAGCACCGAGGGCGGTCTGTTCAATTTCGGGAGTGAGTTCGATGGCTATTGCCGACCCTCCCCGGTGCAGGTTGGAGCGAAATTCACCTTCAGGACCTTGCCGTTTTATAACACCAACAACCTGATTACCAACAACAAATGCCCGAACATCAGTACCTTTCGATTCGGCAATATATTCCTGAACTAGCACATTCTGCTTCAGTCCGGTGAACGCTTCAATGGTCGATTTGGCAGCCTTGGCAGTCTCGGCCAGTACTACCCCAATACCCTGCGTCCCTTCGAGAAGTTTGATAACAACGGGCGGGCCACCCACCAAATCAATCAGTTGTTTTACATCTTTGGGATGATTGGCCATGACCGTTTTTGGCAAACCGACACCTGCTTTTGAGAGTATTTGCAGGCTCCGAAGTTTGTTTCGGGCGCGGCTTATGGCTTGCGATTTGGCCGTCGTAAAGATTTTCATAATCTCGAACTGCCGGACGATTATACAGCCATAATCTGTCACCGAAGCACCAATACGCGGAATAATCGCGTCGATATTATCAACAAGCTGCTTGTTATACAAAACAGCCGGGTGATCATTTTCAATGACGACCTGGCATTTCATGTGGTCAATAACGAGAGCCTCGTGGCCACGTTCCTGAGCTGCTTTCACCAACCGTTTGGTTGAGTACAGCTTCGGATTTGAAGAAAGAATAGCAATTTTCATAAAATGAGTCAGTGCTCAAAAATTGGTCTTACGACGTTTAGCCGCATGGGAGGCTCGGTTCTGATTTTCGACTGACTGTTGAGATAGATTTTTTAGAGATACATCTACGATGAACCGATTACGGAGAAGTTTGCGACCCAGAAGTACCGGGTAACGCATGTGTTCACGGTCGGCGAGGGTAAATTCGGCGCGTATTTTTCGGCCAAATAGTACAATTTTAGTTTTGATGACATACCGTTTTTCGGCTACTCCAAACGAATTTCGGATGGTTCGTTGCGTAAAAGTATCGCTGTAAACCCGGCGGGTCAAGATTCCCCCTGGTTCAATGACACAAAAACTAAGCATCGTCCCACGTTCAGTTTCCAGCAGCCGAATATCTTTACAGTGCAACGCCGACGTATAAGCTCCAGTATCGACCTTAGCCTCAACATGGGTCAGCTCCAGATCAGGGAAA
>Ga0209181_10012478_pt1 | contig 10740 bp, 9 predicted proteins | sample MAT05_FD_187208 | JGI IMG/M metagenome (GOLD analysis project Ga0209181, IMG submission 187208) | Freshwater microbial communities from Lake Fryxell liftoff mats and glacier meltwater in Antarctica - MAT-05 (SPAdes) (version 2) | ecosystem: Environmental > Aquatic > Freshwater > Ice > Liftoff...
GTCGGCCAGTCGCTGCCGCAGAGCCTCATCCCGCGGCTCACCCACGAGTGGGAGATCGGCGTGATCTACGGCCCGCACGGCGCGCCGGATTTTTTCACCGATGACGACGTCGAGATGCTCTTTGCCACGGAGTGGAAAGTACACTTCAACTCCAACCGCACCGGCGTGCGCCTGATCGGCCCGAAGCCGCAGTGGGCGCGGCCCGACGGCGGCGAAGCCGGCCTGCATCCGTCGAACATCCACGACAACGCCTACGCCGTCGGCGCGATCGATTTCACCGGCGACATGCCGATCATCCTCGGCCCGGATGGCCCGAGCCTCGGCGGCTTCGTCTGCCCCGCGTGCATCGCCGAGGCAGAGCTGTGGAAGATGGGGCAGCTCAAGCCGGGCGACACCGTGCGCTTTCGCCGGATGCCGCTCGCCGAAGCCACGGCCCGCGAACGCGAGCAGGACCGCGAGGTCGAGCTGCTCGTCGATCTGCCGGATACGAAACGGCAGCGCTTCGATCCGCTCCGCGAAGACGCCGTCCACTATCGACTGCCCGAGGAACCCGACCGCGTCGCCGTCTGCTATCGCCGCGCGAGCGACAAATATTTGCTCGTCGAGTACGGCCCGCTCGTCCTCGACCTTGCGCTGCGCTTCCGCGTTCACGCGCTCATGCAGTGGCTCGAAGCGCGGCACGTCCACGGCATCCTCGATCTCACCCCCGGCATCCGCTCGCTGCAGATCCATTACGATTCCCGCCGGCTCCCGCTCGCCGAGCTGATGGAGACGCTGCTCGCCGGCGAATCCGAGTTGCCCGATGTGGACGAAATCGAAGTGCCCTCGCGCATCGTCCACCTGCCGCTCTCGTGGGACGATCCGTCTACGCGGCTCGCGATTGAAAAATACACGCAGACCGTGCGCCCCGACGCGCCGTGGTGTCCGAGCAACATCGAGTTCATCCGCCGCATCAATGGCCTCGCGAGCATCGACGACGTGCAGCGCATCGTCTTCGACGCCAGCTATCTCGTGCTCGGTCTCGGCGACGTGTATCTCGGCGCGCCCGTCGCCACGCCGCTCGATCCGCGGCACCGGCTCGTGACCACAAAATACAACCCCGCGCGCACCTGGACGCCGCAAAACGCCGTGGGCATCGGCGGCGCCTACCTGTGCATTTACGGCATGGAAGGGCCGGGCGGTTATCAGTTCGTGGGCCGCACCGTGCAGGTCTGGAATACCTATCGCGTGACCCGCGACTTCGAGGCCGGCAAACCGTGGCTGCTGCGCTTCTTCGATCAGGTGCGCTTTTACCCCGTCACCTGCGAGCAGCTCGCGCAGCATCGCGCGGATTTCCTCAGCGGAAAATTTCAGCTCCGTGTCGAGCCGACCACGTTCAAGCTGCGCGACTACCAGCAGTTCCTCGCGGAAAACGATCCGTCGATCGCCGCGTTTCGCGTCCAGCAACGGCAGGCCTTTGCCGAGGAGCGCGACCGCTGGACCGCTGCCGGGCAGAACGTCGTCGAGGCCGAGCCCGAAGCCGCCATCCCCGAGAGCGCCATCGACCTGCCCGCCGGCGGGCGCATCGTGCCGTCGCATCTCCCGGGCAGCGTCTGGCAGGTGGTGGTGAAAGAGGGCGACCGCGTCGCGGAAGGCGACAAGCTGCTCATCCTCGAATCCATGAAAATGGAAACCGCCATCGTCGCGCCCGCCGCCGGCCACATCGGCCGCGTGCTGGTGAAACCCGGCACCGCCGTCGCCGCCGGTCAGGCGCTCGCCATCCTCATCGAAGACTAAAACTCCATGTCCGAGCCCATCCACCTCGCCGTGAACGGTACGCTCATGCGCGGCCTCGAACTCAACCCGAACCTGCTCGCCGTCGGCGCCACCTTCGTCCGCGAAGACGCGACCGTGCCCGCCTATCGCATCTATTCCATCCGCGATCGCCATCCCGGCATGGTCCGCGTCGCGACCGGTGGCATCTCCGTCTTGGTGGAAGTGTGGGCCGTGCCGCCCGCGGGGCTCGCTTCCATCTTGCTGAAAGAGCCGCCGGGCTTGTGCATCGGCAAAGTCAGCCTGCTCGGCGGCGAGGAAACGCTCGGCGTCGTCGCGGAGCCGATCCTTTGCGAAGGCATGCGCGAGATCAGCGAATTCGGCGGCTGGCGCGCGTATCGCGCGGCGGCGGGCGAGTAACGATCCCGGCAAACGAAAGCGCCCCGGTTTTGCAACCGGGGCGCCTTGGTTTCGTTTGGCTTATTGGAAGTCGCGCGATTCGGGTCCGGGCGGGCGCGGGCCACGGTCGTCCTGCGGCGGGCGGGCAGGACGCTGCTCGCGCTGGCCCTCGCGCGGACCCGGACCTTCCGGCCCGCGGGCGTGGTCGCGGTCACGATCACGGTTACGGGATTCACCCCGCGGAGGGAATGGAGGCTGTGGGCGCTCGGCACCACGAGCCGGCGGGCGGAAATCCCCCGGCCCACCGTGCGGTCCCCGGCTGCCGAGGTTGTCGCGGAGTTCGGGACGGCTGCGGCGATCATCCTGCCTCGGGGCGTCAGCGAGCGGGCCGCGAAGTTCCGGGCGGTCGCGCCGGACGTCCCGCTGCTGCGGCTCCCGAGGATTGCCACGGCCAAAGTCCGGCCGGATACCGCGCGGTGCGAAACGGTTGCCCTCCGGGCCGCGCGGCTGCGGCGGTTGCGGACTTTCACGGCGGGCCTCTTCTCGGCGCGGTTCCGCGGCGTCGCCGCGCGGACCTTTCTCCGGGCCTCCGCGCGGGCGGGGAGCGTCGGCGCGCGATCCGCCGTCGCGCGATTCGTCCCGTCGGCGGTCGTCGCCGCGGGCACCATCCCGCCGCGCCTCGCCTTCCCGCGGGCCTCTCCCTTCCCCACCCCCAGGCGACCGGTGCGCAGCGCCCGGCGGGCGCATCTCCCCGGCCGTGATGCGGCCGTCGCGGTTTTGATCGAGCTTGCGCAGGTTTTCGCCGGCTCGCGCCAGCTCGGTGGTGTCGATGGCCCCGTCGTGATTGGCATCGAGCTGGCCGAAGAGACCGTGCGGCGGCGGGCGCCCTTCGCGGGGCGGGGCACTTTCGCCTTGCGGCGGGCGCGGTGGAGGATTGGGAGCTTTAATCCGCTATCTCGCGCGCGGCCACGGGAAAACCAAGCTCGGTTACCTCTGGCCCTGTGGGGTCCCGCGCGGCGATGTCCTCTTTCATTGGGAGACCAGTCGTGCCGCGACGTGCCTGGAGAAGATCATCCCGGTGGACTTCAGCGGCGTCCTGCAGTGCGATGGCTACGAAGCCTACGACTGCTTCGCCCGGCGCCGCGGCGAGGCGATCGTGCTCGCCGGCTGCCTGGCCCATGTGCGGCGCAAATTTTACGACGCCCGCGAGACCGCCCCGAAAGTGGCGGGATGGTTCCTCAAACACTTGCAAAATCTTTACGCCCTCGAAGCCAAACTTCGCAACGCGCGCGCCGGTCCGAAGCTGCGCCAGGCCGAACGTGCCAGCGCGAGCCGAACGGTGCTGGCGCGGCTCCATCGTGCCTTGGTGCGGTTGAAAATCCAGCGTCGGTTCCTGCCCCGCAGCCTCATGGGCCAAGCCATTGACTACGCGCTCCATCAATGGTCCTCGCTGCTCCTCTGCCTCGAAGATGGCCGCCTGGAGATCGACAACAACCTCGTGGAAAACGCCATCCGTCCCACCGCCATCGGCAAGAAGAACTGGCTCTTCATCGGCGAAGCCCAGGCCGGCCAGCGCAGCGCGATCATCTACACCGTCATCGAATGCTGCCGTCGGCGCGGCCTCGATCCGTTCGCCTATCTCCGGGACGTCTTCACCCGGCTGCCCTCGATGACCAACTGGCAGGTCAAAGATCTCACGCCGGAGGCATGGGCGAAGGCGCAGCAGCTCGGCGCTCAAGGCGCCGCAGCATAGATCTCAGAGCCCAGCGTGCTCTCACATCCCTGACCCCACAGCAAAACCTCCATGAAGGGTGTCAAGCGGCGCTCCGCCGGACGCCTACGGTTTATTTCGCCGAGTTGGTATTAGAACCTCGAGTGCGGCGGGCTCGCTCTCGGTCGCGCGCCGGCGAGGGGAAGGGTGGGAAGGAGAGCAGCTTCACGGAGACGGGCAGCAAGGTCGTGCCGCCGCAGCAGGTTTCGCAATTGCCGGAGTCGGAGGAAACACTCGCAACATGCTGAAACGCGAGGGCTACGCGACGGCGCACTTTGGCAAATGGCCCGTGGGCCGCGTGAGTCCGGCGCGCCACCGCTTTGACGAGAACGATGGGCCGAACAGCAACGGCGGTCCCGACGATGTGGAGAATCCGAACCCGAAGCAGGCGTTCGCGACCGCGGAGCGCGGGATGGATTTCATGGTGCGGCAAGCGAAGGCGGGGAAGCCCTTCTATCTACAAGTCTCGCACTATGCGGGGCGCGGCGGCACGGACGCAAAGCCCGAGACCTACGCGGACGTGCGGCGGCGCGCGACGACGGAACGAGACCAGCGCCTCGTGGGCAGCGCGGCGGTGACGCCGGACATGGACACGACGATCGGCACGTTGCTGGCAAAGCTCGACGAGCTCGGCATCGCGGGGCGCACGTTCTTCATCGACACCTCCAACCACGGCGCGCAGGGGCGGAATGCGAACGGCCCGCTCGCAAACGGCAAAGCACGGTGTGGGAGGGCGGCACCCGCGTGCCGCTCATCGTGCGCGGGCCAGGCGTAAAGGCGGGCGCGTGTTCGCACATCCGGGCGATCACGGTGGACATCTTCCCGACCATCGCGGCGCTCGCGCGGGTGAGGGAACCGCTGCCGAAAGGGCTGGAGGGCGGAAGTCTCAAGCCCGTGCTCGGCGGTGCGCCGGATGCCATGGTGAAGCGGTCGCGCGAGGAGTTCGTGGTCCATTTCCGCACTACGACAAGGACGACCAGGGTCCAGCGTCGGCGCTGCTGCTCGGGAACGACAAGCTGATCCACCCGGACGAGACGGGCATGCCAATGCTGTTCGATCTCGCGAAGGATCCGGCGAGCAGCATGACCTCGCGAAGGCGCGGACGAAGGACGCTGCGGAGTTGGATCGGAGGTATCTCAAGAGCGCCGGCGCGCTGCTGCCGGCGCCAAACTCGAGCTTCGACCCGAGCAAGGCAAGGCCCCATGAGGAACGCCGCGGCGCTCGTCGCATTTTCCGCCAATGATGAACTTCGCTCCGACTCATCCACTCAACGGATGCTGGGCCTGCTGCCGGAGAGCGCGGTGAACGCAAAAAAAGGGCGCGCCGCATTTTGCGACGCGCCCTTTCGGAAAATCTCAGCGACTCAATCCGGCTTGTGCTCGCTGTGGCAGGCCTTGCAGTTCACGGCATCCTTGTAATGCGCGACGCCTGCCGGGTTCTTCGCGACCACCTCTTCGGTCGCAGCGATCAGCTTCAGCGTCTTCGCCTTGAAGTCCGCCGCTTCGCCCTTCGGCGGCTTGTCGTCGACCATCGCCTTGTAAAGTTCCAGCGCCTTTTTCACGTCGGCTTCGTCGGCCGTGCCTTCCACAATTTTTTCGTTCAGTTTCTTCTCTCCTTTCGGTGCCTTGTGGGCAAATTTCATGGCTTTCTCAGTGGCGGTCGGCTCATCGGCGAAAGCGAACGAAGCAACCAGAACGGTGACGGCGAGTGCGGTGAGAACACGGATTTTCATGATGTCAGACACGCTTAAACCAAACGTCCCGGCGCCATCCAGCGCAAACCAAGCGCAACCTCGGATTAGTGATGGAAAAAGGGCGTTGCCGTCCGGGGAGAGGCCGCTAGCTTCACCGCCCTTTGTCATGATCATCGTTACCAAACCAGGGGCCACCGAGGAGCAAATCCAGCACATCGTCGAGCGCATCGGCGAGTGGGGATTTAAGACCGACATCAGCCGCGGTGCCGAGCGCACCGTCATCGGCGTGATCGGGGAGGAAGGCGCGATCCGCGAGAAGCCCATCGCTGCCATCGCGGGCGTCGAGTCCGTCACCCCTGTGCTGAAACCTTACAAGCTCGTCTCGCGCGAATTCCGCGGGGGCAACGACAGCGTGGTTAAGATCGGCAACGTCGCCGTCGGCGGTCCCGAGATCGTCATCATGTCCGGCCCGTGTTCGGTGGAAAATCGCGAGCAGATCAACTCGATCGCCGCCGATATCAAAACGGGCGGCGCCAGGATCCTGCGCGGCGGCGCCTTCAAGCCGCGCACCTCGCCCTACGCCTTTCAAGGTCTCGGTCTCGAAGGTCTCAAACTTCTCGCCGAAGCGCGCGAGGCCACCGGCCTGCCCGTGATCACCGAGATCATGGACACTAAAGACCTCGAGATGGTCGAGCAATATGCCGACTGCCTCCAGGTGGGAGCGCGCAACATGCAAAACTTTTCGCTGCTCAAAGAGGTCGGCCGCAGCAAACTCCCCGTGATGCTCAAGCGCGGCTTGAGCGCGACGATCAAGGATCTGCTGATGAGCGCGGAGTACATCCTCAGCGAAGGCAATTTCAACGTGCTGCTCTGCGAACGTGGCATCCGGACGTTTGAGACTTACACGCGCAACACACTCGATCTCAACGCCGTGCCGGTGCTGAAAAAGGAGACGCACCTGCCGGTCGTCGTCGATCCGACTCACGGCATCGGCCTGCGCGATCACATCGCCGCGATGGCGATGGCCGCCGTGGCCGCCGGCGCCGACGCGCTGATGGTGGAGGTCCACAATTCGCCCGAACTCGCCAAGTCCGACGGCGAACAAGCGCTGCTCCCGCACGAATTCAACGACTTGGTCGCACGCGTGCGCAAGGTCGCCGAAGCCGTCGGCCGGCACGTCTAAAAAGCGCGCGCTGCGCCGCGCGCCGCAACTGGCCGAGGCTACGCCTTCATCCGCTCGATGTGAGCACCAAGGCCGTTCAGCTTTTCGTCGATCATTTCGTAGCCACGGTCGATGTGATAGACGCGGTTCACCTCAGTCACTCCATCGGCTTGCAAACCAGCGAGCACCAACGCTGCCGACGCGCGAAGATCGCTCGCCATGACCGGCGCCCCGCTCAGGCGCTCGACGCCTTTAATGATCGCGGTCGCACCGTTCAAAGAAATGTCCGCGCCCATGCGCTTCAACTCGGAAACGTGCATGTAGCGTTGCGGAAAAATCGTCTCGGTGATGACCGAAATCCCGCTCGTCTTTGAGAGCAACGCGCACATCTGCGCCTGCATGTCGGTGGGGAAACCGGGATACGGTTCCGTCGTGAGTTCGAGGGCTTTGGGCGCTCCATTTCCGGCGATGGTCATGGTGTTGCCGTTCGTGGTGATGTGATACCCGGAACGCTTCAGCGCATTGGTGACCTCGGTCAGATGCGAAGGATCGACGCGCCGCAAGGTGACTTCCTTGCCCGCGATGGCTCCAGCAACCAAAAAAGTTCCCGCCTCGATGCGATCCGGAATGACCGAATGCTCGGCGCCGTGCAGTTCTTTCACGCCTTCGATCACAATCCGCCGCGTCCCCGCACCTTCGATTTTCGCGCCCATCTTGATCAGGAAATTCGCCAGGTCCACGACCTCCGGTTCGGCGGCTGCGCTGTCGATGACCGTCACGCCCTCGGCGAGCACCGCGGCCATCATCACATTGTCAGTGCCCAGCACGGTCGGGCCGAGTTTGCCCCGCAGAGTCATCGAACTGCCACGCAGTTCGCCGGCAAAGACTTTGACGTTGCCGTTCTCGATCCGGTGCATTGCCCCGAGCGCCTCAAAACCTTTGAGGTGCAAGTCGATCGGCCGATCGCCGATGACACAACCACCCGGCAGTGAGACCGTCGCCTCCTTTTCCCGCCCGAGCAGCGGCCCGAGAACACAGACGGAAGCGCGCATCTTCCGCACGATTTCGTAAGGCGCCTCGGTGATGATCTTCTCCGCCTGCACCGTCACCACGCCGCTCGCCCGCTCCACCTGCGCCCCGAGGTGCGAGAGAATTTGCAGCATGTAATGAATGTCGCTGAGGTCCGGGACATTCTGAATGACGCAAGGCTCCTTCGTCAGCAGCGTCGCCGCGAGGATGGGCAACGCGGAGTTTTTTGAGCCGCTGATTTTGACGAATCCGGAAAGCGGTTTGCCGCCGTGAACGAGAATTTTATCCATAAGTTGCGAAGACGAATCGCTGGCGCCCTTGGTAGTCAGAGAGCACGCGGATGTCGTGATAATTGTGCTCCGCAAGCAGCGCACGCAATGCCTCGGCCTGGTCGTGTCCAAACTCCAGCGCCAACCGTCCGCGTAAGTGCTGGCGGGCTTCCGGGACAAAGCGGCGGAAAATTTCGAGCCCAGCCACGCCGCCGTCGAGCGCCAGGACCGGATCGCATCGCACCTCCGGCGCGAGCGCGGCAACCTCCGCGGTGTCGATGTAGGGCAGATTGGCGACGACAAGATCGTACGTGCCTTCGACGTCCGAGAAAAGATCGCTCGCCCGGAGGTGAAGGCGATCTTGCAGCAAATGGCGCGAAATATTTTCCTGCGCAAGTGCCAGCGCGTCGGCTGAAACGTCGACCGCTCCGACCGCTGCATCCGGCAGAGCCAGAGCCAGCGTCGCTGCGATCACCCCGCTCCCAGTGCCCACATCGAGCACCCGCTTCGGCGATGTGTTTCTTTCCCGTAGATCAGCGAGAATCAATTCACAAAGCTGCTCGGTTTCCGGCCGGGGAATCAGCGCCCGCTTGTCGGAAACGAAGGTTTTCCCGGCAAATTCAACAGTACCCAGCAGATGCTGGAGCGGCTCACGCTGCGCGCGCCGTTTCACCAAGTCGCGAAGCGGTGCGAGTTCTTGGTCATTCAGTGGGCGGTCGAACTCGAGATACAGCTCCATCCGCTTTTTTCCCAATACATGCGCGAGCAAATGCTCGATGTTTAACCGTGGACTTTCGACGCCATTCTTCTGGAAGTAGGCAGTCGTTGCCTGAATGACTTCGATTACGGTTTTCATCGGACCGGTTGTTCTACCGCCCGCCCCGAGGTTCCGCAAACTCCAACTCGTCCGCTGCCGGCTCCCAGTCTCTGGTTCGGCGCCCTTCTCGCCCGCGCTGCGCCGGATGCGAGTCCTTTGGCACCCACCCGTGAAGGATGCCTGAGCAGATGCCGAGATCCTAACTACTTCTGACACTGGTTTACCCAACTCCACCAGCCCGACGGTTGGGGCTTTGAACTCGGCAGTATTTCGTTTTCCTGGTAACTGCTTCCATCGCCGTTTCTTCCTTAATTTTTTTGGTCCAGAACCTTCGCGAACCTCATTGTCTTTCACTGAGGCTCATGATGGCACGCTCGTGTCCTCGCGATGGTTACAATGACCCTCAGGCAGATTGAAAAGTCGAACCGTATGCAAATGAAAACCCCACCGTTCGTTTCCGAACGGTGGGGTTACAGTACTGGCGACGTCCTACTTTCGCACAACCTAGAGATGCACTATCATCGGGGCTGCAGCGTTTCACTTCCGTGTTCGAAATGGGAACGGGTGGGGCCACTGCGCTAGGATCACCAGAAGTCTGACGAATTTGAGGCCACATTTAGGCTCTCTGGGGAGGTGTCTCACTGGGGGGATGAGTCGAACCTCAAATTCGCCAGACTTCTAGCGACCGTCCGAACCTCCGCGGTTCTGACGCTGGCGTCGCACTTCTGTTTAAAGAACCGGCTGATTCTCTGACATCTACATACAGGGATAACACAACCAACATGAGCTGAGTTTTATAAAATGGTTTTTCAACCTCCAATCAAGGAGGAGGAAAAGACCAAGCCGAACGGATTATTAGTAATTCTCAGCTGAACAACTGTCCTTGCGGTCGTTGCTTACACCGGAATCCTATCAACGTGGTGGTCTACCACGATCCTTCGGGGAAGAGTCATCTTGGGAGAGGCTTGGCGCTTAGATGCTTTCAGCGCTTATCCTTTCCGAACATAGCTACCCAGCACTGCCCTTGACAGGACAACTGGAACACCAGTGGTTCGTCAGACCCGGTCCTCTCGTACTAAGGTCTGAACCCCTCACTCTTCCTGCGCCCACAGCGGATAAGGACCGAACTGTCTCGCGACGTTCTGAACCCAGCTCGCGTACCACTTTAACCGGCGAACAGCCGGACCCTTGGGACCTTCTCCAGCCCCAGGATGTGATGAGCCGACATCGAGGTGCCAAACCCTGCCGTCGATATGAGCTCTTGGGCAGGATCAGCCTGTTATCCCTAGCGTACCTTTTGTCCGTTGAGCGATGGCAATTCCACATTAAACCACCGGATCACTTGGACCTACTTTCGTACCTGCTCGACTTGTAAGTCTCGCAGTCAAGCTGGCTTATATCCATATACTCGTCACCTGATTATCAACCAGGTTGAGCCAACCTTCGTACTCCTCCGTTACTCTTTGGGAGGAGACCGCCCCAGTCAAACTGACCGGCTGCCAGTGTCACTCGCCCAGATAATGGGTCGAGGTTAGATGCTTCAATCTCACAGGGTGGTGTTTCATTGGCGACTCATCATCCCCCGAAAGAGATGAATCAAAGTCTCCCACTTACGCTAAGCAATAAAATCGAAGCAACAGTGACAGCGTACAGTAAAGGTGCATAGGGTCTTTCCGTCCTACTGCGGGTAGGCGGCATCTTCACCGCCACTACAACTTCGCTGAGCTCCTCGTTGAGACAGCGGTCAACTCGTTACACGATTCGTGCAGGTCGGAACTTACCCGACAAGGAATTTCGCTACCTTAGGACCGTTATAGTTACGGCCGACATTCACGGGGACTTGGGCTC
>Ga0209181_10012479_pt1 | contig 10739 bp, 6 predicted proteins | sample MAT05_FD_187208 | JGI IMG/M metagenome (GOLD analysis project Ga0209181, IMG submission 187208) | Freshwater microbial communities from Lake Fryxell liftoff mats and glacier meltwater in Antarctica - MAT-05 (SPAdes) (version 2) | ecosystem: Environmental > Aquatic > Freshwater > Ice > Liftoff...
GCCAGATAAATTCTTTGAAAGCCTGTTTAAGGGTAACGGACTGTTTTGCTTCGCTCATTGCACTTTATTTTTTTAATGAGTGCAAAGGTAATGGTTGGGTAAAATTTAGCTTTGGAAAGATTGAGGGATGGTGGGTAGGAGGTTGCTGCAAAAGTATGTTTGTGGGATTAACAGGTGCACCTAAGTGTTATAAAAAATGGATGAGCGGAGTTACTGACTGTTGCTAAACGTCTTCAATTCGGATAACCATTTCAGAGAATATGAAAATTTACAAACAGGGTTGAATGTTAGTCTGTCCATTTTGATTACCTCAACTGTCCATTTTGATTACCTCAACTGTCCATTTTTTATAAACCTGTTTTACCTGGGCGTTTGTTTTGGGAATTCAGGTGTGATGACATAGAATGGCGAGCCGAGCACCTTACCATTATAGCAGGGCTTATTGCGAGGGGAACACCAGGATAGTTAGCTAAAATAATCCAGTTTTACGTTGAAGCCAAAATTATGAATGCATTTAAAATGGAAATTAAATTTCCTCTAGAATATGGGTTAAAAAGGTATGCGCTTATTTTCTGCATCGCAAGAGATAGTTATTTTGTTTTAAACGCAAACTGTTGCGGCCGGGACATTAATTTTGATTAAAGAACGTATAAGGGATAATTAATTGGAATCCTTCAACCTTGCAGATGGCACGAGATATCCTTTTCTGTAAATTAGTTCTTCATATAACTGCTTTGAACTTTAATGTTATTGTATTCCGCAATCTTCGTGCTGGAGGTTGTTTGATTTCACGTAGACAGTTAACAAAAAATAATAGTTTCATAACAATCATAGTTACCTGTTGCAAGGGCTAATAATTACTTTTGAAACATGTATAAAGAGGAAAAGTTGGAGGACTCAAAACTGATGACTCTGCTCGCAGATGGCAGCGAGTATGCTTTTAAAATATTGTACAGCCGCTACAGTAACCGTATCTATAAACAAGCTGTTCGCTATCTGAAATCTCCCGTTCTTGCACAGGAAATTGTGCAGGATGTTTTTTTATCATTATGGTTTGAGCGAACAAAAATGAAAACCGATAGTCCAGTTGAAGCATGGTTAATTACAGTCGCCAAAAACAAATTGATTAACCAGTTCAGAAAGTTAGCTAAAGAAAATAGCGCTACCGTTTTCTTTGAAAAAGAGTTTTCTACATGTAAACTGGAAGCAGAGAAAAAACTGATGAATGCTGAGCTTGAAAAGCTGGGCAGTTCTATAATTAACCTGCTTCCTCAAATGCAAAAGCAGGTTTACTATTTCGCAAAAGTTGAAGATTTGTCTTACAATGAAATAGCTGACAGATTAAATATTTCTCCACTTACCGTTAAAACGCACATGGCCCGGGCATTGTATAATATCCGGAAATCCCTGAAACAATATGGTATTACTGCCTCCCTTCTTTTAATGCAATTTCTGCTTTAAAAAATATTTTGCATTCAGGTACTCCTTTAGAATATTTTTTATGTATTACTTAATAAGTGTGTATTTTTTTTGATGGTATTCAGCGGAAAAAATCAAGCTAGTGTTTAATTCATTCACAAAATCTATAAAAAGGCAAGAGATTAATAAAGCACATTATGAGTGATGAATTAAGATATTCAGTATTACTAAAAAAGTACCTGGAAAACACAATCCTTAGTGAGGAACTCATTGAGCTATTCAATATGAGTCAGGATAAAAATTCCCTGAAAATCTTAGGGGATAGGATTGGTCATGATTTGAATGCAAATCTCCAGGATGATAACCCTGATTTACAGCCGGCAACCGCAGACGAGATATACCGCAACATACTGGCATCTGATAAAAATACCAGGAGAATTTTTTCGTCAATTAATACAAAGACGGTAATGCAGGTTTTGTCTGTTGCGGCAATGGTGTTGGTATTGGTATTTGGGGCTGTATTTTTTTATGGTAAAACTGGCAAAGAAGTTACACCCGTTTCATCCGTATCCTTGATTGGAATCAATAGAATTAAAAACGTAAACCAATCGAAACTTCCAGTTGAATTATCTTTGGAAGACGGCAGCCAGGTGAAATTATCTCCCAATTCTTCTTTGAGTTATCCAGAACATTTTTTGAATACCAAAAGAGAAGTTTACCTCACAGGCGAAGCAGTGTTTGTGGTTGCAAAAAATCCAGAAAAGCCTTTTTTCGTGTACTATAATAATATTGTTACAAAAGTGCTGGGCACGTCCTTTAAAATCACAACCAATCCGGCAAACAGAAATGCAGAAGTATCTGTACTAACTGGAAGGGTGCAGGTATTTGAAAATGAAAATTCAGCTTCCGGTAATTACGCAATGCAAACCGCAAAGAGTGTAATTCTTATGCCAAATCAAAAAGCAACGTACAATACAGTGCTTCGTGATTTTAGAACAACACTGGCCGATACAATACAACTGCTTGTGCAGCATGTTGCACCGGTCGATTCTTCAAAAAATATGCATCCTGCGGAGTCATTTCTTTTTGAAAAAGCTACAAGCGTGCAACTGATATTTTTGCGTTTGCAGCGACTGTATGGTATAGAAATTATGGTGGAAAATGAGCACATTAATCATTGTGTTTTTACGGGAGACGTTTCCAGACAGGAGATGTTGGAAAAGCTGAAAATTATTTGCCTTACCATCGGAGCAACCTATGAAATCAGGGGAACAAAAATTTGGGTATCCGGCAAAGGCTGTAACTGATGCTATATATAAACTAAACCTTCAAAACTAATAAATACCATGACCTGATTAAAAACAAAAAAACCGATAATGCTCTAACATTACCGGTTTTACGCAAATACCTTTCGGTATGCTCATTTTGCCCGCAAAAGACATTTTTAACGACTAAAACTTTTCAAATTTATGAAAAAAAAGCAAATCTTCATTGCTTTAATCTTTATTGTCATGAAGTTTACAATTGCACAGTTTCTTATTTCTACCTTGTTTACCACCTGTTTGCTTGCAACAGATGTAAAAGCACAATCGGTACTGGACAAAGAGGTTAGCATTAAAATAACCAATATCAAATTATACAAAGTATTTCAGTTAATTGAAAAGCAAACCAACGCAAGGTTTAACTACAGCGAAAATTCGATCAACGTAGATAAACTGGTAAGCTATAAAGCAAAGAATAAAAAGTTAAAAATTTTATTGAATGAAATCCTATCTCCCTTTTCAATTAAATTTCAGGAGGAAAATGGACTGATCGTACTTTATGCTGACCCACTGCAACATGCGGACGGGTTGCCGGAAAATAGATACGGATTATCTGTTGGTTTTGCAGCGGAGGATCATATTATAACCGGTGTTGTTACGGATGACATGGGTAAGCCATTGGCAGGCGTTACAATTAAAGTAGTTGAAAATGGGTTCATTGCGCTTTCTGGCGAAAATGGTTTCTATAGTACCAGCGTGCCGGATTTAAAATCAACGCTTGAGTTTAGTTTTGTTGGATTTAGTACTCAACGCATAAGCCTGAATGCCAATACAAAAATTAATGTGAGCTTAAAACCAACAACAATTGCACTGAATGATGTGGTTGTAACGGCTCTTGGTATATCCAGAAAAAAACGATCTTTAGGCTATGCGATGGCAGACATTAAGGGTGCAGATTTAACCAATGGGGGAACTTCAAATCTTGTTAAATCACTTGATGGTAGAATGAGCGGAGTTAATTTTACACAGGCCAGTACAGATCCTGCAGGTTCTGTATTTATCACCATTCGTGGAGCTACCAGTTTGAGTTTGCCTAACTCAACTGCTAACAGTCAGCCATTGTATATCATTGATGGAATTCCATTGGGTAAAACAGATATTACCAATAAAAATGGGGTGGATTTTGGTAACCTGCTTTCTCAATTAAACCCGGAAGATATTGAAAGTATTTCTGTGCTGAAGGGTGCTAGTGCAGGTGCATTATACGGATCTCAAGCTGGTAATGGTGTTATTATGATTACCACTAAATCCGGTAAAGGCGGTAAACAAGGAATTGGCGTATCGTTTAATTCTTCCATGGTAATTGATAAGCCGTACAATTTTTTTGAAACTCAAACTGATTACGGTGTAGGAATTAGAAGCTCTGTTGTTATTCCCGGTGGCGGCTATGACTGGGGCCCAAAGCTTGATGGATCATTTAATATTAACAGGTGGAATATGCTTACCCAGGCAAATGAACAAGTACCTTTTTTAGCCACCAAAGAAAACCGGTTGCAACAGTTTATGCAGAATGGTGCTACCAATAATTATAATGTTAGTGTTACGGGCAATTCCGATAAAGGCGGATTCCGTTTCTCTGTAGGAAAAATGACTAACACCGGAATAATGCCCAATAACGCTACAGATAGGATGACCTTTAATGTAAATGCAAATTACAACATCACTAAAAAGGTTAAACTATCTGTTAGCAGTAATTATGTTTCGCAATATTCACCTAATAAATCAGCTTCTAATAATCAGGCAGTTGAATTATTGACGTTTGCCTTTTTAGCACATTTTCAGCCAATCAAAGAAATGCAGAATATTTGGTTAAAGGGGTACGAGGGAATAAGACAAAATGCACCGGCATTTAAAACCAATGGTGATCCTTATGCAGACAATCCCTATATGTTTACTAAAGGTGAAATTAATACCTATCGAAAAGATAACTTTTTTGGTAAGGCCGAATTGGAATGGAAATTATCGAACCCTTTGAAACTATTGCTTAGAACAGGTATGGATTACAATGGAGACAATTACGAATACAAATTGGCAAAAGGTTTTGTAGATGTAAATAACAAGGATGGCAGGTATTCAGTACAAACACAAAGTACGTTTTCTGTAAACTCAGATATTATGCTGCACTGGAATAAAGATTTTAGAAAAATTTCTACCAGTGCAACGGTTGGTTATAATTACGTATATGGCAACTCTTATGATTACACTGCAAGGGCTGATAAACTGGTTCGTGCCAACGATTATAGTCTAAATAATGCTGTAGCAGGAACCTTGACTTCAAACAATACGTGGGGTATTGGTAAAACGCAAAGCGGCTACATCACTACCCAGGTGGGATATAACAATAAAGTGTATGTTGATCTTTCCGGCAGATATGACCAAAGTGGTATTTTGGAGGAAGATAAGAACCATCATTTTTATCCTTCGGCAGCTCTTAGCTGGATTACTTCCGAAACTTTTAAACTTCCTTCTTTTGTAAACTTATTTAAATTGAGAGGTGGTATAGCACAGGTTGGCCATGGTATTGGTAAACCAAGGAGCAACAATACTTTCAGCTTTAATCCGGTAGATTACGGGGCTGTAAAAATATTAAATATCGGCGGGCAGTTGGTTGATCCAAATATTAAGTCTGAGATAACCAATTCTTATGAAGGTGGTTTTGATCTGGCACTTTTAAAAAACCGTATTGCGATCGATTTTACATTTTTCAAAAAAACGCATGAAAATCAGCAAGATTTTATTCCAACTTCACCAGGCACAGGTTATTCCGGTATGTTATCAAATGTAGGAACTGTGGAGGCAAAAGGGATTGAAATAGGCGTAAAGTTTGTTCCCGTAAAAACAAAAAACTGGAATTGGGATTTATCTGCCTTTTATACTAAAACTGATGCGCATATCACTAAACTTTCAAAAGCCTATATTCCGAATGGATACACGTTTTATGGTAATGGACCCAACGTAAATATCAGGATGGCGGAGGGTGACAGGATTGGCACCATGTGGGAAAATAATGTATTTGAAAGGATGCCATCTACCAGTAAATATGCGGGAATGATTGTGTTGGATAATACAGGAAACTGGAAGTACTCCACGGCGGAGAAGGACCGGAAATCTATAGGGAATTATAACCCTGATTTTATTCTTGGATTAAATTCGTCGGTTCGGTATAAAGGATTTAGATTATCCGTAGTCGCAAGCTTTAGGGCAGGGGGGCAATATGTTTCAAATGTAACACGGCGTGCGGTTACCAATGGACACTCCTTACTTACAATAGGTGATCTGGTTAACGGTACCAATGATTATACAAGTGGCGGACGTGATGCAGCATCTGGTGGCTTAAGGTGGCCTGCATGGCAAACTATGAAGTATCCTTACATGGCTGCACTCGTGAAAAATTATGCTAATTATGGTGCTTATGCGCAGGATGCATCTTATTTTAAAGGCGTGTGGTTAAAACCAGGAGGAGATCCAAAAAATGATGCCGATTATATCGTAAATGGGGCTGATTCGCTGGCAACATTTTACGGTCTTCCCGGATTGGTGCTGGGAGCTCAATACTGGAGTTTTGGCCAAACACTTATCCGGGATGCCACCAATTTAAAAGTTAAAGAAATCGTATTTGAATATACCGTTCCTTCCAAATTTCTGGAGCGTTGTAAACTTCAAAACTTTACCGTGGCTTTAGTAGCAAGAAATATTTTGCAGTGGAATAAAAGCGGCGAAAAAAGTGATCCTGAAGCAGCCTTTGAAGGAATCGGTGTAAACCAGGGCATCATTGGTAAGGCGTTGCCATCAGTGGCTTCTTATGGATTTAAATTGTCAGTTAACTTTTAGTTTACCCTTAATCTTTTATTGAAATGAAAAAGTTTATAATCATAATAATTTGCCAGGTATTCATTTTTTCATCCTGTCAAAAATCAACTTTTAGAGAAAGTGAATTACTGGCAAAACGGGATGCGCTCGAATCTGCAGAACCAAACCTGCTTTTATCCTCTGTAATACAAAAGAGTGCGTTTCTTTACCAGAATAAAGGGGGGCTTGGGGCTAAAAACCTTGCTGTTACTGTTCAGTATTTGGAAGGCAATAGAAACAGTGATGATAACACTTATCTTAACTTTAGGTTACCCGGTACAGATTTGTATGAATACACGGGCGTAATTAAATTGATCAATGCGGCGGTTGAAGATGTAAATAAAAAAGGATTGAAAGCGCATGAAGGCGTATTCAGAATATTTCAATCTTTAATGTGGTCGACCGTTACAGATTTGTATGGGGATATTTTTTATACCGAAGGGCTTCGTGGACAGGATGGAATTCTTTTTCCAAAATTTGATGAGCAAAAGGATATTTACATTGCTTTGATTCAAAATTTGAAAGATGCAGCCCAGTTACTTGCCGATGGAAAAGAACCGCTTGATAAAGCGTATGATGTAATGTATTCCGGCGATAAAGCCAAATGGATTAAACTGGCTAATTCAATGCGTTTACGGTTATTGATGCGCCAAAGCAATAAGGTATCCGCCGTAGCCGAAATACAGGCACTGGCATTGTTACCATTGTTAAGTGATGTTACTGATAACGCCGCAATTTCTTATATTAATGGCGATAGAACAATGGCCTCTCCAATGGGAAGTGCCAATGTAGACATAACAGGCGGTTTTCTTATTTTCAGACCAAGCAAAAATTTGATTGACACGCTAAAAGCATTGAACGATGAGCGCCTAAAAGTATGGGTGGCTCCCATAGAAAAACCATGGGCTGCTACCATAGACTCTGTTAATTTAAACGGGGGCAAAAGAACAATATATCAAAAGGGGTACACCTATAACTACCAGTGGGAATACATTGACAGGAACAATGCGAAAATTAAAACAGTACTTCCTTTTATTGTTGACTCTATGACTACCTATGCAGGGTATCCTGCCGGGATTTCTGTTCAGGTGCTTAATTCAAATGGCAGTTACGATTTTCCCGATACAAAAATGAATTACAAAATTTCAACACTGACTAAACTGTTTAATGAAAATGCAAACCCGCTGATAAAAGCAACCGTAATGCAGGTGGATGAAGTACAGTTTTTGCTGGCAGAAGCAGCCGTAAAAGGATGGATTACCGGTAGTGCCGAAACTTTTTATAAGAAAGGGGTGGAGATGGCATTGAAGCGCTGGGGAGAGCCATTGCCAGGCAATTATTTTGATAATCCTATAGCAGCTTTTCCATCTGTTAAAAATGACCAACTGGCTAAAATTGGTCTCCAGAAATGGCTTGGATTATTTATGATGGGTATTGAATCCTTTGCAGATTACAGAAGAACAAGGGTGCCTTATCTTGAAACTAATGGGGCTTTAAATACAACTGTCAATCCTTTTCCACTTAGATACCGCTATCCTGAATCTGAGTTTAAAAACAATTTGGCTAACTACCAGACAGCAGTAGGACGATTGGATAAGGGAGACATAGAGTTTTCAAAAATGTGGTTGTTGCAATAAACTGTTTTTTTTATAAAAATTAATAAAAATGAAGAACTGTTTTTTAAAGGCTGGTGCGTTTTTTATAGCCCTGGTTTTGCTTATTTCCGGCACACAGGCGCAAACTGCAATTACACCTGCAACAGCGCTTAATCATTACCTCAATAATGGAGATAAACTGTTTGCATGGAAGGTAAAAGAATCCTACTATATCGGAGATGTAATATGTTACAGCATTGAGCTGACTTCGCAAAAATGGCGGGAGTACACCTGGGTTCACCAGTTGAATGTATTAGTACCCAAACAAATCAAATACAATGAAGCCCTGTTGTTTATTACCGGCGGAAGTATTAACAAAGAAGGGCATCCTAACTGGAGTGGAAAAGGGGACGGGCTTACAGAAAGTTTTAGTGAAGTAGCCAGGCAAAACAGCGCAATTGTTGCAGTGTTGAAGCAAACGCCCAATCAACCTTTATATGACAGTTTAACAGAAGATGCACTGATTTCTTTTACACTTCATCAATTTAAAAACGATGGAGATTATTCATGGCCATTGCTTTTTCCGATGGTGAAAAGTGCAAAGCGTGCCATGGATGCGGTTCAGGAATTTTCTAGCCAAATGCTAAAAAAGGAGGTCAGTGACTTTATAGTTTCCGGAGCTTCAAAGCGTGGGTGGACAACCTGGTTAATTGGAGCCAATGATAGCAGGGTTGCCGCTATTGCCCCTATGGTAATTGATATGCTCAACATGCCGGTAAGTATGAATTACCAGATAAAAGTGTGGAATGATTACAGTGTACAAATTGAAGATTACGTAAAACTTGGCATCGTCCAGGATATCGGATCGGGTAGTGGTAAAGCACTCACCGCCATGATTGATCCATATAGCTACCGAAAAAAGTTGACTATGCCCAAAATGATTTTTATGGGTACAAACGATGAATACTGGCCAATTGATAATATCAAAAATTACTACGATAGTATTCCTGGCCAGAACCTGATACACTATATTCCCAATGTTGGGCATAGCATGGGCGATAAGCAGGAAGCAATGAAAAACCTTAGTGCATTTTTCGGGATGACGCTCGCAAAAAAGCCTTATCCGGTTTGCAAATGGAAAACATCCGAAAGCAGCAAAGGTGTAAAGCTGACTGTTAAAGCAACTTCTGATCGGTTAGTAGATGTTATTATCTGGACAGCCAGTTCAAAAGATCTTGATTTCAGGAATGATACCTGGGAATCGAAGAGCCTGGGCATCAAAAATAAATCAAAAGTGGTTACTACAAAATCCTTTCCTGCAGATGGTTACCTGGCTTTTTATCTGAACCTGAAGTATAAAGATGCCAATGGCGGCGAGTACACGGAAAGTACCAGGGTATTTATGACCGATGATAAAAAAATACTTTAGCAAAAACACCATAATGAGATTGTATATAAAACTCTTCCTGGTATTTGCTATACAGGGTTTTGCATTGCTTGCAAATGCCCAGGTGCAGGATTCAGCAACAGCTAAATCCAAAGAAGTTAAAGCAGCTCTTCCTTCTTACCGAAAGATGCTTGATATAGCTTATAGCAAGGATGATAAAGAGAACACGATGGATGCTTATTTCCCCCACAGTTTTACAAATGCTAAAGTAATTGTTTACCTGCATGGCAGCGGATGGACAGGTGGAGATAAAAGTGAGTTACCGGAAATGTTAATTGATGAACTGGTTGGTAAACAAAACTACATTGTAATATCTGCTAATTATCGTTTGATCAGGGATGGTAAAAACAGGTTTCCTGCACAGATGGAAGATGTAAGCAAATTGTTTTCATTTATAGCTGCCAGTGCAAAAAAATATCATTTCAACGGAAATGAAATAGCATTAATGGGAGGCAGTGCAGGCGGATTAATGGCTATGTTGTATGCCTACGGATATGATACAGCAAAGCAGGTAAAAACAGTCATTGATTTTTGGGGGCCGACAGATCTGGCGGATAAGGCGGTAAGAGCGAATAACCGGGATGCGGATGAAAAAGTAACCAATCTTTTAGGGACAACTGATGCTACTGCAAAAATTTGTTTTGATGCAAGTCCGTTTTACCGGCTTACAAAAGAAACCGGTGTTCCAACGATTTTATTTCACGGAGGTAAAGATCCGCTGGTGCCCGTTAGCCAGGCAGATAAAATGTACCAGAAACTTTTAGCCCTGAATATTCCTGCCCGATACGAATATTATCCGGAGGAAAAACATGGGATGAAAGGAGCTGCCGGTTTGGATGTGTTTATTAAAACAGTGGCCTGGTTGAAAAATTATTTTCCTGCTTTATAAAAAATATTAAATATGCGTTTACAAAAATCGATCGTTTCCATCTTTCTTTCCTGTGTGGTATTTGCTGCAGTGGGGCAGCAAAGCGAAGCACGGCTTCCTGCGTCAAAGAATGGTTTTGTAGTAATTGCTCACCGGGGCAGCCATCTTGTAAAGCCAGAAAATACCCTGGCTGCAATTGAAGCAGCTATTCATGAAGGTGCCGACTATGTAGAGGTAGA
>Ga0209181_10012480_pt1 | contig 10739 bp, 12 predicted proteins | sample MAT05_FD_187208 | JGI IMG/M metagenome (GOLD analysis project Ga0209181, IMG submission 187208) | Freshwater microbial communities from Lake Fryxell liftoff mats and glacier meltwater in Antarctica - MAT-05 (SPAdes) (version 2) | ecosystem: Environmental > Aquatic > Freshwater > Ice > Liftoff...
TCTGTCCCGAAATGCTATAGATTTAGTAGCTGCTCACGCAGTCATTGTGCGGGCCAGCCACGGTTTTTGTGCCAAACGCTGGGCTTCAAATGCCTTGATCTTGTCGGCGTGGCGCAGGGTCAGGCCAATGTCGTCAAAGCCGTTGAGCAGGCAGTATTTGCGAAAGGCCTGCACGTCAAACGCAATCTCTTCGCCCTGGGGTTTGACGATGACCTGGCGCTCCAGATCGATGGTGAGCTGGTAGCCAGGGAAAGCCAAGGCCTCGCTGAACAGCTGGTCGACCAGCGCGTCGCTGACCACGATGGGCAACAGGCCGTTCTTGAAGCTGTTGTTGAAAAAGATGTCGGCATAGCTGGGCGCAATGATGGCGCGAAAGCCATACTGGTCCAGCGCCCAGGGTGCATGCTCGCGCGAAGAGCCGCAGCCGAAATTCTTACGCGCCAGCAAAATGGACGCGCCCGCATAGCGCGGCTGGTTCAATACAAAGTCTGGGTTGGGTTTGCGGCTGGCCGGGTCTTGGCCCGGAAAACCTGCGTCCAGGTAGCGCCACTCGTCAAACAGATTTTCGCCAAAACCGGTCTTGCGTATGGACTTGAGAAATTGCTTAGGGATGATGGCGTCCGTATCCACGTTCTCCCGGTCCATGGGTGCAACCAGGCCCCTGTGGATGGTGAACTTGTTCATTTTTTGCCTGCGCCTTCAATTTTTTCGCCGGCCTTCTGGATGTCTTGGCCCACACCTTTTACAGTATTGCAAGCGGTCAACAGCAACAGGGCAGATGCGCACACAGCGTAAACAATGGTTTTCATGGTTAAGTCCTAGGTAGGGTGGGGGTTAACTGAATTTACGAATATCAACAAAATGGCCGTGGATGGCGGCGGCGGCGGCCATAGCTGGGCTCACCAGATGGGTACGGCCACCAGCGCCTTGGCGCCCTTCGAAGTTGCGGTTGCTGGTGGAGGCGCAGCGTTCACCCGGCTCCAGCCGGTCTGCATTCATGGCCAGGCACATCGAGCAGCCGGGCTCGCGCCACTCAAATCCAGCCGTTTTGAAGATTTCGTGCAGGCCTTCGCGCTCCGCCTGGTCTTTCACCAATCCGGAGCCCGGTACCACCATTGCCAGTTTGATGTTCTTGGCTACTTTTTGACCCAGCTTCTTCACCACTGCAGCGGCTTCGCGCATGTCTTCAATGCGGCTGTTGGTGCAAGAGCCGATAAAAACTTTGTCAACAAACAAATCGTCCAGCGCTTTGCCAGGCTCCAGCCCCATGTAGGTCAAAGCACGCTCGATGGCACCCCGTTTGTTGGTGTCTCTTTCTTTCTCTGGGTCGGGTACGCGGGCATCAATGCCCAGCACCATTTCGGGCGAGGTACCCCAGGTCACTTGCGGCACGATCTGGCTGGCGTCCAGCTCGACGAGTGTGTCGAAATGCGCACCCACATCAGAATGCAGCGTCTTCCAGAAGGACACGGCCTGGTCCCATTCCACGGCTGCGGCTTCAGGGCTCGTGGCATTGGCACCGGGTGACAGGGGGCGCCCTTTGACGTAGTCAATGGTTTTTCCATCTACTGCTACCAAGCCGGCGCGTGCACCGGCTTCGATGGCCATATTGCAGACCGTCATGCGGCCCTCCATGCTCAAAGCGCGGATGGCAGCGCCGCCGAATTCGATGGTGTACCCCGTGCCGCCCGCGGTGCCGATCTTGCCGATGATGGCCAGTACGATGTCCTTGGCGGTAATGCCTTGGGCAACAGAGCCTTCGACTTTGACCAACATGTTCTTGGCCTTTTTGGCCAGCAGCGTTTGTGTGGCCATTACGTGCTCCACCTCGCTGGTGCCAATGCCATGGGCCAGCGCGCCAAAAGCGCCGTGCGTGGAGGTGTGGGAATCACCGCAGACGACGGTCATGCCGGGCAAGGTGGCACCGTTTTCAGGGCCGATGACGTGGACAATGCCTTGGCGCTTGGACAGGAAAGGAAAATAAGCTGCAGACCCGAATTCGCTGATATTGGAGTCCAACGCCATGATCTGTTCTTTGCTGGTCGCGTCGGTGATGCCGTCGTAGCCGCGTTCCCAGCCAGTGGTCGGAGTGTTGTGGTCGGCGGTGGCGACGATGGAGCTGACGCGCCAGACTTTGCGGCCGGCCACGCGCAGGCCTTCAAAGGCCTGCGGGCTGGTCACTTCATGGACCAGATGGCGGTCGATGTAGAGAATCGATGTACCGTCGTCTTCGGTGTGGACAACGTGGTCGTCCCACAATTTATCGTACAGCGTACGGCCACTCGTTTGCGTGCTGGTGCTTGCCATGGTGTTCCTTGATAAGGGGTGATTTTATGCCGTAGGATTAGGGGCTGCCTGGGACTGCGTCAGGTGATCGACCAGCAGCCTCGCAGTGCGGGGCAGGGTGGAGAAATCCCTCGCTACGAGGTCTATGCTGCGCTGGGCCCAGACATCGGTCAGGGGGATGTCCGCCAGGGCGCCCACGCCCTGCATCAGCGCAAACGCCTGCTGTGGCATCACGCCAATGCCCAGGCCGTTGTGGATCATGCGGCACATGGCGTCTAGCCCGGTGACCTGGATGCGCAGCTTGATTGTTCGGCCCAGTTGGGCGGCGGCGTTGCGCATGGCCAGGTAGATGGAGCTGTTGGAATGCAGGCCTACCAGGTCAAACGCGAGTGCGTCTTTAAAGGAGATGGTGCTGTACTGTGTCAAGGCATGCCCTGTGGGAACGATCAGCACCAATTGGTCCTGGCGGTAGGGTACGCGCTGCAGTTCACCCGTCCCGCCCGCTGTGTTGCAAATCCCCAAGTCGGCGGCACCTTCTTGCACCGCGCGAATGACCTCGCTGCTTAAGTGCTCTTCGAGGTCGATCTTCACCTCTGCGTGATGGCGGCTGAACGCACCTAAGTCTTCCGGGAGAAACTGAACGATAGCGGAGATGCTGGCATGGATGCGTACATGACCGCGCACCCCGTCGGCATATTCGCTGAGCTCGCTTTGCATTTTTTCCAGGCTGAACAACACGGTGCGCGCATGGTGCAACAGGCTTTCGCCAGCTGGGGTAAGGTCTACGCCACGTGTGTGCCGGTACAGCAGTGTGGTGTCCAGTGTGGCTTCAAGATCACTGAGGCGCTTGCTCACGGCGGATGGTGCAATGAATTCGCGCTCCGCCGCTTTGGCGATGCTGCCGAGCTCGTACACCGCAACAAACAATTGCAGCGAAGTGAGGTCAATGCGGCGGGGAAAACTGCGTTCTGTGTTTTTCATGGGATGCATGACATCGTAATTTACGATGCTTTGCTATTTTCCCAAATTAAGTGTCTTCTTGACATCGTATTGCACGATGGGTAATATGCCGTGACATGTGCGCGAACTGGTAACTGGCCTGTGTCAGACGTAACAAAGCCGCTGGGAGTCGCCAACCAGCGGCTTGTGTTCTGGGGTCGGGCCCCTTGGGAGTTAGCGCTGGCTGATAGGCAGCACGTCGCGGCTCACAGAGCCCGTGAACAACTGGCGTGGACGACCAATTTTGTATTCGGGATCGCCAATCATTTCATTCAACTGTGCAATCCAACCCACGGTACGTGCGAGGGCGAAGATGGCGGTAAACAAAGGCACAGGAATGCCAATGGCGCGCTGCACGATGCCGGAGTAGAAATCGACATTAGGGTAGAGCTTGCGCTGCACGAAGTAGTCGTCTTCCAATGCGATCTTCTCTAGTGCCATTGCCAGCTTGAACAGCGGGTCGTTTTCCAGGCCCAGTTCGGCTAGCACTTCCTTGCAGGTCTCTTGCATGAGCTTGGCGCGTGGGTCGTAGTTCTTGTACACACGGTGGCCAAAGCCCATCAGCTTCACGCCTGAGTTTTTGTCCTTGACCTTTTCCATGAACTCGCCAACCTTGCTGATCCCACCCATTTTCTGGATGTCTTCCAGCATGTTCAGGCAAGCTTCGTTGGCGCCACCATGGGCTGGTCCCCACAGGCAGGCCACGCCGGCAGCAATGGCCGCAAAAGGGTTGGTGCCAGAAGAGCCGCACAGCCGCACAGTGGAGGTAGATGCGTTTTGCTCGTGGTCAGCATGCAGTGTGAAGATGCGGTCCAGCGCGCGTTCGATGACCGGGTTGACCACATAGGGCTCGCAGGGCGTAGCAAACATCATGTGCAAGAAGTTGCCGGCGTAGCTCAGGTCGTTCTTGGGGTACATGTAGGGCTGGCCCACGGTGTACTTGTAGGCCATTGCCACAAGGGTCGGCATTTTGGCAATCAGGCGTATCGCTGAAATGTCGCGGTGCTCCGGATTGGTGATGTCGGTGCTGTCATGGTAGAAGGCCGATAGGGCACCAACAAGGCCGGTCATGATGGCCATGGGGTGCGCGTCGCGGCGGAATCCACGCAGGAAAAACTGCATCTGCTCGTTGACCATGGTGTGTTGGGTCACACGTCTGGTGAAGTCTGCCTTGCCAGCTGCATCGGGCAGGTTGCCATACAACAGAAGGTGGCAGGTTTCCATGAAATCGCAGTTGGTGGCCAATTGCTCAATGGGGTAACCGCGGTACAGCAGTTCGCCCTTGTCGCCATCGATGTAGGTGATCGCTGACTGGCACGACGCGGTGGACAAAAAGCCCGGGTCATAGGTGAACATACCGGTTTGCGCGTAGAGCTTGCGGATGTCCACTACGTCGGGGCCGACGCTGCCTTGGTAGACCGGCAATTCGACACTCGGGCTGCCGTTACTGAATGACAGCGTGGCTTTGTTGTCAGCTAGTTTCATTTTTTACCTTTCAACAGTTTTTCTCAACATACTCAAAACCTCGTGCACATCATTCTGGTCCAGCGCCTCAGATACGTCGGCCAATGACTTCCGCGCCAATTGCACATCCAGCAAATCGTTGTCGCTCAGGTCCATCAATAAACCCAATGCATGGGCTTGGCGAACCGTCAGCGACGTCTGGAAGTTCTTGAAAAACCTCTCGATGAACAAATCATTTTCCAGCAAACCTCGGCGGCACCGCCACCGCAGTTTGCTCAGAGCCCGTTCGCCCAGCAGTTCGTCATCAAGTTCGTGCATATTCATCAGACCGTGCGCAGCACCATCATTTCTTTGATCTTGCCAATTGCCTTTGTCGGGTTCAGACCCTTGGGGCAGACATCAACGCAATTCATGATGGAGTGGCAGCGGAACAACCGGTACGGATCTTCCAGATTATCCAGTCGCTCCCCAGTGGCTTGGTCGCGGCTGTCTGCCAAGAAGCGGTAGGCCTGTAGCAGGCCGGCTGGGCCCACAAACTTGTCGGGATTCCACCAAAAGCTTGGGCAGCTGGTGGAGCAGCTTGCACACAAAATGCACTCGTACAGGCCATTGAGCTCTTCACGCTCTTCCGGGCTTTGCAGTCGTTCTTTCTCGGGTGGAACCGTATCGTTGATCAGGTACGGTTTGATGGAGTTGTACTGTTTAAAGAACTGCGTCATATCCACGATCAAATCGCGGATAACAGGCAGTCCGGGCAAGGGTTTCAATACAATTTTGCCCGGCAGGGTCAGCATATTGGTGAGACAAGCCAAGCCATTTTTGCCATTGATGTTCATGGCGTCTGATCCGCAAACGCCTTCACGGCAGGAGCGACGGAAAGAGATGCTTGGGTCGACAGCCTTGAGCTTATTCAATGCGTCGAGCAACATGCGCTCGTGACCATCGAGTTCCACCTCGATATCCTGCATGTAAGGTTTGGCGTCTTTGTCCGGATCGTAACGGTAGATGGAAAAAGTGCGTTTGGTCATATTCGATCTCTTTTAGTCAGTTGGGGGCAGAGCTAAAGTTCTGTCCCACAAGGTATCAGAATGTACGGGTCTTCAGTGGCACGGATTCAACAGTCAGCGGTTTCATTTGCACGGGCTTGTAGGACAGGCGGCTGCCTTCGCTGTACCAGAGCGAGTGTTTGTGCCAGTCGGTATCGTTGCGGCCATTCGGATTCTCTGGGGTATCACCGTAATCATTTACAGAGTGCGCTCCACGGCTCTCCTTGCGGGCAGCGGCCGACACGATGGTGGCTTGTGCCGACTCGATCAAGTTTTCTACTTCCAGCGCTTCGATACGCGCGGTGTTGAATACTTTGGACTTGTCTTTGAGACCAATCTTGTTGACGCGCTCACGCAATTCGGCAATTTTGACTACGCCCTCGTCCATAGTGGCTTGGGTCCGGAACACACCCGCATATTGCTGCATAGCCGCGCGCAAGTCGTTGGCTACGTCCTGTGCGTATTCTCCATCTGTTGCGTTGTCGAGCCGCGCCAGTCGGGCCATTGTCTTGTCGGCAGCACCGTCAGGCAAACTCTTGAACGCCGTCTTTTTGTTGTGCTCAACAATGTGGTTGCCCGCTGCGCGTCCGAACACCAGTAAATCCAGCAAGGAGTTGGTACCCAGGCGATTCGCGCCGTGCACGCTGACGCAAGAACACTCACCCACGGCATAGAGGCCATTCACGACCTGGCTCTTGTTGTCTGCGTCTTGTGTGACTACCTGACCATGGATATTGGTGGGGATGCCACCCATTTGGTAATGGATGGTGGGCACGACTGGAATGGGTTCGCGGGTGATGTCAACGTTGGCGAAGTTGTGGCCAATTTCGAACACCGATGGCAGGCGTTTTTTGATGGTGTCCACCCCCAGGTGGGTCATGTCCAGGTTGATGTAATCTTTGTTGGGGCCGCAACCGCGCCCTTCCTTGATTTCCTGGTCCATGCAACGCGAGACGAAATCACGGGGTGCCAAATCTTTGTATGCGGGCGCATAGCGTTCCATGAATCGCTCGCCGTTGCTATTGCGCAAGATCGCGCCTTCGCCACGGCAGCCTTCGGTCAACAGCACACCTGCGCCTGCTACGCCGGTGGGGTGGAACTGCCAGAATTCCATGTCTTCGAGCGGAATTCCGGCACGTGCTGCCATACCCAAACCGTCACCAGTATTGATAAACGCGTTGGTCGAGGCGGCAAAAATTCGGCCTGCGCCGCCCGTCGCCAATAGCACCGTCTTCGCATGCAATATGTGCAAATCGCCAGTTTCCATTTCCAATGCGGTAACGCCAATCACGTCGCCTTCGGCATCACGTATCAGGTCTAGCGCCATCCATTCGACGAAGAAGCTGGTTTTGGCTTCGACGTTTTTTTGGTACAGCGTGTGCAACATGGCGTGGCCAGTACGGTCAGCGGCAGCGCATGCGCGCTCCACTGCTTTTTCACCGTAGTTGGCCGTGTGACCACCAAAAGGTCGCTGATAAATTGTGCCGTCTGGGTTGCGGTCAAATGGCATACCCATGTGCTCCAGGTCGTACACGACCTTGGGTGCTTCGCGGCACATGAACTCAATGGCGTCCTGGTCGCCCAACCAATCCGAACCTTTGACGGTATCGTAAAAGTGGTAGTGCCAGTTGTCGTCGTTCATATTGCCCAAAGAGGCACCAATGCCGCCTTGTGCCGCTACCGTGTGGGAGCGGGTCGGAAACACTTTGGAAAGTACAGCGACATTTAGGCCAGCACGGGCAAGTTGCAGCGAGGCGCGCATGCCGGAGCCGCCTGCACCAACGATGACAACGTCGAATTTTCTGGTTGTAGGAGAGTAGGTCATGGGTTCAATCTCGATAGTTCGGTGAAATCACAGGCGCCACAGGACCTGAATGGCCCAGCCCGCGCAGGCAAGAAGCCAGACAATTGAGAACACTTGAAGCGACAAGCGCAAGTAAACGGGCTGGATGTAATCCATGAGGATTTCGCGCATTCCAAGCCATGCGTGGAACAGCAACGAGATGATGACGCAGAAGGTCAAGCTCTTCATCCACTGGGTAGAAAAGATTCCAGCCCATTTGTCGTAGCCCATAGGGCCTTTGCTCAAGAGGACTTGAGCCAACACGATGAGCGTGAAGATCGCCATCAGCATAGCCGTGACGCGCTGAGCCAGCCAGTCACGAAGACCGTAATGCGCGCCAACGACAACGCGCTTGGAGCCAAAATTAACAGACATGATCAGTTCCTGGTTTAAATAATTGGATGCAGAAGCAGAAGAAGTGTTTCAGTCAATACAGGCCGAACAACTTGGCACCCAGTGCCGCGGTCAACGTTAAGCTCAATGCCAATGTCCACAAAGCAGTGGATCGCCCTGCTTCCTTGCTGACCGTGTGAAAAATATCCATGCGGATGTGACGCAGCCCAGCGAAGAAGTGGTGCAGATAGGCCCAGATCAGTGCCAAACTCACCAATTTGATGAGTACGCCGGGTACAAATCCGATACCGTTGTTAAACGCTGAAGTAAAGCGCGCGAACGAAAACTCAGAGCTGACGGAGGTGTCAAACATCCAAATGATGAAGGGCATCAGCAAAAACATGATCAGGCCGCTGCCGCGATGCAATATGGAAACTATCGCCGCAGGCGTCATGCGGTAGGTCGGAAGATCCTTAAAGGCGTTGATGTTGCGGAACTCAGGCCGATTGGCCCGGGTTGAAGAGGGGAACTCAGACATGGAAGGGCTTTCTGTTGGTAACCGTATGTAATTATTGCCGTTATCGGTCAAAATTCTATTGCACCGCAGCAGGCTGACGCTTGACTTGCACGAGCAACCTAGTCAATTGAGGGTGTTTCTATAGTAATGCTTGTTGGTCAGGTACAGCCCGCGGCGCATTTCCATGGGTATATCGTTGTAGGTATAGGCAATGCGTTCCACACTGAGCAATGGTGTTTGGGCATCGGCTTTCAGCAGTTCACATTGCTCATTGTCGGGCAGGACTGCACGAATTTTTTCTTCGGCACGCACCATGCGGACGTCAAATTCTGTTTCAAACAGCGCATACATTGGGCCGTTGTAGTCCCTGAGGCGTTCGGCCGTCAAGCCTTTAAATGGAGCTGCGGGCAACCAAAGGTCTTCCAAAATAGTAGGAATGGACGTGAACGACAGCACGCGCCGCACTTGAAGCACGGGGTCTCCCGAGTGGATGGCTAATGCTTTGGCTACTTCGACCGATGCGCGCGTGCGTTTGCAATCGATGATGTGACGCTGTGCAGGCCCCTCGCTACTGGGGTCGCCATTGTCAGGAATCAACTTAAGAAACCGGTACTGGATCTGACGCTCTGCGTGGGTGGCAACAAAAGTGCCCTTGCCCTGGCGGCGTACCAGGAGATTCTCGGAGGCCAATTCGTCGATCGCTTTGCGCACCGTTCCTTGGCTGACCTTGAAGCGTCCGGCGAGTTCGATTTCGCTGGGTATCGCTGCGCTGGGTTTCCATTCGCCAGCCTGCAAACTTTTTAGTATCAATACCTTGATCTGCTGGTACAGCGGGCTAAAAGCGGGCGTTGGTTGTACCGACGTGTTCGACCCGCTGACCTCTGTTTCAGAGGCGCCTGCGATGTTGCTCTGCAAAGCGGGGGTTGCGGGCATTGGGAAGGGTGTAGAAGTCAGCTTGGAGTCAGTCTCGAAATCGTGAGCAATCATATCTTATATAAGACATAAGACAAATTGACTTTGCGACTATTTCGAGGGTAAACTCAAACGCATTCTGAAGGGCTCAACCTTTTGCTTGGGTCCCCAGACAGTCACCGTTTTCACAACACTTTCTGGAGTTAACACCATGAGCAAGAAGCCCGTTCGCGTAGCCGTCACCGGAGCAGCCGGTCAAATTGGATACGCCATTCTGTTTCGTATCGCCTCTGGCGAAATGCTGGGCAAAGATCAGCCCGTAGTGCTGAGCCTGTTGGAAGTTCCAGTGGAGAAGGCCCAGCAGGCCCTGCAAGGCGTGATGATGGAGTTGCAAGACTGTGCATTCCCACTGCTCGTGGGCATGGAAGCCCATAGCGATCCCATGACTGCATTCAAGGATGTGGATTACGCCCTGTTGATCGGTTCGCGTCCCCGCGGCCCCGGCATGGAGCGCGCCGAATTGCTGGCTGTGAATGCTGAAATCTTTACTGCGCAAGGCAAGGCACTAAACGCTGTGGCTAGCCGTGACGTCCGGGTCTTGGTGGTTGGCAATCCTGCCAACACCAATGCCTACATTGCCATGAAGAGTGCGCCCGACTTGCCGCGCAAGAACTTCACCGCCATGCTGCGTCTGGACCACAACCGCGCTTTGAGCCAAATTGCCGCCAAGACCGGCAAGGCCGTGGCCGACATTGAAAAAATGGCAGTGTGGGGCAACCACTCGCCCACCATGTACGCTGACTACCGCTTCGCCACCATCAACGGCGAAAGCGTCAAGACCATGATCAATGATCAGGAATGGAATGCCAACACCTTTTTGCCCACCGTGGGCAAGCGCGGTGCGGCCATCATTGCTGCCCGTGGCGTATCTTCTGCAGCATCTGCAGCCAATGCCGCTATTGACCACATGCGCGATTGGGCTTTGGGCACCAACGGTAAGTGGGTCACCATGGGTATCCCTTCCGACGGCCAGTACGGTATCCCCAAGGACACCATGTTTGGTTTTGCCGTGACGTGCGAGGGTGGCGAATACAAGATTGTCGAAGGTCTCGATGTTGATGCCTTCTCGCAAGAGCGCATTAACGTCACGCTGAAGGAATTGCAAGACGAGCAGGCTGGCGTCGCCCACCTGCTGTAATCGGCAGCTACAGTGCCCCATCCGCGTAACGTACTTTTAGGCGCTCAGGGCGCGGCAGGCCTATTGCCGGTTTGCGACCACTACAGCGGGATTGAAGCGCGGATGGTCAAAAGCCTGCGGTTGCAGGCCGATATGACGCAA
>Ga0209181_10012486_pt1 | contig 10736 bp, 9 predicted proteins | sample MAT05_FD_187208 | JGI IMG/M metagenome (GOLD analysis project Ga0209181, IMG submission 187208) | Freshwater microbial communities from Lake Fryxell liftoff mats and glacier meltwater in Antarctica - MAT-05 (SPAdes) (version 2) | ecosystem: Environmental > Aquatic > Freshwater > Ice > Liftoff...
CCAGGCCCCACAGGTTGATCAGCGCACTGATGCGGCGCGGCGACACACTGCCGGTCAGCCGCTTGCCGATGACCACGTAGGCCGCCTCGCAGAACACCGCGACCAGCAGCAGCGCATGGCCCAGCACGGCCTGGCCGGGCGCTGCCGGCCGGGCACTGCCGTCCGGCGTGCGGGCCAGGGCCAGCATGCCGATGCCCAGGGCGGCACAGGCGATGGCGGCCAGGGTGCGGCGGTTGATGCGCGCGCCCAGCCACCAGCGGCTGAGCAGCGCCACTGCCGCCGGAATGGCCGCCATCACCACCCCGGCCGACACCGCCGAGGTGAGCAGCACGCCGTAGAGCATGCACACCGAGAACATGAAGTTGCCGAGGAAGCTTTCCCAGAACAGCAGGCGGCGGTCCTGTGGCGTCAGCAGCGGCTCGCCGGGCTGGCGCCGCACCCAGTGCGCCATTGCCACCGCCGCGATGCAAAAGCGCAGCCAGGCCAGCAGGAACACCGGAAACACCGCCAGCAGCAGGCGCGAGGTTCCGACGTAGCTGCCCACCAGCACCATGCTGGCGGCCAGGCTCGCATAAGCCAGCAGCGGTGCGCGTGGCGCCGTCATGCGGCGCGTCGGGTGGTCACCATCGCGCCGTCATGCTGCAGGCCGGGCAGGCCGGACAGGCCGGATACAGCGGTCAGAACGCGGCGACATAGTGCGCCAGTTCCCAGTCGCTCACATGGCGTGCGTGGGCCAGGTGCTCGTCGCGTTTCAGTGCGATGAACTGCGCCGTCAGTGTCTCGCCCAGTGCAGCGCACAGCACGCTGTCGGCGGCCAGGGCGTCCAGCGCGTCGCCCAGGTGCTGGGGCAGCAGGGCGATGCCGCGGGCCTGCACCTCGGCCGGGCTCAGCGCGAACAGGTCGTCGTCGGCTGCGGTGGGCAGGTCCAGCTGGCGGGCGATGCCGTCCAGCCCGGCGGCGATCAGCCCGGCACTGGCCAGGTAGGGATTGGCGCTGGCATCGGGCAGGCGCCATTCGAAGCGGCCATGCAGGATGCGCAACAGCGCCGTGCGGTTGTTCGCGCCCTGGGCGATGTAGGCCGGCGCCCAGGTGGTGCCCGACAACGATTCACCCACCGTCAGCCGCTTGTAGCTGTTGACCGTGGGCGCGGCCAGCGCGCACAGCCCGGCCGAATGGGCCAGCACGCCGGCGGCGAACTGCCGGCCCAGCGGCGACAGCAGGCCGACGGTGTCGACCGCACCGTCCTGGTGGTGCGGCACGCACAGATTGCGTGCATTGCCGTGCCGGTCACGCACCGGCCCGCCCCACAACGACACATGGAAGTGCATGCCGCTGCCGGGTTGGTTGGCAAACGGCTTGGGCATCATCGAGAAGAGCATGCCCTGCGCCTCGGCCAGCGCATGCGCGGCCATCTTGAACAGCATCAGGTGGTCGGCACTGGCCAGCGCTTCATCGTGGCCGAAGTTCACCTCGTACTGGCCATGGGCGTCTTCATGGTCGAGCTGCAGCACGTCCAGGCCGCAGCCTTCCAGCGCCTGCTGCAGGCCCTGCAGAAAGCCGCGCTGGCGCGGCAGGCTCTTCAGGTCGTAGCTGGGCTTGTCCAGCCTGTCACCGGCATCGGCCGGCAGCCAGCGGCCGTCGGTCTGGCGCAGCAGGAAGAATTCGGGCTCGATGCCGGTGCGCAGGTGCCAGCCCTTGGCAGCCAGCCGCGCCACCTGGCGGCGCAGCACCTGGCGCGGGCAGGCGTCGAAGGCCTCGCCAGCGACGAACCCGTCGCACACCACCCGGGCATAGCCGGGCAGCCAGGGCAGGGCGGTGGCGGTGCTGGCGGCGCCACGGCCCCAGTATTCGCTGCGCGGCCCGCAGCGTGGCAGGCCGGTGCCTGCAATCGACGGGCCGGAAAAGCCGACGCCATCGGTCAGCAGGTCGTCCAGGTGCGCCAGCGGCACGAACTTGCCGCGCGCCACGCCGTGCAGGTCGGTGAACTGCGCGATCAGCGTGTGCACGCCCTGCGCGGCCAGGCGTTCGCGGAGGTCTTTCATCGTGGCGCTCCTGTTCGGTGCCGGGGGGTGGCATCCACCCGGCACTGTAGCGGGCGCGGATGCTCAGAACGAGACGATCACCGAGGTGCCGAAGACAGCGGTGCTCTTGCGGTAGCTGCCGCTCTTGACGTCCAGGAACACCGGCAGGTCGGCCCGGTCGAGGCGGGCTTCGGCCTTGAAGGTGGTGTTCAGGTTGTAGCGGTAGTTCAGCCCGAGCGACAAGGCCATGCGGTTGGCGCCGCGTTCGGCATCGCCCGCCGGGTCGGGGCCGATGCCGTTGCGGTCGTCGGCCACGGTGTAGCCCAGCAAGCCGCCGCCGTTCTTCCTGTTGTGCAGGTAGTCCAGCCGGCCCACTGCCTCCAGGCGTGGGTCGAGCATGTAGGCCGCCAGTGCCGACGCACCCCACCAGCTGGCGTCGCGCAGCTCGCCGGTCACCGGGTCGGCCGAGATCGCCGCCTTCTTCTGCTGGCCGTAGCTGAGCTGGCCCTGCACGGTCCAGTCGCCGCGGACGAAGTAGCCATCGACCTCGAACAGGTCGAGCCGTGTGTCTGCGGTCTTGTACGGGTCCAGCGTGAAGGGGTTGACATCGTCGGAGCGGAAGTTGGCGCCCCGGCCATGCAGGCCGGCGAAGCCGAAGCCCGCGAACTCGCCGCGCGAGTAGTCGACCCGGTAGACGAGGGCCGGCGCGCGCTCGCCGGCGTTGCGGGCGCTGGTATTGACGTTGGCCACCATCCAGCGGCTCCACCACTTGCCGCGCACGTACTCCATGCCTATGCCGGTGTAGAGCGTGGGCAGGGTGAAGTCATAGAGCAGGTTGTGGGTGATCAGCTTGTTCAGCGTGCTCTGCTGGAATTCGTAACCCGACCAGTCAGGGATCTGGCCGGCGATGATGCGCGTCTGCATGTCGCCCAGCGGCACCGACACCGACGCCTCCTGCACGATCGAGGCGTCGCCGATGACGCTGCCGGTGCCGCGGTTGGGCACCAATGTCAGGCGCCATTTGGTGCCGCCTTCCATCTCCTTCTGGAAGTCGATGGTGACGCCGCCGAAGTAGCTGCTGTCGTAGTTGTAGCCGCCCAGTGCAACCGGGTTCAGGAACTGGAAGCCGGCGCGGTTCTGGCGCTGGTTGTACAGCCACACCGGGTCCATGAAGCCGCTGATGGTCAGCATCTTCAGGCCCTGCGACTCCATCGCGTCCTCGATGCCCTCGGACTTGAGGGTGGCGCGGTTCAGCTCCCTGGCCTGGTCGGGGCTGATGCCCCATTGGCCTGTGGCCGGCGGCAGCTTGGCCTCTTGGGCCTTGAGCTTGCCTTCGAGCTCGGACACCTTGTCTTTCAGGGCCTGCAGCTCCCGCAGGATGTCGGCATTGCTCTGGGCCTGGGCCGGAAATGCCCCGGCCATGGCCAGGGCGAGTGCGCTTGCATGGAACAGCTTCATCAGGATGGCTCCTCTGGTGTGTGTTGTGAACGGTGCTGTGGACGGTGTCGTGGGGTCAGGCATGGCCTGCAGCGGCCAATTCCTGGGCGCGCCGACGTTCGTTGCGGGCGATCATGTAGCTGGCCACCAGCACGCCGATGGCCACCACCAGCACGATCAGCGTGGCCACCGCATTCACGCTGGGGTTCAGGCCCAGCCGTGCGCGGGAGAAGATCACCAGCGGCATGGTGGTGGCGCCAGGGCCCGACAGGAAGGCCGACAGCACCACGTCGTCGAGCGAGACGGTGAAGGTGAGCAGCCAGGCCGACGCCAGGCTCTGCGCGATCATCGGCAGCGTGATCAGCGTGAACACCTGCCAGGGGCGCGCGCCCAGGTCCATCGCGGCCTCGGACAGCTGGGGGTTCAGGTCCTGCAGCCGGGCCTGGATCACCACCGTGGCGTAGGCCATGCCCAGCAACAGGTGGCCGATCCAGATCGTGAGCATGCCGCGCTCGGGGAAGCCGACGGCCCGTTGGATGGACACCAACATCAGCAGCAGCGACAGCCCGACCACCACCTCGGGCATCACCAGCGGCGCGCTGACCATGCCGGAGAACGCAGTGCGCCCGGTAAAGCGCCGGTAGCGCACCAGCGTGAAGGCCGCCAGCATGCCCAGCACCACCGAGCCGCAGGCGGTGAAGAAGGCGATGCGCAGGCTCAACCACAGGCCGGCGAGCATCTCGCGGTCGTCAGGCAGCGCGGCATACCACTTCAGCGTGAAGCCGCGCCACACATTGGGCAGTGGTGAATCATTGAACGAGAAGACGATCAGCGCCACGATGGGCAGGTAAAGGAAGGCGTAACCCAGGCTGAGCCAGCCGCGGGCGAAGAGCCGGTTGAAGGCGGCGGTGTTCACTTTCCCGCCTCCTGGGCTTCAGCCTGGTACTTGTTGAACAGCGCCAGCGGCACGATGATCAGCAGCACCATCACCACCGCCACCGCACTGGCCATCGGCCAGTCGTTGTTGCTGAAGAACTCGTCCCACACCACCCGGCCGATCATCAGGGTCTCGGGGCCGCCCAGCAGCTCGGGGATGACGAATTCACCGACGCACGGAATGAACACCAGCATGCTGCCGGCGATGATGCCGGCCTTCGACAGCGGCACCGTCACCTTCCAGAACGCCACCCAGGGTGAGGCGCCCAGGTCGGCGGCGGCCTCCAGCAGGCGCACATCCAGCTTGGCCAGGTTGCCGAACAGCGGCAGGATCATGAACGGCAGGTAGGTGTAGGTCATGCCCAGCACCAGCGAGAAAGGCGTGTTCATCAGCTTGCCCGGCGCGCTGATGAAGCCGGCGGCCAGCAACACCTGGTCCAGCCCCAGGCCGACGATTGCGTCGTAGACCCAGCCATGCTCGCTGAGCAGGCCCTTCCAGGCATAGACGCGCAGCAGGAAGCTGGTCCAGAACGGCAACATCACGAGCATCAGCAGCAATGGCTGGCGCTCCGGCCTGGCGCGCGCCATGAAGTAGGCGAACGGGTAGCCGATGGCCAGGCACAGCACGGTGGTGGCTGCGGCGTACTGCAGGCTGGCGATGTAGGTCTTGTAGTACAGCGCGTCCTGGGTGATGAAGACGTAGTTGCTGAGCTTGAGCTGCAGTTGCAGCAGGCCGTCCTTGTAGGTGATCAGGTCCTTGAAGACCACGTTCTCCATCTCGGAGACGCTGATCTTGGCCAGGATCAGGAAGGGCAGCAGGAAGAAAAGCAGCAGCCAGGCGTAGGGCAGGCCGATCACGACAGAGCGGCCCGAGAACAGGCGGCGCAGCCAGGGTTGGGCAGTGCCTGCCATGGCGGCTTACTGCGTCAGCACCACGTGGGCCGAGCGCGACCAGTGCGCCCAAACCGCGTCGCCCCAGGTCAGCTCGTCGTCCTTGTGGCGGGCGGTATTCGCCTGGCTGATCTTGAGCCGCGCGCCGCTGGGCAGCTCGACGTGGTAGACGGTGAAGCTGCCGAAATACGACAGCTCCTTGATCGTGCCATGCGCCGCGTTGTAGTCGTCGGCCGGCTTGTGGCGCGAGACATGGATCTTCTCGGGCCGCAGCGCCACCGTGACCGCCATGCCATGGGTGCCGGTGATGCCATGGCCCACGTAGTGTTTGCAGTCGGCGCTGCCGATCACCACATGGTCGACCTCGTCGACCTCCACCGTGCCGGGCATCAGGTTCACGTTGCCGATGAAGTCGGCGACGAACTTGGTGGCCGGCGTCTCGTAGATGTCGGCCGGCGCGCCCACCTGCAGGAAGCTGCCCTCGCTCATGATGGCGATGCGGCTGGCCATGGTCATGGCCTCTTCCTGGTCGTGCGTGACCATCACGCAGGTCACGCCCACCTGCTCGATGATGTTGACCAGCTCGATCTGGGTCTCCTCGCGCAGCTTCTTGTCGAGCGCGCCCAGCGGCTCGTCGAGCAGCAGCATCTGCGGCTGCTTGGCCAGGCTGCGCGCCAGCGCCACCCGCTGCTGCTGGCCGCCCGACAGCTGGTGCGGCTTGCGCTGGGCGAACTTGCCCAGCTGCACCAGCTTGAGCATGGCGTCCACCCTGGCCGCGACCTGGTCCTTGGGCAGGCCCTCGCGCTGCAGGCCGAAGGCGATGTTCTGCCACACCGTGAGGTGCGGGAACAGCGCATAGCTCTGGAACATCATGTTGATCGGCCGCTCATAGGGCGGCAGGCCGGCCATGTCCTGGCCGTTCAGCACGATGCGGCCCGAGGTCGGCATCTCGAAACCGGCCAGCATGCGCAACAGCGTGGTCTTGCCGCAGCCCGACGAGCCCAGCAACGCGAAGATCTCGCCCTTGGCGATGTCCAGGCTGACGTGGTCGACGGCCTTGTAGCCGCTGAAGTCCTTCACCACGTCCTGGATCGACAGGTAGGCGGCGTCGCCGCCCGCAGGGCCGCCTGCCATGGTGCTCAAAGGCCGGTCTTGAAGGCGGTGTAGGTGCGTGTCATCAGGCGGCGCAGGTCGCTGTTGAGCGAGTCGGGTGCCTTCATCCTGGCCATGTTCTCCGGGCTGAGGAACACCGACGGGTTGCCAGCCACCTCGGGCTTGACGAACTTACGCGACTCCAGGTTGGGGTTGGCATAGAAGACCTTGTTGGTCAGCCCGGCATGCACTTCGGGGCGCAGCATGTAGTTGATGAACTTGTGCGCATTGCCGGGGCGCTCTGCATCGGCCGGGATCACCATCACGTCGAAGAACAGCAGCCCGCCGGTGCTGGGGATCAGCGCCTCGATCTTCTGGCCGGTCTTGCCGTCGATGGCGCGCTGGCGGGCGATGTTGATGTCGCCCGACCAGCCCAGCGCCACGCAGATGCTGCCGTTGGCCATGTCGTTGATGTAGCCCGAACTGCTGAACAGCGTGACATGAGGGCGGATGCTCTTGAGCAACGAGGCAGCAGCGGCGTAGTCGGCAGGCACCTTGCTGAACGAGGGTTTACCCAGGTAGTGCAGGGCGGCGGGAACCACTTCGGAGGCCGAATCCAGGACCGACACGCCGCAGCCCTTGAGCTTGCTGATGTACTCGGGCTTGAAGACCAGATCCCACACATTGGCAGGCATCGGCATGCTGCCCAGCGCGGCCTTGACCTTGTCGACGTTGATGCCCACGGTGGTGAAGCCCCACAGCCAGTTCACCATGTAGTCGTTGCCCGGGTCCATGCGCGCCAACTGCGCCTGCACCGCCGGGTCGAGATTCCTCAGGTTCGGGATCTTGCTCTTGTCCAGCTTGGCCAGCAGGCCACCTTCGATCTGCAGCTTGGCCCAGTTCGACGACGGCACGACGATGTCGTAGCCGGTCTTGCCCGCCACCAGCTTGGCATGCACGATCTCGTTGTTGTCGAAGTTGTCGTACCGCACCTTGATGCCGGTTTCTCGCTCAAAGTTCTTCAGCGTGTCTTCGGCGATGTAGTCGGACCAGTTGTAGATGTTGAGGACTTTCTCCTCTTCCTGCGCCTGGGCCGCCCCCAGCGGCAGAAGCGCTGCCAGCGCTAGCGCTCCGAGCGTGGTCATCGAGAGCCGGGACGTCCGATTCATGAGGCAATCCTCCAAGGGATGTGGGGGTTAACGGTGGTGAGAGTCTAAACAGGCTGCCGGGCCGTGCTCATCAGGGGATGCCTGGGTTTCGTTGCGGCGGCTGTTCACAGCCAGCCATGGCGACGGGCGTCGGCCAGGGTCAGGTCGAGGCAGCGGCGGATCAGCGCCACCATCTCGTCGATCTGGCCACGGGTGATGACCAGTGGCGGCGCGATGATCATGCGGCTGCCCACGGCACGCATGATCAAGCCGTTGGCAAAGCAATGGCCGCGACAGACCATGCCGATGCCCGCTGCGGCATCGAACGGCGTGAGCTTGGCTTTGTCCTTGACCAACAACAGGGCTCCCATCAGTCCGCAGGTTTCGGCTGCACCCACCAGAGGATGCTCGGCCAGCAGTGCGAAACACTGAGCAAGATACGGGCCCACGTCGTCGTGCACATGCGCCACCAGGTGCTGGTCCTGGATGATCTGGATGTTGGCCAGGGCCACCGCACAGGACACCGGGTGGCCGGAGTAGGTGTAGCCGTGCTCGAACTCGCCGCCCTGCTCGATCAGCACGCGGGCCACGCGGGCACCCACCATCACCCGCCCAACGGGATGTAGCCGCTGGTGACGCCCTTGGCGAAGGTCATCAGGTCGGGCTTGAAGCCGAAGGTTTCGCAGCCGAACCAGCGGCCGGTGCGGCCGAAACCGCAGATGACTTCATCGGACACCAGCAGGATGTCGTGCTTGTCGCAGATGCGCTGGATCTCGGGCCAGTAGCTGGCCGGCGGGATGATCACGCCACCAGCGCCCTGGATCGGCTCGCCGATGAACGCAGCCACCTTGTCGGCGCCCATGGCCAGGATGCGGTCCTCCAGCCAGCTGGCGGCACGCAGGCCGAAGGCGTCGCGGCTTTCACCCGGCCGGCCATGCTCCACCCAGTAGGGCTGGTCGATGTGGGTGATGCCAGGGATGGGCAGGCCGCCCTGTGCATGCATGCCGGCCATGCCGCCCAGCGAGGCGCCGGCCATGGTGCTGCCGTGGTAAGCGTTGTGGCGGCTGATGATGACTTGCTTCTGCGGCTGGCCCAGCACGTCCCAGTAGCGCCGCACCATGCGCACCACGGTGTCGTTGCCCTCGGAGCCCGAGCCCGAGAAGAACACATGGCGGAACTGCGGCGGCGTCACCTCGGCCAGCTTCTCGGCCAGCGCGATGGCCGGCTGGGTGGCGGTCTGGAAGAAGGCGTTGTAGAAGGGCAGCTCCTTCATCTGCGCGGCTGCGGCGTCCACCAGCGCCTGCTGGCCATAGCCGACGTTCACGCACCACAGGCCGCTCATCGCGTCCAGCAGCTTGTGGCCGTCGCTGTCCCACAGGTAGATGTTGTCGGCCCGGGTGATGATGCGGGCGCCCTTGCGGGCCAGCGACTGGAAGTCGGTGAAGGGATGCAGGAAGTGCGCCGAGTCGGCGGCCTGCCATTCGAGCGTGGTGCGGGTCATGGAGGGGTCCTTCAGACGTGGAGCAGAAGGTGTTCGCGCTCCCAGGGGGAGATCACCTTCATGAATTCGGCGTACTCGATTTCCTTGACCTCGCTGTAGACGGTGACGAAGCTGGCGCCCAGCACCTCCTGCAGGTCTTTCTCGTGGCGCAGCAGTTCCAGCGCCTCGCCCAGGCTGCGCGGCAGCTGGAAGTCGCCCAGATAGGCGTCGCCTTTGCATTCAGGCGTGGGTTCGATCTGCTGCTGGATGCCGATGTAGCCGCAGGCCAGCGTGGCGGCCAGTGCCACGTAAGGGTTGGCGTCGGCACCGATCACCCGGTTCTCGACGCGCCGGGCCTGCGGGCTGGCCAGCGGGCTGCGGATGCCCACGGTGCGGTTGTCGGTGCCCCACTGGATGTTGATCGGCGCGGCATTGCTGCGCACCAGCCGGCGGTAGCTGTTGACATACGGTGCGAACAGCGCCATCGCCGCCGGAATGTACTTCTGCAGCCCACCGATGAACCAGTGGAACTCGCGGCTGGGCGTGCCGTCGGGGTTGCTGAAGATGTTGTTGCCGTCACGGTCGACCACGTTCTGGTGGATGTGCATCGCGCTGCCGGGCTCGCCGGCGATGGGCTTGGCCATGAAGGTGGCGTACATGTCGTGGCGCAGCGCGGCCTCGCGCACCGTGCGTTTGAACAGGAACACCTCGTCGGCCAGGCCCAGCGGGTGGGCGTGGAAGAAGTTGATCTCCATCTGGCCTGCGCCCACCTCGTGGATCAGCGTGTCCACGTTCAGGCCCATCTTCTCGCAGTAGGCGTAGACGTCTTCGAACAGCGGGTCGAACTCGTTGACCGCGTCGATGCTGTAGGCCTGGCGGCTGGTCTCGGCCCGGCCGCTGCGGCCGATGGGGGGCTTGAGCGGCATGTCGGGGTCGGTGTTGCGGGCCACCAGGTAGAACTCCAGCTCCGGCGCCACCACCGGGTTCCAGCCCTTGGCGGCGTACAGGTCGCACACCCGGCGCAGCACGCTGCGCGGCGCGAAGGGCACCAGCTGGCCGTCCTTGTCGTAGCAGTCGTGGATGACCTGGGCGGTGGGGTCGACCGCCCAGGGCACGATGCGCGCCGTGGTCGGGTCGGGCCGCAGGTGCATGTCCATGTCGGTGGGGCTGATGACGTCGTAGTACGGCCCTTCCTCCGGGAATTCGCCGGTCACGCCCATGGCCACCACCGCCTGCGGCAGGCGCATGCCGCGGTCCGCAGTGAATTTCAATCGGGGCAGGATCTTGCCGCGGGCCACGCCGGTCAGGTCGGGCACCAGACATTCGATCTCGGTCACACGCTGCTCGTTGAGCCAGTTTTCCAGATCGCTGAAGCTGAAGTTTTCTCGGTTCACCATGGAACACCTTGGGTTCGGTTATTGGGGTCGGGCTGGGGCGCGGGTGGCGCCCTGCCGGTGGCGGCGCAGGTGGGCGACGCTAGGGAATCGGGTTACGGTGCGCGTTGTCGTGCGCGTTGTCGTGCGTGGTCTGGTGCGCGTTTTGATGGGTGTCATGGTGCTGCGCCTGCCAGGCGCGCGCCGCGTCGCCGAAGGCCTGCAGCAGCTGCATCGACACCGGGTTCGATGCAGCCTGCCATTCCGGGTGCCACTGCAAGCACAGGCTGAAGCCCGGCGCGGTCTCGACCGAGAAGGCCTCGACGATGCCGTCCGGCGCCACCGCCTCCACACGCAA
>Ga0209181_10012488_pt1 | contig 10735 bp, 10 predicted proteins | sample MAT05_FD_187208 | JGI IMG/M metagenome (GOLD analysis project Ga0209181, IMG submission 187208) | Freshwater microbial communities from Lake Fryxell liftoff mats and glacier meltwater in Antarctica - MAT-05 (SPAdes) (version 2) | ecosystem: Environmental > Aquatic > Freshwater > Ice > Liftoff...
CTTTTGTGCGTTCCCAAGGCTCCGAGCGACTGACGAAGCCAGGCGTGCATAGGTGAGTCCCGGGCGCCACTTGGCCCCCCACAACACGCATAGAAAAGGCCGCCCTTCCGGGCGGCCTTTTCGACAGTTCAGCTTGAGACCAGGCCAGACATCACACCTCGTCCGAGTGTGTCTCCGTGAGCCCACCAGCATAACCAGGCCTCGGAGGCGCAGGCCCGGGTTCAGTTGACGGTGTGTTCACCGGTTCGGGCTCGGTGGGGTAGTCCTCGGCCTCTTCGACTTCGGCGTCAGCGGGAAACACTTCTTCCTCCGACGCACCTTCGATCAGCTTCGCGAACTGGTCGGCGTCGATCGTTTCGCGGACCAGGAGGATCTCGGAGATCCGGTTGAGGTCGTCACGGCGTTCGTCGAGGATGGTCCTTGCCGTCTGGTGGGCATGCTCCACGATGCGGCGGATTTCGTCGTCGATCTCCCGGGCGATCTCGTCCGAGTAGTCCGGCTCCGAACCCATCTCGCGGCCGAGGAACGGCTGGCCGCGATCATGTCCAAAGACCCGCGGGCCAAGCCGCTCGGACATGCCGAATCGCATGACCATCTGCTTGGCGGTCGCGGTGACCTTCTCGAGGTCGTTCGACGCGCCGGTAGTGATTTCGTCGAAGACGATTTCTTCGGCGGCGCGGCCGCCCAGGGTCATCGCCATCGTTTCGGAGAGTTCGGCACGTGAGGTCAGGAACTTGTCTTCGCCGGGCAGGGAGATCGTGTAACCGAGTGCCTGCCCGCGGCTGATGACGGAAACCTTGTGGACGGGATCGCAGTTCGGCAGCAGGTGGCCGACGATCGCGTGTCCCATCTCGTGGTACGCCGTGATCTTTCGTTCTTTCTCCGACATGATCCGGTTCTTTTTCTCCGGACCGGCGATGACCCGCATGATGCCCTCTTCGAGCTCATGCGTGGTGATTTCTTTCTTGCTGGAACGAGCGGTCAACAGGGCCGCTTCGTTGATCAGGTTGGAAAGGTCGGCACCGGTGAATCCCGGGGTCTGTCCGGCCAGCGCGTCGAGGTCGATGTCGCCAGCGAGGGGCTTGCCACGGGAGTGAACTTCGAGGATCTTCTTGCGGCCCTGTCGGTCCGGACGGTCAACCGCTACCTGGCGGTCGAAACGGCCAGGCCGGAGCAGCGCCGGGTCAAGGATGTCGGGTCGGTTCGTTGCCGCGATCAGGATGATGTTGTCCTTGACTTCGAAGCCGTCCATCTCGACCAGCAACTGGTTAAGGGTCTGCTCACGTTCGTCGTGACCGCCACCCATGCCGGCACCACGATGGCGGCCGACCGCGTCGATCTCATCCATGAAGATGATGCAGGGGGCGCTCTGCTTGGCCTGTTCGAAGAGGTCGCGGACGCGGCTGGCGCCGACGCCGACGAACATCTCGACGAAGTCCGAACCGGAGATCGAGAAGAATGGAACTCCGGCTTCACCGGCTACCGCCCGGGCGAGCAGGGTCTTGCCGGTTCCGGGAGGGCCGTAGAGCAGCACACCCTTGGGAATGCGCGCACCAAGGGCCTGGAATTTCTTGGGGGTCTGCAGGAATTCCTTGATTTCGTGGAGTTCCTGAACCGCCTCGTCAGCTCCGGCGACATCCTTGAAAGTGATCTTGGGCGCGTCGACGGCCATTTTCTTGGCTTTCGACTTGCCGAAACTCATGACCCTTGATCCGCCGCCCTGCATCTGGTTCATCAGGAAGATCCAGAAACCGAAGAACAGAAGGAACGGAAGTACGTAGACCAGCATCGAGAGGATCGAGCTGCCACCTGTTCCTTTGACGGTGGTCTCCACGTCATTTGCTAGCAGTTGGTTCTGCAGGCTCTGTTCGGTGTTGTTCGGGTAGCCGGTTTCGAACTTCTCGCCGTCACCACTGCCACCGTCGGCCGGGTTCTCGGTTACCTCGAGCGAGTTGTCCTTCGTCTTTACGGTGACCGACTTGATCTCGCCCTGGTCGACCTTTGCGAGGAACTCGTTGTACGTCGGCGGCTCAGGTCCGCTGTCGGGACTGATCACGCGTTGCGCAACGAACGCAAGGATCACCACCAGAAGAATCGGGAACGCCGCGCTCTTGAAAAACCGTTTCAAATTGCCCTTGGATTGCTTTCTTTAGGGCCTCGCCGGAAGGTCCGGGCATAAAGGCCGAAAAGTCAGCCTAGCAGGCAGAAGATGGCGACTGACCTGACTTAGAGAGTCGGAACGGAGTCTTCCGGAAGCTCGGCCACGTAGTCGAGGTTGCGGTAACGCTGCGCGTAGTCGAGTCCGTAACCGACAACGAAGGTATTCGGGATCTCGAAACCGACGTATTTCATCGGAATCTCCACCCTCCGTCGCTCCGGTTTGGTCAACAGGGAGCAGACTTCGATCGAAGCCGGATCACGGGCCTGGAGGTTGCGCATCAGGTAGTTCAGGGTCAGCCCGGAATCGACGATGTCTTCGACAATCAGCACGTCCCGGCCAGTGATCGAATCGTCGAGGTCCTTGAGGATCCTGACCACACCGGACGAATCCCGGGAGGAGCCATAGCTCGACACGGCCATGAAGTCGATCTCGCAGGGCACTTCGAGCGCCCGCAGGAGGTCGGCAATGAAGATCACGGCGCCACGCAGCACACCGACCATCACCAGGTCCTTGCCTGCGTAGTCGCGGCTGATCTCGGCCCCGAGCTCCTGGACACGGCGGTCCAGTTCTTCCGGGGAGATCAATACCCGCCCGACTTTGGCTGCTCCTTCCATCGAATTCCAGTCTATGCGGCCGGAGCCGGACTCGCGGTGATGCGAACCACGGCGGTTGTTTCCGGCCGCAACCGGTAGGGGTGCGCGACGGCCACGCCGGCCACCCAGGCGATCTGGTCCCCGGCCCACAGCACCGGAATGCGGTGTCGGCTCGAACGCGGCACCGCCCGGTCAGTGAAGAGGTCCTGGAGGTTCTTGGTGCCCTCCATCCCAAGTGGCCACAAACGGTCACCGGTCTGCCAGCCGCGGATCGTGAGGCTGGTGCCGGTTGCGTCGAGGTCGAGAGTCGCCACATCGCCCCGGCCCGGTTCCAGAGGCAGGTCGACCCGTTCTGCGGTGATCCGCCTTCCACCCCATTCGACGACCCCGGGGATACCGAGTACCACCGACCGGTATTCGGGCCGGTCTGCTCCCCCGGGGTCGACCGAAATCAAACCTGACTCGATGGCCAGCGAAGCTCCACCGCCGAGGTCGATCGAACCGCCCTCTGGCGTTCGGGCAAGCCGCCGGGCGGCATCTGCCTGTCGGATCGAGAAAGCAACGGTCCGGCCGAGTTTGCGTTCGGCCATCTGCCTGATCGCCAGCCGCCACAGGGCCGGATGGGCTTCGCCGAGGGCTGAAGCCAGGATTTCACCCCCGGGCTGCTTCGCGGAATCGATCGATGCCGCTGCCAGATCCTCGAGCAGTTCGCCCTCCTCAACCAGTTCGGTCCGGGTCGAAGCGATGTTGGCAACCACCCCGGGGTTGATTTCCCGCAACACCGGCAGGACCTCCGAGCGGATCCTCACCCTCGCGAACGACGGGTCGACGTTGGTCCTGTCGTAAGCAAACGGCAGTCCGGCGGCAGCCGCCAGACGGCGGGTCTCGTGCCGTTCCAGTTCCAGCAGCGGACGCACGGTCCAGCCGCTCTTTGGCTTCATCGCCGCCAGGGCGCGTCGGCCGGGCGAAGCCGCCAGTCGGTAGATCACCGTCTCGGCGACATCGGTCCTGGTGTGCCCCACAGCGATCCAGTCCAGCCCTCGTTCGGCCCTCAGCTCATCGGCCAGCGAGTAACGCAACTGGCGGGCCCAGGCCTGAAGGTTTCCCTGGACGGGGCCAGCCTGGCTGGTGACCAGTTCGATACCGAGCCGGTCGCAGACTTCAGCCGCGACTGCCTGATCGGCATCCGCCTCCCGGCGCAGTCCGTAATTGACGTGCAGGGCCACCGGTGGGGAGTCCGGCAGGAATCCGGCCAATCCGGCCAGCATCGCGACTGAGTCGGGCCCGCCGGACAGCAGGACTACCCCGTGACTTCCGGGCTCGATCAGGCCCGAACGGCCGACGACTCCACGAAGTTCTTCCAGGGCGAGGCCGGCTTCTTTCGGATCATTTCCGAACACGGGCGAGGTAAAGCGGGGTTGGTTCCGGAAAGCCCTTGAGGTCGACCGCGCCGAGCCCGTCCAGCTCCAGGTCTTCATGCTCACCGATCGCTTCCGCCACCGGTTCGGTCACCAGTACCTCACCACCAAGTGCCCGGTTGACCACGCGGTGGGCCAGGTTCACCTGGCTGCCGAAGTAATCGCCATCCCGGAAAACAGCTTCGCCGTAGTGGACGCTGGCCCTCGGTTTGGGACGCTCCTCGAACAGCGCCAGGAAACCGACCGCCCACTCGACCAGAGAAACCGGATCGTTCGAGACAACCATGACTTCATCACCGATCGTTTTGACGATGTTCGCTTCCGGCGGCAGGGTCGCTTCAACCGCTTCAGTGAACTGTTCGATCACCGAGAACGCTTCGGCGTCACCTTCCTCTTCAGTGAACCGGGTGAATCCGGTCAGGTCGATGAAACAGAGGCTGATCCGGATCTGGTCGATTTCCGAATCGCCACCGAACTCATCCTCCATGTGGCCAACCACATCCTGCTCGATGAAATAACGGACGTAGCGATCGTGCAGGTACTCGAAAAGCGGCCGGGTGGTCGGTGAGACGATCTGGACCATGTTTCCCATCTCTTCCGAGATTTCCAGGGCACCCAGTCCGTCACGCATCATCGGCTCGTGCACGAACAGGTGGAAAAGTCTCACTTCGGCGTCGGCAATCCGGCGGACCGCCTGGGCGTATACCCGGACCAGTTGAAGCACAGCTTCGATCGGGAGGCCGGCATCGGCAACCCCGGCCAGCCTCGTGAGTGCTTCAACGTCAGTCTCGGTCAGGTAACGCTCCCGGCCGGCCGGGGTGCCGAGCACCACCATGATCCTTTCGATCAGGTCCTCGGAAAGTCCTGTGTCGGTGGCCGCCTCGGAGATCGACACGCCCTCTCCCTGGTCGACGAAGAATTCCTCGGAGAAACCGAACGCCAGCTTGCCGTCACGACCCGCCTTTTTCAGCTCCTCCAGCGAATGTCCGCGCTCGCGCATCCGGGCCACGACCCTCGCCTGGGCGGCGGATACCGCCGTCCATTTGCCCTTGCGGACAGGGATTACTTTTTCATCCGCCCACCGGGTCAGGGTCGTTGGAGAAACACCCGCTCTGCGGGCCGCTTCGTTAAGGCTTATGCGCTCTTCCCTGGTCATGCGACAACGAGGCTACAGGCCACCGCCACCAGTTCGTGGCGGGCAGCGCCCACTTGCCGCCGAAACGGCCCCGCTGCCAGCCTTGTCAGCTCCTCGCTACTCCGCGTGGATCTGGGTTACTTCGTCTCCTCGCTCGCCGGTCCGGATTCGAATCGCTTCCTCGACCGGGATAACGAAGATCTTGCCGTCTCCGATCTCTCCGGTTCTGGCATGGCGCAGAATCGTTTCGACGATGAGGTCCTTGTCCGCGTCGGCAACGACGATCTCAAGCTTGAGCTTGGGTCGTACGTTGACGGTTACGGTTGAGCCGCGGTACTGCTCGACAATGCCCTTCTGTCGACCAGAGCCTTTGGCTTCAACGATGGAGATCGAGGGATACCCCTTCTCCAGCAGTTCGGACCTGATCGGCTCGAACGCTTCGTGTCGGATGAATGCTTCTATCTTTTTCATCTGATTCCCCTATGCCTTGTCCGTGGTTTCCAGGGGCGCTACCGGAGTACCGGCCATGGAGGGTGTGTAGTTAGCGTGAGGGTATTCCGGCTGCGGAATGAAAGCTTCCGGGTAGCCGTACATCCCGTGGCTCGAGATGTCCAGTCCGGCTTCTTCTTCTTCTTCCGAAACCCTGAGTCCGACCGTCGCTTTGATCGCAGCGAATACGAGGTACGAAGCGATCAGAACAAACGCGAACGTTGCGGCGACTCCGATTGCCTGAACTCCGAGCTGACCGAAGGTCGAGCTGAAGGTCTGGTCACCGAAGATGCTGTACCAGATGCCTGAACCGGCACCATCGAGAACCAGACGCGGCGATCCGAAGATGCCGACTGCCAGGGTTCCCCAGATACCGCACAGACCGTGTGCTGAAAGCGCACCGATCGGATCGTCGAGGTACTTCTCGATGAACAGCACGGCGGCTACGACCAGCAGTCCGGCAAGGAAACCGATGATCGGAGCTGCCCAGTATTCGACGTAACCACAACCTGCCGTGATTCCGACCAGACCGGCGATCGCACCGTTGCCGGCCATGCCGACATCGAGTGTTTTCGTCTTGAGGTAAACGAGGAGGCTGGCACCAATCACACCGGCTGCTGCTGCGAGCTGGGTGTTGAGCATCACCTCGGCGAAGAAACCATCGCTGGTGCCGAAGGTCGAGCCACCGTTGAATCCGAACCAGCCGATCCACAGGATGATCACACCGAGGCCGACCAGCGGCATCGAGTGTCCGGGGATCGCCCGGGGTGAACCGTCTGATGCGTACTTGCCTTTACGAGCGCCGAGCAGGAGCAGCGCCGCAAAACCACCGACAGCACCTGTCAGATGGACCACCGAGGAACCGGCGAAGTCCATGACCGGCTTGCCACCGATGTCCGACAGCAGACCGCCGCCGTAGACCGAGTGGGCAACCATCGGGTAAATCAACGCGCCGAAGAAGACCGCGTAGATGACGTAAGCGCTGAACTTGATGCGCTCCAGCGTGGTGCCCCAGACGACCGCCAGTGAAACGGCACAGAATGACATGCCGAAGAGCATGAACATGGTTGTGCTGGCATCGACGGGTGTGCCGAGGATGTCCTGGTTGAAGTGGAAGAAGAAACCGTCTGTTCCGACGAACTTCCCGAGGCCACCTTCACCAAATCCGGCGATGCCATAACCGACGGCCCACCAGGCGATCGAGACGATCGCGAAGTTGATGAAGATCTTGCCTACTCCGGTGCCGGCGTTCTTCATCCGCGAGAAACCGATCTCGAGGAACATGAAGCCCGCCTGCATCAGGAACACCAGAACTGTGGCTAGCCCGACCCAGACGAGATCGAGTTCGACACCTTCGAGCTCGAAAGCCGCATCGGTGGGAGCACCGAAAGCCATCCCTGGCACAACCAGGGCGGCAAGCAGCGCCAATACCGACGCGATGCCTAGTTTCTTGGAACTCATACGAGTAAATCCTCCTGTTTCCCGCCGGGCAGAACCCTGCGGTCGCTTTTCACGATTAGCTGACCGCGTAAACCTAAGTTTTGGAGGACGGCGTTCTTTTAGCCCTGCGGAGGAAAAGGTGAGGCCGATCTTGTTCGTTTGTTAAACGATGCCTAAATATGGCTTACAGAGCCAAATTCTGGCTGTGACGAACGGCACTCAAATGGACCGGGGTCCGGACTACTCAGAAATAGGCGGGTCCACGATCAACCAGGCCCTTATATAGAGCCTCCTGAATCGTTTCGCGAACCTGCTCGGAAAGGTCGAAGACCAGCGACCGGTCCTCGGAAGCACCCGGGCCGTAGCCGGAGAGGTCGATCGGTTCGAGGAACTGGATCCTCCAGCGGGAGGGAAGTGGCAGCAGGCCGAGCGGGCCAAGCCAGGGGAAGGTCGGCGTGACCGGAAAGTAGGGAGCTCCGGTCAGCTTGGCCAGAGCTGATGATTCACCCAGTTTGGGATAGATCTCTTCGGCTCCGACTACCGCCACCGGAATGATCGGCGAACCGGTCTCCAGCGCTACCTCCACGAACCCGCCCCGTCCGAATCGCTGCAGTCGGTACCGCTCAGAGAATGGTTTGCCGAAACCTTTGACTCCCTCCGGGAACACCATCACCTGCTGGTCCTGATCGAGCAGACGGCCGAGATTTGCCGGATTCGCCGCAACCCCGCCGATCCGGCGGACGAAGTAACTCACGAAAGGCAGGTCGAAGGCCCAGTTGAGGACGAGCGCCCGCGACCAGCGCGGCAGTGGATGCTCTTTCTGGATTGCGGTCCCGATCATCGTCGCGTCGAAAGGAAAGACCGAACCGGAGTGGTTGGCCACCAGCAGGGAGCGACCGTGGGCCGGAACGTTGTGGATACCTTCGACCTGAACGCGCCACCAGGCGCGGTAGAGGAAGTCGAAGATCGGGAACGCAGCCTCGGCGAACTCTTCATCAAAGCCCCACTCGTCTTCGTGGTATTCGCCGGCCAGTCGGCGCAGCATGCGCTCCGACGAGTTCTGGACGACCGAAGCCCACTCAACTGCCAGTTCAGCCGAGCTCACCGGGGACTCGCCTGCCGCTTGACGCTTCTTACCGGCGATCCCGGATGGGGAGCATGAAACAGCGACTGGATACCGGATTCCTTCGAAGCGAAGTCACGGGCCGCGCCTTCAGCGTCGAAGGCCAGTTGATACCCGACCTCTTCCCTCAGCCGGCGGTTGTCGCAACCACGCCCATATCGAAGCATCAGGCGCCCGTCATCCGACAGGGCGCCACTACCGAGCATGTCGCCGAGGCGCTTCAGCAGCGGCCCCGCGATAAGCGGCGGAATTCCGACCGCTGTCTTGCCGGACAGGCGCAACAGCCGACTTAGCGAAATCGCTCCGTCCGGGGCGACGTTGACCGCTCCACGAACCGGATTCATGGTTGCAGCAGCCAGGGCCCCCGTGGCGTCGGCGGCGTGAAGTGGCTGCAGCCGGGGGTCCCAGCCCATCTGGGTCGGGACCACCGGTAGTGACAGATATCTCGTCAAAGGGTTGTCGAGGCCCGGACCAAGCTCGGTCTGAAATCGCAGCATGGTGCAGGTGATCTGCGGATGTCGGCGGGCGAAATTGTCGAAGTAGCCTTCGAGCTCGCCGATATCGCGCTGGAATCTGGTGCTCAGGGGATACCGCCGGGCCATGTCTTCGGTAAAGAAAGACGGCGCCGAAGGGGAGCTTCCATAGATCGCGGCTGAACCGCGTACGACCAGAGCCCTCAGGTTCGGAACCTTCTCGCAGGCCGCCAGCAACTGAAGGGTGCCGATCACATTGATGTCGTGAAGAGCCCGCGAAGGCCGTCCGCTCTCGGGGTACCAGAGGATTCCGCAGTGGACAACCACGTCCGGTTCGAGTCCGGGCAGCAGACGCGAGATCACCGGGTTACGGATGTCAGCTTCCACGAATTCGGTTCGCCCGAGGTCAACCTTTGGCGCGGTCGCATCGATTCCGATGATCTGGCCGACTCCCGGAGTGCGCTCCAGAGTCCTGGCAAGTTCGGATCCCCAGTGCGAAGCCACACCAGTGATGACAACCCGGCCCTCCCTGGCCATCTCTAACCGTCAACTTGAGGCTTAGACATCGCCTCTAATTCGGCCATACGACTGGAAAGGCTCTCGATCTTCTCTTCGAGAATGCGAATCTCGTCGCGGCTGACCAAGCGCATGCCTTCAAGCGTTCCGCGGGCATCGTGACCCCGCCTCGAGACCTCGCCGACCAGTCCCTGGGCCCGGTCTTTGGTCTTCTCCGAGAGACCCTGGGCCTGGGCCCTCGTCTTCTCGGTTGCGGCGAAGGCGCCCTCGATGGCTTCGCGCAGTCCTTCGGGTATGCCGCGTCCGCTGTCTCTATCTTCAGTGTCAGCCATCGACCTAGTTTATCCACGTGAATAGCCAACCGCAGGAAACCTGATGCCCGCCAGCCTGACCCCGCTTGAGTCTTCGACCCCCGACGCCCTGCTCACCGGGGACCCCCGACGGGCCTTTGCCCTGGCCCAGGCGCTGATGGTCCAACCGAAGATGAGTCACCAGGCTCGTGGCCTGTGGGGCTACACGGGCACCGTCCCGTCGGGAGCCGGCCTGAGCGTCCAGTCGACCGGAGTCGGCGGGCCGGGGGCCACCACGGTGCTCGGCGATCTGGCCGGTTTCGGAGTCAGGCGTGTCGTGCGGCTGGGGACATGTGTCGCTCCCGGGGATCAATTCTCGCCGGGACAGGCCCTGCTGGTCGAAAGCGCGATCAGTCGTGATGGCAGTTCGATCGCCCTCTCAGGTGGTGCTGGCAAGCAGTTGCCCGATGCCGGTCTCTTCGAACTCCTGAAGGACATCGCTCCGGCCGCGGCAGTCTCCAGCCACGATTTTGTCGCCCGGTTCGACCCGGACGGCCCGTTGCCCGACCTCGACGCGGTCGCGCGCGACATGCAGACCGCGGCGACCTTCGCCATGGCGCGGCGGATCGGAGTCGAAGCGGCCGCGCTATTGGTCGTCGTCGGTCCCGGTGACTCCGTAAATCTGGCGGAAGCCGAGCTGACCGATCTGTTCGTCGCCCTCGGCCAGCAGGTCGTCGAACGCCTGCCGGCAACCAATACCTAAACCTGAAGTAGAGGTTCAGGTATGGATCCTCTGGCTGACTATTTGGTGTCTCTTTTCGGCGCGCGGCGCTTTTTCGTCGTCGACGAGACCAGCGGTGCGGAAACGGGCTGCTGGGACGCCTCGAGATCCTTCACCGTCTTCTTCAGATCGCGAACCTGGTCGAGGGCGCTGTCCAAACGGTCTTCGCTTTCTTCCAGACGATCGGAAAGCACTCTGACCCGCCGCTCCAGTCGCTCCGCAGAATCCTGCGAAGACAGGTTGAGCGCTCCCATTGCTGCCCGCTGCGCATCGTTCGCCCTGTCCCTGGCAGCCACGGCGGCCGACACCGCCTGGC
>Ga0209181_10012489_pt1 | contig 10735 bp, 9 predicted proteins | sample MAT05_FD_187208 | JGI IMG/M metagenome (GOLD analysis project Ga0209181, IMG submission 187208) | Freshwater microbial communities from Lake Fryxell liftoff mats and glacier meltwater in Antarctica - MAT-05 (SPAdes) (version 2) | ecosystem: Environmental > Aquatic > Freshwater > Ice > Liftoff...
GTCGCTGCGGCTGGTCAGCGCGACGGGCACTCGCAGCCCGAGCACGATCCCCGCACTCTCCGCACCGCCCAGATGCGCGAGCTGCTTGGCCAGCATGTTCGCACTCTCGATATCCGGGCAGACCAGTACATCGGCGCGCCCCGCCACGGCGCTCACGATACCCTTGGCCTGCGCGGCGGCGAGGCTGACGGCGTTGTCGAAGGCGAGCGGGCCGTCCAGCACGCCGCCCTGAATCTGGCCGCGATCGGCCATCTTGCACAGTGCTGCGGCATCGACCGTTGAGGGCATCCGCGCCGTCACCGTCTCGACCGCCGAGAGAATTGCGACCTTGGGCAGTTCGATCCCCATGGCGTGGGCCAGGCGGATCGCGTTGCGCACGATGTCGGCCTTGGCGTCGAGGTCGGGGGCGATGTTGATCGCCGCATCGGTGATGATCAGCGGCCGCGGATACAGCGGCGCATCCATCACGAAGGCGTGGCTGACGCGGCGTTCCGTGCGCAGCCCGGCTTCGCGCGTGAGCGCTGCGGCCATCAACTCATCGGTGTGCAGGCTGCCCTTCATCAGCCCCTGCGCCGCGCCGCTACTGACCAGCGCGACCGCAGCCTCGGCGGCACCGTGGCTGTGCGGCGCATTGCGAATCTCCAGTCCGGAAAGATCGAAGCCGCCCTCGCGCGCAGCGCCCTGGATGCGCGCCGTCGGCCCCACCAGGATCGGCGTGATCAGGCGGTGATCCCTCGCCAGCAGCGCACCGCGCAGGCTTTCCATATCGCAGGGATGCACGACGGCGACAGGCAGCGGTTCGAGCCCCTCGGTGCGGGCCAGCAGCAGGCTCAGCAGCCGGCGCGGATGCGTGCCGAAGGGCTGTTCGAGCCCGCTGGGCGCGCGGGAAGGCGGCACGACCTCCGCCAGCCCGTCGAGGATGGCGCGGCCATCGGCGTGGCGTACGGTGCAGCGCAGCGTGAGCAACGCCCTGCCGGACTCCACCACTTCGGCCGCTATCTCGATGGCGTCGCCCTCGTTCAGCGTGCCGTCGAAGGAGAAATCCTCCCGCAGCAGGCGCGTGCCGGGGCCGGGGAAACGGCTGACGAGCAGGCGCGTCATCAGCGTTGCCGCCGCGCGTACGGCGAGGGCCGGGTCGTCCGAGCCGATCAGCGCCGCGACGGGGGCCAGTTCGGCGGCGGTGATACGGTGCGGCACGGCGTGGCGCAGGCCGGAGGGGAAGGCGGGGGGGGGCATGTGCGGCCACCTAGGCGATGCGCTCGTCGCGCGTCCAGTGGGAAAGCGTCGCGTCGCCTATTCGTCACGCCGCGGGCGGGCGAGCAGCCGGCCCATCGCCTCGCCGAGCGTCGCCTCCCCGGCCAGGAGCTGCGCGACTGCGGCGCAGATCGGCAGCTCCACGCCAAGCTGCGCGGCGCGCGCCACGATGGCCGGCGCGGTGGCCACACCCTCCGCCACGCCGACGCGGCCGGCCAGCGCATGGGCCAGCGTGGCGCCGCGGCCGAGCTCATGGCCGAGCGCGGTGTTGCGGCTGCCCGGCCCCGTCGTGGTGAGCAGCAGGTCGCCCAGGCCCGAGAGGCCCGCGGCCGTCTCCGCCTTGCCGCCCAGCGCCACGGCGAGCCGTGAGAGTTCGGCCAAGCCGCGCGTCACCAGCGCGGCGCGCGCATTTTCGCCCAGGCCCGCGCCGATCACCGCGCCGGCGGCGATGGCGATGACGTTCTTCGCCGCACCGCCGACCTGCACGCCGACCGGATCATCCCCGCCATAGAGCCGAAAGCCGGTGCTGCCGAGCAGTTCCGCGACCAGGTTGCGCAGGCCCACATCCTCGCTGGCGACCACGGCGGCGGCCGGCAGTCCCCTCGCCACCTCATGCGCGAAATTCGGGCCGGAGAGCACGGCGGCGGGCTGGCCAGGGCGTAGCTCAGCCAGGATTTCGAGCGGCAGGCGCAGCGTGTCGCGCTCCACCCCCTTGGCGCAGACCACGAGCGCCCCGCCGAGATCGGGCAGCGTTTCGAGAACGCTGCGCAAATGCTGCACCGGCACGACGAGGAGCGTGAACAGCGCGCCCTCCAGCGCCGCGGCGGCGTCGAAGGTGGGCGTGATGGCGCCGGCGAGCGGGATGCCGGGCAGGTAGGTGTCGTTCTGCTGCGTTGCCGCCATGGCCCGCGCCCGCACCGGATCGCGCGCCCAGAGGCCGACCCTATTGCCCGCGCGCGCCGCCTGCACGGCCAGCGCCGTGCCCCAGGCGCCGGCGCCGAGCACGGCAATGCGTCGCGGGCGGCGTGATGACATGGTGTTTCCCGTTGACCTATTCGCCCGTCAGGCGCGTGAGCTTGGCACCCGCGCCATCCTCGCCCCGCGAGAGCGCTGGCAGCAAGGCGGCGAGGATCGCGCGCGCCCGATCCTCGAAGCCGAAGGGCGCGTTGGCCACCAGCAACCCGCAGCCATTCAGGCGCGTCGGATCCGTGGGCTCCCGCAGCGTGAGTTCGGCGGCGAGGCAATCCGCCACACCGGCATCGACAAGCGCGTGATGGAAGGCGCGGACGGGCGCGCGGTGCTTGATCGGGTACCAGGCCGCGAGAACCCCGGCGCGGAAGCGGTGGCGCAAAGCAGCGAGAGACTCGGCGAGTCGCGAAAACTCGCCCTCCTGCTCGAAGGGCGGGTCGATCAGCACCAGGCCGCGGCGCTCGGGGAAGGGGGTGAGGGCCTGGGCGGCCTCCCACGCATCGCGCCGATGCACGGCCACCTGCCGGTCACGGGCGAAATGCGCCTTCAGCGTGGCGTGGTCCTCGGGATGGAGCTCGCAGAGCGCGAGCCGGTCGGTCGGCCGCAGCAGCGCTCGGATCAGCGCGGGCGAGCCTGGGTAGTGGCGCGGATAGCCGGCGGCGCGGACCAGCGCGAGGTAGTCTGCCAGCGGGCCTTCGGTGATGTCCGCGAGGCGGTGGATGCCGTCCTGCGCCTCACAGGTGCGCGTGGCGGGCGTGGCCGAGAGGTCGTAGCTGCCGATGCCGGCGTGGCTGTCGAGCACGCCGAACGGCTTGTCCTTCGCCAACAGCCCGCGCAGCAGCGCGACCAGCAGCGCGTGCTTCATCACGTCGCAGAAATTACCGGCGTGGAAGGCGTGGCGGTAGTTGATGGTCAGGTCCTCACGCGCTGAGCTCGGCCAGCGGCCATCTCGGTCGCGGCGCGTGGTCGAGCGGGTCAGTGAGGCCGGCACGCAGACGCTCGATGCCGGCCCAGGCGATCATCACGGCGTTGTCGGTGCACAGCCGCAAGGGCGGCGCGACCAGCGGCAGGCCGGCCTTCTCGGCGACCCCGGCCAGCGCGGTGCGCACCGCCTGATTGGCGGCGACGCCGCCGGCCACGACCAGCGCGGTGGAAGCGGGCGCCATGGCCAGCGCATGCGCAGCACGGTCGGCCAGCGTCGCCGCCACCGCCGCTTGAAAACTCGCCGCGAGGTCGGCCCGGCCTGGCGCATCGAGCCCCTTCGCCACCACCTGCGCCACGGCGGTCTTCAACCCGCTGAAGGAGAAATCGCAGCCCGCGCGGCCCAGCAGCGGCCGCGGCAGGGCGAAGCGCGTGGCATCGGCCCCCGCCGCCAGTCGCTCCAGATGCGGACCCCCGGGCCAGGGCAGGCCGAGCAGCTTGGCGGATTTGTCGAAGGCCTCCCCCACCGCATCGTCGAGCGTGGTGCCGAGCCGCACATGCCGGCCCACACCCTCCACCGCCACGCATTGGCAATGCCCGCCCGAGAGCAGCAACAGCAGGTAGGGAAATTCCAGCCCGCCCGGGTAGATGCCTGGAATACGCGGCGTCAGCGCATGCCCCTCCAGATGGTTGATGGCGAGGTAGGGGATGCGCCTCGCGATCGCGATTCCCTTGCCCAGCGTGGCGCCCACGATCAGCCCGCCAATCAACCCAGGCCCTGCGGTGGCCGCCACCGCAGCAAGGTCGCCCGGGCCAATCCCTGCCTGGTTCAGCACATGCCGTACCAGCGCCGGCAGCTGCGCCAGATGCGCGCGCGCGGCGATTTCCGGCACGACGCCGCCAAAGGGCGTGTGCTCGGCCAATTGACTCAGCACCGCCTCGGCCAGGATGGTGCCGTCGTCGCGCAGGACCGCGGCGGCGGTTTCGTCGCAGGAACTCTCGATCCCGAGAATCAGATCCCCGGCCCGCACCCCCGGCATGGCGAATTGGCGCGCGCCCACTTACGTCCTTTCAGTGCTGGCCCTATGTGGCCGGCATGTCGGTAGCCCATCCCCTCGCCACTTCCCACCCCGCCGCGTCTCACCCCGCCCAGCCCCACCTTGCGCGGGGCCAGGCCTCGGTGAAACCCCACCTCCGCGCCCTGCCGCTACGCGTTGGCACGCGCGCCAGTCCGCTGGCGCTTTGGCAGACGCGGCATTTCCTCAGCATCATCACGCATTTCTGCCCGGTGCTGCGCGACGCCAAGGCCTTCGAGGAACACGCCATCGCCACCTCCGGCGACCGGATCCAGGACAAGCGCCTCGCCGACATCGGCGGCAAGGGCCTGTTTTCCAAGGAAATCCATGAGGCGCTGCTCGACCGGCGCATCGATTTCGCCGTCCACAGCCTGAAGGACCTCGAAACCGAGCTGCCGCCGGGCATCGTCCTCGCCTGCACCCTGCGGCGGGAGGATGCGCGCGATGCGCTGATCCTCGGCCCCACCTGCCATGCGCCCGACCCGGCCGAGCCCTTCGCCTGCCTGCCCGCCGGGGCGGTGATCGGCACCGGATCGCTCCGCCGGCAGAGCCAGATCCTGGCGGCGCGGCCGGATCTGCGGATCGAGCTGATCCGCGGCAATGTGCAATCCCGAATCGACAAGGTGTGCGCCGGGGATGGCCCTGCCGCCTCGCTGCTGGCACTCGCCGGCCTGCGCCGGTTGGGGCTGGAGGCCGCGGCCGCGGTGGTGCTGGACCCCGAAGCCATGGTTCCCGCCGCCGGCCAGGGCATCGTCGGCGTCACCGTGCGCGCCGATGATGGCGAACTGCTCGACCTGCTCTCCGCGATCGAGGACCGGGAGGCCGCCGCCGTCTCCACAGCCGAGCGCGCGCTGCTCGCCGCGCTGGATGGTTCCTGCCGTACGCCCATCGGCGGCCACGCCCGATTGATGCCAGACGGCAGGCTGCACCTGACGGGCCTGGTCGCCCGCGCCGATGGCAGCTTCCTGCTCAAGCGCAGCGCCGTGGGCCTCGCCAGCGATGCCCGGGCGCTTGGGCGCGAGCTCGGCGAGAGCCTGCGCCGCGACAGCCCCGCCGACATCTTCGGCTGATGCCGGCGGGCGTCCTCGTCACGAGGCCCGAGCCGGGTGGCACGGAGACGGCGGCCCGGGTCGCTTCCCTCGGCTGGACGCCCGTTCTGGCGCCCTCCCTGGTGCTGACGCCGCGCCGCTTCGCCCTGCCGCGCTGCCAGGCCGTGCTGGTTACCAGCCGCGCCGGCGCCCGCGCCCTGCCGTCGCCGATCCCCGGTCTGCCCTTGCTGGCTGTTGGCGCCGGCTCGGCCGAGGTCGCGCGAGCCGCCGGCTGGGCGCCGGTTTGGGCGGCCGAGGGCAATGCGGAAAGTCTCGCTGCCTTGGCCGCGCTGCGGCTCGACCCAGCCGGGCCGCCGCTGCTGCTGGCGGTCGGGCAGGGTTACGCGCTGGACCTCGCCGATGCCTTGCGGGGGTCTGGATTCCGGGTGATCCGGCGGCTCGCCTACGCCGCCACGCCGGCAGGCAGCCTGCCCGCCGCGGCTTTGGCAGCATTGACTCTGGGCGGCCTTTCAAAAATTCTCTTTCACTCGCCACGCTCGGCGGCCTGTGCCATCAACCTGTTCCGAACTGCCGGCCACGCAACCTCCCTCGCGCGGCTGGAGGCGATCGTGATCTCGCCCCGGGTTGCCGCCATCGCCGCTGAGGCTCTGGCGCCGCTCACCTGGCGAGGGATCGTGATCGCTGAATCCCCGGGGGAGAATGCGCTGCTGGCGCTGCTCGGCCGGGCTGACCGGCAGGGCCGCCCGACCGTGTCAGGAGAGCCATGAGCCAGCCGACCTCCACCCCCCCTCGCGGCGAAACCCCCAAGGCCTTCCGCCTGGACCCCGCGGCGCTGCCGATCGCCGTCGCCGGCCTGGTGCTGGTGGGCGCCGTGCTGTGGCTGCTCGGCCGCCCCATGCCAGAGGCCTCGCCGGCGCAGGAATCCTTGCTGGCCGCCCGGATCGCAGCCCTCGAAACCCGCCCCGGCCCGGTGGCACCGCCCACGCCGGACCTCTCGCCGCTCACCGCCCGCCTGGCCGCGCTGGAGGGGCGCCCCGCCGCCGCCGCGCCGGATCTTGGCCCGCTCGCCGCCCGGATCGCCGGGTTGGAGGGTCGCCCGGCGCCGGTGGTACCGCCCGCTCCTGATCTCACGCCGCTCACCGCCCGCCTCGCCGCCGCCGAGGCAGCCCTCGCGCAGCGCGCGACCACGGCCGAGGCGCAGGCGGGCCGTTTGGCTGCGCTCGAAGCAGCACTCGCCCAGCGCGCCGCCGCCATCGAGGCGCAGGCCGCCCGACTCGCCGCGCTGGAGGCGATGTTGCAGCGCGTCGCCGCGCTGGAGGCGATGTCGCAGCGCTTCGCCGCGCTGGAGGGTCGCGCCGCGCGGCTCGCCACGCTGGACGCGCTGCGCACCGATCTGGAGGCCGGACGCCCGCTTGGTGCCGCGCTCGCCAGCCTGCCGAACGCGCCGGCTGCGCTGGCCCGCTACGCCACCGCCGCCCCAACCACCGAGGTCGCGCTGCGGCTTTCCTTCGAGGACGCCGCACGGGCCGGCCGCATCGCCAGCGATGGCGTGCGCGACGGCACCACCACGCTCGACGCCGCGCTATCGCGCCTGGGCAACATGGTGACCGTGCGCCGGGGCGAGGACGTGGTCTGGGGCGATGCCGCCCTGGCCGAGATCGAACGCGCCCGCCGTGCCGTGGAAGCCGGCGACCTGGAGGGCGCGCTCGCCCGCCTCGCCCGCCTGTCGCCCCAGGCGAAGGAGGCGATGCGCGGCTGGATCGGTGAGGCCGAGGCGCTGATCGCGGCACGCGCCGCGCTACGCACCCTGGCCGCGGGCTGAGGACAGAGCCGATGCGCAGTGCCCTATTCTACCTGATTCTGCTGGCCGCCGGCGTGGCCGGCCTGCTCTGGATGGTGCGGCTCGGCGGCGTGGTCGAGTTGCGGGTCGGCGGCGCCGAGATCGCCATCGCCCTGCCGCTCGCCCTGGTCTTCGCGGCCTTGCTGTTCCTGGCGCTGCACCTGCTGCTGCTGGCGATCGGCGCGATGCGCCGTTGGCCGGCGAGGCTGCGCGCCCGCAGCGCCGCCAAGCGCCAGGGCCAGGGCCAGGCCGCGGTGACTCGCACCCTGGTGGCGCTTGCCGCCGGCGCGCCGGACCTGGCGCGGCTTGAGGCCGGGCGTGCCCGGATCGGTCTCGGCGACACGCCGCAGACGCTGATGCTGGTGGCGGAGGCAGAACGCCTCGCTGGCCGGGAGGATGCCGCCTCGGCCGCTTTCGAGGCGCTGGCCCAACTGCCCGACGCGCGCTTCCTCGGCCTGCGCGGCCTGCTGCGGCAGGCGATCCAGCGCCAGGACTGGCCGACCGCCCAACGCCTTGCGCGTGAGGCCGAATCCGCCCAGCCCGGCGCCGCCTGGCTGCGGCAGGAACGCGAAACCTTGGCCATCCGCACCCGCGACTGGCGTGAGGCGCTGGCGCTCTCCCCGCCCGGCGCCACTCAGGCCGCGCTCGCCCTGGCCGCCTCCGGGCAGGAGAACGACGAACGCAAGGCGACCGACCTCGAGCGCCAGGCCTTCCGCGCCGACCCCGGCTTCGCCCCGGCAGCGCTGGCCGTCGCTGCGCGGCATCGTGCCGCGGGCAGCCCGCGCCGCGCCAAGGCGTCGCTGGAGGAAGGCTGGACCAGGCAGCCGCATCCCGACCTCGCCGTGGCCTATCTGGAGGGCATCACCGAGCCGCTACCCCGCATGAAGGCAGCCGAGGCGCTGGCGCAAGGCAAGCCGCGCCACGCGGAAAGCCGAATACTGGTGGCCCGTGCGGCGCTGGAGGCCGGGCTGACCGGGCGTGCGCGGCAGGAACTCGACGCGCTGCTGGCCACCGGGCCGGCGGATCGACGTGCCTATCTGATTTTGGCCGACCTTGAGGAGCAGGAGAAGGGCGATACGCCCGAAGGCCGCGCCGCCCAGTCCCGCTGGCTGCGCAGCGCTGCCAATGCGGCCCCCGAAGCCCGCTGGCGCTGCGGCCATTGCGGCGCGGAGCATGAAAGCTGGGGGCCGATCTGCGGGTCGTGCCAGTCGGTCGGCATGATCGGCTGGACCAGCCCGCAGCAATTGCCCGTCGCGTGACCCGATGCGGGGCGGGCAGCGCCTGCCCCGCATCGCGCAGCGCCAAGGGCCGAACAAACCGCCCGGGCCGTCGGCGACCGGGGTGGTGCTGACCGCAAGTATCGATTCGCTCTCGATCATCGCATCGAACGAGACGGCTGAGACTTGGCGGCATCACCAAGAATCTGGCCACTTTCGCACCAGGTCTGTTCAATAAATCGTAACCCCCGTCGTGCGACTAACAGGCGCCGCAGCGTCTGGCCGGCGATGCCTTGGTACGACGGGGGTTCAAGTTGGGGAACATCATTGAAGCCTCGCCCGAGACGGACCGCGGGGGGGCGCTTTGCGCGGCTTGCCCAGCGCGGATGCCGACCGACGCCCTGACCGGGCTGGTCAACCGCAGCGCATTTCACGCAAGGCTGGAAGCGGCCCTGGCGGACTGGAAGCAGGATACCTCCGGCCCCGCGGTGCTGATGGTGGACCTGGATCGCTTCAAGGCTGTGAACGATTCGCTCGGCCACCCTGCCGGCGATGCCCTGCTCCGCATTGCCGCCAAGCGCCTGCGCGCTGCGGTGCGCGGTACAGATGTGGCGGCCCGCCTGGGCGGTGATGAATTCGCCGTGCTGTTGGCCGCGCCTGTGGCGCCCGAGGTCGCCGCCATGGTTGCGGAGCGGCTGGTGGATCTGCTGGCGCGGCCCTACTTGGTGCAGGGTCAGGCGGCCAATGTCGGCGCCAGCGTGGGCCTCGCCTTTGCAGAGCCTGACTGCACGACCGTCGACGCGCTGATCGGGCGCGCCGACATGGCGCTGTACCAAGCCAAGGGCAACGGCCGCGGCCGTGTCGGCTTGTTCTCGCCAACGTTGCAGCAACGGGCGGACCTGCGGCGCCAAACTGAGCAGGATCTGCGCGCGGCGCTGTCGCTCGGCCAACTGGAACTGTTCTACCAACCGCAATACGACCTTAAGATCGGTCAACTCAGCGGCTTTGAGGCGCTACTGCGCTGGCGCCACCCGCTGCGCGGTTTGGTACCTCCGGCCGACTTCATTCCGCTGGCCGAGGAAATACGGTTGATATCGACGTTGGGCGAATGGGTGCTGCGCACCGCCTGCGCCGAGGCAGCCCGCTGGCCGGGCACGATGACCGTGGCGGTGAATGTGGCGGCGCAGCAGTTCGAATGCGGCCGGCTGGTCAGCATCGTCGAGGCTGCGCTGGAAGGGGCTGGCCTGCCCGGACCACGGCTGGAATTGGAGATCACGGAATCGGCCTTGCTGAAGGACCCCCGCGGCATCGTGACCGCACAGCTCACCACGCTGAAGGCGATGGGCGTGTTGATTTCGCTGGACGACTTCGGCACCGGTTATTCGTCGCTGTCGCAGTTGCGCAGCTTCCCCTTCGACCGATTGAAAATCGACCGCAGCTTCGTCAATGACGATGCGGTCGTGCGGGCAATCGCCGCGATGGGAAGCAGCATGGGTATCCGCACCACGGCGGAAGGCGTGGAGACCGCAGCGCAGCTGAACAGTCTGCGGCGCGAAGGCTGCGACGAGGTGCAAGGCTACCTCCTGGGGCGGCCGCTGCCGGCCTCAGCCATTCCACAAACCATTGCCCGGCTGGTTGTCGGGGCTCCCTTGCTGCAGGAAACCCCATGATGAGCACATCCCCTGACCTCCTCAGATTGGTCTATGTCAGCCGCAGCCTGGTGCCGCCAGCGGAGACCGAGGCAGCCGTCCTGGCTATCCTTGGCGCCTCGCGTCGCCGCAACCCGGCGACGGGCGTGACCGGCGCGCTGTTGTTCAGCAACGACTGCTTCGCGCAGTCGCTGGAAGGCCCCATGGCGGCTGTGGAAGCGCTGTTCGAGCATATCCAGATGGATACGCGCCACGATCGGGTGGTGCTGCTGGAAGCCGGGCCGGTTTCCCGGCGCGACTTTGGTGACTGGTCGATGGGCTTCGCCGGCCACCGTACGGAGGCGGCGCTTTGCTTCGAGGCGCTGGTTGCCACGCCGTCAGAATCAAGCCGCCGTGTGCTGGACGTGCTGCGCGGCGCCGTGGGCCGCGCGACCCCGGCGCTGGCCTGAAGCGGCTCAGCCACGCCGGCGCAGCCCTACAGTGCCATCCGCTCACGTTGATTCAACGTGAGCGGATAATGCAGTAGAGTACGATGGCCGGAGGCAGGAACGCTCCGGAGGGCTCGATCATCGGACGCAGCGCGAGGCGCGCGCGATAGGCCTTGCGCGAGGTATCGCCCTTGGGTGTGATCTGAGCGACCTCCGCGGTCAGGAGGCGACCGGCGAAGGCATCGGCGCGCAGCAGCACGCGCTGGCCGATGGCGATGCGGGCGATGTCCTCCTCATCCATCTCGGCCGTGATGCGCAGCGGCCGGGGCTCG
>Ga0209181_10012492_pt1 | contig 10733 bp, 14 predicted proteins | sample MAT05_FD_187208 | JGI IMG/M metagenome (GOLD analysis project Ga0209181, IMG submission 187208) | Freshwater microbial communities from Lake Fryxell liftoff mats and glacier meltwater in Antarctica - MAT-05 (SPAdes) (version 2) | ecosystem: Environmental > Aquatic > Freshwater > Ice > Liftoff...
CCCACTCCCGACCGGGTGTGTCATCCATGGTGTCCTCCGAAGGGCCGCAAGTCCTGGCCGGATCAAACACTCCGGCGTTATAGCCGGGCCGGGAGATGTTGGTAATAGATAGGGTGGAACCCCGGGCGGCGTCCGCGGTGATCAATGTGCGTGGCTCCCACGGACCACGCCGTCGCCCGCCCGGGGTTCCACCCCGGGCTACACGCTGAGCGCCCTCCGGGCTCCGAACCCCGCCGTGTCAGACCTCCACGGAACACCCATGCGCTCCGCCGTCGTTGCTCTCCTCCTCGCCCTCCCGGCCGCCTTCGCGCAAGACGCCCCCGACCCCATCTTTGAGCCCGGCGCGAAGCTCAGCGTCCTCGCGGCGAAGGACACGGCCGGCGAGGGGCCGGCGTGGGACCCCGAACTCGGCGTCCTCACCAGCGGCCACACCGGTCACGTCCACCGCCTGGCGCCCGACGGCACGTCGTCGGTGTGGCGCGAGAAGGCCGGCACCAACGGCCTCCTGTTCGACCGCCAGGGCAGGCTCGTCGCCTGCGAACCGGTGGCGCGCCGCGTCACCCGCACCGACCGCGACGGCAAGGTGACGGTGCTGACGGACGCGTTCGGCGGCAAGAAGTACAACCAGCCGAACGACCTGACCATTGACTCGAAGGGGCGCGTCTACTTCTCCGACCCGCGGTACGGCCCGCGCGACGACATGCAGCAGCGCGACGCCGCCGGCAACACCATCGAGGGCGTCTACCGCATCGACCCGGATGGCTCGGTCCACCGCGTCGTCGGCCGGGAGGTGGAGCGGGCCAACGGCGTGCTGGTGTCGGCCGACGACAAGTTCTTGTTCGTGGCGGACAACAACAACGGCGTCGGCGGCGCCCGCAAGCTGTGGCGGTTCGACCTGAAGGCCGACGGCACGGTCGGCGAGAAGAAGCTGCTGTACGACTGGGGCACCGGCCGCGGCCCGGACGGGGTGAAGCAGGACGCGAAGGGTCGGCTGTACGTCGCCGGCGGACTGAATAAGCCGAGCCCGCCCGCGGAGCCCGCCGCCGACGTGAAGGGCGGCATCTACGTCATCGACCCCGCCGACGGGAAGAAGCTGGCGTTCCTGCCGGTGCCGACCGACGAGGTGACGAACTGCGCCTTCGGCGGCGCCGACCGCAAGACGCTGTACGTGACCGGCGGCGGGGTGCTGTACTCGGTGCGCACGATGACGCCGGGGCGGGTGCTGTGGCCGGCGAAGTAGCTACCACTCGGTCGGAACGGGGTACTGGCGGATGCTGTGGTCGGGGGTAAGGATCGTCAGCCCCGCGGCCAGGGCTTGACAGATCAGGATGCGGTCGAACGGGTCGTGATGGATCAGCGGGAGGGTGCGGTTGCGGTAGACGTGTTTGAGCCGGACGGGGAGGACGCGGAGGGCGTTCTTCCGAACTTGGTCGCGGACGATGCGGCGGATGTCGCCCTTCAGCACCAGTTTCCGCTTCCGCCGCTTGACGATGATCTCCCAGACGTTAACCGGGCTCAGCAAGACCTTGTTCGCCCGGTCCTGGATGAGCGCGGCAGCGCGCGGCGAGAGCTGGGACGGATTGGAATAGAGCCAGATGAAAGCACAGGTGTCGAGCTAGAGGTTCATACGGCCGGCTCCGCGTCCGCCCACGATTCCGGCAACGGGTCGTTGAAGTCGGGAGTAATCGTCGTCGTCCCCGCGTGCATCCCGAGTACGCGGGGCGGAAGGCTTCCCGCCAGTGGGTCGGGGTAATTCGTCGTCAAACCAAGACGAAACGTCGGTCGGCCGTCGATCGTCAGCACGACCTTGTCCCCGGCCGCGAGCCAAGTCATCACGTCCGTCACCCGGTCCGCCAGTTCCAGCACGTCGAGCGTGATCCGCGCCATGTCAGCACCTCCGCCCCCCCATCATACCGCACCGCCTCGGTCAGGCGTACAGCTCGATCGCCTTCACGATTTCGGCCAGGTCGTTCGGCACCTGCACGGCGCGGTTGGCGAACTGCACCCGCTTCACGCCGCGCTTGCCGAGCTTCTCCGCGAACAGCGCCGGGTCCGCCGTGTGGTACGCTACCGTCGCGTCCGGGTCCTTCAGCAGGTGACCCGTCAGCACGCACACCACCCGGTCGCTCGGCGCGATCACGCCCTCCTTCACCAGCTTCAACAGGCCCGCCACGCTCGCCCCGCTCGCCGGCTCGCAGCCGAGGCCGCCGGCCCCCACCGTCGCCTTCGCGTCCAGGATTTCGGCGTCGGTCGCCTCGCGGACCACGCCGCCGCAGCGCTCCAGCGCCCGCAGCGCCTTCGGCAGGTTCACCGGGCGGTTGATCTCGATCGCGCTCGCCAGCGTGTCCGCCCGCAGGTTCGCCGCGTCCATCGCCGTCATGTACCGGTCCACCTTCGGGGCGTCGAACGCGCCGCCGCTCCAGCGCACGCCCTGCTTCTCGTAGAGCTGGTAGAACGTGTTCGCCCCCGCCGCGTTCACCACCACCAGTCGCGGGGCGCGGTCGATCAGGCCCAGGTCGCGCAGCTCCGCGAACGCCTTCCCGAACGCCGAGACGTTGCCCAGATTCCCGCCCGGCACCACGATCCAGTCCGGCACCTCCCACCGCAGCGCTTCGAGGATGCGCAGCATGATCGTCTTCTGCCCTTCGAGGCGGAACGGGTTCACGCTGTTGACGAGATAAATGCCGAGCCGGCTGCTCACCTCCTGGACGCGGCGGAGGGCGTCGTCGAAGTCGCCGGCGATCTGCACGGTCAGGGCGCCGTAGTCGAGCGCCTGCGACAGCTTGCCGTAGCTGATCTTCCCGGAGCCGATGAAGATGACGGCCCGCATCAACTGCGTGACCGAGCAGTACACGGCGAGGCTGGCGCTGGTGTTGCCGGTGCTGGCGCACGCGGCCCGGCGGGCGTTCACCATGCGGGCGTGGGTGAACGCCGCGGTCATGCCGTTGTCCTTGAAGCTGCCGCTCGGGTTCATCCCCTCGTACTGGAGGTACAGGCACCCGGGGTTCATCCCGGCGTAGGCGGCGACGTGGTCGGCGCGCTGGCACAACGTCTGCCCCTCGCCGACGGTCATGATCTTGTCGTCGGGGGCGAACGGGAACAGCCGGCGGAAGCGCCACACGCCGGAGAAGTCTAGCGGGTCGGAGCGGTTGGCCCACGCGGCTTCGAAGTCGCGGAGCGACTTCGGCACCGGGAGGCGGTCCCAGTCGTAGGCGAGGTCGAGGAGGCCGCCACACTTGGGGCAGCGGAACGACGTGTCGGACAGGTCGGCCGTGGCCCCGCACCGGGGGTCGATGCACCGCTGGAACGCGAGGTCGGCCATGCTCGGCGCCTGTGGGAGGGGACCGGGGTTACTGTATCATCAGAGAAGAACCCAGAAAGCCCACCGGCCGCACCCGGCCGTCTTCGCCCGTGCCGAGCGTCGCCATGCCCGTTCACCTCCTCTCGCTGACCGACGGCCCGAGCATCCTGGTGGACAAGCCGATACTCCTGTTCGGCCGCCACGAGGAGTGCGACGTGCAGCTGCATTCCAAGAAGGTGTCCCGGCGGCACTGCTGCGTGGCCCAGGTACACGACTACCTCGTCGTCCGCGACCTCGGCAGCACCAACGGCGTGCGGGTGAACGGCCAGCGCGTCGCCGAGGGGAAGTTGGTCCCCGGCGACGAGCTGACGATCGGCAACTTCAAGTACCAGGTGTGCGGCGACGTGCTTGGCGGGTCGAACGAGCAGCCGCCGGCGCCGAAGGGGTACGGCCCGGTGCCGCCGGAAAGCGGCACCGAGAGCAACCCGACGTGAGCGTGGGCGCCGCGAGTATAATCCCCCCACCCGCCCCGCGACACCCCCGAGCCCCGCCGCGCCGATGACGGTCCCGCCCCTCCAGGGCATCACCCACGCCTGCTTCGGGCTCAGCTACCTCCTCGCGTTCGCGCTGGAAGTCGCCCGCCTGTTCTGGCCCGGCCGCGCCTGGCGCGCCGCCGGCCTCGCCGTCGGCGTCGCCGGCGTCGCCGCCCACACTGCCTACCTCGCGCTCAATCCGCCCACCCCCGCCGCCCCCTACGGGTCGCTCCTGCTGCTGGCGTGGGTGCTCGCGCTGTTTTACCTCTACGGCACCGTCCACTACGCCAAACAGGCGTGGGGCGTGTTCGTCCTCCCGGTCGTCATCGGCCTCGTCGGCCTGTCCCTCGCCCTCACCGCCACCGGCGACGCCGTCGCCCCCGACTGGCTCCACGGCGACCGCTTCTGGGGCGCCGTCCACGGCTTCCTCCTCCTCGGCGGCGCTATCGGCATCAGCGTCGGCTTCCTCGCCAGCGTCATGTATCTCGTGCAGCTCCGCCGCGTCCGCAACCGGGTGAACCCGGCCGTGGTCGTGCCGATGCTCAACCTCGAACGCCTGGAGACGATGGCCCGCCGCGCCGTGAACTGGGCGTTTCCACTCCTCACCGCCGGGCTCCTCGTCGGCACCCTGCTGCTGCGGACCGAGCACGGCGGCCCCGAAACCTGGCTCTCGGTGAAGGTGCTGACCACGGCGACGCTGTGGCTGGTGTTCGCGGTGCTGCTGTACCTCCGCTACGCGACGAACGTGCCGGCCCGGCGGCTGGCGCTGCTCCACGTCGCGGCGTTCGGACTGCTGCTGCTGGCGCTGGCGGCGTCGCACCCGTTCGTGCCGGGGGGCGACCGATGAACCTCCGCGCCATCGGCTGCAACGTCGGCTCGGCCCCGGTCGAGCTACGGGAGAAGCTGGCGTTCGACGCCGACAAGCTCACCCGCGCTCTCGCCGAACTGACCGCCCGCTACGGCGCCGAGGCCGTCGTACTCGGCACCTGCAACCGCGTCGAGTTGTATCTGGCGCGGCCCGAGACGGTCGCCCCCGTTCACGCGCCGCTGGTGGCCGAGTACCTGTCGGAACTGCACGGCGTCCCGGTCGCGGACGTGCAGCCGCACCTCTACGAGCACGCCGACGCCGACGCCGTCCGCCACGCCTTTCGCGTCGCCGCGGGGCTCGACAGCGTCGTCGTCGGCGAGGACCAGATCGCCGGGCAGGTGAAGGACGCCTTCGAGGCCGCCCAGCGCGCCGGCGCCACCGGGCCGCTGCTGAACGCCCTCTTCCCCGCCGCCGCCCGCGCCTCCAAGCGCGTCCGCACCGAGACCGGCCTCGCGCAGGGGCAGGTATCCGTGGCCAGCGCCGCGGTCGGCTTCCTGAAGGAGGTCTTCCACCGCTTCACCGACAAGACGGTGCTGGTGATCGGCGCCGGCGAGATGGGCCGGCTGACGCTGACGCACATCCGCGAGCTGCGGCCGGCGGCGGTGGTCGTAACGAACCGCAGTCCGGAAAAGGCGGCGGCGCTGGCGGCCGAGTTCGGCGGCGCGGCGCTGCCGTGGGAGCAGCTCGACGACGGCCTCGCCGGCGCCGACATCGTGGTGAGCACGACCGGGGCCGAGGACTACGTCGTGCCGCGGCGGCGATTCGACGAGAAGGTTCGGCCGCGGCGCGGGCGGCGGAAGCTGGTGGTGTTCGACCTGGCGGTGCCGCGCGACTTCGACCCGCGGATCGACGACGGCGACCAGGTGAGCGTGTTCAACGTGGATGACCTGAACCGCGTCCGCGACCAGCAGTTGGCGGAGCGGCGGCGGCACGTGGCGCCGGCCGAGGCGCTCGTGGCCGAAGAGGTGGCGGCGTTCCTGACCGACTGGAACCGCCGCAGGGACGGCCCGGTGATCGGCGCCCTGACGGAGGAGGTGAACCGCATCCGCGACGCGGTGCTCGGCCCGCTGCTGGGGAAGCTGAACGGCAAGCTGACGGACGCGGACAAGGCGCTGATCGAGGCGGCGTTCCGGCTGTACGGCAACAAGCTGGTACACGGCCCGATTGCGGCGCTTCAGGAGGCGAGCCGGGAGGGGCACGGCCCGGGGCTGCGCGAGGCGCTGATGCGGCTGTTCGGGTTGCAGTGAGCGGTCAGTACCGCGGCACGGCCGGATCGACCAGCCGGCTCCAGGCGTCGATCCCGCCGGCGAGCGACGCCGCGTTGTCGTGCCCGGCGGACCGCAGGATCGCCGCCCCGCGGAGGCTGCGCACCCCGTGGTGGCACAGCACGACGACCTGCGCCTCGGCCGGCGGCTCCACTTCTTCGACGCGGCCCGGCAGTTCCGGCAGTGGGATGAGGAGGCTGTCCGTGAGGCGGCAGTAGGCGAACTCGTCGGGGTTGCGCACATCCACCAGGTACACCGACTCGCCGGCGTCCCGCATCCGCTTCAGCTCGGCGACGGTGATCTGAGGGATTAACACGGCGGATTAACCACAGAGTCACAGAGGACACAGAGCGAAGACCCGGAGTCGAGCCAAACCATTCTGTCAAACCCGGTCTTCCCTCTGTCTTCTGTCTTTCCTCTGTGTCCTCTGTGACTCTGTGGTGAAATCGTCTTTTCTTACTCGCCCGCGATGTCCGCCACGCCCAGCTTCGTCAGGTACTCGCGCTCCTTCGCCCGCATGGCGGCGGCGCCGCGCTCGTCGGCGTCGGTGTACCCGCACAGGTGGAGGCAGCCGTGGACGACGTACAGCACCAGTTCCGGTCCGACGGCGTGGCCGCGGTCGGCGGCGTACTCCTGCGCCACCCCGTAGCCGATCACCACGTCGCCCTCCAGCTTCTTCGCCCCGGCCGCGCTGTGCGGAAAGGTGAGCACGTCGGTCGGCTCGTCGTGGTTCAGGAACTGCTTGTTCAGCCGGTGGATGTGGGCGTCGTCCACGAACGCGAGTGTGACCGCCGCCTCGCGGACGCCCTCGCCTTCGAGCACGACGCGGGCGGCGTCCTTGAGGGCGGCGAAGTCGAGCGGGTACTCGTACGGGTTCGACACGCGGGCGCGGATCATGCGTCCCATTCTACGACGACCGGCCCGCCCACGTCGCGGTAGACGCTGGCGTTCACGAACGTGATCCCCTCCGCGTCGAGCCGGCCGGCGGCCTCGTGGATGTGGCCGAACACGTGGAGCCGCGGCCGCACTTCCATCACCCGGTCGAACAGGTCGCGGCAGCCGACCAGCTCGCCGCGGTTCGTGCGGTCGAGGATGCCGGCCGGCGGCCCGTGCGTGATGAGGATGTCGGTGCCGGCGGGAATCTTCGCCCACTCGGCGGCGAGGGCGGGTCCGCGCTCGAGGTTGAACGCCCAGCCGCCGAACCACGGCTGCCACGGGCTGCCGTACACCGTCAGGCCGGCGACGGTGACGGCGGTGTCTTCGAGGTAGGTGGCATTGGTAATGAGGCCGCGGGCGGCGTGCGGCTGCTCCTGGAAGGCGAAGTCGTGGTTGCCGCAGATGACGACCTTGTGGCGGTGCGGGAGCTCGCCGAGCCAGCGGTCGAAGTCGGCGACGGTGTCGAGTTCGCCTTTGCGGGTGATGTCGCCGGCGTGGACGAGGAGGTCGCCGTCGGGCACGGTCAGGTCGCGGTGCCAGCCGTGGGTGTCGCTGACGCAGACAATCCGCATGGGGGTCAGCAGTCGAGGGTGAAGGCGAGGGCGGGGCCGAACACTTCGGCGAGCGGGTCGAGCAGCTTCGCGTCGATCCGCTGAACCAGGAACGTACCCGGCTCGAACAAGCCGAGTCTGTACTGAAGCCCGTCGCCGTAGGTGTCCCAGGTTCCGAACGTGTTGGCCTCGCGCACCACGACGTACCGGCCGCAGCCGCCGGGCTCCGCGAGCAGGCCGGGGAGGGCGCGGTAATACGCCCGCATCGGCTCCTCCATCCGCGGGTGGCGGGCCAGAAGTTCGGGGATCGTCACGGGGTGCCTCCGGGAACGCTCGTGTCCGTGCCGGGGGCCGGCGCGGGGTCCGCCGGAGCCGGGGACACGTGCGTGATGTGCGAGTTGTCGATCAGGATCACCCGGTCCCCGTCGCCGGCCTCGCCCGGGATGCCGACGGCGGTCGTGGACGGCGTCACCATCATCCACTCCGGTCCGGCCACGGGATAACTCTCGCCGCCGCTGACGTGGATGCGGAACTGTTGGAACGGCGTTCGGGTCAGCAACTCTCTCAGCGTCCTGTGGCCCATCAGTTCGGCCCTCCCGGGTGATGCCCCCATCCTACCCGCCCGGCCGGCCGCGCACCAGCCGCGCGAACGTGCGGTACGCCCGCCACAGCCCCACCACCGACCCCACGGCGCCGGCCGCGCACCACAGCGCAACCGTCGCGTCCCCGGCCCCGGCCGCCTGCACCGCCTTCGCCCCCAGCATCGCGGTGAACCCGAGCCCCATCGGCGTCAGGAAGCCGACCAGGAACGATCCCACCAGCCACGACGGCAGCACCGTCCGCCGGTTCGCCGACGGCTCGCCGCGCCACAGCCGTCGCGTCAGCCACGCCAGCGCGAACCCGGCCACGCCGTGACACGCGCCGATCCCCAGCAGCAGTCCCGCCAGCGGCCACTCGTTCCGCCACGCGAAGTTCGCGGCCGCGACCGGCGTCAGCAGCCCGGCCAACAGGAAGTACGCCGCGAACGGGGTCAGCACCCCCGCGCCGATCAGGCGCGGCCAGCGGCCGACGTCGGCGAAGTAGTCGGTGCCGCGGGCGACCTGGCGGAGGGGATTGGGGTCGGCCGCGTCGGGCCGGTCGAATGGCGTCGGGTCGAGTTCCACGGCGGTCCCGGTGGTCAGGCGGCGCGGCGCAGCGGCAGCGGTTCCGCCACCGCCGCCCGCGGCCGGGCGATCGCCGCCAGCCCCAGCGCCCACAGGCCGATCGTCGCGGCGGTGCCGAGGCCGCTCTCGCGGAGGCGGTCGAACACCGGGCCGGGGAACAGCGGCACCGCCGTGATGATACCCCACGCCAGAAGCGCCGTCGTGGTGCGAACGCCCGCCGACAGCGACCCCGGCCGGGCCGCAAGGCCGCGCAGCCAGAGGCCGCACGCCAGCGGCAGGATGAAGGCGTAGTAGTGCATGTGCGACACGGGTGTCGTCAGCGTCATCACCGCGCACAGGCACCCGAACAGCACCAGCTGATCGGCCGGCGACGGCGACGTACGGCGGAACCCGACCCACGCGGTCAGCAGCAGCATGGTGCCACTCACGGCGAGGTGGGCGACCTTCGCCGCCCGGCCCGGCTGCGGCGGTCGCGTCGTCGGGTCGGGGTGCTGCCAGGCGTGGACCGCCGCCAACACCGACTGGCTGTCCGTCGCCGCGACTCCGTGCAGCTCCTTCGCCCGCGTCTGGTCGCCGTGCTCGTCGAATACCGGCCCCAGCACCACCCGCACCAGCTTGGCGTTCACGTCCACCGCGCCCTCGACGCCCCACACGGCCGCGGGCACGACGCCGATCAACATCACCACCGCCACTGCCGCCCCGGCCAGCGCCCGCCAGTCGCGGCGGACCAGCGGGTAGACCACCAGCAGCGTCGGGATGATCTTCAATACCGCGGCCGTCGCCAGCCACGCCCCGCCGGCGGCGCGGCGGTTCCGCACCACGGCCGCGAACCCGGCCGCCCACAGGGCCACCACGAACGGGTTCACCTGCCCGCGGCCGAGCGTGTGGCCGACCCCGCCGAGGCACACGTACACCGGCACCAGCCGCGCGTACCACCACCGCCGCGAGCCGCGCTCCAGCCCCGGCAGCACCGCCCCGGCGAAGGCATGCACCGCGTACCCGATCGCCAACAGGCTCAGCACGTACCACACGCCGACGGACACGGCGTACGGCACGTACCCGTCCTGCGGGAGGAAGCGGTACGGGTGGCCGAGCGGCACCATCGCCACGGCGAACGGCGGCGGGTAGGCGTAGTGCCAGCCGTTGTCGTCGGTCACATCGTAAATGTCGAGGCCGGCGCGGACGGCCCAACCGGCGCGGGCGAACACGCCGAAGTCGGTCTTGGGCGTCTGCTGGAACGCCGAGCGGACCTCGGTGAGCACCCCGAACGCGACCAGCAACAGCGCGAACAGGGCGAGGCCGACGCGCTCCCCGGTGCGGAGGCGGTCGGCGGCGGGGGTGGTCATTCCCGGGTTATCGGCAATCCGGCGGGCGGACGCGAGCCCAACCCGGCCTGCCACCCGACCTTGATTCCGCGCCGCCGAACAGGCACCATTCCCCCGCCGCGGGGCGGCCCGAGTGTCGTCGGGCGTCGGGCCGGAAACGGGTCGGCGGTCGGCACACCGGGGCTACCCCGGTGACAGTTCACCACCCTGCTCGTGAAGCGCGCGACAGACCGGGCACGACCATGCCCCCTTCGTCGCGCCGGACATGACCGGTCGGGCCGCCCCGCGGTTTCGTTCCCCGGGCACCGGATGCTCGTCCTCGACCGTGCACGGTTCCTGTTCGCCCTCACCGGCGCCGCCGTCCGGGGCGACTGGACCGCCGCCGCCCTGCGGGCCGCGCTCGCCGCCACCGGGTACGACCTCCGCGCCCCCGGCCTCGCGCCGCGAATCCTGAAGACCTTCCCGACGAAGCCCACCTACGGAACCCTGTTCGCGTTCCTCGTCGGCGACGCCCGCCTCTCCCGCGCCCTCGGCCGGCCCGTCGCCCCGCGCCGCTCCCCCGCGCCGCCCCCCACGCCGCTCGCGGCGTTGCAACTCCCACACCTCCCCACCGAGGCCGCGCTCGCCGCGTGGCTGAACTTCACCCCCGGCCGGCTGCGCTGGCCCGCCGACCTCACCGGCCGCAACCGCCGCCACCCGCCGGGGCCGCTCCGCACCTACCGGCACCGCTGGGTGGCGAAGCCGAGCGGCCGCGCCCGGCTCCTCGAAATTCCCGTCTTTCCGCTGAAACA
>Ga0209181_10012494_pt1 | contig 10732 bp, 6 predicted proteins | sample MAT05_FD_187208 | JGI IMG/M metagenome (GOLD analysis project Ga0209181, IMG submission 187208) | Freshwater microbial communities from Lake Fryxell liftoff mats and glacier meltwater in Antarctica - MAT-05 (SPAdes) (version 2) | ecosystem: Environmental > Aquatic > Freshwater > Ice > Liftoff...
TGACGTGCGTTTTGGCGAGCTCGTCGTCGTCGTAACGGCAGCGAATCAGCTCGCCGCCGAGGGCCCAGAGGTTGTCGCGATGCCGGCGGAAGGTTGCCTTGGCCAGACCCTGATCCAGCAGATGAAGCAGGAACGGCGTGAGCGCCTGAACGATCTGTTGGCCCACGGGGATGTCTGCGGGCTCGACGTGCCACGATCGGGGCCAGTCGTCCAGGTCCGAGTACGCTTGATGAAGGCGCTGCGCGAGCCGCGGCTCGAGACTGAACGCACCCTCAACGCTGCCACGGGAGTCGGCCATGTTGCTTGCCCGGTTGCTTAATGCCTGCCACCACTTTCCAGGCTTCGTCTATGCCGCTGTGCGGCTGCTTGAAGCCACCAGCATCATCGAGGTCGAAGTGCGTCCACGCCGAGGCTCCAAGCCGCATTGTTCGGGCTGCGGCAGAGTTGCGCCCGGACACGACTTGCTGTCCACACGCCGCTTCGAGTTCATCCCGATCTGGGGTTATCGCGTGATGCTGTTGTACGCCATGAGGCGCGTGCAATGCAAAGCCTGCGGGGTGAAGGTCGAGCAAGTGCCTTGGGCAATGGGCAAACACAGCTTGACCAAGGCCTACATGTGGTGCTGCCAGTCGCGAACGACTGTAAATGGCCGATTGCGGGTTTCCCCGAATGCCCGCTGTCTGGCGGCCCAATCTGAACGTCGGCAGTCCGGCAACCAACTCGGCGCGGCGGTGGGCCGTTGCCGACCCATCAGCGACATCTGGGGCACTGGACTCGTCGCCCCAAAGCGGTCTGTCGTAACCATAACGAGGTGGTCCCGGCGCTGAGAGCAGGATGCTTGCGCATGGGTCTGCGCTTGCCTCCGTCACCTCCGTTTGCGTGCTGGCCTACGTGGATCTCGACGTAGGCTCTTGGTGTCCCTCGGGTCTTCGCCCGATTGGGTTCGACCCTCGGTCGCTGATTGCATCCTGAGGACTAGCTCCGGATCTCCGTAGTGCTGATATGCCGCCCAGAGCGCGCCGTAGGCTCGCTCTTCGGCACGAAGATGTCTGCGCGCTGCGAGCAATGCGGCGCCCAGGGTGGCTGGTTGCATGCCTGGGAGGTTCGGCAGCAAGGTCTCGTAGAGCTTCTGGCTGAAGAGGACGGCGCCGGCATCGCTCACCTCCCAGGCGGTGCCGATGTAATTGCGGACACCGCACATGAAGAACTCGTCCACCAGCGTCGGCAGCAAGGCTTGGTCGAGACCCCTCGGGCCGGGTCTTTCGGAATCGGAGCGGATGTTGGACGTAAGAGCGGACAGGCATGCGTTGGCCACCACGAGCGTGGGTGCGCGGCTCAGCGAGACGATCTCATGGCCCGTGAATGCAATGTCGCCGAACAGCCATCCCGCGCGTTCGGGATGCTCAGGATTGAAGTCGCCGTGACCTGCGTAGTGCAGTATGTCGTAGTCGTGGCTATTCAACAGGCGGAGCATCTCGTACTTCGTGGCCGGAGCCACTGCGAGGAGCGGCCCCTCACGCGGCACGTTCTCGGCACCAATAAGCGGATCGACTTCGACACCGAGGCCGCGGAGCATGGCGGCGACCTCCAGCGCTTCGATTCGCGCGCCTTCGAGGCTCAGGCCCTTGTCGGGATCGCCCGGATCGCCAATGACCAGCGCGCGCAGTTTCGCTTTCGGTTCGTAGGGGCGCGGAGGGATCGGGCTGTACGACGTTCTCAGCTGCCTGGCCATCGGCTTGGTCAGCGCGAGTGGGTTATCCGACGTGGCGTCATAGAAGCTTTCCAGCATCTCCCAATGGATGGGCGCGGTAGCGCGATCCAGCTCGACGATCAGGCTGTCGCCGATATCGATTTTCTCGCGGAAGTCGCGAGGGACGAACAGCCTGGTCATCAATTGGCTGACCTCTGGCAGGGCATTGAAGTCACTCGGATCGGTGGTCTTGCGCACGATCTCTTCGACGACGGACCAGTCCACCGGGAGCAGACGCTCTGCCACGACGGCGGTGTCGCTGATCGCGGCCACGCGTATGCCGGCGCCGCCGCTGTCCTGAATGAAGGAGATTCGGGTGGGGGAACGGCCGTTCGTGCCGCCCCACCTTGGCAACCTGCCAAAGCCGAGACTACCGGCTTGGCGCAATAAGTCATCGTCAGCCTGCAGCGGCAAGTCGCGCAGGAACTCTTCGCAGGTGCGCTGCAGTTCCGGCGTCGCGTCGACACCCTGCAACAGCGCCGCGGCGGCTTTCCGGGCCGCGGCCGTGTTGCCCTTCAGGCGCGACGCTGCCGCGAGAAGGATCGCCGAGACAGCAATCTGTTCGCCGATCACTCCCCCGGGGCCCCGCTGCACGCCTTGAAGCACGTGCAGGCCCTCGATGCCCGGCAGTGTCTTCAGCACCTCCGCAATTACTTGCGCCTTGTGGAGTTCTCGCTCGACGATGCGGATGCGGCGCAATGAGGGAACCTGCAGCCCGCTGCGCAGGGCATCCTGTACGCCGTCGAGCATGGTCTTCAGGGCCAGCGGGATGGTGAGATTGCCGTTGCCGGACCCGATCAACAGTGTGCAGACGGTCTGCACATCGGGCAGCGCGAAGACCGATTCGGCCAGGGCGCGGGCGGTCCGCTGGAGCGCGACGATCCCGAAAGTCCCGGGGTGTCCCATACCGGCAACCGCGACGACCTTGCGGGCCTTCAACCACGGGAAGAAGTTGATGTCGCCCACCGCGCCCCTCAGGATTCCTCGACGGGTATGGGAGGTGATGACGAGCGCATCAGGGTTGGTATGGTCTCCCGGGGCGACACCGGAGATCGCGCGGTCCAGAGCCAATTCGCCCGCCTGCGGCTCGACGCTCTGGTAGTGGCCCACGGCCAGGACGTCGCCGTTCACTTTGGCGATATCACCCCACACGACCTCGATGATGACCGCGTGAACCGCAGGCGCGGGGGCGCCTCGGGCATTCATCGCGTGAGATCGGTTGACGGGATCGGCCAAGCCCGGCGCGCGAGTCCTAGTGCCCCGCGCTCCGCCAACGAACGAGTCCAGCAGGTCGGACTCGACCGCGGCCGCCGACTCCTTCGCCAATGAGCGGATCGCACCGCGCTTCGAAGGAATGGGGGTGGGCATGGGGGAGATCTCGTCCGCCGTACGCCATTGGGGTACCTGTCGCGTGGTGCGCGCGACAGGCCTGGTCGAGGGCATCTGGGCTGTGCTGCCAGTCGCGAGCAGGTCGTGGATGCCGGCAAGCACTTGCTCGTTGGACGGCAGGTCGCCGTGCGCTTCCTCGACGAAGAACGAAGGAACTCCGGGCAACAGCCCGAGTTCGTGCGGGACGCGCCCATCGCCATCCAGCGTTTCCTGGTAGCTGAAATTGCCCGGGCCGTCGATGCGGATGCGGCTGGGGGTCGGCTGGTTGTAACCCGCGACGTAGACGAGGCGATCCGGGTCCTGCACTTGGTCCATTTCTTCCTGGAAGCGCCGCCCCAGCTCAAGGTACTTTCGCGGCACCGGGAAGCCGCCCCAAGTCGCGGCGTCAAACAGGCGCAGCCGGTCGTCGCCTGGATTCAGGCGAGGCGATGGCAGCATCTGGTACGAACCCGGGAACGTGTTGACGGTCTCCAGCAACTCCTTCATGTCGTGCTTCAGGTCGAAGAGCGCGAGCTTCTTCAGCAGTTTCTCCTGGCCTGTCAGCACGAATGAAATGGCGAACGACCCCTTGTTCGGCGTTCCCAGCATGATCAGGCGACCGCCACGCTTCAGGTCGAAGGGATCTTTCATGGCCTGCCAGGTCTCAGGAAACTTCTGCATGAAGCGTCGCGACACTAGGCCACCCATCGAGTGCGCCACGATGTGCACCGGCTCGCCGTTAGCCCACTGGCTTATCTCTCGATTGAGCACCGCGGCAGAGTTGTCGATGTCCAGTCTCCAATCGAACGCGAAGGGCAGGACACGCCAGCGCCTCGAGAGTTCGAAGACCAGGGGCATGTACTCATCCAGCAGGCCCTTGGTCACTATGCTGATGCTGGGGTCGAGTGATTCACCGTTCGAGTCCAACGCGAAGTCGGAGATCCTGCCCGCGACCAGCCTCAGGTAGTTGACCCAGACTAGGTCCTCGTCGCCGGTCGCGTTGACCGACGCTAGCCTGCCCCCCATGATTCCGTGGATCACCACGACACGACCCAGAAGTGCTCCACGCACCCGTCGGGTGGCAAGGTACATGCGCGCCACGGCGGCGGAGCCCAGTCGCGCCTCGATCTCGCTGCGGCCTTGGGGCGACAGGCGTAGCAGCGCGTTGCGCGCCTCGTCCGTGTTGCCCAAAGCGAACTGCTCCCGCAGATAAGCCAGGGTGTGATCGCGGTCCGCTGAAGCGGCGTTGTTGTCGCTCAATGGCTTTTCCTCCGTTTGCGCCTCTTGTGGTCACCCTCTCGCAGAGACCGGGCCATGATCGGCGGTCTGCGGCAAGCCGTGCGGCAGGAGATGGCGCTGGCGCACGTGGCGAGAGCGTACTGCTACGAGTCCCGCGGTCGATCCCCAATTTAATTGATTTGGGCGCGACCGCGGTGCACGGTTGCGCTGCGGAACGCCCGTCGTGATGGTGCAGAGGTGCAGAAGTCAGCAGAGGTCAGCAGAGGTCATATCGGGTCCGCGGGGACTGCAGGACCGAACATCGCGATCACATGGAGGTCGGGTAAAACTCGGCGTGCCGCCTCACCCGTCCGGGTGAGGCATGGTCGGCGGCGAGACCGTAATCAGCCATGAGCCTTGCTGCGATGAACCGCCCACTGCGGACCCGCACGGTGGGTGGTGTGGGGCCGGGGCTGAACACCCCCAGCTACTTGGTTAGGCCGCACCCCCCGGGACGGGACCGCAACAGGCTGAATCCAACGTGCCTGAAGAAGTCTTGGCTTCTACTACGCCATTCCGCTTCAGCTTGGATTCGCAGTCGGTCATCCAGTACCTTCAACTCGCTCGCGATGCCGAGGCCGAGTTCGCCGGCCATTGCGGCCCGAACTTCTGACGCCTGGGCTGTGAGCCCCCCAAATTGGCTGCAAAGGTCGCCAACCACGGACTCAACCAGTGGCTCCGGAACTACAGTAGAGGACATGATTTTGTCGGCCACCTCTGCCATCGCATCGGGTGGAAAGAGATCGGCTCCATCCGCAAACGTTGCGAGAAAGTGTCGACCAACTGCCTCGCTGTGTTGGAACTCCAGCATCTGCAGTCCTGGGATGTCTTCAAAGTCGCTCCCCATTCCGCACACGACGACCCATCCAAACTGCTCTCGTGGGCGGGGGAGAACTTGTAGCCCTATGGGTTGAAGTACGTCGGGGCGGATAGGGATTCGTTCCGTAGGCAACAAGTACATAACGCCTGTGCCCTCTGTGTGCGGTTGCCACTTGCCCGCCTTGTCAACGAAGCAACTTGCAAAGAAGCACGAAACGTCGAATGACTCGGAAAGATCCATGTAGCCGGTTGGAATACCGTAGTGCTGCGCCAATGCGTGGTCAAAGCGTGCGAGCCGCTGCTCCGACAGCCACACTGCTGCCGGATGACTCTCCAACTCGTTGCTAAACCATATTCGGCGTATGAGGCGATCCGCTAGCTTCGCTTGACCGAGTAAGTCCAGTTCTGACATTCGCGCAACGTGAACTGTTCCGAGACCACGTGCAAGCGAAGTTAGTGACGGGCTGTATCGTGCACCTTGACCGCGGTAGAGCACGGGCGGCATTCTAGTGGGTTGAATGACGGCGGTATCCTGTGAGGCACGAAAGTACTCCCACTGTCTATCGGAGGCAGCCGTGGACAAGGCAAACTGGTCTCGCAAGTCAAGGAGGTGTTCGGCGGGTGGAAGGTCCATTGGTGCATCCTGTGCGGCCTTAACGAATGGGAGGGGCTTCCCCGCGCCGAGGCGCCCACGCGAAGGTGGAGTGCGGCAACGAAGTGCCACGATGGGAAGTGCGAAATCTCATCAACTCACCGTCGGATGGGGAAGTCCAGGGCTATGGTATTCGACGGCATCTATCTAACCAAGAGCCAGTTCGCAGTACACGGGGTGGATGAGCAGGGCAAGTGCTGGTGCGTCCTGCGGTGCCGCGCGCCAGGCTGCACGATCTGAACGCCTCGGCGCCGCCATGCACGGTGGGGATGGCATCGCTCAATGCGCCTGCGATCAAGCGCAGCGTCATCTGCCCGTCCTTCCATCGCTTGACGTTGCGCGTGAAGTGGGCAATCGAGCCGTTCAGGTTGCGGATCGGGTTGGTGGTTCGCAGCATTCGGTACAACTACCCGGTGATGCCCAGCGCCTGTACCGTCAACCTCCAGCCCCTCGCGCAGGCTGGCCGCGGCGCCGGGGCGCTTGCCGTTCAGCGATGCCGTCAGTCGCTGCAGTTGCTTCTTGGCCAGTTCGGCGTTGCCGTCTTCCCAGGCGTCGCGCACGGCGCGTCCCACGCTTGCATGCAGTTCCTGCGGCAGGTGCCCGATCACGTTGCCCCGCTTCTGCTCCTGGAAGCGCTGGATCAAGGCAGGGCCCCGAAGCATTCGACGATCGCCTTGCGCAGAACCTTGCCGCCGTCGATCACCCACACGCGCACGCGGTCGGCGTCGAGCTGAGCAGCGAGCGCACATCACGGCTGGCTTCGGTGGAGATCACACGCCGCGTTGGTCGTGATCCATTTACCATATCCCGCGATTTGCGCCCTTTCGTCGCGACCCGTGGCGCAACGGCCCAAAACTGGCCGGGCACGGTGCCCACGCGGTTAGGCAGGCCCTCGCCAAAGCGCTCGGTGCGGTGCCCGCTGTTTTGCGCTAGGTGCCGACCTGGTATCAGAGCACGGGGATGGCGCAACAGGCCGCGCTTCGATTGGGCGATCGGCACAAATTCCGCCAACCTGTAGACCGGAGGTTTCAGAAGTGAATCAATTGCCGAGCCGAACATTTGCGCAGAGCTTTGCGCTCAAGCCTGACACCTTTGCTTGGCTGCTGGGTGCGGGTGCGTCAGCTTCGGCGGGCATACCAACCGGCTACCAAATGATCTTGGACTTCCGAGCGATGCTCAATGCCCGTCTGGCCCAAGAAGGTGCACCGCCGCAAGGCGATCCTTCGGAGTACTCGCTTTTGTTCGAGACACTGTACCCGGACGCGGCCGAACGGCGCCAGTACATCGACCTCCAGGTCAAGAAAGGCGAACCATCCGCGGGGCACCGGGTGCTCGGTTCCCTGCTGGCGTCACGCAAGACGCCTTGCGTGTTCACTACAAACTTCGACCAGCTCATTGAGCGAGCCACGGTCCTGGCTAGCGAATGCCTGCCTCTTAAGGGTCGCGGTCACGCGACCGTCGCGGCAATCGACAACCCGGAGCGCGCGGAAAGGTGTGTTCGGGAGTCCGACTGGCCGCTTATCGCGAAGTTGCACGGGGACTTTCAGTCCACTGCGCTCAAGAACACGAGTGTCGAGTTGGTGTCGCAGGACGAACGCATGCGCAAGGCTTTGCGCGCACTGTGCTACCGGTTTGGACTCATCGTGGTTGGCTATAGCGGGCGAGACGAATCAGTTATGGACGCTCTCGAAGCGTGCTTGGAACTGCCGGGAGCCTTCCCCACGGGATTGTTTTGGGTGACCAGCGATGCGACAACACTGCTCCCCTCCGTGAATAGGCTCATGGAGAATGCGCAGCGCGCAGGTGTTAAGACCGCCATTGTTAAGAGCGACGATTTCGACAGGTTCGCTCTGGACATGGCTGCATCGGTCGAACTACCTGAGCGGCTGCAGGACCACATTGCACAGCGGCCCCACAAAGAGCCGTCCTGGCTGCAGAGACACGCCTGGCAGCTGGGCGGGGCTGTCGGGAGTGTCGTACTGGCCGCAGCCGGCATAGCATTCTCGATGCACCAGGGTACCGTACAGCGGAAAGACAAATTCGACGGCCTGTACACCTCGAGCCTAAGCCCGAAGCAAGGTGAATATGAAACTGATCTTCGTAAGATGGTTGAGCTGCGCGAGGTAATACTCGATCGGATTGCGAAAGACGAACGAACCAGCCTACCGCAGGATTTGGCGATCGCAGAACAATGGCTGGTAGTTGCTTCTGCCGCTATCGATGTATGGCGGCCGCTGGCAGATTGCGTTGGTGTCGCTGACTGCATCCCAGGCGAGTCAGGGCCAGTGGTGTGTAAACGCGTGACGCGTCTTTTCGAAGCGGTGAATGCAACGACGACCAGTCTTCGTTCAATGGGTCAACTGCAGGCCCTAGGCATGGGCGGCGAGCGTCCCAAGGAGCCAGATGCCGGTCACTTGAACGTTTTGCTCACAAAGGGCTGTTCTGCCCAGCACGCGTCTAATGCGGCCGCAAAAGAAGCTACCGCACAAGATCGCCAACGGCGATTGGATCGCGCGAAGGGAGACTGGGCCAAGATTGAACAGTCGCGCGACCCGATTGAACTTCGCCGATACGCGGCGCGCTATGGAGACCTGACCTCTGTCGTTCCCGGAAGCGAGGCCTTCACCAAACTGGCGGCGCAGTTGGTGCAAGATGTCTTTGAGAGCAGAAAGCAGACGCTGGCCGATGCTCTTTGTGCGCTCAGTAGTGGAAACTCGAGCGCACTCGATCGAATCCGTGAGGTCGCGCACCCGAAGCCGCGTCGATGCGATAGGGATGAGAAGTACAGCTCCTGCGACTGGGACGACTTCTACGCTGGGATACGGGGCAACAGATTTGGGACATCCAATGAGAGGTTAAATGGCATCTTTAGTGAGATGCTGACTCGCTGCTCGCAGGGTGTTGTCGTAGAGACCAAAGTCGAGTCGATCGAGGGAAGAAACGATCCAATTTACGGCAGCTTTTGCACTCTCACAAAGACTGACTATTTGATGGACGGGGAGACTCGCTTCCTGACAGAAACCTGCGGGTCCTGGTCGCTGATTCAAGTCAAGTCCCGCCACTAGAACGACTTGGTTGGGCGACATAGCCACCGTGTAGCTAATTCGGCAGTCTGTGATATGTCGCCAGAGCGCTGTCGACACTCATTTGCACACGCCGCACCTAGAACACTGCCCGAACTGGGGTCGCGTGCTCCCAATCGTCGCGACCGTCCTGGCGGCACCGGCGATCGAGCGCATGCTCGTGCGCCTAGGATTGCATGCCCGAGTGTGACGCCGCGAGCTGACGTTCACGACCGGCGGCACATTGCCGATTCCGCAAGCCCACCGCGATACCAAAATGTTGACGATCATGGCTCGCCGTGCCGGCGATGACCGGGAAGATTGCGGGTAGCGCTCTCCCGCGCGCAATCTCAGGCCACGTCGGCCCAGAGTTGGTCGCCTGCGCTCTCGTACAGTGACTGGAGCAGGGCCGGGATGTCCTGATAGGCGGTGATCCAAAGTGGCTTAACCCCGAGGACTTCTAGAAGGACGGTCGTCGCTGCGTCGAGCTCAGCATCGCGTCGAGCTATGACGGCCCAGTGGCGGGTGGCGCGGCCTCTTGCCGTAGCTGTCGTCTCCCCTTCAGCCTCCAGTTCCCGGATTCGTTCCGTGAACGAAAGGTGCAGCGCACGGCGCAGGTTGGGGTCGCGCATCGAGAGGCCAACGAACAGGAAGCGGTACTCGCGGAGCAGGTACAGCATTGTGTAGTTCACGAACCCGTTCGAGTTCGCGACAACATCGAAGTACTGCTGCTCGGTGAGGACGAGCCGGTCGTCGGCCTCCTGGGCCCTGGCTTGGCGCGTCGAGCTGGTGAGATCCCTCACAAGGTATCCATGCACGTGGTACGAATGGATCTTGCTCGCGCTAGCGCTGGCCGCAGCACGCTCGACGGTCCGCAAGACCCGGCCGCGAAAGCGGGCCCGCGTGTACATTTCCAGCAGAGCGTCAATGTTCAGCGTCATCACCGCCCGTATGCGCGGGTTGGGACGAAACTTCTCGCCTTCGATGAGCGAGCCGCACAGGCTTCCTACGGCGTGCAGCGTGGCGTTGGTGTCCCTGATGTGCTCCGCGAAACGCCTGTGGTTGGATTTTCCGACGGCCTCCTTGAACGGGAAGTCCCGGTAGAGCGCCTGCCTGACGAGGGTTGCGAAGCCGGCATCGTTCTCGACCTTGCGGCGCAGGATCGTTGCAAGCACCGTGGCGTCGTAGCCAGCATCGAGCAGTGTCTGCGCGGATTGCCTGCCGATGTCGGGCAGCGCCTCCGCAAGGCGGCAGACCAGTTCGTTCCAACTGGGAAGGCCCGAACCCTGCGAGACACCTGCGCCGAGCCCAAGCGCCAGGTGGCAGTCGGCATAAGCCTCACGCAGGTCAGCTGTCACCGAAATTTTGCGTCGCGGGACTCTCGTTGCCATGGTCGCTCCCCATTGTCGAAACTGTCAGTCGATTGTGACAATCCGATGGAGGGAGTGACTCCTCCCGATGTCGTATCTCGCCGGGCCGACGAGACCAGGTACGCACTGGTTAGACGGTCCCCGGCCACGCATAGCCCCAGGTGGGATGCAAGAAAGCTGTCAGTTGCCAGCGACGGCTTGTGGCCGATACCGGGTTTACCCGGCCTGCTCCGGAAGCTGACTATGGCCGGCCGAGCCCGGCGCGTCGAAAGTCTGCTTACTGGCCCGACTTCGTACTCACGCTCCCGGCCAGAACCTGCCGGTGGGGACAGGCAGGTTCCTGGCATCGCGCGGCGTAGAAGCAGCGGCACAGGCAGATGCCACCAAGGAAGAGGTGGCTTTTTGCAGGCACGGCCCACGCATCGTCGTCAGG
>Ga0209181_10012497_pt1 | contig 10730 bp, 11 predicted proteins | sample MAT05_FD_187208 | JGI IMG/M metagenome (GOLD analysis project Ga0209181, IMG submission 187208) | Freshwater microbial communities from Lake Fryxell liftoff mats and glacier meltwater in Antarctica - MAT-05 (SPAdes) (version 2) | ecosystem: Environmental > Aquatic > Freshwater > Ice > Liftoff...
GGCAAGGTCGATGTCATGGTGATCGACATGGAGCAGCAGGGCATCAAGCTGGTCGAAACGTTGCACGGGGACCGTACGTGAACTTTCGGCGTGGCCGTGCCAGGGAGGAGCCGGAGATCAACTTCATCCCGTTGATCGATCTGCTGCTGGTGATCCTGATTTTTGTGATGGTCACGACGACGTATTCCAAGTACGCAGAATTACAGATTAATTTGCCCGAGGCATCGGCTGAAAAAGCTCCTGAGCGTCCACAAGTGCTGAGTATTGCAGTCGATGCGAGCGGCAAATACGCCATTAACAACGTGGCAACCAACTTCAACGGTATACCGGCGTTTGCCAATGCGCTGCGCGAGGCCGCTGCTGCTGCGCAGATGCAAGATCCGGTCATTGCCATCGGTGCCGATGCCGGCGCGACGCACCAAGCGGTCGTCAACGTCATGGAAGCGGCGCGCACCGTCGGATTCACCAAGATTTCATTCACGACGCAAACCAAGAGCGGCAAGTAGCCTGCACATGGCTGCTCGCTTGGAAGTTTTTTTGTTGCGAGAGTGGCAGCGCGGGTCCGCCTGGCAGATTCTTCTACAGCCACTTTCGTGGCTGTTTGTCTTTTTGTCCGAGATCAGGCGCCTTTGCTATCGCATCGGTCTGATGCGAACGCATCGATTGCGCGTGCCGGTCGTGGTGGTAGGAAACATCACGGTAGGCGGTACCGGAAAGACCCCGTTGGTCTTGGCGTTGGCGCAGCACCTTGGCCAACTTGGCCGCCACCCCGCAATCGTGACCCGCGGCTACGCCAAGCAGGGAGCGGATCTGACCGCCCGGGAGGTGAAGGCCGCGCACTCAGCGACTGGCGAGCGATCCAACGAAGATGCAGAGAGCGACGAGGCGACGCTCCTGTCAGAGCGTTCCGGTGTGCCAGTCTATGCAGGCCGGGATCGCGTCAATACCGCCGGGCTAATGCTCGACCAGCAGCCCGGCGTAGACGTTATTCTCAGCGACGACGGTTTGCAGCACTACGCGCTGGGGCGTGAGCTTGAAATTGCGGTCGTTGATGTAACGCGCGGCTTCGGCAATGGCGCGCGCCTGCCGGCGGGGCCACTCCGAGAGTCGCGTAAGCGCTTGACGGACGTCGACTGTATCGTGCTCAACTGTCCCGGCGCGGCTGCCGGAACCGAATCGTTGCAACATGACGGGTCAAGCGATTCGGAAAGTGAAGTCGGTGCGAAGCGCCTGCGTACGCAACTCGCGACAGAGGCGATGGGCACCCCGGTTTTCGAGATGCACTATGGGAGTGAAACGTTTTTTCCGATTGCACAGTTCGGGCGATCTGCGCAAGGAAGTGGGGTAAATGCGGGGCTGACGACAACCGAATTTCTCGGCCAGATGCAGGGCCGCCGCGTGGCGGCGGTGGCGGGTATTGGTAATCCCCAACGTTTTTTTTCGCACTTGCGCAGGCTGGGCGTGGAATTGGTTGAAACGCGCGATTTTCCCGACCACCACGCCTTTTCGTCTGGGGATCTCGAAGCCATTGACGCAGAGGTTATCCTGATGACGGAGAAGGACGCAGTAAAATGCCGGCAGTTTGACGATTCGCGCGGCTGGATGATGCGGATCGATGCCCACCTGCCAGATGATTTCCTTGATTTTGTTTTAAAGAAACTTGCCCATGTCGCTAGATCCAAAGCTGCTTGAAATTCTTGTCTGTCCGATCACCAAGGGTCCCTTGACGATGTCGCCCGACAAGTCCGAGCTGATCTCTTTTGCCGCACGACTGGCGTACCCGATTCGGGACGGTATTCCGATCATGCTTGCCGATGAGGCGCGCGAACTTGGTGCGGATGAAGTTCGCAAGTCCTGACGAGGCAAGCCGGCTGGCTGTCCCCATCGTTGTATCCGAACTAAGGAATCGGTAGCGTGACCAAATTCATCTGCGTCATTCCAGCGCGTCTGCGTTCCACGCGGCTGCCCGAAAAGCCACTGGCCGACATCGGCGGAAAGCCGATGATCGTACGCGTGGCCGAGCGCGCGAAGGCTTCCGCTGCGACAGCGGTCTATGTTGCCGCCGATCACGCCGACGTCGAAGCCGTCTGCCGCCTGCACAACGTCGACGTGCTGATGACGCGCGAAGATCACGTGTCTGGTACTGACAGACTTGCGGAAGTTGCGCGGCAGCTAGCGCTTGATGACAATGCTGTAGTGGTCAACCTACAGGGTGATGAACCGCTGATCGACCCGCAATTGATCAATGCTGTTGCGCGTTGTTTGAATGATGCACCGACGGCCGCGATTGCCACTGCGGCGCATCGTATCAACACCGCTGGCGACTTTTTTAACCCGAACATGGTGAAGGTGGTCTGCGACGCGGCTGGTATCGCACAGTACTTCAGCCGCGCTTCGATTCCTTTTCCACGGGATATGGCAGCCGCGCTCGCAGCGGGTGGCAGCGACTTCCCGCTGCCAGCGGGACTTGCGGCCATGCGACACATTGGCATTTACGCTTACCGTGCGGGATTTCTCAAACGCTATGCCGGACTTGCGCCCGCTCCGGCGGAACAGGCTGAAGCGCTTGAACAGCTACGTGCCATGCACCATGGTTTTCGCATCGCGGTGCTCGATTGGCAGGGTGCGGTTGCGCCGGGGGTTGATACGCCGGAGGACCTGCAGCGTGTTCGAGCCATGTGGAGATAATCGCAGACCGGGCGTGCAAACGGGAGAGCCCGCAAACGCGGTTAAAATCAGTCTCTCTCGGAAAATAAAATAAAAAGGTAAGCCATGCGATTGATCTTGTTGGGCGGGCCAGGTGCCGGCAAAGGTACACAGGCGGGCTTCATCAAGCAACATTTCGGCATTCCGCAGATATCCACAGGCGACATGCTGCGCGCCGCCGTGAAGGCCGGCACGCCTCTCGGGATTGCCGCCAAGAAAGTGATGGATTCCGGGGCCTTGGTATCTGATGACATCATCATCGGGCTCGTTAAAGAACGGATCAAGGAGGCCGATTGCGCCAACGGATTCCTGTTCGACGGCTTTCCCCGCACCATCCCGCAAGCGGACGCGATGAAGGCGGCCGGTGTTGGCCTCGACTATGTGGTGGAGATCGCTGTGGACGATGCCGGGATTATCGACCGCATGTCAGGCCGCAGAGTGCACGTGGCGTCCGGTCGCGTGTACCACGTTAAATTCAATCCACCGAAGGTGCCGGGCAAGGACGACATGAGCGGTGAGGACTTGATTCAGCGCGACGACGACAAGGAAGAGACCGTCAAGAAACGCCTCGCCGTTTATCACGATCAGACCAAGCCGCTCATCGGCTACTATGGGGATTGGGCAAAGTCGGGCGCGCCTGGTGCGCCGAAGTACGTTTGCATCCAAGGCGTCGGCAAGATGGAACAGATTCGCGACGAAATTTTCGCCGCACTCAAGTAGTCAGGCGCGCATTCATGTCAAGCGCTCCAGAGCCAAAAAACGCGTTCTACGCACAATCCGGAGGCGTCACGTCGGTTATTAACGTCTCGGCGCAGGCGGTCATCGAGACCGCGCGCAAGTACCCGAAAAAAATCGGCAAGGTTTACGCAGGGCGCAACGGCATCATCGGTGCGCTGACTGAGGACTTGATCGACGTGTCCAAAGAGCCGATCGCCAACATTCGCGCGCTGGGGCACACCCCGGCGGGGGCATTCGGTTCGTGCCGCTACAAACTGAAGTCGCTTGAGGCGAACCGGCGTGAATACGAACGACTCATCGAAGTATTCAAAGCGCACAACATCGGTTACTTCTTCTACAACGGTGGCGGCGACTCTGCGGACACCTGCCTGAAGATTTCCCAGCTGTCGTCATCAATGGGCTATCCGCTGATCGCGGTACACGTACCTAAGACGGTAGACAACGATCTGCCGATCACCGATTGCTCGCCTGGTTTTGGTTCGGTGGCGAAGTATGTTGCGGTATCGATGCGCGAAGCAGGGCTCGATGTCGCCTCGATGGCGAAGACTTCAACCAAGGTGTTCGTCTTTGAAGTCATGGGCCGTCACGCAGGCTGGATTGCTGCGGCAACCGGACTGGCGGCTGAGACGGTTGGAGAAGCGCCGCATATTATTCTCTTTCCAGAGATCGTATTCGACCCCGACGCGTTCATCGCCAAGGTTGACCAGACAGTGAAGAAATTTGGATTTTGCGCGGTGGGGGTCTCGGAGGGCATCAAGGGAGCCGACGGTAAATTCGTTTCGGAGTCCGGGCTCGTCGATGCATTTGGCCATTCGCAGTTGGGCGGGGTCGCGCCCGCGATTGCGGATCTGGTGAAGCGCGAGTTGAAGCTCAAGTACCACTGGGCGGTGGCGGATTACCTCCAGCGGGCTGGCCGCCACATCGCATCGAAGACGGACGTTGCGCAAGCTTACGCACTGGGCAAGGCTGCCGTGGAGTTCGCGGTCGGCGGCATGAATGGCGTCATGCCCGCGATCAAACGCCTCTCAAGCAAGCCATACAAGTGGGAAATCATCGCGGCACCGCTCGAAAAAGTGGCGAACCACGAGAAGAAGATGCCGCGCGATTTCATTACCAAGGACGGCTTTCACATCACCCAGAAATGTCGCAACTATCTGTTGCCGTTGATCGCCGGCGAAGCTTACCCTCCGTATCGAAACGGTCTTCCGCACTATGTGAGGTTGAAGAACGTTGCGGTGAAGAAGAAGCTAGCGCCGTTTTTGCTTGGCTAAAGTCCTTCATTGGCGCGCGTTTTGGGCCTAAACCGCCTGAAAATACCCGCCCATCAACGAGTTTTGCGTTTCGCTAGCGTTTGCGGCTTTTTGGACCGGGTTTCTTGGCTTTGGCCTTCATTTGTCCCGTCGCACGCATTTCTTCCTGGTGTTTGGTCAGGCGCCGCTCGCGCGGCCGTTGCGGAGGCAGCGCCGCCTTTGCGCGTTCCTTTGTTTTTTCTGGATTTTCGCGCCAGATCACCAACATTTTTCCGATCGATTGCACTGGTGTCGCGGCCAGCCCAGTGCAGATTTTCTCCATCCAGTCGGCACGTTCCAGCCGGTCGTCGGTATTGGCGCGGATCTTGATCAGTTCGTGTGCCTTCAGGGTACGGTCGATTTCGCGAATGACGCTCGCAGAAAGGCCTTTGTCGCCGATGATGACAAGTGGATCGATCGTATGTGCGCGTGCTTTGAGAGCCTGACGCTCAATGGGGGATAATGTCGGATTCATGCCGGCAGTATAGCGGTCGGCGTATTACTTCCTGCCGCCGGATCATCCCGCCTGTCCTGCGCCACGGCAATCCGCCGTGCCGCGAATCCCATGGGTCACTTCTCCTTCATTGCGCCATGTCTAGAGCACGCCCGAAAAACAGCCGCGACTGGGTCAAACGGCACCTGTCGGATCCCTATGTCAAAAAGGCCAATAAAGAAGGCTATCGCTCGCGATCGGTCTATAAATTGCAGGAAATCGACGCCGCAGAGAAGCTGATCAAACCCGGCATGGTAATTGTCGATCTGGGCTCCGCACCGGGCGGGTGGTCGCAAATGTTGATCGAAAAGCTCGGCAACACCGGCAAAGTGGTCGCCATTGATATGTTGCCGATGGAACCCATCGAGAAAGTTCACTTTATCGAGGCGGATTTTTCCGAGGATGCGGGCTTAAACGCGGTCGTCGCGGCCATCGAAAACAAGCCGGTCGACCTTGTGATTTCTGACATGGCCCCCAATCTGACTGGCGTGGTGATCACGGATCAGGCAAGGCTTTATGCGTTGGGCGAACTGGCGGCCGAGTTTGCCGTAAGGTTTTTGAAACCAAACGGCGCATTCTTGGTCAAGGTATTTCAGGGTGATGGATTTGAGCCGTTCGTGAAATTGCTGCGGTCCCGGTTCATCAAGGTTGGCGCGAAGAAACCCGATGCGTCCCGCGACGAAAGCCGCGAGGTGTATCTCCTGGCAAGGGGTCTAAAGCGGCCTGAACAGATACCCGCTGCCGGTTGGCGTGAAATTGAGTAAAAGTGTAAGATTCCTCTCCCGCACTGCTGCGGGCGGCAACTTAAAGGTGCGTTCGTGAATAACAATTGGATCAAGGGTATTGGCGTCTGGCTCGTTGTGGGCATTGTGCTGATGATGGTGTTCATGCAGTTGACCGGCAAGAGCGCGCCGCGCGACCAGATGGAATACTCGGTCATGATGAGTGAGGCCAAAAACGGCAACGTTGACCGTGTTCGCGAAGAAGGCCCGCGCACGGTGCGCGTGTTCACGCGCGACAACAAACAGTTCGTGACCTATCTGCCGGGCAACTTGTTTACTTGGGACGATTTGCTTCGTTCCGGCGTGAAGATCGAGGCGAAGCCGCCGGAAGAGCAATCGTTCCTGATGCAGATTTTCATTTCGTGGTTCCCGATGCTGCTGCTCATCGGTGTTTGGCTTTACTTCATGCGTCAAATGCAGGGCGGCGGCAAGGGCGGCGCGTTTTCGTTCGGCAAGAGCCGCGCAAAAATGCTCGATGAGAACGTCAATCCCGTCACATTCGCGGATGTGGCTGGCTGCGACGAGGCGAAAGAAGAGGTCTCTGAACTCGTTGACTTCCTGCGCGACCCGTCGAAGTTTCAGAAACTCGGCGGACGTATCCCGCGCGGTGTGTTAATGGTCGGCTCGCCGGGTACTGGTAAGACCTTGCTGGCGCGCGCTGTGGCCGGTGAGGCGAAGGTCCCGTTCTTTTCGATCTCTGGTTCCGACTTTGTCGAAATGTTTGTCGGCGTCGGTGCGGCACGCGTGCGCGATATGTTTGAACAGGCGAAAAAGAACGCGCCATGCATCATCTTTATCGACGAGATCGACGCGGTTGGTCGCCAGCGCGGTGCCGGCCTCGGTGGTGGCAACGATGAGCGCGAACAAACGCTGAACCAGTTGCTCGTCGAAATGGACGGCTTTGAAGGCACGGCGGGCGTCATCGTGATAGCCGCGACCAACCGTCCGGACGTGCTCGATCCTGCGCTACTACGTCCCGGCCGCTTTGACCGTCAGGTTGTGGTCCCACTGCCAGACATACGCGGTCGCGAACAGATTTTGACCGTTCACATGCGCAAGGTGCCGATCGCGCCGGACGTCGTTCCGGAAGTCATCGCACGCGGCACACCTGGCATGTCGGGCGCCGATCTTGCCAATCTGGTCAATGAAGCAGCGCTGTTCGCGGCACGTGCGGCAAAGCGTCTGGTTGACATGGAAGACTTTGAGCGCGCGAAAGACAAAATTATCATGGGCGCGGAACGCCGTTCCATGGTCATGCCTGAAGAAGAGCGCCTGAATACGGCATACCACGAGTCGGGCCATGCCTTGCTGGGATACATGCTGCCAAAGTCTGATCCGGTTCACAAGGTCACCATCATCCCGCGTGGGCGCGCGCTTGGCGTTACCATCCAACTGCCGGAGCAGGATCGATACGCGTATGACCGGGAGTACCTGTTGAATCGCATTGCCGTGCTATTCGGCGGGCGCATTGCCGAAGAAGTGTTCATGCACCAGATGACGACTGGTGCGTCCAATGACTTTGAACGCGCCACGCAAATCGCACGCGATATGGTGACCCGCTACGGCATGTCCGATGCGATGGGCACGATGGTATATGCCGAGAATGAAGGCGAAGTGTTCCTTGGTCGTTCGGTGACGCGCCAGACCAACGTGTCCGAGGAAACTCAGCGCCAGGTTGACGCGGAGATCCGTCGCATCATCGATGAGCAGTATGTATTGGCCCGCAAGATGATCGAAGAAAATCGCGACAAGATCGAAGCGATGGTCAAGGCGCTGCTTGAGTTTGAGACGATTGACGCCGATCAGATCAAAGATGTCATGGAAGGGCGCAAGGCTCGTCCGCCGAAGCCGTCCGCGCTTCGATTCAAGCCCAAGCGTGATGGCGATACGCCAAGCGGTGGTTCGGCCGTTCCTGCTGACAATCCCGAAGTGAAAGTGCCCCCCACCACTGAGGGTGCTGACTAGTCGGCGCGATGAGTTTTTGATTCTCACGGGCGGTGATCCGCCCGTTTCTTTTTTCAGATGGCACTGACTCCAATCACCGCAGGTAATTACGTTCTTCCGACCGGCCGCCCGTTAGTGATGGGGATCGTCAATGTCACGCCAGACTCGTTTTCGGACGGCGGGAGATATTTGGACTGCGACGCCGCCGTCGCACACGCGTTGCGGTTGATCGATGATGGCGCCGACATTTTGGATATCGGCGGAGAGTCCACACGGCCGGGAGCAGTGCCCGCTTCATTCGAAGAGGAGCTGGCCAGAGTGATGCCGGTTATTGAAGCGCTGGGATCGTGTGGAACGCCGCTGTCTATCGATACGCAAAAACCGGAGGTCATGGCAGAGGCGATTCGCGCCGGCGTATCGATGGTCAACGATGTGAACGCCTTACGCGCCACTGGCGCTGTGGAGGTCTGCGCCGGCAGTCGGGTTGCGATTTGCCTGATGCATATGCAAGGCGCGCCGGATTCCATGCAGACGAGCCCCGCCTACGTCGATGTCGTCGCCGAGGTAAAGGCGTTTTTGTTGCAGCGCGCGGCAGCTTGTGTCAGCGCAGGTATCGATCAGAACCGGATTGTGCTTGACCCGGGCATCGGGTTCGGCAAGTCGCTGGATCACAATCTGGCTTTACTGCGGGCAATGCAGCAGTTCGCAACGAGTGGCTTCCCAATCATGGTCGGCATATCCAGAAAATCCATGTTCAACGCGCTGCTGGGGCGCACCGCGGATGATCGGTTGGTGCCCAGTGTCGTCGCCGGCCTGCTCGCCGCGCAGCGGGGTGCCGCGATCCTTCGTGTCCATGACGTTCGCGAAACCTGCGACGCCGTGCGCGTCTGGCAGGCGCTCGCCACACCGAATAGCTGAACAAAACGACCGTACGATTGCCCGGCGGTTGACCGGCTCAGGGCTGCGGACGTATTCTGCGCCTGCGTATCGGCGCTGCTCGGGTTTAAATCGCCGGCAAAGCTGAATTGACACCTGATACGCGTGGCTGACCCGGATCCTATGCATGTTTGAAGTCAAGACCATTCTCGTCATGAACATCACCGCCTGTTTTCTGCTGGCGGTGTCGCTGCGCGCAGCGATCCGCAGACCGCTGCGGGAATCAAGCGACGGGCTGTGGTTGTGGCTGGCTTCGCTGGTCGCGCAGGCGTTCGCCTACAGCGTGATGGCGCTCAGCGACAGGGCAGACATGGTGCTCTACCAAGTGGGTGCGCAGTCGGTGCTCGCGACATTTCTGACCCTGCAAGCCGCAGCGCTGTTTCAGTTCTTCGGCCGCCGCCTCAAGAGTTGGTGGCACCTGTTGCCAGCGCTGATGGTCGGCATGCTGTTTGGTCTTGCGGCCGGGTCTCCCGCAGCGCTTACGATTTTTGCAGGGGTGCTTTTTGGAGTGGCCTATGTGGTGCTGGCGATGGTCGCGAGCCAACTCGGAAGCGGGATGAACTCGGCCGGCCTTCGGTTGCTCGTCATCGGCTTTTCGCTTGGGGCCATTGCCTTCTTTATCCGCGCATTGCCTGTTCTGCAGATGCCTGAATCTCTGGGAGGGGCGCAGGCACCGGAAAATCTCATGGTGCTGGGCCTGTTCCTTTCGTTCATGGTCATCATCCTTACTTCGGTGGGATTCTTGGTCTTGCAAAAGGACCGCGCCGAAGAAGAAGCGACCAAACTTGCGGTAACTGATCCCCTCACTGGCACCTTCAATCGACGAACGTTTCTCGATCTGGCGGAAAAGGAAATTGCGCGTGCGCGGCGCTCACAGGCGCCGCTTACGCTGGTGATGTTTGATCTGGACCTATTCAAGAGCGTTAACGATCGGTACGGGCACCTTGCCGGCGACTACGTGCTAAAGCGCTTCGTCGAGGTTGCGCGCCTGTGCCTGCGTCAGGAAGATCTGCTGGTTCGCTATGGTGGCGAGGAGTTTTGCCTGCTCCTTCCGGATACTGACACCGAAGATGCGGCGGCCCTGGCGGAGCGTATCCGCGGTGCCACCGAATATTCGCTGTTCGTGTTCAACGACGGCGCGACGGTGAAGCCGCTCAGCGTTACCGTCAGCGGCGGCGTCGCAAAACTCGACGCAAAGGCCGGAGAAGAGATTGACTCGTTGGTTGCGCGCGCGGATGAGGCCCTGTACGCCGCCAAGGCAGCAGGACGTAACCAGATCGCCGTGTCCCAAGATCAAATTGCCGGGATCGCAACGCTCACCAGGAGCCAGCGCGTGCGCGCAGTACAGCCGGCAACGGGCGGCCGATTGGCGTTAGGTGCTACTTCCAGCGGCGTGACGGATATTGACGACCCAACGCGCCAGCGGTCGAAATAGCGTTTACTGATCCTTATTTTCCGACTGCAAAATCGCGCCACCCGGACTTCCAGCGTTGACCGCTTGTTCATCTCGGCCGCGCGGGGTTCGTCGTGAAAACCATGCACTGGCACGACTTCCCAAGCTGTCCATGTATGTGTAGAGCACCGGTACGACCACCAGCGTCATGATGGTCGAGGTGATGATGCCGCCGATCACCGCGTGCGCCATCGGCGACTGCTGTTCGGAGCCGGCACCAAAGGCTAGGGCCAAGGGCAGCATGCCGAAAATCATCGCGGTCGTGGTCATCAGTATCGGGCGCAGGCGTACCTGGCCCGCTGCGAGGATCGCTTCGGTACGGTCTTTGCCTTCACGGATACCGTGATTGGTGAAGTCGACCAAAAGAATCGCGTTCTTCGTCACGAGGC
>Ga0209181_10012502_pt1 | contig 10729 bp, 7 predicted proteins | sample MAT05_FD_187208 | JGI IMG/M metagenome (GOLD analysis project Ga0209181, IMG submission 187208) | Freshwater microbial communities from Lake Fryxell liftoff mats and glacier meltwater in Antarctica - MAT-05 (SPAdes) (version 2) | ecosystem: Environmental > Aquatic > Freshwater > Ice > Liftoff...
CGGCGCACGAACGGTGCTGCACGCAAATGTGGTGGTGTTGGATCGATGCGAGATCGGCGCGGATTGCATGCTCAGCCCGGGAGTTGTCATTGGCGCAGAGGGGTTCAGCTACCGCCCTGATGGGCAACCCAGCGAGCCGGGCAGCATGCGTCTGGTCAAGCTGCCGCATGTCGGGCATGTCATCATCGGCGACAACGTGGATATTGGCAGCAACACCTGCATCGACCGCGGACGACTGGGGCCCACCGTCATTGGCGATGGCACGAAGATTGACAACTTGGTTCAGATTGGCCACAACTGCCGTATTGGAAAGCATTGTGTGATTTGCGGAAAGGTGGGGCTTGCCGGGTCGGTCACCCTCGGTGACTGGGCGCAGATCGGCGGCGGTGCCTCGGTTGCCGATAATATCAATATCGGGCCGGGTGCGAGGGTGGCGGCGTGCAGCGCCGTGATGAACGACATCCCTGCGCGGGAGACCTGGGCGGGCTTGCCGGCCATGCAAGGGCGCGAATACCTCCGGGCGATGGCGAGCTTGAAGAAATTGGCGACCGGCGGGCCAAATGACGGGCCGAACGGCGGGCCGAGCTCCCCGGACAGCGACCGCTAGCCCGCCGCGGGTTCGCTAGCATGGCCCCGATCCGTTCGATCTCAACACAGGGCCTCACTTTTATGTCCAGCTTTCGCATTGCGCACACTGTCGCTCGTCAGATCCTTGACTCTCGTGGCAACCCCACCGTGGAGGTTGATGTGCTGCTGGAATCTGGCCATCTGGGGCGGGCCGCTGTGCCCTCGGGCGCATCCACGGGCGAGAACGAGGCGTGCGAGCTGCGTGATGGTGACAAGCACAGGTATCTCGGCAAGGGCGTGCTGAGCGCCGTCAGGAATGTCAACGATGCGATTGGGCCGATGATCCGCGGGCGGGATGCACGCGATCAGGAGAAACTTGACAATCAGATGATCGAAGCCGACGGCACGCCGAACAAAGCCAAACTTGGCGCTAATGCCATTCTGGGTGTCTCGATGGCTGCGGCAAAGGCCGCGGCGGCGGCAAGTGGGTTGCCGCTGTATCGGTATCTAGGTGGCGCAGGAGCACACACGCTGCCGGTGCCGATGTTCAACGTGCTTAACGGTGGCAAGCACGCCGACAGCAACGTGGACTTTCAGGAGTACATGATTCAGCCGTGGGGGATGGAGAACTTCCACGAGGGATTGCGGGCGTGCGTGGAAATTTATCACGCGCTCAAGAAGGTTCTGCACGAGCGGCATCTCTCGACTGCCGTGGGCGATGAGGGTGGCTTTGCACCGAGCGTCAAGAACGCCGAGGAGCCGCTGCAACTGATCGAAGAGGCCACCAAGAAGGCGGGTTACAAGTGGGGCGAGCAGATCTTTGTCGCCCTTGACCCGGCGTGCAGTGAGCTTTGGAATGAGGCCAAAGAGAAGGGCAAGACAGGATACTGCTTCTTCAAGAGCGACCCTTCTCGCATCGCCAGCAGCGATGAATTAATCGATCTGTGGGCGGGCTGGTGCAACAAGTATCCGATCCGCTCGATCGAGGATGGATTGGCCGAGAACGACTGGGCGGGTTGGGCGAAGATTACCCAGCGGCTCGGCGCGAAGGTGCAGCTCGTCGGCGATGATCTGTTTGTGACGAATCCCACGTTCCTGGCCCGCGGCATCAGCGAGAAGTGCGCCAATGCGATCCTGGTGAAGGTCAATCAGATCGGTACGCTCACCGAAACGTTCAAAGCCGTCAATCTTGCCCTGCGCAATAGCTACGGCGTGATTCTCTCGCATCGGTCCGGCGAGACTGAGGATGCGACCATCGCCGACATTGCCGTGGCTACAAACTGCGGGCAGATCAAGACCGGTGCGCCCTGCCGCAGTGATCGCAACGCCAAGTACAACCAGTTGCTGCGGATCGCCGAGCATTTAGGAAGCGAGGCGGTTTATGGCCGGGATGTGTGGAATCGCTAACTCAATCGGATGAGGCCGGCCGCGTGTTCCGCTAGACTCGTACTCTTTGAAATGCCCACGATTGACCGCATTTTGATCTCGCGCGATGCCATTGCGGAGAAGGTGCGTGCGGTCGGGCAGCAACTGACAGCGGATCTGCTAGCAGAAGAAGTGCAGATGCACGATGCTGGCAAATCGGTAGGCGCGATAGTGATGGTTCCGGTACTGACCGGGGCAATGTTATTTACTGCCGATTTGGTGCGGGCGATGCCAGTGACCATGAGCATTCGGCCGGTCACGGTGAGCAGCTATCCGGGATCGGCGACCAGCTCTCATGGTGCGACGATTCAGCACGGGCTGCCGACTGATCTGCGCGACAAGCGGGTGATAATCGTCGATGACATTCTGGACTCAGGCCAGACGCTGGGACTGCTGCGACGCGTCATTGCCGCGCAGTTGCCGTGCTCGCTGCGGCTCGTGGTGCTGCTGACGAAGGTGGGCGTCAAGCGGGTTGAAGAGGTGCCAGTTGAGTACTCGTGCTTTGATATCGCCAATGAGTTTGTCATTGGTTATGGGCTGGATTATGACGGCTACTTCCGCAACGTGCCTGACATTGCGGTGATGCGACCGCAGGTGTAACTGCGTGCCCGCAGCGGTGTCCCAACGAAAAACCCCCCACCATTTCTGGCGGGGGGTGTAAACGAAACTTTTACTGACGGTTAGGTTTCAGCTTACCGCAGCAACTGCAGAGCAGCCTGCGGCGCGCTGTTGGCAATACTCAGCGAGTTCTGCGCGGCCTGCGACAGAATCTGCGAGCGGGTCAGACTGGCCGTTTCAGAGGCGAAGTCAGCATCGCGGATGGTGGACTCTGCCGCGACGGAGTTCTCGAGCGAGATGCTGAGGTTTCGCACCGTGGCACCGACGACGTTCTTCTGGAACGCACCAAGGCGGCCACGAAGAGCGGTGGTCTGCCGGATCGACTCATCGACGATGGCGCCAGCGGCGTTGAGATCACCATCGACCACATTGCTGCGGCTACCTGAGGCAAGCGAGCTGAGGAAGCCGACGGCCGAGTTACCAAGCTTGCGAGCGGCAACGTTTTGGATGCCGACGGCGACGCGACCACCTGCATCCACCTTGCTGGCAAGCTGGAACTCTGCACCACCGCCGGTGATGGTGAAGGCGTTGGTGCTGCCACGGGCCTGGCTGGTGGCGGTGTTGAAGCTGATCGAAACATCAAGGAAGTCAGTGTTGATCCGGGCTGTACGGCCCTTGGTCGTCGCCGAAACACCGTTAATGGTCGCCACCAGATTCTGGCCTGAGTCGCGAAAGCCGTTGGATGCGACGCTGCCGTTAAAGGCGCTGACCAGCGTGGTCGTTGGTAAGTTGCCGTTGGTGGTAAGTGTGTTGTAGATGCCAGTGTTTGCGCCCTGAATGTTGGCTGCATTGACGACGCGCACAGAGGCGAACTCGTCGGAGCCAAATTCGCTGGATTTGATCCGAATGCCGTTGTTCGAACCCGAGGTGCGAACCGCTGCGGAGACGCCGGTCACCGAGGAGTATGTGTTGATGGCGTCGACAACCTGCTGGCGGGTGGTGCCTGAGGCGAAGGAAAGCTCGCGGCTGCCGAGGCGGCCACCCACTTCGATCGTGAACAGGCCGCTGCCACCACCACCAAGGTTGACACTTGCGCCAGTTGAGAGATAAAGCGCGCCCTGCTGAGCAGAGGTTGTGATAAGCGCTTGCACTGCGATATTGCTCCCGCGTGGGACCTTGGCGGTATTGACGCGGAAGTCCGTCACGCCGGTTGCCACTGAGGTGGCGTTGAAGTCGAGATTGCCATTGAGAAGCTTGACTCCCTGGAAGTTCGTGCTGTCAGCAAGGCGATCGACTGTCTGCAGAATAGAGTCAATCTGAAGCTGATTAGCTTGCTTCTCTTCAAGCGAGAGACCCGCGGTATTCGCGCTGGAGGTGACCAGACCCTTGAGATCGGTCAGCAGTGAGCTTAGTTCCTGCAAGCCACCTTCGGCGATGTTCACCAGCTGATCGGCACGCTCGGCATTGGCGATTGCGGAGGTGAGGGCCGACTTCTCGGCGCGAAGATTCTCGCTGGCGATCAGACCGGCGGGGTCATCCTTGCCGCGGTTGATGCGCAAGCCCGTTGAGAGACGCTCGAGCGTCGTCGTCAGGTTCTTGTTGTTCGTTGTGAGGTTGCGCTGGGCAATCAGCGACGACGGGTTGGTATTGATACGACTCATGCTGGGTATCTCCAAACAGACGGCCGGCCTCTTGGCCGCCCGTGCAGACTCGTGACCGGCGAACTGCGCCGCGAGTCTGCAAACGCGTTTCCCGGCATTGGGCATCCGTACCCGGCCGGGGCATCAAGGCGGCTGCGAAGTCGCCTGACGCAGAGGTGATGTCGGACCCCACTCTGGCGAGCGATACGCTGCGTCTGGTGCGGAGCCCTTAACGGACGTGCGCAGGCGGTGCACCGGGAAGACCCGTTAGAGCCGATGCCCGGTAACGCGGCGGGGGTCGCCCGAGAACCTCGACAGGAGTGCCCAAACGTGAGTCTGCGCAGGGCTTTTGACAGATGCGCTGCAAAAATGAAAAGCGGGCCTTGACGGCCCGCGAAAGAGTTTGAAAATAGATTGTGATCTGCGCTGCGCAACGACTCTCGGAGCGATGGGTTAACCGCGCAGCAGCTGCAGGACGTTTTGAGACTGCTGATTGGCAAGCTGCAAGACGCTGGTGCCGGCGTTGGAGAGAATCTGGGCACGTGAGAGTGCCGCGGTCTCCGTGGCGAAGTCAGCATCGCGGATGATCGACTGGCTTGCGGAAAGGTTCTCGATGGCCGTTTGCAGTGACTTGCTATTGGTCTCAAGCGTGTTCTTCTCAAGCGCACCCAGCCGGCCTCTTACGACGGCGATGTCATCAATGGCTGAGGAAAGGATTGCCGACGCATTGACGAAGTTTCGGCTGTTGAGATCGTTGCTGCCGCCGGAGCGGACAGAACTCAGGAACTGGAGCTGGTTGCCGATGAGCGTGCCGCCGAGCGCCGATGCTGCGGTTGACGGGAGTGAGAGGAAGACCTGCTGCGAGCTGTTGATGTCGCCGCCGAGCTGGTAAAGGGCACCCCCGCCCGTGACATAGAACGTTGTCGTGGCGTTGTTGCGGGTTGCCAGATCGGTATTGAGTGTCAGATCAATACTCAACTGCGTGGCATCAGGCAACGATAGTTTGGTGCCGCGGCCAAAACCGAGTACACCGTTGACGACGGCGAAGACATCTCGTCCGGCATCGCGATTGGCCTCGATCAGGTCGCCAGCGGTGATCATGGCGGGGACATTGAAACTTGAGGGCACCTGGCCGCCATTGGGCATGCCGTAGGTACGGAAGAAGCCGCCGTTGGATGGCCCACCCATTCGCTTGACGGAGACGAACTCGGTGGAGCCGTAGCCAATGGAGCTAAAGACCATGCCGGAGTTGGCATTGCCATTGACCAGCGAGGCGGAGATGCCGGTGGTCTCCTTGAATGAGTTGACGGACTGCACCACTTCGCTCAATGAACGGCCTGAGAGCACTGTGAGCGTCTGCACGCCGCGTGGGCCAGCGATCTCAAGGGTAGCAGACGATTGGAAAACACCGTTGCCGAGGGCGCCGGCGTAGTCTCCGCGTACAAAGAGCCGGCCTGTCTGAGCCGACGCGATGGTGCGGATGGCGACCTGCAAGTTCTGCTGGCTTCCAAAGTTGGCACCATTGATCTGCGCCTTGCTCACGGCGCTGCTGCGCAGGCCGGAGACGATGTAATCAAGCGAGCCGTTGAGCAGTTTAAGGCCGCCAAAGCTTGCTGAGTTGCTGATGCGCGTGATGGACTCGATGGCCGAGTCGATCTGCAGCTGGTTGGCCTGGCGCTCCTCATCACTGAGCGCACCGGTGTTGGCCGCCTCGACGACGAGACCTTTGATGGAGATGAGCAGGTTGCTCACCTCTGAAAGGGAACCCTCAGCGGTGGCGATGACCGAGCTGGCACGCTCACTGTTCTTGATGGCCTGCTGCAGGCCACTGATCTCTGCGCCAATCCGATTGGAGGTGATCAACCCGGCCGGATCATCCGAGCCCTTGTTGATGCGCAGCCCCGTGGAGAGACGTTGCAGGCGGACGCCGAGATCGGCGTTTGCCTTGCTGAGATTGGAACGAGCGATCTGACTTGAGATATTCGAGTTGATTCTGGACATTGCAATCCTCCGTGATTGCAGGTTGCGAAACGACTGACAAGACGCACAGCGGGCACTACGACCCGGCGGCGTTGCCAGCATCTCGAACACCGAGACACTGGCAAACCCTCACTCCTGGTGCCCACCACCCCCGCGCTCCCCTCCTTCCTCCCCACTCCTCACGCACTCCGCTAGCTGCTCTTTGCTCCGCACATCCCGTGCCAGCAGATGTACCTACAACACTTTGGCACGTCTGACAGTGCCAAGCAGGGGCGTTTACCCCGCTGCACAGCTAGCGTCCGCTGCGGCGTTTCTTGCCATGGTCGGCAGCGTGCTGAGCATCTGGCGCGGGCCGTCGCTGGGTACGAGTAACGAGATTGGCTGACCCGGTGCGAAGCTGATCTGACTGGGCCAGCACCAGGGGCGCGCAGGCGCGAGTACTGGCATGTGGTGCAGCGCTCTGCACGGCGTGCGGGCCTGGCGGGCCTGGCATGAGCAGGTTGACCGAGGCCGCATCAAGTGCGCCGGCGGCATTTTGATTCTCAGATTTGATCGCGTCGTAAACCTCCTTACGGTGGACGGAGACGCGGTTGGGTGCGGAAATTCCGATACGAACCTTCTCACCACGAATGTCGACGATTGTGATCTCCACATCGTCGCCAATCATGATGGTTTCATCAATCTGCCTTGAGAGAACAAGCATTGCCCGATTCCTTCCATGGTTCGAGCGTGACGGTGTGAGCCCACACCGGTGGTTATGTGCTTCCGTTCGTGATAACTGGGCGCAGCACACCTGCGTGCGCACACTGGCCCAACGAACGCCCCAAACCCGCTTCATGTATGACCTTTGGTTCGCCTGCCGCCGTTACGCAGCCACTGGCTGCCGGACGGCTGGCAAGGTGACGAGCTTCTCGCGCGTGGTCCACCGCTTCTCAGCGAGAACCACCTGCTCGGCGACACGATCAAGCGTGTTGACGACAAGCGGGCCCCGGAGGTTGCCCGTAAGCGCGCCATCAACCTTGTTGACGATCACGAACACCTGTGCGTCCTCGATGGCGCTCAGCTTGAGCTCCGTGAGCTGATCCTCACGGATAGGAACGGCATAGTCGGCGATGAACATGGTCGGATCAGTGACTACAAAAGCCAGCGCCGGATCATCAGCAGACTGAAGCCAGAAGAAGCAGGCCTCATCACTTGGCTGCAGCAGGCAGAAGTTGTGATGATCGGGGAAACCCAAAATGCCCTTAGGAAAGTTGATCAGGCGATCCTGTTCAACGGTCACCGTTCCAAATCGAGTGGTATCAATCTGCATGTGTTTGCTCCGCAAAGCTCCGGGCCAGGGCGAGCCGCCCGCCGAAGCGGGGACATCCTGTCAGTTTCAACTTGCTCCGAGTGCGGCCCGTCATGCCCAACTCGGCCAAACGATTCATCCTGTTCTCACGCCGCGGGTTCTTGGATAACCGCAGCCGTGTGCGACAGACTAAAAATTGAGGAAATCAAAGAGCGATCTGCCAGAACTCTGGCCTGTGACTCGCAACGAAGCTTCGAGCTGCGTCTGCAAGAGCGAAAAGCGGCTGGCGGCCTCGGCAAAGTCCAGGTCAATCATGCTCGAACGCGTTTGCTCGTCAAGCACATTGCGGTCCTCTAGATCCAGGGCGGCCTGCTCGATACGAGCTGCCAGTGACCCAACAACAGCGTGCGCGGCAGAGACACGATCATCCGACGCTTCCAGACGTTCTCCAGCAAGTGTGATGCCAGCGGTATCGTCTTTGAGGAGTGCTTCCCGCAGATCGAGCAGATCGCTGAAGATGTTGTTCACGCGGAGTGTTGATCGATCCTGCGCGAGCAATGTAGAACTTGCGCTGTCGTAAACACCGGCGAAGAGACCGAGATCCTCCGCCGCGGCGGAGTTGTTGACTTTAGCTACCGCAATTTCACCCGGGCCAAGCGTCTGCACGAAGGCGATGCCATTGGCACCATCGGTAAGCGTGGCGTTGAACTCACCCGCAGCGAGGGCCGGGGCGGTGCTGACGATGGGGCTTTGGCCGATGGCTACGGTGAACTGCTGGTTGATGCGATCCAGGATCGTCTGCACGCTGAGCACATCCTGCGGGCGCAGATCAACATTGAACTTCTGGCCGCTACCCAGCGTCACCTGGAAGTCGACATCTGCCGCCGGGTCGGGCAGGCCTGTCACCGGATCGGTGCCGCCAGTGGCGATGCGCACGCCGCGGCCATGATTGAACGTGCTGATTGGAGTGGAGTAGTCAAACGTGCGGATACCCAGCTGTGATGCGGTTGCCGCACCGCCCGGCATCTCCTCGATGCTGAGCACCTGGCCGGCTGTCTGATGCACCACGGAGAGGCCGGTGGCTGCCTCGTTGATGCGCACTTGCAGGCCGAGACCTGCGGCCTCAAGTGAAGCGCGCAGATCATCGACGGTCAGAGCACTGGAGAGGTCAATGACCCGCTGAGTCGTCGATGGACCTTGCCCGAGCTTGACGCGAACGGAGCCCAGCGGCAGCGTCAGACCGGGCACGGCGGACAGTGGGGTCTGCATCGTCAATCGCGGCTGGGGATTGCCGCCTACTTCGTTGGTTGCGACGAATGCCGTGCCGGAAATGCCGAGATCGCCCGCGGCGGTGCCAGAGCCCACATCCGAGAAGGAGAGGGTGTCCAGGCCAATCATGTCAAACCGCAGCCCTTGGCCAGTAACGGAGACACCACCGGTATCAAGGATGCTCACACTGTTGGCAACTTCATATGCGCGGATGGCCACTTCAATGCGGTTGGCCACATCGTCGGCCGTGACTGCGCCGGCAAGGTCAACCGAGGTGAAGGTGCCGCCGTTGAATGAAAAGGTAATGGTCGATGGCGTCACACCACGGTCGGTCGCACCACGCAGATCGGTCAGCCGGGTCTGTCCGGTCAGCGCCGGCGAGAGATCGATGGATGACTGCACTGCGGCAGATGTCTCGCCAATAGCGTTATTGCCAGAGACCGTAATCGGCACCACATCGCCCAGCCCGATGTCGGTGAGCATGCCAGCGCCTGAACCGACATAGCGGTACCCGCCACCCGCGGCCACAATGGGCGGCCTAGAGGTAGCCGAGCCACCAAAGACATGAATGCCTGCAACATCGCGGTTTGCCAGCGTCATCAGACTTTGAATCATGGAATCAACGACGGTTGCCTGCTGGCGGCGGGTGATCGCATCGCTGGTGACACCGATCTGGCTTGATGCCGTGGACCGAGCGTTACGTAAAAGCTCCGTCACTTGACCAAAGGCCGAGTCAAGCGTGCCCATGACAGTGGACGCGTGGGATAGATTGCGAGCCCGCTGGCCGGACATGTTCAGCCGCGAGTCAAGCAAGCTGACGGCTGCAGCGCGAATCGGATCATCGCTGGCCCGGTTGATGCTGCGACCCGTTGATAGCTGAGTCTGCACTTCAATCATGGACTGGTTGGTGCGCTGCAGGCCAGAGGTTGCAAGCTGGCTTCGCAGCAGGTTGCTGGTGCGCGAGATGTTTGATGGCAGGACTGACATATGCTCACTTTCTAAGCCAAACAAAGCTGCTAGACGCCCAGAGAGATGGCTCAGCCAATCAGACTGATCAGCGTCTGCGTCAGCTCGTCAACCACGCTGATGTAGCGCGCCGATGCCTGGTACTGGCGCTGGTAATTGATGAGATTGATCGCCTCCTCATCGAGGGAGACCCCGGCGACGGCCGAGCGCTGAGCATCGAGATTCTCCTTGACAACTGCTGCGGAGTCGGCTGCCGTGCGCGCGGCGGCGGTCTTTACTGCAACAGCCTGCACGGTCTGTCCCCACACATCGCTGATGGAGGCGTTGCCAAACTCGCTGAGCTTGGCCGTGCGCAGGCCTGCGATGAGCATCGCCGCGCCATTCTCGTTGAAGTCTGCTTCCTGCCCCGCGGTGTCGGCGATCGCACCTACGGCGGTGCGTGTGACGTAGCGTCCGCTGGCGAGGAGGTCGGGGGTGGCACTCAGGCCCGTGCGCACAGCGATGTTGCTGGCATCGGTGCCGGTGAAGTAAGCATTCACGCCGAGCACGGCCAGCACGCCGGAAGTATCGTCGCCAAAGCTGAGTGTGTAGCCACTGCTGGCGGAGACCGAAAGGTGACCATCACCGGTGACGGAGGCCGTGAGATTGGCAACACCGCCAAGCTGGGCAGCCAGCGAGCCCACCGAGGTGTCATCCGCCGTGCCCAGACCGAGCGTTGAAGTCAGCCCGTCGAGATCGACATTGATGGTCGCCGTGCGCACTTCTCCGGTCGCATCATTGCGCACGCGCACCAGAAATGAGCCGCTCTGCGGGCTGTTTCGAAGCGCGCTGAATGATGCATTAGTCGGGTCGTTCATCGCCAAGGATGCATCGCCCGCGCCCAAGTTGAGTGTGCCGGAGAGGTTGGTGTATGCCCGCCCGCCGAGGCCCTGCGAGTGAACTCTGTTTACCTGAAAGATGAGCTGTGAGGCGATGTCATCCAAACGATCGATCGTGTCGTTGACCAGCGTGGTTCGCTGCGCGAGCAGTGAGC
>Ga0209181_10012503_pt1 | contig 10729 bp, 9 predicted proteins | sample MAT05_FD_187208 | JGI IMG/M metagenome (GOLD analysis project Ga0209181, IMG submission 187208) | Freshwater microbial communities from Lake Fryxell liftoff mats and glacier meltwater in Antarctica - MAT-05 (SPAdes) (version 2) | ecosystem: Environmental > Aquatic > Freshwater > Ice > Liftoff...
CACCTGCGCTGTAGTGCTAACGATGACCGCGGGCTTGATGGTGGGGGCGCGGGAGCGAAAGCTTATGCAGAAGCGGTAAGCGTATACTTAGCCTTCGCGATCAGCCGTGTTGCGGATTACGGGAGCACGATTGCTACTTGGCGTCCCAAAGACAACGCCATGCGGTCGATGTTCTCGAAGCAGGCGATTCCGATGAGTTGGGATTTCGCAGAGGGATCGCCCTTTGCAAAGTCGAGTTCTGGCTACGTTGAGGCGGTCACGGTTGTCTCGAACGTGCTGCCCATTCTGCCAGCTATCGGCTCCGGTTCGGCTCAACAGGCGGATGCTCAGAATCAAACCGGAAGCATTGCCAACTTCATCTCCACTGACCCGCCCTACTACGACAACATCGGCTACGCCGATCTTTCGGACTTCTTCTACGTGTGGTTGCGAAGATCGCTTCAGAACGAGTTCCCGACCCTTCTCGCCACGATCGCCGTGCCGAAGGCGGAAGAGTTGGTTGCGACACGGTACCGCCATGAGACCAAAGCGAATGCCGAGAAGTTCTTCCTCGACGGCATGACGCAGGCGATGCACAACCTCGCCGACCACGGGCACCCGGCCGCACCCATCACGATCTACTACGCCTTCAAGCAGTCGGAGACAGAGACGAAGGAAGGTACTTCGAGTACCGGATGGGAGACGTTTCTCGAAGCCGTGTTGAAGGCTGGGCTTGCCGTCACAGGCACTTGGCCGATGCGGACAGAAGGTGACAATCGTCAGATCGGTATCGGTGCCAACGCCCTCGCATCCTCCATCATCCTGGTGTGTCGGCCGCGGGCGAAGGACGCGGGGACGATCGACCGCCGCAGGTTCCAGCGTCTGCTCAACGAGGCGCTGCCGCTGGCGCTGCACGCCATGACGGGCAAGGACGAGGGCGAACACTCGCCCGTCGCGCCGGTCGATCTGTCGCAGGCGATCATCGGCCCCGGCATGGCGATCTTCAGCCGCTACGACGCCGTCCTCGAAGCCGACGGCAAGCCGATGAGCGTGCGGACCGCCCTGCAACTCATCAACCGCTTCCTCGCCGAAGACGACTTCGACAAGGACACGCAGTTCTGCCTCCACTGGTTCGAGCAGTACGGCTGGGAGAGCGGCAAGTTCGGCGAGGCCGACACGCTTTCCCGCGCCAAGGGCACGAGCGTGGCGGGCGTTCAGCAGGCGGGCGTGCTGGAGTCCGGCGGCGGCAGCGTGCGGCTCCTGAAGTGGAAGGAACTCGACCCCGAGTGGGACCCGGCCGCCGACCCGCGCGTCCCCGTGTGGCAGGTGCTGCACCAGTTGATCCTGTCGTTCGACACCGGCGGCGACGGCGCCGCGGCCGCGGTCTACAGCCACCCGAAGGTGCTCAGTCAGGCCGAGGCCGCGCGGCAGTTGGCGTACCGGCTGTACACGCTCTGCGAGCGCCGCGGCTGGGCCGAGGACGCGCGGGCGTACAACGAGGTCGTCACCGGCTGGGGCGGCATCGAGAGCGCCGCCGCGAAGACCCCGAAAGCGAAACAAGCCACCCTGTTCGACGACGAACCGAGGGAATAGGCCGGGTGTCGGGTTCACACGAGGGCAACACGATGCCGACGATCACGATCGAAGAGGCGCGGGCCAACCTGGACGACCTGATTCACCGCCTGACGCCGGGCGAGGAGGTGGTCATCACCGAGAACGACCGCCCGGTGGCGAAGCTGGTGGCGACGGCGCCGGCACCACGCAAGGTCCCGAAACTGGGAACCATGAAGGGGACGGTCCTCTCGATGGAACACTTCGACGACCCCCTGGAGGAGTTTGAGGAGTACACGTAATGAGGGTGCTGCTCGACTCCCACACCCTGATCTGGGCGGCCGATGAGGTCGCCAGGATACCGGGCGCGGCTCTGACGGCGGTTCGGGACGCGCGGAACGACCGACTGGTGAGTGCGGCCACGATCTGGGAGATCGCCATCAAGGTTGGGAAGAAACGGTTGCCGCTGTCGTTGCCTTACCGGCCGTGGATGGATCAGGTGATGGCCGACCTCTGCCTGACACTCCTGCCGATCACGCTGGACCACGCGGAACGGCAGTCGATTCTGCCGAACCATCATGCCGACCCATTCGACCGACTGCTGATCGCACAGGCCCTCGTGGAAGGTGTGCCGGTCGTCAGCGGCGACGTGACTTTTGACGCCTACGGCGTCACCCGCATCTGGGACTGAACCGGGAGACAACATCATGAAGCCGTGGCGCGAGGTCGCCGTCCCGCACGCGGACGTGCTGAAGGGGACGTTCCTGCAGGCCGAGTTCGCCGCGGACATCACCGCCGTCCACTCGGGCAAGGCCGCGCACGAGTACCAGGACGCGGCGGCGTTCTTCGACCGCACCTACATCACCGAAGGGATGCGGCTCCTGCTGACGCAGGTCGCCCGGCGCCTCGGCGGCAAGGGCGGCGAGCCGGTCGTCCAGTTGCAGACGGCGTTCGGCGGCGGCAAAACGCACACGATGCTCGCGGTCCTCCACCTGGCGACGCGGAAGGTGCCGCTGTCCGACCTGCCGGGCGTGCCGACGCTGGTCGAGAAGGCCGGGCTGATGGACGTGCCGCAGGCCCGCGTGGCGGTGATCGACGGGACGGCGCACTCGCCCGGCCAGCCGTGGAAGCGCGGCAAGGTCACGGTGAAGACGCTGTGGGGCGAGCTGGCGTGGCAACTCGGCGGCGGCGACGGCTTCGCGCTGGTGAAGGAGGCCGACGGGAGCGGCACCTCGCCCGGCAAGGAGAAGCTGCGGGAGCTTCTGGAGGCCTACGCCCCGTGCGTCGTGCTGATGGACGAGCTGGTCGCGTACGTCCGCCAGTTCGTCGATCAGCCGCAACTGAGCGGCGGCACGTTCGGCAGCAACATCTCGTTCGTGCAGGCGCTCACCGAGGCCGTCAAGCTGGTCCCGACGGCGATCATCCTCGCGTCGCTGCCGGAGAGCGACCCGAAGCGGGACCAGAAGAGCGCGCAGATCGGGGGCGAACAGGGGCTGCGGGCGCTGCGCGAGCTCGAGGGCGTGGTCGGGCGGGTGCAGTCGCTGTGGAAGCCGGTGGCGACGGAGGAGGCGTTCGAGATCGTCCGCCGGCGGCTGTTCGAGCCGATCAAGGACGCGACGGCCCGCGACGCGGTCTGCCGGGCGTTCGCGGACGCGTACGTCGCCGAGGGGGCGAAGCTCCCGGGCGAGACGCAGGAGGGCCGGTACTACGACCGGCTGTGCCAGGCGTACCCGATCCACCCGGAGGTCTTCGACCGGCTGTACGAGGACTGGACGACCATCGACGGGTTCCAGCGCACCCGCGGCGTGCTGAAGCTGATGGCCAAGGTCATTTCCCGGCTGTGGAAGGCGGACAACAAGGACCTGCTCATCCTGCCGGGCAGCCTGCCGTTGGCCGACGGCGACGTGCGGAACGAGTTGACGTACCTTCTGCCGCCGGGGTGGGACCCGGTGATCGAGGGCGACATCGACGGCGAGCGCGCCGAGACGACCGAACTGGAACAGAAGGAGTCGCGCCTGGGGCAGGTGCAGGCCGCCCGCCGCGTGGCGCGGACGTTGTTCCTGGGCACGGCGCCGTCGTGCGTGGCCACGAAGCCGGGCATCCGCGGCCTCGACCGCGCGCGCGTGTTGCTCGGGTGCCTGCAGCCGGGCCAGTCGTCGGCCCTGTACGGGGACGCGCTCGACCGCCTCGCCGACCGGCTGCACTACCTGAACAGCACCGGCGACAAGAAGGACGACACGACGCGGTACTGGTTCGACACGCGGGCGAACCTGCGGCGGGAGATGGAGGACCGCAAGCGCCGGTTCGACGCCAGGACCGACGTGCGGAAGAAGGTCGAGGAGGTGGTGAAGAAGGTGTTCTCCGGCGTGCCGCTGTTCGACGGGGTCCACACCTTCACCCCGCACGCGGACGTGCCGGACGACGGCGCGCTGCGGCTCGTCGTCCTGCCGCCGGAACACGAATACTCGCGCGACGAGAACCGCCGCGTGACCGACACGGTGCTGGCGTACCTGCGGACTCACGGCACCCAGCCGCGGCACCGGGCGAACCGGCTGCTGTTCGTCGCGGCCGACGCCGGGGTGTTGTCCCGCCTGGCCGACGCCGCGCGCACGGCGCTGGCCTGGAAGAGCATCGTCGATGACGTGGAGGACCGCCGGCTGACTATCGACCTGAATCAACTCGGACAGGCCCGGAAGGAGCTGGACGCGGCGAACGCCGTGCTGCCGCGGGCCGCGCGCGAGTGCTTCAGGTGGCTGCTCTGCCCCGCGCAGGACGACCCGAAGGCGTCGGCGCCGAAGGTCGAGGTCCACCCCCTGAACACGACGAGCGGCACCGTCGTGGGCGAGCTGGAGCGGGTGTGCCGCGAGAACGCGCTGGTCATCGAGACGTGGTCGCCGGTCCACCTGCGGACGGAGCTGAAGGCCCACTACTGGAAGGCGGACCGGCCCGCGGTCGGGGCGGTGGCGTTCTGGGAGGACACCCTGCGCTACCCGTACCTGCCGCGGCTGAAGTCGCGGGAGGTGCTGGCCGATGTCGTCCGTACGGGCGGGGCGAGCCGCGACTTCTTCGGCACGGCGTACGGCCAGACCTGCGACAAGTATGACGGGTTCGAGTTCGGGGGGGGGCACCGTCTCGTTCAACCAGACGTTTCACCTTAGCTGACCCTCTCATCGAGTTTCAACTGTTGCACCGGGCGATCGCGACCTCCGTGGCGTTTACTGCCGTGGAGTTCGAGAGTTGCGCGACCGAGTGAGGCGATTGCTTCACTCGGGCGACGGTCGGTATTCGTCGGCATCCTGGCCGGAATTCGTCCCTGGTGCGGGAGGGATTCCGTGTCTCGACAGAAGATCGTCATCTACTGCCGCTACTCGTCGGACTTGCAGCGGGCCGACAGCTGCGCCGACCAGGAGCGGGCCGTCCGGGCCGTCCTCATGCGGCTCGGCTACGCCGCGGACGACATCATCGTCATCACCGACGAGGCCGAGTCCGGGACCAAGACGGCCCGCGAGGGCTTCCAGCTGCTCCGCATGATGATCGTCCGCGGGGAGGTCGCGCTGGTCGCGGTCGACGACCAGTCTCGACTCACCCGCGACGACAACGCCTACGGGTTCATCAAGGATCTCGTCTTCGCCGGCGGGCGGTTCCTCAGCACCGGGGAGGGGATCGACACCGCCTCCCAGGGGTGGGAGCTGAAGGTCCAGGTCCTCCAGCTCCACCACGGCCAGACCGTCCGCGACCTCCAGCACCGGGTCCGCCGCGGCCAGGAGGGGCGGGTCCGGGACGACGGCAGCGCCGGCGACTTCCCGTACGGGTACGAGTCCTTCTACCTCGACGCGGACTGGGCCGCGCTGCTCGCCCGCCGCGGCCCCAAGCCGAAGAAGGGGGTCCGGGTGTGCGAGGCCGAGGCGACGTGGGTGCGGCAGGTGTTCGCGTGGTTCGTCGCCGGCTACTCGATCGGGTGGATCGCGCGGGAGCTGACCCGCCGCGGGGTGCCCAAGGGCGGCCGGGCGACGACCCCCGGGTGGCACCCCCAGCAGGTCCACCGGATGCTCAGCAACGCCAAGTACGTCGGCCGCTGGGTGTGGGGCAAGACGACCACCGTCCGCGACTCGGTCGGCAACAAGAAGCAGACGGCCGTGCCCCGCGGGCAGGAGGTGACGCGGGACCGGCCCGACCTGCGGGTCGTCGAGCAGGACGTGTGGGACCGGGCGGTCGCCCGGTTCGCCAAGCTGGGCGCCACGTTCGGGCCGAAGGACGGGCAGAAGCGGCGCGGGCCGAAGCCCAACCCGGCGGACGTGTCCGCGCGGTCGCCGCTCGGCGGGGTTCTGACGTGCGGGGCGTGCGGCGCCAAGCTGTGGCAGCACCACAGCAACGCCCGCCGCTACTACGCCTGCCCGGGGGCGAAGAAGGGCCTGTGCGGCATGACGACCCAGGTCCCGGCCGACCGGGCGGAGGGGGCGCTGACCGCGTTCCTGCTCGACCTCCTCCGCGGCTGGCCGGAGTGGATGGGGGCGCTCTATCGGCTGACCTGCGACGCCGTCCGGGCGGCCGCCGACCGGGTGCCCGCGGAGCGGGAGCGGGACGCCCGGCGGGACGCCGATCTCGCCCGCCAGATCGTGAATCTGGTAGACGCGCTGGCGGCCGGCGGGTTGACCAGCCCGGCGGTCGCCGCCCGCCTCCGGGAGGCCGAGGCGGAGAAGGCCGAGGTCGACCGCCGGCTGGCCGAATACGCGGCGGTCGGGTCGGCGGCGGTCGCCCTGCCCGACGAGGCGTGGGTGGCGGCGCGGCTCGGGGAGTGGGCCGCCAACGCGGCGTCGGCGGCCGGCCCGGAATCGCTCCTCCGGCTCGCGCTGGCGGCGGCGGCCGCCGAACCCGTGATCGCGCCCGGCAAGACGCGCGGGTTCGTCCGGCTGCGGTTCCGGGTCAACGCCTGGGGCGCCCTGGCCGCCGCCGCGGGAGATTCCCTCCCCGCGGCGGTGCGGGGCGCGCCGGCGGCGCCCGCGGACCCCGGCCCGGAGTTCACCCTCGACCTGGGCGAGCCGACGGCGATGGACCGGTGGGCGCCGGCGATCGCCGGGTGGCGCGCGGCCGGGGTGACGTGGGAGGAGATCGTCCGGCGTACGGGGCTGGACCTGAGCCGCGCGTTCGTCGCCTGGAAGCGGCACACCGGCGCGACCGGGGACGACCCGCGGGCGGCGTGAGTTCGACCGACTGATGATCGGCTTCGAGGCCCGGCCAGCTGGCCGGGCCTCGTCGTTTTCGTCCCGCCCGATCCCGACCCGAGGAGGAGATCATGCCGAACTGGTGGCTACCGTGGGCCGAGCGGATCGCCCGCGTCCTCGCCGAGGCGTGGCTGCGGTCGCGGCCCGCCGGCGACAACGAGTCGGCCCCCCCGGCCGCGCACCCCACCTCGAACGGCGCACCGCCGCCTGCGGGGGTGCCCGGCTGTATGCCGCACGACCCGGCCTGACGGACCGCGTTCGCCCCATCACCCTCGACGTCGGAGGTGCCGTGCTCACCCCGGGGAATCACAAACTCGGTGGGTCCCTGGTCTGGGGGTTCGGACTGCCGTCCGGCACCCCCGACACCTGCCCCGGCCTCACCGCCGCCTGCCGGGCCGACTGCTACGCCGTCGCCGTCGAGCGGTACCGGCCGGCCGCCGCCGCCCGGTACCGCGCCAACTTGCGGCTGTCCCGGTCCCGCGGCTTCGCCCGCCGGGTGCGGGCGTTCCTCGTCGCTCACGCCGTCCGGGTGGTCCGCGTCCACACCGGCGGCGACTTCTACTCGGCCCGGTACGCCCGGGCGTGGCTCCGCGTGATGCGCCGCAGCCCGCGGGTCCGGTTCTTCTTCTACACCCGGGCGTGGCGGGTGCCCGCCGTCCGGGCGGTGCTCGACGAGCTGGCCGGGCTCCCGAACTGCGCCGCCTGGTTCTCGTGCGACCGCGACACCGGGGCGCCCGCGGCCGTCCCGCCGGGGGTCCGGGTGGCGTGGCTGGCGACCGACCCGGCGGACGTGCCGCCGGCCGGCACCGACCTGGTGTTCCGCGTCCGCCGGCTCCGCCGCGCGCCCGCCCCGGCCGGCGGCCCGCCGGTCTGCCCGGCCGAGGACGGGGTGGCGCGGACGCCCCCCGCGACGTGCGACCGGTGCGGCCGGTGCTGGCGGCCGGCGCCCGCCTGCCGGACCCCGCTGCCGGTCGTCGATCCCGACCCGTGAGCGACCCCCCTCAACCGCCCGGGAGGTGACCGTGCCCGTCGAGCTGAAGCACCTCGTCCTGACCCGCCCGCTGTGCGTCGTCGACCTGGAGACCACCGGCGTCGACCCGGCGGCCGACCGGGTCGTGGAGGTGGCGGTGCTGACCGTGGCCCCGGGCGGGGCGGCGGACCTGTTCTACGCCCGGGTGAACCCGGGCCGCCCGATCCCGGCCGCCGCGACCGCGGTCCACGGCATCGGCGACGCCGACGTGCGGGCCGCCCCGGCGTTCGCGGCGCTGGCCCCGGCCCTGGCCCGGCGGCTCGCCGGGTGCGACCTGGCCGGGTTCGGCATCGCCGGGTTCGACCTGCCGCTGTTGTGCGCCGAGTTCGCCCGCGCCGGGGTGCCGTTTTCCCTCGCCGGGCGGGCGGTGCTGGACGCCCTGGCCGTGTACCGGCGGTACGAGGCCCGGACCCTGGCGGCCGCGGTCGGGTTCTACCTCGGCCGCGACCACCCCGGCGCCCACGCGGCGGCGGCGGACGCGGCGGCCGCGGCCGAGGTCCTCGACGCCCAGGTCGGGCGGTACGGGCTGCCGCCCGCCCCGGCCGCCCTGCACGCGGCCCTGGTGGACGTCGACGTCGGCGCGCGGTTCCGCCGCTCGCCCGCCGGGGAGGTGGTGTTCGGGTTCGGCAAGCACGCCGGCCGGCCGCTGGCCGAGGTCGCCCGGGCCGACCCCGGGTACCTGGCGTGGATGCTCACCCGCCCCTTCCTGGACGACTCCCACGCCCTCGTCCGGGCGGCCGCCGCCGCCGCCCGGCGGCGGTAACGCCCGCCCGCCTCCTACACTCCGACCGGGGGCGACCGGGCGGGCGGTCCGTCCGCGCCGGACCGCCGTCGTGACCCCCGTTGCCTACCTCCCAAGGAGTCCGAAGATGAAGCTGGCCCGCCCCGACCTCGACCCGGTCCGCGAGAAGTTCGCCCTCGCCCGCAAGGAGCTGGCGGCCGCACTGATCGAGCGCGACGAGGAGGTCGACCTCGTCCTCACCGCACTCGTCGCCAACGAGCACGCCCTCCTGGTCGGCCCGCCCGGGTCCGGCAAGAGCCTCCTCCTGGACAGCCTCCTGGCGTGGACTGGCGGCTCGAAGTTCTCCATCCTGCTCACCAAGTTCACCACCCCGGAGGAGGTGTTCGGCCCGGTCAGCCTGGCCGGGCTCAAGGAGGACCGGTACGTCCGCGTCACCGCCGGCAAGCTGCCCGAGGCCGACTTCGCGTTCGTCGACGAGGTGTGGAAGGCGTCCTCGGCGGTCCTCAACACGCTGCTCAAGGTGCTCAACGAGCGGACGTACGACGCCGGCGACGGGGTCGCCCGCCGGGTGCCGCTGCGGCTGTGCGTCGCGGCCAGCAACGAGTGGCCCGCCCCGGACACCGGGAAGGAGCTGGCGGCCCTGCTCGACCGGTTCCTCCTCCGCACGACGGTCTCCCCGATCCGCTCCCTGGCCGGCCGCCAGCGGCTCCTGTGGACCCGCGACCACGCCCCGCGGCTCACCACCACGGTGACCCCGGCCGAGGTCGGCCAGGCCCGGCGGCGGGCGCTCGCCCTGCCGTGGTCGGGGGAGGCGCGGGAGGCGCTCGAGGCCGTCCTGCACGAGCTGGCGAAGGAGGGGGTGCGGCCGGGTGACCGGCGGCAGCACAAGACGGTCGGGGTGGTCCAGGCGTTCGCCTACCTGTGCGGAGCCGACGCGGTCGACCCCGAGCACCTCGAGGTGGCCCGGCACACCCTGTGGGACGACCCGCAGGAGCAGCCGCAGGTGGCCGCCCGGGTGATCGCCCGGGTCGCCAACCCGGTCGGGATGCGGGTCACCCAGCTCCTGCTCGAGGTCGAGGACGTGCTGGCCGCGGCCGACATCCGGAACCTGGCCGATGCCGCGAGGGCCGCGGCCAAGCTGGCGGAGGTCGACCGGCAACTCGCCGGGCTCAAGGGGAACGGCCGGGTCGAGACGGGCCGGGCGTACGTGAAGGACCAGCTCCGGAAGCTCAAGCTCGCCTCGATCGAGGCCGTCTGACCCCGCCCCGGCGCTCCTCAACACCCACCGCTTCAGTCCCCGAGCAAGTCGCCGTGACCGGCCGAGTGCGCGCGCGCCAGCCGGCCGCGACCAGTGACTCCCCCCGACCCGAGCGGCATGGTGCCGCCCGGGTCGCTTCCTTCACCCTCGCCACGCCGCCCACCTTCACCCCACGGAGCCACGCCATGGGCACGCGCGCCGCCATCCTGGTCGTCGGGTTTTCGGAACACGGCGTCCGAGACCGCGACGGGTTCGCCGCCGTCCGGCTGTACCGGCACTGGGACGGCGACCCGGCGACCGTGCTGGGGGAGCTCGCGGCGGCGACCCGACTGGCCGACGGGTTCGTCCGGGAGCACGCGGGGCGGATGGCCGAGCGGTACGCGCGGCCGCCGACCGTCTCGGACCTGCCGGCCGTCACCTTCGCGGAGGTGGTGAAGTTCGCCGGGCTGGGCATTCACGGCCCGTCCGTCCGGGACGACACCGACCCCGTGGACGCGGGGGACGACCGCGCCGGGCAGCGGCCGGCGGTCTACCACACCGCCGCGGAGTCCGGCGACGACGCCGGGCGGTGGGGGAACCAGGGCGACCTGGAGTGGTGCTACCGCGTCGACCTGACGACCCTCACCGTCACCGTCTATGGCGGCGACTACGGCACGCCCGCCGAACACCTGCGGAAGGGGCCGGTGGACCCCCGCGGGTTCGCCCTGGGGCTCCGCGACGACGAGCCGTTCCGGGAGCGGGCCTACGCCGAGATCGGCCGTCTGACGGCCGAGCTCCGCACCCTGGGGTGGGCCGTCACCCCGCCGACGAAACCCCGCGCCGGGCGGCGGCTGCGGGCACTGGCCTTCCAGACCCTGGCCCTCCTGGTCGCCGAGTTGCCGCCGGACTGCCGGACCGAGGCCGTGGTCGGGCTGTACCGGGGCATCGTGGCGGACGCCACCCTGGAC
>Ga0209181_10012504_pt1 | contig 10728 bp, 8 predicted proteins | sample MAT05_FD_187208 | JGI IMG/M metagenome (GOLD analysis project Ga0209181, IMG submission 187208) | Freshwater microbial communities from Lake Fryxell liftoff mats and glacier meltwater in Antarctica - MAT-05 (SPAdes) (version 2) | ecosystem: Environmental > Aquatic > Freshwater > Ice > Liftoff...
ATTAGCTCAAGGTCAGCGAGTGATCAAAGGTAATCAGCAGCAAATTACTAATTTGATCGAAGCTGTCACCACCTATTGCGATCGCTGGTTAGCTCAAGATGATTTTGATGCGCTCGATCATGCGATTTCTGTTCCCAAATTATCGAAGCTAAAACTCTCAACATTACAATTGTTTGATCTTTATGAAAGTCTCGAACTTTGTGCCAATGAGTTTGTGATTTTGCCCAACGTTGTCCTTGAAGTAAGACGACTTAATCCCAACTGGCTAAAGATTATGGCTGGGGCAATCGCCATCATTGGTATTAGCATCGGCACAATTCGCCTAATTTCTCGCGAACAACCCAATTACCAACTTGCTTCTTCTCCTACTACCTCATCTCCTGAAAGAGCATACATACTCCGCTCTCCCAGTTCCGAAAGCAAAACAGAAAGCAACTCAAACATTGCTGCTGCGCCTGTTCCTGAAACTGTTCCTGAAACTGTTCCTGAAACTAAGCCTGAGCAGCAAATCTCTCCTACTCCCTCTCAATCTGCTCCAAGCATAAATCAAAAAAGAACCGATAAAATCGCGATCGCCCCTGAATCAAATTCTATTTCTAGTGATAATTTAAATAGCGATCGCCAACGGACAACCAACAACCCTTCTGCTCTCTCAGATGGAATGACCGCAGGTAGAAATTCATCCAGCAATTCATCCCAGCCATCAAGACGTTTAGAAACTCCTAGAAAGGACGTTTCTGAATCTGCACCGATCACCGCCGAAGCATCCAAGCCATCACCCAGCACACTATCTGCCGCCTCACCATCTGCCAAAATTACGATGCCATCTGCAGTTTTGCGTGCTCCTAATTCTGATATTGCAACAACTACTAATATTAAAGTCTTACAGATTCAATCTGAGTTGCCAAGTGATATAACCACATCCTTAGTTCTTTACATCCAAACCCAGCGCGTTACTACATCTGTAAAAGGAACAATTGCTTTAAACTTAGAGATTTCAGATGACCGCATTCTCAGCATATCCACTGATACGCAAAGTTCAACCTTAAAAGATAACAACGCGATCGCGGAACTTGAAAGTCTAATTCTAAAGTGGCGATCGCCTAATTCTGTAACAGGGCAAATTCGTCTTGTGGTGCAATTATAGCGATCGCCAAAAAAGAGAAGAACCACTTTGCGACTCTCCTCTTTTTTGGAGACTAACAGCTAAGTGACTAAGAGCTAAGTGACTAAGAGCTAAGTGACTAAGAGCTAAGTTGAAAGACAAAGCTAACTTTGTCACCTTTGCCTAACGAAATGCGATCGCCTGCCCTGAGCTTATGACGATTACCTGCAGATAGAGGCAAGTTGTTAACGTAAGTACCATTCGAGCTACCTGTATCTTCAAAATAAAAAGCTCCTCCCTCTGCTCGAATATCAGCATGAATGCGCGAAACAATATCGGAATCTGGGAACCCAGATACATCAATATCAGGAGGAATTACCGTATTCGGCTTACCAATATGAACAACAGGTAAATGAGAAGGGATTTCGATGGCAAGATTGGTCTGCACATGGAGTAGGGATGCAGAAAATTGTTGCAGCTGGGTTTTGACGTTACTTGGTATAGGCGTATTCACAACTACAGGTACATTAATCGGCTCCGTTTCACGCACCTGTGCTGTCTCGGAAGTATTAGAAATAGTTGAGATCTCAGAGATGCCCTCTGCCGCCAAGTTTGCCGCAGTATTTCCTTCAGTCGGTTCATCAGGTAAAGAATTTGACATAGCAATTGAAATAGGTAGTTCAGGGAAAGTATCAGTTGACGAAGCGATTGCCGAATTGACCTCACCACTTTCGACATCAATTTCTGGGTGAGGGGCGGCAGTTGCCATACTAAGGTTAAATCCACAATGCCCACAAAACTTAGCATCTGATAACACAGTTGCATGGCAACTAGGGCATTGAATACTTTTGACTATCGGTAACGGCGTAAAACAGGCTTCGCAGTTTACGGCTCCGTCAGGATTGAGATGCGCGCAATTAGGACAGGTAATCATAACAGCAACTTAGGGGGGGATTTAAGAATTTCAAGATTAGGAGACTCATAGCACCGCGCATCCTAGTATTAGGGATTTGGAGGCATTTGCAGGATAGTTTTGGAGACAATCCGTGTTTTTTTGCGATCAGCTTCGCTTAGCTCAGTGCCTGTTTGCAGACGAGTTGCGTTATTTTGCAAGATTGTTGAAGCATTAAGATCACCCATCTGCAAAGCAGTTTTTGCAGCAGATTGTAACATTGTCGCAGCCCCAGTGCGATCGCCTTGTTGCAGCTTTTGTTCAGCAAGCTGAGTTTGGCGATATTTAGCTAAAGCGAGTAAATAATTTTGTACTTGCGGATCGACCTGTGGCGCATAGTCTTGGACTAACTCAGCCGCGATCGCAATTGCTTCTGATAGCGAATTAATTTGAGCAAGTGAGGGAATGTCATAACGCACTTGGGCTGTCAAAATGGGGATTTCGCCGCTCGCTGAATGATTAGTAATATAGCTAGTAGGACTGATATAGAGATTAAATAGCACGACTCTTTCTACATCGGTCATTAAATCGCCAAGTCTGACAATAATTGCGTCACCTTCAGTTTGATAAGGCAATTCGATCGTATCAGGCGCAACTTGAGCGATCGGTTTTAATTCCGCCAGCCTTACATGGGGAGCAAGCTGTAAAATTAAATGAGCATTGGTCAAACTAATCGCTTGGACTCGCTTTAATAACTTCTGAAATTCTTCACCCGCTGCGGCTGGCGATGGAATATAAGCCATTGCACCACCTCCAGCATCAGCAATACGTTCTAGAACATCCTGATTCCAACTATCACCAAAGCCTAAGCTATGCAAGGTCATGTTGTACTCAGTTGCTAATCGTGAAAACTGAAAACAGCGCTCATTATCTCCATGCTCATTTTCACCATCGGTCAGTACAAAAAGCTGACTAACTGTTCCATCTTTGCCTTTACTGGCTTCTTGTAAACCAAGTTTGATGCCATCGTCAATACAAGTGCCGCCTGATGCTCTCAATGACTGGATCTTTTCTTTGATCGATTCGAGGCGCTCAACATGTTGATTTTCGACTACGACTTTAGCTTTATGATCAAAGCCAATTACACTAATTCGATCTTGCGGATACATCCGATCAATCAGATCACGAGCCGCCCGTTTGACGGTGTCAAGTGGTTGCCCTCCCATAGAGCCACTATGATCTAAAACCAGACATAGATTAAGAGGAGTATTACTACCATCCATAGAAGCACTAGCCGACACAGCGATCGCTAATTGGCGCTGACTGCTGCCTTGGTTACTATCAAGATGGCGATCGCTTAACTTACAAGTCAGGTTTACGCTCATTTAAGCTTTTATTCCTAAAATTTCATAAGATTTTTCTAAAATTTCATCAGGGTCAAAAGGTTTAGTCATGTAAATATCTGCACCCATGTCTTTGCCACGACTCCGATCAAATTCTTGACCTTTGGCAGTCAGCATAATGATGTATACATCAGTCATGCCAAGCTCACCTTTGACCTTTTGACATACATCATAGCCGTTCATTTTGGGCATCATTACGTCTAAAAACACTAAGTTAGGTTTTTCACTCTGAATCATCTCAAGCGCTTCTAACCCATTGGTTGCAGTGAATATCTCTACGTCGTGATCTTCCAACTCTTCCAAGGTTTGCTCCAGTAGCAAACGAATGTGTGGCTCATCATCAACAATTAATAGCTTTTTAGTCATCTTCGAGCCTTTGAGGTTCCTCAAAACTAATGTATCATTTACAGTGCTTTGCACTCAGATAAACCTTAGATATTTTTAACGTGCCTATAGTAAAGAGGCTGCTTTGCGCTCACATTCCTTTTTAGTTTTTTAAGGTGTTACAGCGCCTTGCGCTGCCATAAAACCCAGATAATTTTTTGAAAGTGCCGCTTCGCGGCACTTTCAAAAAATTATCTGTATCACTCAAACCCTCAATAGGCTGTAGCTATATCAAATGCCCCACTTTTTGCTAATCCTCATACATCACCTCAAAAACTTCAACCAGCTTCTTCTTACCTTTCACAGGCAAAGTTCCAAACTCTCTAAATTGAAAATTAGTTTGCGTTGCTTCGTATACACTTCGCGTTACTAAAATTTGTCCACCCTTTGCCAAGCCTTGCAACCGCGAAGCAATATTCATCTCATCACCGATCGCAGTGTAGTCCATATGCTGAGGTGAGCCAATATTGCCAACAATCACATCTCCTGAACTGATACCAATTCCCGTAATAAAGTTGTCGCGAATCCAGTCAATTGGCATACTTTTGATGCGCTTTTGCATATTGATCGCCGCAGTGATCGCCCAATATTCCCGATCAGCAATCGAAGAAGGTGCGCCAAACATCGCCACAATCATATCGCCCACAAATTTATTAACAGTTCCCTGATGACTAAAAATCACTTCCACCATTTGCGTAAAATACTCATTTAGATAATCTACAAGTTGTTCGGGTTCAAGTTCTTCACATTTGGTTGTGAAATTACGAATATCTGAAAATAACATCGCAATTTTTCGTTTGCTTGTAGTTAGAGATACTTCTTCTTTTTCATTAATTACAGCCTGAGCTACTTGTGGTGATAGATATCTTTCTAAATTATTTTTGATTCTCTCTTCTCGTAATTTATTTTCATGAAGAAGAGCATTTTCGATCGCTCCAGAAGCTTGAGTCACCAATGCAGTGAATAGCTTAAGATCTTGAGAGGTATAGTTAACAATCTGAGAGTTGCTAATATTAACAACGCCCAAAATTTTATCTTTAGTTAAGATTGGTACACAAATGAGTGCATAAGATTCGGTTTCATTGATTATATAGCGAGGATCTTGAGTTACATCATTTACCAGTTCAGGTTTGCCCGACACATATACATGCCCTGCTATCCCTTTATTCGCAGAGATTTTTAAGTTTTTTATCCGCTCGGCTGTTCCTTTGGCGGAGATTATCTCAAGATAGTTACTTTTTTCATTATGCAACATCACTGATGCGCTAGTGCAGCTAATCAGCCGACTAGCTTCTTCGATTACAAGCGTTCCAATTTCTTTGACATCGAGACAGTTAGACATTTTACTAGCGATCGTATAAAGCAGACTAATCTCTCGGTATTTATCCAAAGTTTCAGATGCCAAAGCTTTCCTTTCAAATTCACGACTTGCTAAATAGCTCAAAAAATTAGCAACTTGCTCAACTTTCTCTATCCCGATTACCCAGCCCAGTATTTCATCATTGAGTAGGACAGGAATTTTCTTTATGTTTTCTGCTAATATTGCTTCCTCTGGGCCTGTCCTCTTTCTATCTATTGATCCCATTCCCAGATCCGCAACCAAAATCTTCCCTTCTAAGTCTTGAATCGCTATTTGAGAGATGAGTGTCGGAACTAATCCTCTCAATAAAGACAATACTTCTCCTTTAAAAAGTATTTTTTTGAGGCTGACAGACATCATAAAATTAAGAAATTGTATAAAAAGATGTTATAGCAGTAGTGCTTTAGGATGAGTAACGTCAAGTGCTACTCATCCTAACATCATAATAACTAACAGCCTTGAAGCAAACGCCATAAGGCTTAAAAACACGATAAGTCGTGAACCTGCTTATCTTTTTCTAAATTTAGTAGGGTGAGTCAGTTAAATAGCTGAATTTTGATCAGGTAACTTCTTATTGTGCCTACGTTTGCTAGACTGAGATTAACTTTCGAGACATATTCCGTAAGGAATCGGGTAAGTTTAATATGCCTTATTCAGCAGAAATCAGTCGTCGCCAACCAAGTTGCTTTCTATTTCTCATTGATCAATCAGGATCGATGGCAGATACCTTTTCTAGCGAAAGTGCTACTAAAGGCACAGCCAAAGGAGTAAATGAAAGTTTACACAAGACTAGCGAACCGATCCAAAAAGCACAGGCAGTTGCCGATGCTGTCAATCGTTTGTTGGATTCACTTGGACAACGATGCGTCAAAGGTAACGAAATTTACGATTATTTTGATGTTGGCGTAATCGGTTACAACAGTGAGGTTGCCTCAGCACTCAATGGCGTTGCAGGTGATCACGCGATCGCGCCGATTGGCAAGATTTATGAAAATCCAGCAGAATTGGAAAAACGCGCCCAGAAATTGCCTGACGGAATGGGTGGACTAGTCGAAGTCTACAATGACTTTCCAATTTGGTTTAAATCTGTAGCAAGCGGTGGCACAGCCATGTGTAGTGTATTTGCACTGGCGCGGATCCTTTTAGAAGAATGGATCGAAAAACATCCCAATAGCTATCCGCCAACAATTATCAATATTACTGATGGAGAGTCTACCGATGGCGATCCTACCGAAGAGGCGATTAACCTCAAAAAGCTGAGTACCTCTGATGGTTCGGTACTGCTTTACAATATTCACCTTTCCGCAGAATATACCCAACCTGTTTCCTTCCCAAATACTGCTGATGTATTGAGCGATCCCTATGCTCGCTTAATGTTTGAGCTATCCAGTTCTCTACCTTATGCCGCCCAAAAAGCGGCTGAGAAAGAAGGTTATAAAATTGCACCTGATGCAAGAGCCTTTATGTTTAATGCTGATCCTGTCAAGTTGATTCAGTTTCTTGATATTGGCACTCGCACTGAAAACTTACGTTAAATTTAAAAGTGACTATTTAAGGCACGTCTAAACTTTAACGCAAGATATTTTAGCGAGATTGGACTAGTATTGTTGCAGTAATTGGCACAACACCAACTTCGTCACTGTTAAGCGCGATCGCTGCTGCATGAGATAAATCAAGATTGCGATCGCCAAAATAAGGGCCGCGATCATTGATTCTTACTACTACTGACTTACCATTTTGCTGGTTGGTAACATTGAGGTAGGTATCAAAAGGCAGACTAGGATGAGCCGCCGTAAAATCTTGCTGTTCAAATTGCTCGCCTGAAGCTGTCTGTCTACCCTGAAAATAGGGTCCATACCAAGAAGCAATGCCATTAATTTGTTCATTAGTATTAGCCAATTGATACATTTGCTTTTGGGCTTCTACTAAAGTCAGAGGTTCTGCTCCAGAGGCAACTCGTAGATTGTTAATCCATTGAGTCAAATTGAGCGAAGGATTAAGAACCGCTGATTTAGGAATTTTAAATAAAATAGTATCTTTATATTTGCCAATGTATTCGCCGTTTATTACGATTGGTTCAAGAAGATTAGGAGCAAAATCTGGGGCATTCATAATCATTGCTAGTTTAGCTGTAGCGATCGCTGCCTCTGGTAAATTTTTAACCCAAAATATAGGTTGTTGATTTACCATAATCATCCATTGGTTAACTGACTTTGTATGAACCTCAATCGCATAGCGAGGTCGCTTAGATGTTAATAGACTATTACTAGTAGAATATTTTTCTTCTAAACTTAACTGAGGGTCATTGCTATTTTGGGCATTAACAAATTCAGTTAAAAGTATTGGTGAGGACGCGCTAAAAACTAGCGAACTCAATGAGATCGCCCATAGCGCAGATATTGTAGACATATGTTTTGGATGTTAAGCAACAAAGATGTTTGTTAGGCGATAAATCGAAACAAGATTTATTTGAAAAATAAAAATAGTTAGAACCTTAGATCAAGAAATTTCAAATTTATTTAGATTTATATAAATCCTAGATAACGTTTAAAATTTCTTGGGCATTTTTTAAACTACGATATTAGCGGGGATCATAAATCATCCCTGAGAAAGAGATAAAATTGTAATCATTTAACCAAACCAAAAACTTCAGTTAAAAGTTTTGAAATATTTAACTCTTCGTTATGGCTGAGTTGTCTCTAATTAGTTCTGTGATCGCTAATTAAAAGCTATACCTATTAATTGTTTAAGGCATCTTGTATGTTTTAACTTGAGCTTACGATCTTAAGCTTGAAAACCTTTGATATTAAGTAAATCTTAAATTTTAATAGTTTTAATATAAATCAAGCAATTTTGCTGATGTTTACTTAATTTTTTATCGCTAGTCTATTTAAATGTCTCGGATAATTCCTCTATAGCGTGGATTGCTAACTAAAACTTAGCGATGCCCGCTATTTTTGTTTTTGGCTTTTATACAGCGCCTTGCGCTGCTATAAAACCCAGATAATTCTTTGAAAGAATTATCTGGGTTACTCAAACTCTTAATAGGCTGTAAAGTTGGCTTTTATAAAAAAGGTGGCGCAAAGCGCCGCCTTTCTTGAACATTTGCTTAGCGTAGTCTGCCTAATGTCGTGATGTATAAAACCGCCTCTTCACTAGGAATACCAAGAACCTCATTGACTAGATCATCAAAAAAACCAGCAATTCCACTTACTCCGACACCTAAACCGATCGCTGCAAGGTTCAGACGTTGCCCTAAATGTCCAGCATCCATATGTAAATAGCGATAAACGCGATCGCCATATTTTTCGATTGCTTTTTGAAGATCGGCAGTGTGGAAAATTACAGCGCCAGCATCGCGACCTAGTTCTTGACCGAGGCAGAGGTAATGCAATTCATCGCGGAAATTTTTAAAACGAATTTGGCGTAACTCTTGAGATTTAGGAGCGTAGTAATAACATCCTTCTTCTAAATTTTCTACGCCTGTAACTGCAACAAAAGTCTCGATCAAACTAAGATCAAAATAATCAGGATTGCCGTCAAGTCCTTGATCGGTGTAATGTTGCGGCTGATAAGTAAAATCGAGTATGGCTTTTAGTTCAGCTAACTCTAACTTCACGCCACTATATTCACGAGTTGAGCGCCTTTGTAAGATCGTGTTCTCCAATAATTCCAGATCATCGCCCCAGTGAATGCTTTCAGTTACTGTACTGACTTTTGTACAAAATGGGAAATTGTACTTGTCGAGATCTTGATCGGTGACTTGGTTAGCATCGTCAGGACGATCTACCTGTGCCAAAAGCATCTTAATATTCGGCGTTTCGATAATCTGGGTAGCTTCGTGTAAATAGCCTAATAGCTCACCATCGGGTAGCTTAGTAGGATAGTTAATGGCAGTTACCGATGGTAAGGCTGTCATTAGTCCCCTAGAAATATTTTGCGATCGCTGCATAGGTTCTCGCGATTCCTGACTTCTATCAGTGCGTTCTTCATCTTGCAAATCAAGAACTGGCAAAATTGCGATCGCCCCTTCTACTTGTTTATCTAAGAATAAAAGTTCATTCACCGACTCATCAGCAAACCCACCAATCAGAGATACTTGATAATCCTCAATTGCACTTGCTAGATCAATATTTCCTAGCAAATGCCCAGTATCCAGAAAGATGCGGCGATAAGCACGATCTTGATAGCGCCATGCAGATCGATGAAATACTGCCGTAATCGCGATCGCCATGCGGGTATTTTGTAAAGCTGGGTGAGCAAAGCAAGCCTGCTCTAACCCTGACCACACATTATTATCTTGCCAAAAATGAATCAAGCTATGGGTTCGCACTTGATAGTTGTAGATTCCTGCTGACAAAAGCGGTGTGCCAGCCGAAATCAAATATAGTTCCGCAGGATATAAACCTCCTGCTGATGGTGCAGCGCGTAAATAAAAAGTATCCCCCGTTACGGTCGGTACTCGGGCCGTCAAACCATAACTGCAAAATAACAACCGCGAAAGCCGCCGCCAACGACTCGCCAATAATCCATCGCGATCAGACTGAATATTTTCAGTGAGATAGGGTTTGAGATCATAAACTGTGCCAATTTTATAGTCCTTGTAAGGCGATGGCTGTGTATTCCAATCTAAGCCCTGACTCTTGCTAGCAATGGTTGCAGGCGCATACTTGGTACGTTCATGATAATGTTCGGCGAAGGAAAATCTGGCTTCGGGCATAGCTTTGCAAATAGGCGGCTAAACTAATCTTAAACCTAGAAAGGAGAGACATTACTTAGCAATGTCTCTCCTTTCTGGGTTAACTAAAAATTGCGATCGCAACATCCATGATTTCGCTTATGATAGGAAGGTTGTCAAAAATTTTCTAATTAGAAAATTATCACATTTAATATAGGGATCAGGTCATGGCAGTACCCAAGAAGAAAACTTCTAAATCTAAGCGAGATATGCGTAAAGCAGTATGGAAGCACAAAGCAGCAGTTCATGCTCAAAAAGCGATCTCGCTCGGTAAGTCAATCCTATCAGGCAAAAATGATGGTTTTGTCTATCCAATGGCTGAAGAGTCGGCAGAAGACGGCGAAGAATAACTTAAAACCAAATAACTTAAAACCAACTCAAATAAAAAAGACGCGCATTGCGCGTCTTTTTTATTCAACAAAATTTATTCAACTAAATTTTGTTGCTACTAATTGCCATATTTGCCAGCCAGCCACTAGCCCCAGCAAACAAGGGAGTGTGAGTATAATAATCGTCACAAGAGATTTACGGTTTTGCTTAATTAGAAATTCACCAGCTATGGCGATCGCAGTAATACCAAGCCCTGCCATGAATGCCAAAAACACGAACTGAAATGGAACCTTGGCGACAAAAAATAATCCGCCAACAATCACAAAACTGCTGATTAAATATCCCCACTTTACTAGAGCATAGTCAGCAAAAGCGGTAATAGTGGGTAATAGTGCAACGATTATAAAACCTGCGATCGCGAGATTTTTTCGGGCTGGTATAGTTAGCAACACTGACAAAAAATAGCCAATAAATATATAACTAATTAAAATAGTTATCAGCCAAAACCACAAAAAC
>Ga0209181_10012505_pt1 | contig 10727 bp, 10 predicted proteins | sample MAT05_FD_187208 | JGI IMG/M metagenome (GOLD analysis project Ga0209181, IMG submission 187208) | Freshwater microbial communities from Lake Fryxell liftoff mats and glacier meltwater in Antarctica - MAT-05 (SPAdes) (version 2) | ecosystem: Environmental > Aquatic > Freshwater > Ice > Liftoff...
CAGTGGGTTCGCCCACCATTACGGGTTGAAAACGACGTTCTAGGGCGGCATCTCGTTCAATGTGTTTGCGGTACTCGTCTAGAGTGGTTGCGCCAATACATTGCAGTTCGCCCCGTGCCAACGCAGGTTTGAGGATGTTTGCCGCATCAATTGCGCCTTCAGCAGCGCCTGCACCGATGAGGGTGTGGACTTCGTCAATGACTAGAATGACGTTTCCAGCTTGACGAATTTCGTCCATGATCTTCTTGAGGCGTTCCTCAAATTCGCCGCGATACTTGGTGCCCGCGACTAAAAGACCAATATCCAGGGTCATAACGCGTTTGTCTTCCAAGATATCGGGGATATCGTTGGTGCAAATGCGCTGTGCCAAGCCTTCAGCGATCGCCGTCTTACCCACTCCTGGCTCTCCAATGAGAACTGGGTTGTTTTTGGTACGACGACCAAGGATTTGGATCACCCGCTCGATTTCTTTCTGTCGTCCAACGACCGGATCAAGTTTGCCGTCGGCTGCCATTTGAGTCAGGTTAGAACCAAACTCATCCAAGGTTGGGGTTTTAGTGCGACCAGAGCCACCGCCAGGAGCGACCTCGGCTGTTTCTCCCAACATCCGAATCACCTGAGTCCGAACCTTCGAGAGGTCAACGCCCAAGTTTTCCAGCACTCGTGCCGCAACGCCTTCGCCTTCTCTGATCAAGCCAAGGAGGAGATGTTCGGTACCAATGTAGTTGTGTCCGAGCTGACGAGCTTCTTCTAGAGACAGCTCTAGAACTCGTTTTGCCCGTGGAGTGAACGGAATTTCTACAGCTACGAAGCCGGAACCCCGACCGATGATCTTCTCAACCTCAATCCGAGCATCTTTGAGATTGACGCCCATGGACTTTAGGACTTTGGCAGCGACGCCTGTTCCCTCTCCAATCAGACCCAGGAGGATCTGCTCTGTACCCACAAAATTATGTCCCAGGCGACGTGCCTCTTCCTGGGCAAGCATAATCACCTTAATGGCTTTTTCTGTGAAGCGTTCAAACATGGCGTTCCTTCTAAGTACCTGGTGCGTGCCGTTGCAATGATTTTAGCATAGGCAAATCGTCCAACAGCTATAAGAAAGCGGTCAGAAACCGGTAGTAATTACCGAAGTACTACCAGAAGGCTTCAGAAAAGATTACATTCACTTGATTAAGAGTGCTTGAGAAATGTCCGAGAAGTTTAGTTTCAAGGCTCGGAGTCATTCACAGACTTCCGACTGGGTTAGTTAACTCCCGACAAAAGATTTTTGTAAAAAACTGGGCAAATGTCAAGCTTTATACTACATTTCGTTGCAAACTCCATTCGGATTGTTGAAGGCGATCGCCAATTTCCTCTTCCCAATCTTCCAACCTCTGCCCAAATTCAGAACGCTGTAATCCTTTTCGCCAGAGGATTAGCGCATTTTCTTCAGGATTCTGATAGTACTTTTTACGCTCTCCCACTGACTCAAACCCAAATTTTTTGTACAGAGCGATCGCCCCTAAATTGGAAACCCGTACTTCCAAAGTTGCCCACTCTAATTCTCGCTTCCGAGCGGCTCTTAAAAGTGCCTGGAGCATCACTGATCCCCACCCTTGCCGTTGAAGTGTGGGATCGATCGCCAACGTTGTAATATGCGCCTCATCTAAAATTGCCCAAACACAGCCCACCCCAAAAATTGGCTGGGCGATCGTTGGCTGACTGGCTGGTTGAGGGATCATTGGCTGAAGGATCATTGGCTGAAGGATTAAAAGGTCACTATTGGGGCTATCCATCTCTCGTCGATACCCTTCAATCGTCCACATTCCGCCTAAACTGCGCCGATCTAGATCAACCACTGCTTCTAACTGATCTGCCTCCAATGCCTTCAACTCTAAAACTTTCATGAAATTACAAAGTCAATTCAAAATATCTGACGCTCGCACACAGCCCTAGATTGTACACTGGTAACTTATCGGCGATTAGGCAGTGTTCTATAGCCAAAAGCAAAGCTAAGTTTTAAGGATTAAGAACGCGAATGGTATCGACTCCTGCCAGAGAGCGGGTGAATTCAGGTCGTCAGTACCTGCCCACTCCGACTACGCCCACACCTTCTCCTAATCAATATCTTTTGCCACTAACGGCTCAGATCAACCGCCACGACCATCTAGAAGTGGGTGGCTGCGATGTGCCTGAATTGGCTCAACGCTTCGGCACACCTCTCTATATATTGGACGAGGATACTTTGCGAACTGCTTGTCGGCAATATCGGCAAGCCTTCCAGCGCTACTATCCTGGCGAATCTTTGGTGATCTATGCCTCTAAAGCCTGGAACTGCTTGGCGGTCTGTGCGATCGTTGCCAGTGAAGGTTTGGGCATTGACGTGGTTTCTGGCGGCGAACTCCACACCGCATTACAGGCAGGGGTGAAGCCTGAGCTAATCTATCTGCACGGTAATAATAAGTCGGTTGATGAGCTACAACTGGCGATCGCCTCTGGCTGCACGATTGTGGTTGATAACTGGCTAGAGCTGAAAACACTGGTGGAGTTGGCAGAGCGTCCTGTTTCCATCATGCTCCGCCTGACTCCTGGCATTGAGTGCCACACTCACGAATACATCCGCACCGGACACTTAGATAGTAAGTTTGGCTTTGATCCTGACCAACTTGAACAAGTCTTTGATTTTGTTAGCCAGCAGCCCAACTTAGACTGCATTGGGCTTCATGCGCATATTGGTTCCCAGATTTTTGAGCTGCAACCTCATCAAGACTTAGCGGGCGTGATGGTGCAATGGTTCAAAAAAGCGGCTGAACATGGGTTGGCAATGCGCGAATTGGATATCGGCGGCGGGCTAGGAATTTGCTATACCGAGGCAGATGATCCACCAAGCATTGATGATTGGGCAAAGGTGATTTGCGAAGGCATTGTCAAAGCTTGTGAAGAACAGCAAGTGCCCTTACCCAAAATTATTGCAGAACCGGGGCGATCGCTCATAGGTTCTGCCTGTGTCACGGCATACAGCGTTGGCAGCCGAAAGGTAGTCCCTGGCATTCGCACCTATGTCACTGTCGATGGTGGCATGTCCGATAACCCGCGCCCTATTACCTACCAGTCTGTTTATCGAGCGGTTGTGGCAAATCAGATGTCTGTGGATGCCTCTGAGACGGTGGCGATCGCCGGAAAACACTGTGAATCAGGCGATATTGTCATTAAACAATCCAATCTGCCGCCCACTCAGCCTGGAGATGTCATCGTCGTCTTGGCAACCGGAGCCTACAATTACAGCATGGCTTCCAACTACAACCGTTTGCCTCGTCCGGCAGCCGTTTTAGTTCAAGCAGGTGACGCAAACGTGATCATTCAGCGGGAAAATTACCAAGATTTAATGCGGCAAGATCGATTGCCGGATAGGCTGGTTGAAAAAGGATGAAGCGCCTTTCCTTCTCCTTTCAGTAGCACGAGTAATCCAGAGTCTACAAAATGTCATCTCTGTGGGAGCAATTGCAGGAACTACTTCAATGGGCTTTGTCCTGGATGTTTCAAGCCATTGACCTTCAGTCTGTTTTGCTGCGTGCAGTTGACATCGGACTGGTGTTGGTGCTGACGTACATTATCCTAGTGATCATTGGAGAGCGGCGCACCCTGTGGATGGTGCGGGGCTTAATTGTGATGATGTTGGCTCTGGCGCTCAGTCGGGCATTCCGGCTAGAACTGCTAACCTTTGTCTTGCAGATGCTGGTCATTGGCTCGGCGGTGGCAATGGCGCTGATTCTTCAAGCAGAGTTTCGGCGGTTGCTGGAACAGTTGGGGCGAGGCGAGGTGATGCAGCTTTTCCATCCGGCGCGCGCGTCGATTCCTCGATCAGATAGTGTGGTAGATGAAATTGTGGATGCGGTCAAGGAGCTTTCCCAAAATCGGACAGGCGCACTGCTGATTTTAGAAACCGATCGCCCCATTGATGAGCGCGACTTTTCAGTTCCTGGAGTTAGGTTAAACGCAGAAATGTCTAAAGAATTACTGCAAACCATTTTTCAAACCACGACTTTGCTGCACGATGGCGCAGTGTTTATTCGAGGTTCAAGAGTCGTCTCGGCTGGGGTAATTTTGCCCATTTCCGAGCGCACCGCCTCGCGCCAACTGGGAACTCGCCACCGCGCCGCCATGGGAATTACCGAGCGAGTCGAAAATTGTGTCTGTGTGGTTGTATCTGAAGAAACGGGGTCGATTTCCCTAGCAGAGCGGGGAACGCTAAATCGGCCACTGACCAGCAGTAAATTGAAAGAACTCTTGTTACAGCGGTTTTCTCAGGGTGTTGACCGGGAGCCAGTTGTCCCGCAATTTAGGACGCTGGGTCGCCAACTTCGGACTCAAATAAAAGCACTGCTTTCACGATTTCGCTCTTCATCATCGGCTTCTCGGGAGAAAAAATGACAGCTAAGCCCATTACGCTACAAGAATTCCCTACTGATTTACGTCGCGATCGCATCCCTCAGCACGTTGCAGTCATTATGGATGGCAATGGTCGGTGGGCTAAAAAGCAAGGCTTACCCCGCATTATGGGTCATCGGCGCGGAGTCGATACCCTCAAAGAACTGTTGCGCTGCTGTAAAGACTGGGGCATTGGGGCGCTGACAGCCTATGCTTTTTCCACCGAGAACTGGGGGCGACCGCAAGAAGAAGTTAATTTTCTGATGATGCTATTTGAGCGGGTGCTGCGCCAAGAGCTGCGGGAAATGATGCAAGAGGATGTGCAGATTGAGTTTGTGGGTAACTTGAGTGCCTTACCAGAATCGCTTCAGCAAGAAATTGCTAAGTCAGTCGAAGAGACACGCCACAACACGGGCACAAAGTTCCGGGTTGCCACCAATTACGGCGGTCGGCAAGAGATTATCCAGGCTTGTCGGGCGATCGCCACAAAAGTGCAGCAAGGACATCTTCAGCCCGACGACATTGACGAAGCTATTTTTGAACGCCATCTCTACACAGCGGGCACCTGTGACCCCGACCTGCTGATTCGCACCAGCGGCGAAATGCGCATCAGCAATTTTCTGCTGTGGCAGGTGGCGTATGCTGAGCTATATGTGACTAATACGCTGTGGCCCGACTTTGACCGCGCAGAGTTTCATCAGGCGCTTTGTGCTTATCAGGCGCGCGATCGGCGCTTTGGCAAAGTTTCGGCAGTTCACTAGGTTCGGCTAATTCTGGCAAGCAGGAGATTATTAACAAAGTTAACGAGAATTCTGACCAGTCGTTAAGACTGAATCGAGACCGGGAATAATCATCATAAGTTCACAAAAACGTAAAGAGACGAACTATGTTGAGTCAGCTAGAACGTCTGAGCTGTGAGGTGGATGGTCGGTATGCCAGCGACGCAGAACTACAGTTTTTAACAGACTACGTTCAATCCTTCAACCTTAGAGTACAGACCTATCAAAAACTCCAGGAAATAGAAGTTGCGTTGGTGCAGCAAGCGTATATAAAAATGCGATCGCAAGACCCCAATCTCTTCAAAAATGGCGCTGAAGATATCAGCGGCAAATGGAAGCGAGACACGCTCAGGGTGTTGCGTTACGTGGCGATCGCGGTTCTGATGAACGATCCCGAAACCTTGCGCGAACGCTTCCTTCTCTGGTTTCAAACGATCATGCGAGCCTTTAGCGCAGAGAAAGCTTGTAACGTCACGTATACCGTGCTGCAAGAAATTGTTAAGCAAAATTTGCCCGCCGCCCAAGCCAACTTAGTTTGTCCTATTTTAGAACTGACTCGCCGTTCTCTAGGAACCGCTTCCTAGCCCTGCAATTTTGATCTCACGCTTCAGTATTGGTCTGCCGCTCCCTTTAATATCCTCCTCACTCCCCACAATTCTATGGTGATCGTTGCGTCTGATAGCTCGCATCCCGTTAAGCTCAAACATCCTAAAAAGCATAACCATTACGGGTTTCGTGAGTTCTTTCAGTTTGATCCTGACAAAGGCATCATTACAGATTGGAATGGTGCCCAAAACCTTCTCACGACTGAAGACTTTATCATTGGGATGGCAGAAGGGTTAGAAGAAGAAGTCGGCGATTCTGCGGCTGCCATTATGTACACAATTGGGTGTGAGTGGGGGCAAAAAGATGCTTTTTTCTTTGAGAAATGGTTTGAGAAAGAGTTCGATCGCAATATGCGCCAAGCCAATCTGTTGTTTTTGTTAGAAACCTGGTGGTGGCCGTTTACCTCGCAGGGCTGGGGACGCTGGGAAATAGACATGGGCGATCGCCGTCAGGGTTTCATGTTCATCAACATTTTTGACTCTGCCGTAGCTCGGACTTTGGGCGATGTGGGTAAGCCCGTCTGCTATCTTTATGCGGGATTGTTCTCAGGTTTCTTTACTGAGCTAGTCCGTAAACAACTGAGCTGCATTGAAATCCAATGCTATTCCATGGGCGAAACCTACTGTAAGTTTCTGCTGGGTGGACAAGACCGCATTGATGCCGCCTCCTTTTGGCTGAACGAAGGTGCGACTGCCAGAGACATTGAAAAGCGGCTGCGCGGCGGGGAGTTACTCCGATGAATCCTGTGCTAACCCCTACTAATGGCTCTAAACCCCGTGTGGAGTCGATTTCTTGGCTCCAGCAAACTGTTCAGCAATTCTTCAACGGCTTTAATTGGGAAGATCATCCGCCCGAAGTGCAAGAGTTGCGGGCGGCATCGCAGGCAAATGATGCAGAGCCGCTCAGCTTGAAGCTAACTGTGAGCCAGTTTTTCGGGTCGATCAATTGGGATGGTAATCCCGCGATCGCCCCATCCATCCACGCAGAACTTACCTTTACCGAAGATTTATCGGCGATCGAAGCTCCAAATCCCGATGATGACGGCTTTACTTTAGATGACTTTTCGGGCTTGTTCTAAGGTTGTCTTCTTCCATCCTCCCTCCCCTGCCATCACCATGAATCCACAAATTGAAGCGGCGTTTGACGATGCCGAAAATCGTTACTTAAAGCCAGAAGAACTGGGGCTAATTAGCCAATACACTCAATCCATTCCCACTCGGCTAGAAACTTACCAGAGCCTGAGAGATTATGAGCTGGAAATTATGCAATGGGTAGCGGATCAGCTTGAAGCTGAAATGCCACTTGAGTCGGTAGATAATTTGGAGCGCAGTATTAAGAACGGGTTGCTGATGTTGCGCTGCTGTGCCATGTCGATGTTGGTGAATGATGAAGGTTTAATCCGCGATCGCTTTTTGGTTTGGGCAAGTTCGATGACAACGGTCTATGAGTCGCACCTCATTGATACGACGCTGTATGGGCTGATGAATCATCGGCTTAATCAGGTGTTGGGGATAGAGCGGATGGTGCTTTTGATGCCAATGCTGGCTTACGCCCAGAATGCGTTGCCTTCTGTTTTTCCCCAGCCCGTTCTAGAAGAAAACGGGATTGCGATCGGTTGGTAGGGTAAGCACGGGGGCGCTACCTCTACAGAAAATGTCCATTTATCATCATTTTTTGCCATGATTTCTGTTTCTGATTTGCTGACCAATAATCGTATTCCTGGCAATTGCTTTGCGATCGGGGCTTATGTACAAGGTGACCTAGAAATGGGGTTGCTAGAAAATCGTCAGGGCGATCGCCTTCTGGCTCTGCCCGAAACTTTAATTCAAGCTATCTATGCCGGGCTAGAAAAGGAAACGGGGCAAGCGTCTCGATTAGTGCTGTTTAATTGCGGTCGCTGGTGGGGCAAAAACTTTTATACCCGCTTCTGCGAGCAATTAGTCAGCTACTATCAGCAAGCGCCCGCAGATATGCCAATGATTCAATTTCTTCAGGCGCTACAGCAATGTTGGGTCGTTCATGGCTGGGGGAAAATTGATTTCGACCAGACCTACCAAAATCGCGGCTTTTTAGTAGTCAAGGTTTGGAACTCTGCCTTTGCTAAACACGCACCCCAGGCAACTCATCCCTCTTGCTTTCTTGAGGCTGGAATTTTAACCGCATTCTTAAGTCAACTCACAGGACGAGAATTGCACTGTGTCCAAACAACGTGCGAGTCTATGGGCGCAGATTGCAACTATTTCGTCTTAGGACTCCCGAAGCGGGTCACTCCCGCTGAAGCATTGGTCACCAAACTCGACCACGATGCCATTATGCAGACTCTTTGCCAAGGGTCATAACAGAGGGCGTAACCAGGATTTAACCTTGTCAAACCCACCCAGGAGCGAGCTAAAGCGTTCAAAGTACCGCATCCTTGGACTCGTTGGACAAGGACAATTTGGGCGTGTGTACTGTGCGGTCAATCGGCAAACAGGGCAGCTTGTTGCCCTCAAGAGCCTCGACCATCAGCGTTTCCCGACCCATAAATTTCTCCGCGAACTCCGGTTTTTGCTGAGCCTTCAGCATCCTAATATCGTCACCTGTCAAGCGCTAGAACATACTGCAACGGGGCGGTATTTGGTGATGGATTACTGCGAAGGCGGCACGTTGCGAAGCTTGATGGGCGATCGCCAACATTTAACGCTGCATCAATGCCTCAAGCTAATTGTCGATATCCTTCAGGGGCTAGACCATGCCCATAGTCGAGGGATTATTCATTGTGATATTAAGCCAGAGAACATTCTGCTAAATTTGCAGCCCACAGGCTGGACAGCAAGGATTTCTGATTTTGGAATTGCCCATCTTAGTCAAGAGGTGGGCGGGCAAGGGTTGGGCAATACTGGATCGCCTGCTTATATGGCTCCTGAGCGCTTTTATGGACAACATCCCTTGAGTTCTGATCTGTATGCGGTTGGCATTTTGTTATTTGAGCTGCTGGTAGGAAGTCGCCCGTTTTCGGGTACGCCTGGAGAATTGATGTCGGCTCATCTTAACTGTCCGGTCAAAATTCCGGATACGATTCCAGAGGCTTGGCAGTCTATTATTCTGATGGCGCTGCAAAAGCTTTCGGCGCGACGGTTTCGCTCTGCTGGGGCAATGTTGGCAGCGATTCAAGAAGTGACGGCACAGGAAGGATTGGGGACATGGCTAACTCCACAACCTCCTCTATCTTTGCCCGACCTCCCAGATTTTTCTGCCCCTAGCCCCTTCGTATTTCACCAGCAGGAAACTCTGAAAGAGCCTGTTACAGTTCTGGCAACCCAGTTTTTTGAAGGGGAATGTTCTCCCCAAATTGCGTCACTATTTGAGGGGTGGCACCGCATTGCCCCCAAGGAAGCTGTCCAAAATTTGTTTTTTCGACCTCAGGGTTGTTTTGTCTTGACGAAGCGATCGCTGCATTTGCTCCCTTCAGCGATGCTCAACGAACCGCTAAAAGCAGATTTGCTGTTGGCACTGACCCATGATTGTGTAGCAACGGTTGAACCGATGGGACGTTGGTTTGTCACCCTGGAAAATACCAGAGCCGGGAAGCTGTGCTTTTGGAAATCGCCCGATCCTTTACAGGTATCCCTCGACCCTTCACAGGCATCTCCAGACGATCGCGCTACCCTAATCACTTGCGCTACGATCGCCTTGCAACCGCTGCCGCTTCTACCACCGCTGCTGTTTGCGCTGGATACCTGTCATGTTGCCGTGATGACCACCACCCTTGAGCGCCAGCCGCTTGCCTCTCGCAGTCAGAAGGGCGGCACCTGGATACAAGTATTGACTCGGCGGGGAACCGAGGCGGGTTTGTTGCAGTTGCCCATGCGAATCGGACAGGCGGTTCAAACCTCTGTGCCCTATCAATTTCTGGCGATCGATACCGACAATCCTGAGTCGATTTTGTTGATTGATCTCAAGCCTTACCGCATCTTGCGATTGGGTGTGGGAATCATGCCGAAATTTTTGAGTGCGACGACTTGGGGATTTATTCTGGCAGACACGCTGGGCACCATTCTGTTTTTGGCGCAGGATGGAGAAGTTTTAGGGCGAGTCCAGGGGCCTGCCCAGATGACGGCGATCGCTTCTTGCAGTGCCCACAACATCCATGTTGCCACCTGGAGCGATCGCCGAGGGCAGCTCTACACCTCAGATCTTAGAGAGCTGGAGATAGACCTGCTGTTTTAAGTCTTTTCGCACTCAAACCTTAGCTCGACTTTATCCATTTTAAATTGGAGTCATTCTCTGCGGTGGCTGGATTGCAGACAGGCTCTCAAAAGTTTTCAGATGTCCTGCGTTTATGCCGATATCAAGAAAAGTCTGGAGAAAATCTGACAGTCCATAACCGTTGCCCATTCAAGAGTTCGAGAAATGGATAAAGTCGAGCTTAGAGAAATCCACAGACTTAGAGAGTGTTTGTAAACAAAGGTTTCGATCCCCCTAAATCCCCCTTGATAAGGGGGAATTCAGAGTTTTAGCTCGATTCCCTCCTTATGAAGGAGGGTTAGGGAGGATCTAAGCCTAAAGCGTAGTCCAGCTATTTTTAATTTTATTTACAAACACTCTCTTAGTTAAGTAAAATCTGGACTTCACTTGAAGAATAATTAAAGCTTCATTGAGATGCATCGTGGTTCATCAGAACAACACAATTCACCCAACGCTAAAACCTTATCCTGATAGGTTAAATGTTCCCATTCCTTCATGTAAAAGCAAGGTAGTGTGAAATTTTCAAGAAGATATTCTTTTAACTAATTTAGCGGAATTCCCCATCCTTCTACAAGGTAGGGATGGATAGCGCGGCTGTGGAGCGAAGCGGAGCAGCCAACTTCGAGTAATACTGACGAGAAAATGATATACTTGCATTGGTTGATAACCCACCCACACGGCTGACCACAAAAGGCTTTTAGCCCT